>Ga0208879_1001369_pt1 | contig 23146 bp, 30 predicted proteins | sample Knorr_S15_td_Bot_FD_185605 | JGI IMG/M metagenome (GOLD analysis project Ga0208879, IMG submission 185605) | Marine microbial communities from Southern Atlantic Ocean transect - Knorr_S15_td_Bottom_ad_5009_LV_A (SPAdes) (version 2) | ecosystem: Environmental > Aquatic > Marine > Oceanic | place...
GACTTTGATGGAAAAGTACCTGAAAATATTAAAACATCTAAAATGAGAATCGCAGTTCCAAAAAATATCAGATTGCCTCCTAAACTCATTACAACATATCAAATTCATTTAATTGATTAACTTTTGGGTGATGAAAATCTTGTTAAATTATCATTCAACTAAATTATCTTTAGCTAGACTGTGCCACTTGTTTTAATATATTTCAAAAACCCCTTTTGTATTTTTGAATTCGTCGACGTCGATAAATTATTGATCGGTTTTATTGGATTCATTGAGGTAAACTTTTTCACAACAATTTACACTGAATATGTTGGTTCTTCTGATGATAATCGTTCTGGAAAAATCATTGATATGTTAAAGAAAGGTAGTGGTGATGCTGAAATCAATTATGATTTTTACAATATCACGCCACTTTGAACTTTTTATTCTTCCATATCGCTCATTTGTTCTCTAAGTTTTTGTTCTCTGTCTTTCCAAATCTCTATCATTTTGATATGATGGGATAGTTTTCTTTCGTAATTACCTGATCTCTCTGTTTGTCGTTCCAGTTGGAATTTTGCATATTCGTTAAGTTTTATGTTATCTAAGATCTCATTCAATTTTTTCTCCTGGTACTGTCTGATCTTTTTTTTAAAAAATTCCAAGATAATTAGAATAATGTCACCAGCAACATAAAGTTGCTAGCGGAAGGTTTTACGTCTAGTGACTTAGCCACAGTTCGCAAAACACTTCTTGGCATGCAAACCGATTTGTATCAAAGAACACTGTCAATAAAGATTTAGATTTTAAAATCTAGGTATCGGAAGACTTTCAGTAGTCACACATATTTCTATAATCGCAAACCCGATAATTCCTAAAACAATCAAAACTAAATTTCTATCAATAGGGTTGATTCTGTCTTAACTTTATTGAATATTTCTTATCTATTCAAAATTACTTGATGACAATCAACTTTTAACAAAGAACCACAATCCAGATAGATTCCTACAAAAACTAAAATTGATACAGTTACCCAAATTAGAAATTTCCATTTAAAACTAATTTTTTTTAATTTATTCCACATTACTCAAATGCTTGTTCTACCCTCTTATGTAATTTGAAGTGCCAGGAAACAACTAATCCTAAACTTGATCCTATTTAGAAAGACACTGTAAATTTTGTTTAACAATAAACAGTAATTATGACTGACTAGAACTATAACATGAGTTTGTTTGTTAAAATAAAAAGAGGAATAATCATTCCTCGAATTTTGCGAGTTCGTTCTTTAGTTGCTTGATTTGATACTCAACAACTCGTCTGTGGACACTATTTATCAAATTCATCATTGTATTTTCTTGATGTGATGAGAAAAGAAGACTAGAGAAGAAAAGTTGATCTTTTACTAAAATCCAACCTAGTTTGCATAAGCTGCTAACAGTTAGTATAAAATAGTAAAAAAAGAAAGAATATTAATTCAGAGTAGATAAGATAAAAAATTGAACCACAAAACAATGGCAACTGACCTTTTGAATACAGGAATGGGGGATGAATGCAGACTAAAATTCATTCTTAGTTGTATAGATAAGAACAAACCACTTTACAAGACGGACATAAGATTTTTAGAGTCAATGACTGACCAACTTGAACAGAAAATAGAGAGACTCAAAGGGAATACAGATGCAAAACAAAAAGAAAAGGATTCAAGGACGCTAATTTCAAATAAAGAATTAGATGAAATTATTGATGGAAAAAATGCAAAAAGTACAGAGATGTATACACCTGTAAGAAAAAAGAGTTCATTTCTTGCAAGACTGTTTTCCAGATAGTCTGAAAAAATGGTAATAATTCAATTATTCTCTTTGAATTTAATTTTTGAATTATTCCAACTCTTTCAGAGTAACTAATGTATTACATTAACATTTTCACAGGTCAATGAGATCATATGTTTTTCATTTGAATCAAGTTGTGACATAACAGATTTATGTAAATTGTTTGTAATAAGGACTAAAATTCAAAAGATCATTTTGCAGAGATCATCAAAGTAAAAACCCACCGTTTGGGTCAGGAAATAACTGAAAATTATCTAGGACAAGCTATGGTCAACATAATTTAGCGTGCAAATCATACAGCGTTTTGCGAGCTTATTTTACTACAATAACCATTCTCTTTTAGACATAAAAAAGGGCTAATTTTGTAGAATAGCCCATTTTGATTTTGACAACTATGTTCTATGCTGTCTACATGGATCCATATTTCCTCCATCTACGCAGCTAATACATAGACGTCCATATGGCTCTTTTAGCACATTGTGTTGTGCTATTTCATGTCCACAATCACTACACTTGTCAGACATGACATCTATTGGCTTTAATTATACATAAATTCTTGTATAAAAAAATTGAATAAATGTAATATAATTAGCAGAAAGTTGAACAAATATAAAATTGACAAATATTGTTTTTCAAATGTTATAACATTTAGCTCCCAGAGTTGGTACCCGAGCGAATCCTTGGATCAAAATAGCCATAAAGCAAGTCTGCAATGAATATGCTAACAAGGAAGAATACTGTTAGAATGTATGTGGAACCAATAATTACTGGCAGGTCCATTACTGTAATTGCCTCAAAGTATAGTCTTCCCATTCCTGGCCAATCAAATACAGCTTCTGTGATAATTGCACCGCCCAATGATCCTGATAAACTAAGCGCCAAAATTGTTACAATCGGCGGGGCTGCATTTTTTAGAGCATGAGTATAGATTATCTTGTCTTTCTTGATCCCAATTGTCTTTTTTGCCATGATGAAATCTTCTTGCATAATTCCAACCATGAAATTCCTTACTAAGTAAGCCCATGAGCCAAAACCAATCATTACAATTGTAATTAACGGCAATGTCATATGATACAACAATGCACCAATGTATCCTGGATCTGATGATGGAATGTCTGGAGTTGCCCTTGCAGGAAATATTTGCCAAGTAAACGCAAACAAGAATATCATTAACATTCCTATCCACCATACAGGAAAACTAGAGCTAATTATCGCAAAACTTGACGTAACTCTATCCGTAAGAGAGCCCACCTTACTGCTAGACAATGCTCCAAGAAAGATTCCCATAATTGAGATGATTATTGTAGCTGTTGTAAAAAGAAGAATTGTTCTCGGAAGTTTCTCAAGGATGATATCTTTTACATCTGAAGAACCAGCATCACTAGTTAGAAATGTCGCATGTCCAAAATCAAGCAACAGTAATTTGTACATTGTAAAACCAATTCTTTGAGGAGAATACCACGGTTCATCTAGCCCTAAAACTTTGATCCTTTGATCTATTTGACTCTGAACAAAGGATTCAAACTCCTTAACTGATGAAAAGCTTTTAGCTATTGCAGGGTTCTCAGTTATCTCAGTTCTTACCTGAAAGACAATTCCTTGTTTTAGTATTGTATCCATATTAGAGCCAACAAGGGCAATTGTGATCAATAATGTAATCATCAAAACGCCAAACATTGTTACCATTCTTGTAGCGGCGTATCTCTTCAGACCCAATAATCTCATGTAATAAAATTAGGTTATAATAATTTCAATTCCTTCATTTTAGACTTTTTACATCAATCTTTCCAACAAATGCCTTGTTTTTTATAATCACAATAGGACGTAAGATTAATCCTGGATACTTTACCATTAATTTGATTAGCTGTTTATCCGTCTTTTTGTTACTACCTAAATCAAGTTCTTTGTAGATTTTGTCTCTTTTTCTGAGAAGTTCTGATGGTTTTTTCTCTGCCATTTTGATAATCTTTTTTAGTTCTGTCTCTGCAAATGGGTCTTTGAAAAAATCACGCTTCTCAATATCTGAGCTCATTCTCTCCATTTCTGTAATTGCTTTTTTACATGTGATACATGTGGATTTGTGGTATATCTTCAATTCATTTTTAATGCCTAAAATGGCTTAAAAATTGTTTAGAAAAATAAAAAATGCTGTTATGCACAGCAGATGGATTTTTTGAAAACTTCAGAATTTCTTTCAAAACTACATTCTTTGCATACATACCATCCTTCTCTTTAGAAGTGAAAATGCCGAATCATAACTTATAGAACACATTTTTCCGCCACAAGGTGGGCAAGATAATGAATGTCTATCTTCATGAAATAATATTATGTGATTTTGAATATAAGGCACACATAGAATTTATCAATCGTTCATTGATTCTTTGAATCCACTTTACTAGTTTGATTATCGGCTAACTTTCTTCTTTTTAAATAAGAAAAAATTCAAATTCACCTAATCTTATTCATTAGTAAGATGATTTGTGCTGCATGTGAGACCAGAAAGCATTTCGAGTGTATTGATTGTATGAATAATCACAAAACACATCTATGTGCTTGTGATTGTCATGATGAAAACACTGAACCCCATCAAACTGGAAAATCTCACTGATCTTAATTCTTGAATTTTCTTTCAATTTCTTGTGCCATAACTTCTAACTGATTTGTATCCCCCAATTTTCTGTAGGTTAATTTTTCGAGGGTTTTGATAATACTAATTGCTGCTCTGTACTGTGGAATTTCAGGCTCATTTAGTTCTCCATACATGCCAATACCCTGAATCCCATTTTTTTTTGCAAACCCTAGAATCAAACCATTGAATCCTGTAATTATTGATTTTTGAGGGGTTGTCTCCACATTGAGACCTTTCATCTGTTTTGTCAGCTCCATGGATGTTGTTGTGATGTATGTCTTAGGATTATTATCTAAAACTCTGTTAGTATGAAAACCTCCAAGTGTATAGATAAACTTCGCAGAATATTTTTTTGCAATATCAATTACATCCTGACACAAAGCGTTTATCTCACTATTCCCTTGAGGTTGTCCTTTTCCTCCACCAAATATTATCAAGTCTTCTGTATACTTGTACTCCCAACTCTCATTTGGAAGATCAATGTATCCTCCTCTATCAACCACATATGATGGATCTGATGTCCTTGCAATTCTGAATATTTTTGTTCTCAAAGAATCGTTGATAAAATTTATTACAATACTTCCAACATTTCCCATGTCCTGCATTGCTGCAATTACAATTGGTTTTTCCACATTTGGCTCTTCATCTTGTGTAAATTCCATAATTTTTCTGAAATGTAATGAATTTTAAACATATACTGTGACTAAAAAAATCAAAAGAAATTCTTTTCATCTATAATATCTTTTGAAGCCTTTATCTGTTGGGTAAAGTTCTATTTTAATTCCAGAAAATCCCTTCTTTTTAATTACTTTCATCAATCCTTGTTTTTCTAAATCTTTCAATATGCTTTCTAATTTTTGATTATCTATGTCTAGATTTTTCTGAATTTTACTAAAATCTTTGACGCCTTTGTTCAACTCTCCCAGAACTTGCATCTCTTTGGTTTGTGGACTTTCAATTGATTCTTGCCTTTCTGACCTTTCAATTGATTCTTGCCTTTCTGACCTTTCAATTGATTCTTGCCTTTGTTCTATTCTTGGATTATTTGGACTAAACTCGTTTTCAGTAAATGTGCTACTCTCTTTTTTTCGCCATTTTTTCACTAAACGAGGAATTATTCTTGCAAGTGGAATCAGGAAAAATATCAGATAAATCCACATATAACCATGCTCAGTCATGCCTAAAATCATATGTAATGAATCGTTATTTGTTATTTTGTATCGTTAATAGATGGCCTATTGAGCCTACGATCTTTTGTAGGAATTTTTCTTAACAAATGGAACCATATCCTATTTTAACTCTTGTAGGGATTTAATTGATTTTTTAATGATCTAAAATGATATGAAAGATTCATAAGGTAAAAAAATAACACATGGACAAATTATGGCAACATCCCTAGAAACCATTGGTACATTGGAATATGTTCTTGATAAATACTCTAAAATCTGGAGCTGGAAAATTTCTGGTGATCGTGCAGTAAGTATGATCTCAAGACTAATTCCTGAAGCTTGGTACGGAGAAAATGTAAACGAAGTAATTATTCCTGACAGCACTGAAAACCTCAAACAAATCAAATTAATAATGGATAGATACCCACTTGAAATTTTATCAAAATATGTCTGGCAAAGAAAAATTGTAAAGACTTTTGCACCAAAACCTACTTTGCCTCCAATTAAACACAAATTAAAACGCGCAAAAGCTGGCGAACAATTCCGAGGAAAGCTTTTAAATTTTCAAAAAGAAGGACTAGACTTTTTGCTAAAATCTTCTGGTAATGCGTTACTAGCTGACGAAATGGGTCTTGGAAAAACTGTGGAGACGTTATCATATGTAGCTACTGAAAAGCAAACATTTCCTGTACTTGTTATTGCACCATTAGTTACATTGACTAATTGGCAACGAGAGATTGCAAAGTTTCTTAAGAAAAAAAGTAGAAATGGACGAATAATAGAATCAGAATCACCTAGTGTTACACTTATTCGAACTGGAAAATCTAAACAACTTCCAAAAACTGACATTTATGTCATTAATTATGAATTACTTTTTAAGAGAAATTTTGATTTGTCCCAACTTGGAATAAGGACAATAGTGTGTGATGAGGTGCAAAACCTAAGGTCTAAAACCACCCAGAAATACAAGGCAGTCAAAAAACTTGCAGCACTTCCCTCGATATTGTATAGAATTGGCCTTTCTGGTACTCCAATTTACAATCACGGTTCAGAAATCTGGCCAATAATTGATATCATTAAACCCGGACTACTTGGGAACTTTAAGGAATTTTGTGAGTACTTTTGTTATGTCAACGATAAGGGAAAAGCCATTGTTTTAGAAAATAAGAGAGCTTCACTTAGACATGAATTGCAAAAACATGTAATGCTTAGAAGAAAAAAATCTGATGTCCTAAAAGAACTCAAAGATAAAGTTCGCTACAAAGAAGTCATTGCATGTGATACTGATTATTATCTTGAAGAACTTGATAAAATCTGGAAGAAGCTTGAACAAGAGCAAAAAGATGCAGAAACAGAATTCTCAAAGTCTGCTGCATATCAACGAGCAATTCAGAGTGAAAGACAGATTGCAGGTGTTGCAAAGCTTCCACACGTAATTAATTTTGTTAAAAACATTATGGAAATTGAAGAAAGTGTTGTAGTGTTCTGTCACCACAGGGTAATTCATAAACTACTTCATGAAAGTCTCCAAGAGTTTTCCCCTGTTGCTATAATTGGTGGACAAACAGATTCATTTAGACAGGATCAAATTGATAAATTCCAAAATGGAGGATCAAAACTTATGATTGCAGGCCTTCGTGCAGGAAACATAGGAATCAACTTGACTAGAGCAAAATATGTTATCTTTGCAGAACTTGATTGGAGCCCTGCAATCCATAGACAAGCAGAAGACAGACTTCACAGGATCGGTCAGAAAAATACTGTCTTTGCATACTACTTGATTGGAAATGGAACGTTAGATGATCATGTTGCAGACATCTTAGTAGATAAGAGCTTTGAGATTGATGCAATAATGGATGAGTCAGTTGACAACTATGAAAACAAAAACAAGGCAGAGCTAATTTTAGCTCAAATACAAGACAAGATTCGCTCAAAATAACTAAATCTCTAATCTATCTTTTAATTTAGATAATTTTTCAGAAATGCTATCTTTTTTTAATTGGTCCATCTGAGAGTCATGAATCTCCTTCACAATCTCATCAACTAAACTTAGAATCTCTACTGCTGGTTTGGATTTATCAAAATTGGTACTACCAAATCCATCTACCTCTGTTCTGTCAATCTTCTCTACTCCTTCAGGCAATATCTCGTAAACTTTTACAAGTTTGTCTTCTTGTCTTTGTGGAGACATTAGAACAAATTGATTTTTTCTTAATTTTTCCACATCTTCTATCAGTTTATCTTCAGATATTCTAAGAATATCTACAATCTGTTTCATAGTACAAGACTTTATCTGAAGGAGACGTAATATTTTTGCCCATGTTGGAACATTATTCCTCCAAAGAATCTCTCGAGCAAGATCTGTAATGGAAAAAGAACCATCACTATTTAGTGATATCAGTTTTCTGTCTTTTAGCGATGCAAGGTTATCAAGAATTTTTCCAACCCCAAATCTCTTTAATTCTGAATTCTCTAGATTATTTTCATTAAATGTCCCATTCTTTTTAATTGCCAAGTCTAAAACTTCTAAATCAATTGTTCCTAGTTTTCTCATATTTTGCATTACCCTCCAAGATTTATCACCCTTTCTATGATGTTCAAAAATGTTTTTTTCAATAAATACTTGATTCGACTTTTGTTCTTGAAGAATATATGTGGACTCAAATAATTTGATTTATGGTCAGTTATCAACTTCCAAAATTGCCTTATGGATATGATGAACTAGAACCATTCATTGATACGGAAACAATGAAGATTCATCATCAAAAACATCATCAAACATATGTTGACGGGCTTAACAAATCACTTGAACAAGTTGGCAGCGCATCTCACCCTCAGTACATCTCATCTATTCTTTCTGATTTAAAATCAATTCCTGAATCAGGACGAAGTGCAATCAATTTTTTTGGCGGTGGTTTTGAGAATCATAGACTATTTTGGGAAACAATGATATCAAATAGTGATGGTAAACCTGGAGGAAAACTGGAAGATTCAATTGATGTTTACTTTAATAACTTTGAGAATTTCAAGAAAGTTTTTTCAGAAAAAGCAACTGGAATTCAAGGAAGTGGGTGGTGTTGGTTGGTTTTCAATCAAACATATAACAAAATTGAAATTATTACTACTCCAAATCAGGACAGTCCTTGGACTCTTCAAAAAATACCTTTGTTAGGCTGTGATGTTTGGGAACATGCATACTATCTAAAGTATCAAAACAAAAGACCTGATTATATTGATGCATGGTGGAATGTAATTAATTGGGATTATGTGGAAAATCGTTTCTCAGAACTTCCTGGATAAAATATCTGATTTGGACAAATTCTTTTAAAGAAAAATGTATTTTTCATTTAATGAATAAGAGTCTAAGATACATAGTTACATAGAATTTTAGTTATGATTAATTCATCTGTTTGGAACAACAAATCAAGTCACACTCTTCTTCATCACAAGGTTTTGTAACTTTAAGTTCGAGACCACATTCTGAGCAAGTATATACTTGACCCTCTGCCATATTTCCCATATTATGTTCAAAAGATAGGTTCCTATTAAGTAAAAAATAAAAAATGGTATTAGGCGTTTACTTTTTGTTCAAATAAAGACATGATGTAACCCATAATCTCTTTGTTTAGAGTTGCAAACGATTTTGTATTTTGATTAAATGTTTTAAACGCCAGTTTTGTTGCCTCTGATGTATCTACCGCAATTTTATTTTGATGTGCATATGCTTGAAGAGAGACATCTGTAATGTCACGGATAGTTCTCAGAACAGAATCCGGTACATCCATCTTGTAACCTGCCTTGATTGCATATTCTTGTTCTAAAGATATGGCTGAATTAATCACAGTTTTCCAAGCAGATATGTAATCTTGCTGAAGTTTTGAAACTGATTGATGATATTTGGGAGCAGATTTTTCAACCTCATTAAAAAATCTCTCAACATTTTTTTTGGATACGTCAAAGATATCTTTTGATTGTTTAGAAGATTTGTCCACTGATCATATAAGAAATACATTTTAGATAAAATTACCTATAAAAAACTAAACAAATATTTAAAGAACTATGCCTGAACAGATAGTTTTCGCAGATGATTATAGTGGGTTCTCAAAAAATCCATAATTCTTCTATCCTCATTTTTATCAATTGGTGCACCATTTGCAAGAATACTGAGATATTTTAAATTAGATTCTAGTTGATGAAGTGATCTTTTAATTCCTTCATCATAATTTTTTTCCAAAAATTCTATAATATTATGCTCTATTTGTAAAATACCGTCTTCCAAATTTTTGATCTCTTGATGAATATCAGTTTGCATCAATATTCTAAACACAATATTAAAAATAACTTTAATTCTTGAATTTCTTTATTATTGTAAAAATGATCGAAGAAAAATCAAACAGATTCATCATTTTCTAATTTAAAAAAAAGTTTTGGGTATTTTATGTTGTAACAAAATAATCATTTTTAACTACTAAATTCTATATTTTTTACATGGATTTCATGTTAAAACTTGACATGTTTTTATGGACTTCACATGACTAGAGTTCAAGATTTTGAAGAAAAAGGCTTGATGATATATGATTAGACTTATTCCACATTCTCATGCTTGATATAATCAATAAACTACACAATAGCGGTCTTATTTTTTGGTTTTAGAAACTATCAATGCAGATAGTATCTGCAAACGTTGTGGAAAAAATACCATGTTGACAGATAATGTAACAGGGGAAAGATTTTGTGGGAAATGTGGTTATGTTGTTTCTGAGGTATTGCAAGATTCTGGACCGGAATGGAGATCATTTTCAAAAGAAAGTGGTACAGATCCTACTCGAACTGGTCCCCCAACAACACTTGCAATATATGATAGGGGGCTCTCCACCAACATCAACACTATAAACAGAGACTCATCTGGAAAACCCCTCACATCTGCTATGAAAAGTACCATTGAGAGACTAAGAACTTGGGATAGTAGAAGCAAAGTACATGCATCTTCAGATAGAAATCTCCGACAAGCATTAAGTCAATTATCAACACTAAAAGACAAACTTTCACTTTCTGATACCGTAATTGAAAAAGCATCTTACCTTTACAGAAAAGCACTTGACAAAGGTCTTGTTAGAGGACGTTCCATTTCAGCATTGATTGCAGCAGCCCTTTATGCTGCATGCAGGGATACCGAAACTCCTAGAACCCTAAAGGATGTTGCTGATGCAGGTAATATTAAGAAAAAAGATATTTCAAGATGTTATCGAATGCTGCATCAAGAATTAGAACTAAAAATGCCTGTTGTTGATCCAATTCAATGTGTTGCAAGAATTTCAAGCAAGCTTGGAATTACAGAAAAAACCAAACGATATGCAGCTAAAGTACTCAAAATTGCTCAAGAAAATAAAGAATCAGCTGGCAAGGATCCCATGGGATTAGCTGCTGCTGCACTGTACTTGGCATGTATAAAAAATAATGAAAATATGACTCAACGAGATATTGCCGAAGCTGCAAATGTTACTGAAGTAACTATCAGAAATCGATACAAGGGATTAAAGAATCCGCATAACTCTTAGTTGGAATTTAAATGAATGTCAAATGTAAAAACTGCGGAAAGAATTTTGAACTTTTCATAAGTGAATTTTGTTGCAAAGAATGCACTGAAGAATATTTTATGCATCCATGATCATATTCTCACATCTAGATTAGTTTAGTTTGTATCAAAAATCATGCACATTATTCTTTTTAATTAGATTTTGTTTTTTTCTGGCATAAATCGCATAATGTTTCATATATCATACTGTTTATTGGTTTGAATTCACTACCACAATTTGTACATGTATTAAGCAAGATTACTCCTGTCTTGAACCCTATATCTTTTCTAACTCTTGGTTTACTATTCTGTTCTTTTACCAAAATATTTCTCCATTACCCCTGCAACATCATCTGCAAACATTCCATGCTCTCCTTCATTCCATATTGTCCGTAATTCCTCAATCATTTTTTGATTCTTGAGGATTTGTTGCTTTAGACCTTCAAGATTATCTTCAGTATGTGCCAATCTGGGAATCATGTAATAGTTATAATTCATTCCAACCAAAACAAAATCATCTTCAGATAGTTTAATTTTAGAAATTTCTGTCATGGCTCAATATGTGATACAACCCAGTCATTAATTGCCATATCTGTTCGGTGTTCCTGACATCGAATATGAGGACATGGAATCAATCTACTGCAATCATCCTCTTCACATTTTCTGTAATTTCCTGGAATGTTAGTACCATTAGGGGATATTCGCAGATTGTCCTTATTTTTTTCTGACAACATCTTACTTGTTTGGAATTATTTTTTTAAACATGTCTTTGACAATCTCTCTCTTTGATATATATCGACATAATTTTGTAGTTTTATGCCTAAATTTCACATTATTTTCGGTAATTGTGTTACTCTTGAGAGTTACCAATGCACCAAATACAACTATCGTACCCCTCAGAATTGGCCTGTGTAAAAGTGTCTGGAATAAAGTATCGCTTGTGCACTATCATGATTTCATCGATTTGACAATTTTCTTTTTGATTAAGAAGATCATGAACCTGTCTCTTATTGTTGTCTCCCAAATAGTCTGCCACACTCTATACCATTAGAGGTAATATAACATTCTGGTTATTTGTTGGAATTGCACTAATCTGATAAATGTTAACACAAAAATGCATTTTGAAAACTCATGAAATGTACTAGTTGATTGTACATGGTAAAACATCACAAAATTTCTCAAAAGAATGTCTTGAAGCATTAATGTTATCTCTAGTCCTTTTTGATAACTTACTGACCTTTTCCTCAAAGGTTTTAGTCTGTTGTTTGATCTTCAAGGATGATTCCAATATACACAACTAAGTATTAATCTATTAAAGTCCATATTTTTGCATGGACTTTATGTTAGAAGAAGAATTGATAGACTTGATGACATTTTGTCTGCAAAATGCGGATTCTGCAGAGGTAGATGAAAAACATAAACGAATTACCGAGATTGGGCATGAACTTTATGCTGATGGTGGAGTTGATGCTTTGGAGAACTTCTTTTTTGTTTTAAAAAATAGAATTACTCAAGAAATAGAAAAAGATCCATCCCCAATGCGTTCACTATGGAATGGCCTAACTGATGAATGGCAGTACTAACCTTCTTTACTTAGAAGTTTAGCCTTTACCGATTCTGAAAATGGCTGTACTGCATGTTGGACAAGTGCCCTTAATTGCAGGTTTACCATTTTTCATGGTGTATGGTCCGGCGCCTTGAATTTCACGTTTATCTCGGCACTTTACACAATATCCTATTGTCATAATTGCATTAGACTCTATGTTCTATTAGGGAGAACTTGTTGAACTTTTTTCACTAAGAAGCAAATCTACGATCTCAATTATTGTGTAATATGACAATTTTTTTCGTATAAGACATTTTTTTAATCAATTTAGGAACAATTTATTCAAATTTATTAGATAATTAGCATATTTGTTGACCCAATTATTTTGTCAAAATTTTAACTGACGTTTATTTGTAATGTGATATATTCCGATAATGCTTTATGATTTACCAGACCTTCCCATACATAAATTTCTGCAGAAAATTTACCGGACACAGTTGGAGTCCATGATAATGATGGACTACGTTTTTGATCTGGTGTCAACTGTCCACTAATCTATACCAACTAAACAACAAAACCTACATTATTTTTTATTTGAACAAGATACACAAAATTTTGAGATTTTTCTTGATTATTTGTAATGTCCGCAGAAATTTGAAATTGTTGATCTACATTTACATTATTTCCTATAGATACTCTAAATGTATTTTCCAATCTTGGATCGCTAATTGTTGCTTTTTGTAACTCAGTTAACGCAAATGCTGTAGTAAAACTGATAGAAAATATTAGTAAAATCACTAGTAATACAAAACTTTTACTTAACACTGTATTTTGGGCAATTTTTTATTAACAAAGCGTTTCTGCATTAATGTTTTTGATTTTAACTCTAAATTATTTAGAAACTTTCTAGGTTTTTTATAATCAAACTTTTCTTTGTGATTATTTTGTCAGGATTAAGCACGTTTTTTGGATCAAAGAATTTCTTGATTTGCTTGAATATTTGATAGTTTTTAACTCCATATTGCCTTTTAACAAATTCTGAACGTGCAAGCCCATCACCGTGCTCAGCAGTTATTGTTCCTCCAAGTTTGATTACTTCATCAAAGTATTGAATTGCGATTTTTTTGATGATGGCAATTCTTGTTCTATCTGAAATCAAACGAACATGAATATTTCCATTTCCTATATGTCCATATAACACTGATCTTGTCTTGTATTTTTTATTTATCTTGTTTATAATTGAAAATAATTTTTGAAGATTTTCCAAAGGTACTGCAGCATCTTCAATGACATGTGGGATTCTTTTTTCTTTTATTATTGCTTTTAAACTATAATGTAAAGATGAATCTCTGTACTTCCACCATTTGTAAATATCTAAATCTCTTTTTAATACATTAACAATTTTCCCTGTGACGATTAATTTAATCTTCTTTTCATTTGAATTAATTTTATCATCATATTCTACAAAGAGTAAACATTTCGTTTTCCTGTTAAACTTAAATTTTATTTGATTAAGTGTTGTTCTATCTACAAATTCAATTGCCGAAGGTTTAGTTTTATTGATTTCAATACAGTTTTTTATTGCATTTTTAATTGTTTTGTATTCTATTACAAAAAGAATTCGTTTTCTTGGATTGTCTTTAATTCTTAGCTTTGCTGATAAAATAATACCAAGCGTTCCTTCAGAACCAATGAATACTTTGTGAGAATCATTAATTGATTTTACTTTATCAATTCTGTATCCTGAAGAGTTTTTTGTTACGTTTGGAAATCTGTTTCTGTCAATCTTTTTTGCAAATTCTAGAATCTTTTTTGCAACTCTTTTGTTTTGTGGAAGAGTTATTTTATTTCCATTTCCATCAATAAATGTAATCTCTGTTACATTGTCAATTACACTTCCATACTTTAAACTTCTACTTCCACTGGAATTATTTCCTAACATTCCTCCAATTGAACAAAAAGATCCAATTGATGGATTTGGCGGAAAAAATTTTTTGCACTCTTCAAGTTTCTTGTCTAATTTGCCTTTTATTGTGCCTGGACCTATAGTAACATGGTCCTTAGCAAGCCTAATTGAATCAAAATTCTTCATTTCAAGAATAATTCCATTGTTTAATGCACTTCCAACAAGACTAGTTCCTGCACCACGTACAGTAACTGATGTTTTGAATTTTTTTGCTATCTTTATTACATCAACTACATCTTTTTCGTTTTTAGGAACTACTACTATCTTTGGAATAATTTGGTACGAGCTTGCATCTACTGAATAAAATTTCCTGAATTCTTTTTGAGAAAATACATCTCCTTGAATTGTTGACTGTAGTGTTTTTAGAGTTAAATTTTTCATGTGGTGAATTTAAATTTTGATTCTATAATAGTCCCATCTTTCAGGATCAAATAATGTCACAAACTCTGCTTGTTCTCTGTCTATTCTTGCTTTGATAACATCTCTTAATGCAAAACTTGTTAGATATTTGTATTTCATAGAGTAAGCCTGCATGATAAACAAATGACGCATCTCACTTCCACCTTTTAGTCCCCAATACCCAATCTTCAATGCTAGTGGTTCTAGAAATATGGTGTTCTCTAGGCCATAATTCTCGTCTCTAATCTCTTCACGTAGTTTGTATTTCTCAAGTGGTCCTCCCTTGACAAATCCAACAATTTCTCCATTTTTGTCATTTAGTCTAAGTGTGTTAATGATTACCTGTGAATCTTTGACAGATTTCTCAAAACACTCTTTTTCAAATTGCAGTGGCACTGGTAACTCCAAAAAGATCTCAAATAATGTTTTAATGAAATTTGGATCTTCTCTTGTTGTCATTGATTCTATTGTTGGAACAAGCTTAAGGTTTTCATAAGCATAATCTGCTTGAATAGTAATCTCTTGCTGTCTGATTCTCATAAATGACAATACAGTATCAAAAAAGTTCTTTCTCATCTCTTTTGGAAGAATTTTAAAAATTTCTTTTACCATATCAGGCTCTTTGTTTAATAATTCCTCAAAATATGCAACTGCACTTCTAATAATCAATGATGGCCTCCATGCAAGTGCATGTGCATTCATCTTAGCCATCTCCATTGCTTTGGTAAAATCACCTAATGCATAACCGCTAATTCTATCAGCTACTGATAGATACTCACCCATTTCCATAATATGTTGCTGATATTGTTGATTGTTTCTAGTTAAATCAGAATTTTGAAAACACTGTTTAATTTGTTCTTCTGCATTTTTTTTAAAATTTCCACTCCACGGATATGTTGTTCTTAAAATTAACACCTTGATAATTTCTAAATCTATATTTACAGTATCCATTAATTGGCAAAGTTTTCTATCCGTTGAGATGAATTTTATAACACTTTCCTCATGTGGTTTGTCAACATTTTTCTCAGGATCAAAGTCATGAAATAATGCAGCAATGTATAGATATTTTATGTCATCATCAGTGAATTTCACTTTATCTTGTTTTAAAGCTAAAAGTGAAACATATGTTACTTCTAATTCATGTTTAATGTTATGATATCCGTAATAATCATCTCCAAGACCGTGACTTTCAAACAGGTCAATGGTAAAATCTAACATCTCAACATAACAATCATCTTCTAATCCATTTTGTAACATTAGATTGAGAATCTTTTTTCTCATTGAATGGGTCTTTGCGAACTTTTGCAATAACACTAAACCATAATACCTATTTTTAAAGATGTTCTAGAAAGCCTAAAAGTTCTATTTGCGTTTTTGCAGATTTGTTAGAAAGATTCAATAGAGTTTCACTTAGTAATGCATAACATTCAATTTTGATAGAATAGATGTATGCTGTTTATAATTAGCAAATTTGATTTACTGAATGGGAATTTCAGATAAATTGTCAAATTTACCTGCAAAGTCTGATTATTTTGAACGATTGATTTACTCTTTTGAAGATATACTTGCAGTTAAAACCAATTTGCCTAAAATAACACACAGAAAATATGAGTTAAGTCAAATAAGATTTGTTACATCACTAAACTGCCAAAAACTAGACCCCTTTTTACCGACACCACAACACTGTCACACAACCCCAATTTGCTGACACTTTTCATTCCTATCTTCAAGCAGGGGTTCGGGGTAAGACCCCCAGTATTCTTAATTCCTAGTTTATTGTGAATATGTTATGGCTTATACTAGATGTGAAAGATGTGAAGAACTTAGATTTGATGATAAAATTAATCTTTGTGCAAATTGTGGGTATCGAATTTTAAGGACTAGTAAGTCATTTGAGTGAAAACAAAAACAGGTAATCTAATCACATACAGGACAGTTTTCTGATATGTCTTGGTTCTTTTTCACATAATTTGTGTAAACAGCATTACATTCTAAACAGATGAATTAGCAAAGATTGCAAAACTAAAAGAATAAGATATTATTTCTGAAGAAGAATTTAAGAAAATGAAACAAGACCTAATAGATAAAATGTAGACAGATTATGAAAGAGAGAATTTATTTTTCAAAGAAAACAGTAAACCTTTATTCACTTACTCGTAATGTTTGACTATGGCAGTAGCTCGAACACAAAGACATTATTGTAACAAGTGTCATCTAAAACGCCCTAAATGTATCTGTAAAAAACAGTAAACGAGATTAATAATTATTAGATTCTAACCTCTCAAGTTAATCTTAGGCATGATTTTTTTATTAATCAACACTTTTTGTACAATTACAGAATTTCGTTAACCCCGAATTTTTTTCTGAGAAATTTGAGTTAGATGACATAACTTATCTAAAATGAAGTAATTCTTTAGGGCATGAGAAAAGTTCCCCGTCCATTCAAATTGTCATTTGGTAGTGGAATGATAATTGAAGAGGTTTCTATAACTTCCAAATATCATGAGCCAACAATCCAACTTCTGAAATTCAATAATGGTGATAAAGTGATTAGATTTTGCTATTACAATAAAGGAAGATTTAACAGGTCTCCATTAATGATTGACGAAAAAGATTTGGCAAAGTTAGGAAAAATGATTAAGAAAGAAAAGAATATTTCAAAACTAATCTCCAAACTATCTTTTTGATTCTAATTTAACCCAAAATGCCCTTGAATGTCATTTGTTTTAACGGAACACTCAATAGCGTCACACCTAGTATTGCATAAAATTCAATCAAAAATCTCTAATTTCCTTGTAATTGAAATTTCCTTTTACAATTACCACAAAATCTTTGCTTAGTTTTCTTGCTTTCAGTACCTAAGAGTGAACCACACCTATCGCATTTTTCTTTAATCATTATTTTCTAATTTCTAGTAGAATGTTTTCACCCTTTATGAATGCAGTATAATTCCGTTAGATGATACTAAAAGATAATGAAAAGAATAGAGATTAGATTCTAGACTCATCTTCTTGATGGTATTTATGATGTTGTTTGACGTAGTATGTATGGTAGATTTTATTGTTTGTTCAAATTGTGGTTTGTCGTATTCTACATCTGAAAATAATTCATGTAGTCATTGTAAATTTAACAAACATGAAGAACCGACATAAAGGGCATCTTGATAACAAGTAAAAATGGAGAGTATTAGGAATAAGATATGAAGTACATGTGCAAAAGCTGTAAAAAGGAATGTGATGATATTACAAAACATTTGATGACAGTACACAAATTTTCAAAAGGACTTATAGAATCCCAACTAAAAACAAACCCAAATTCTTATAAAAATGCCTTTGAAAAATTAAAAGAATGAAATCTGAATGTTGTGCAATTAACCCAAACACTCAATAGAATCCGCCTATTGCAGAGAGATTTGAGTTAAATGATGATTGATTTGAAATTATTTTTTGGGAATGATGAGAATTATACTAAATCAACAGTCGGTACAAATATGGGTGCAAATATAGTTAACCATGAACTGTCATCAAAAAAGTGAAGCTCATCTTTGGAGATATTCTAAGACCAATAAAACACGTAGATGTCTAAAATGCAAATCTTTAATCAAATTGACCAAAGAAGAATTCGCCCTTAAATGGGGTATGGAAAAAAGAAAATAGTCTAATTTCCTTGTAATTGAAATTTCCTTTTACAATTACCACAAAATCTTTGCTTAGTTTTCTTGCTTTCAGTACCTAAGAGTGAACCACACCTATCGCATTTTTCTTTAATCATTATTTTCTAATTTCTAGTAGAATGTTTTCACCCTTTATGAATGCAGTATAATTCCGTTAGATGGTTACTTGGTTCTTATAGATGATAAATTCATCAGAGTTATGTCACAAGACAGAAAAATGTACAAATGTACCTGTGCTGACTGCAAAAAAGAAACTGAGGTTCCTTTTGAACCAAAAGCAGACAGACCAGTATATTGTAAAGAATGTTACCAAAAATCACACCAAAAGTAGAAGATTTTAGATTAATTTAGTTTGATTAATTTTAAACATGATTATTTTTAGATATTCTCAAAACCTCTTTTTTTATTCATTGAATCATTGGGATTTGCAATTGTCAAGATTAGATTCTAAACTCTTTTTTCATTTCATACCTAGAGTGTCTTTGTGTGTTAATTGTTTTTGAGTAACACTCAATAGAATTATGGTTTGGCTAATTTTAGATGTCACTGAACATGGATTTACTTGAAATTTTAATGGAGTTTAATGAAAAAAACTCTCTAGAGTATCTGCTTTACCTAAATGATGATACTTTTCCAATTACTTGTGTATCGATAATAAATTCACCTATTCCTGTTAATGAACCTACTACTCGTGGAGGTGCATATTTTTCAGACAAATTTGCCTACAAGATCAAAGGAACGATAGACGACTTAACTGTAGTTCCACTACTGACAAAAAAAATGCTTGGACCAAACACTGAATTTAGTGAGCTCAAAATCTCAACTCAAATAGAATTTGATGGAAAACTAATGAATCTTGAAATCTTTACCAATCTCACAAATAGCGTACAGACCCCAAATTCTATTGAGCTTAGCATGATAATAGTCAAACTGAAATCTGTCTAACTGACTTTTAAATATCTATCATACTTTTCTCTGCTTTCTTTATCAGAAAGTACTTCGTATGCTTTGTTTAATTTTACCATCGCTTCTTCAGAATCTTCTTTAGTTTTATCCGGGTGTGTCTTCTTTGCAAGCTCTCTAAATTTATTTTTGATTTCTTCTTGTGTTGCATTTTTTGGAATACTTAGTTCCTCATAGTAGTTTGGAAGCTCATTGTTTTTTGCAGCATTACGAAACTCTCTATCCTCTTTTGTATTTTTTCTCGTTCCTATTTCTTCATAATCGTCTCCCCAGTCAGAGTGATATTTTTCATATGTCCTATCTTCTTTTGATTCAAATTTCTCATTGTCATATGATGTCTTTTTTCTAAGTATGATGTCCCTTGCTAAAAATAAAAAGATTATAATGACTGCAATTGCAAAACTGGCAAAGAGTATTATCTTCTCTTCATCAGAAACTTCAAGCAGCATATCTGTTTCATCAGTTTGTGCATATGTTGTTTGTAACGATCCAATTATAATCATAGAAATTATAAAAACATCTAGTTGTTTCAATTTTCTTTTACCTATGTTAATCTGAAATCTTCTTTTGTAGTATTGAGAACTACATGAGTAATGGTGGTTTTCACGTTAGGGATGGCAGCCAAACCCTTTACAAACCTACTCAATCCACTTCTCTCCTTGAATTTTGCTATGACTACAGTATCTGTAGAACCCGTAATATCATAAACCGCACACACATTTTCAAATTTTGATATCTCATTTTCAATTCCTTCAATTTTGTCGTTGTTAGCTATAATTTCAATAATTGCAGTTAGTTCATATCCGAGTTTTTCATGGTCAATAATTGCGGCATATCCACGAATAATCTTCTCTTTTTCTAATTTTTTGATTCTAGATAATATTGTAACAGTTGACATTCCAAGTTTTAATGCAAGTTGTCTAGCTGATACCCTTGCATCAACCATTAAGTTTTTGAGAATCTTCTCATTTGTCTCATCCATCTTCATACTTCATAACACCAAAAAAATTATTTAAATTTTCAGTGAATATATGAAAATTTGTCCAATTTAATTGAATAATTTTTGATATTAGTTTTTCAGATTTAATACAAATGCTCTCTTTTGTAATTTATGGACGAAATCCAAGACCTTGTAGCAAAGGGAAAATCATTTTTGGAAGATGGAAAATTTGATCAAGCCCTTGATTTTTTTGAAAGAGCACTTCTTTTGAATCAGGATGACCCTGATCTTTGGAATCACAAGGGAATAGTACTTCGAAGTATGGGGAGATACGAGGAAGCAATGGAATGTTTTAACAAATCATTAAAGATTGATCCTAGAGATAAAAATGCCTCTTGATTTTGTACCTAAAAACAGTGGAAAAACAGATTTGTGTGTAACTGAATCTGATGGTCTGACTACTTTTTATGTAAAAGATAATGGAATTGGAATGTCTGAGAAATCTCAAAAACAATCATTCAAAAAATTTTTATCAGGCTGATGCATTACTTACAAGAAAACATGGTGGAACTGGATTAGGTTTGACAATTTGTAAAGGAATTGTAGAAGGACATGATGGAAAAATTTGGTGTGAGAGTAGTTTGGGACATGGTGCATTATTTTCTTTTAGTATTCCAACTAATCAAATATTAGAATAAATTATGTGGAAATGCCTCTGATTTTTTTAAAATGATTTTTTTGTACTGTTTAATTGATGAGACATTTTATTTGTGATTTCAGATAGGACATGGAATAACCCTTAAAATCTTTAAAAGAAATAGAAAATCAATAGCCTTTGATGTAGAATCAATAGATTTATGCCTTAATATCTTGTAAACATAAACTACATTATTAACAAAATATTATCTAATACTGTGAGTAACAAAGTAGACAAGATGTTAGCAGAGGCGTTTGAGTTTGCAGAGGATGGAAATTATTCTGATGCATTAAGACTCTATGATTTGACACTTAAAAAAGAGCCTGATAATATTAGTGCACTTGTTGACAAAGGAGCAACTCTACAAAACATGGGAAAATTCAAACTTGCTGTTCGTTCATATGACAAGGCACTTGCCGTATCTCCGAATAATCTTGATGCATTACTAAACAAAGGATCAGCATTGCATTCAGACCAAAAATATCAAACAGCAATAGAGTGTTATGATGCGGCTTTGAGGATTGACAAAAAATGCGCAATGGCACTTGCATACAAGGGACTCTCATTAGGTGAGACAGGACAACTACAAGATGCAATAAAACATTTCAAAAAAGCACTATCAATTGACAATCATTATGACTTGGCAAACATTTCAAAGAAAATGGCCCAAGAACTATTAAAGTCAATCAAAAAAAAGAAAACTAAAACACGGTAACGTCGCCAGGTGCCGGTTCTCGATTAATCTGCTTTTCATTTGATTCAAGGACGTCTTTATGTTTAGTATTTTGATGATCCCTCAGATCCTCCAGATTCTCAAAACCCTCATGGCACAAGTAGCATTTTGGCTTGTGCTCGTCAACTAGAGGAAGTACCATAATAGGAATAGTATGATTGGTTACTTATTTCTTGAGCCTATAAGGAATATATCCAGATGAACAAATAATACAATATGCTAGAACAACTAGTCAGAGACTCTCAGGCGCTAGATCGAGCAATTGCAGGAGAAGAACTATCCTACAAAGATGGTCTTGAGCTGATGAATTATGATAATTTGCATCTACTTGGGGCAGTTGCAGATGATACAAGAAAGAAACTAGTTGGAGATACTGTTACTTTTGCAGCATCTTATTACATGAACTATACAAATGTCTGTGCTGCAAGTTGCCAGATGTGTGCCTTTTATCGAAAAGAAGGTGCAGATGATGCATACACACTAACTCCACAAGAAATTGAACAAAGAGTTGGAATTGCAAAGCAGATGGGTGCTACCGAAGTTCATATCGTTGGTGGATTTCATCCAAAGCTTCCACTAGAATACTATGAAGATATGATGAAAGTTATCAAAAAGAATCACCCCCAACTTAACATCAAAGCATTGACTGCAGCTGAGATTTTCTATCTATCAAAACTAACAAAAAATTCTACCAAAGAAATTTTATCTCGTCTAAAAGATGCCGGACTTGATTCAATGCCTGGTGGCGGTGCAGAACTGTTTCATCCAGAAATCAGAAACAAGATTGTTCGAGGAAAATGTACAGGACAAGAATGGCTTGATGTGATTGAAGAGGCACACAACATGGGAATTAAAAGCAATGTTACAATGCTTTATGGACATATAGAAAAACCAGAACATATTATTGATCATCTCATAAAGATTCGTGAACTACAAAAAAAGACTAATGGTTTTATCACGTTGATTCCATTAAAGTTTAGTTTAGATAATACTGAACTCGAACAAGAACATTTAGTAAATAATGAATGCTCATCTGTGTATGATTTAA
>Ga0208879_1001370_pt1 | contig 23137 bp, 20 predicted proteins | sample Knorr_S15_td_Bot_FD_185605 | JGI IMG/M metagenome (GOLD analysis project Ga0208879, IMG submission 185605) | Marine microbial communities from Southern Atlantic Ocean transect - Knorr_S15_td_Bottom_ad_5009_LV_A (SPAdes) (version 2) | ecosystem: Environmental > Aquatic > Marine > Oceanic | place...
GGTTGGGGTGAAAAAGATGGCACAGTAACCAATTCTGAACGTGTAATTAGCCGCCAACGCAGCATCACTAAGCAATCGGTAGGGGCCCGCCATGATTGGCAAATGGTAGTCGATCTGGCCCACCGCTTAGGCTATGCCAAGGCCTTTGATTATCAGTCCAGTGGCGATATTTTTCGTGAACATGCGGCTTTATCCGGCTTTGAAAACAACCAGCAACGCCTATTTGATATCTCCGCACTAGCCAAGCTCAGCGATGAGCAGTACCAGGCCATGAGACCCATACAATGGCCCGTCGCCCGCGCACAAGGTCAATTGCGTGGCCAAAAACGCCTATTTACCGAGGGCGTGTTTTCTACCGCCAATGGCAGAGCCCAGTTTTATCCGGTTAGCCCAAGTGGCCTGAGCACCAAGTCTGATGTCCAATACCCTCTGTGGCTCAATACCGGTAGGTCGAGGGACCAGTGGCACAGCATGAGTCGTACAGGGCAAGTAACACAACTCAATCAACAACACCCGGTGCTACAGGTGGACATACATCCATTTGATGCCCAAGCCTTTGGCATTCAACAGTCTGGTTGGGTGGCCGTTACAAGTGCCTTAGGGGTGGTTCATGCACAGGCCAATATCAATACCGATCAGTTGCAGGGCCAATTGTTTATGCCCATGCACTGGAATGGCCAATACGCTAGCCAAGGACGCGTAGGGCAGCTGATTGCGGGGCGCACCGATGCCGCATCCGGCCAACCCGATTACAAACATACACCCGTGGGCGTGCGTCCCATTCACACACCATGGCGCGCCAGCTTAGTAATACGCGAAGAGATAAAGTTTGATGACAGCATATTATGGTTTAAGCGTCGCACGGAGGCAGGCTATGCCTATGAATTAGCCGGCACCAGCATGCCTGACGATTGGCTAGAATGGGCACTTACCTGGCTGCCGCCACACGATGATCAGTTACAACTGCAGGTCTGTGACCAAAGCACCTACCGCCTAGCCAGCTTCGTTGATGATCAACTGCAAGCGGTGTTATTGATTGCGCCCACCCTACCCCATTGCGATACAGCTCTGGTAAGCACCTTAATGCAGCAACAGCAACTCACCCAGCAACAGCGTATTCAGGCGCTGGGGGCCGGTACGAGCAGTAGCAAAAACCAGGCGGTCTAGGCCAGGTTTTTAGCTCAGCCGCATTAGTTGATGTGCTTTAGCAAGCATCAGGCGGCCCGACTTTACCCATGGCCAATGCCAAATCACGCAGGCCCTGCAGCGCTAAATGTAGCGTCTCTGGGTTGGCGTGGTCCTGGGCATACATTAGATAAAGTGGCACCACCATCTCAGGCGCATCCACAACTCGGTGCAGCACCCCACATGCAATTTTTTCGGCAACCGTGGGTAGTGGTAAATACGCAGCCCCCTGGTCCGTTATAATAATTTGCAGGGCCTGATCGCTCAAACCCACCGTTAAGGTGGGCGTGTCAATATAGGGGAAGGCCAACCTATGCTGTTCATTAAAAGCAGCCCCCTCAATCAATGTAAATGTAATTCTCACCCAGGCATTCATGCAATGCTAAAGGCGCTGAAGCCACCAACACCAGCGTGTCATCCAGGAGCTTTTCGGTCCTTAAACCAGCCACGGCGTGGGGCACTGAGGTTAAAGCGACATCTAAATAACCATCGGCAAGATTATGGGCCATTCTTTGGGACCAATCTGGTTCTACTCTGAGTACATATTCCGGCACATTAATTTTCATCCAGGCGATCCAAATAAAGCTAAACCTCTCCCATAAGGTGGCTTGAATCGCCAAACTAAACAGTCCTTTAAAGCCTTCAGGCAAAGAGATGTCTTGATTTGCCTACTGCAACAGCTGTACGCCTGAGTGGCTACGGGTAAATAATTTTTGATTAATGGCTTACTCAAGCTGTTGTATACGGCTGCTAGCAGCAGACTGCGTAATATGCAGACGGTTTGCAGCCTTAACTATGGAACCCGTCTTAACGACTTCTAAGAAAGTTTTAATCTGGGACAGTTGCATACGCCTTCCTCTCACTAGCTACTGAGTATAGAAAATTCGATGGAATCTAGGGAAATTTAGCGTTTTTCAAGAGCTCACTATTTTGAAAAAATGCCATGCGAAAAACGTTGATGCCAACGAACAACAATAAATAACAGAAATAGAGGTGATTTGATATGCCAATTCTTCCCACAACACTCTCCTATGAGCAGCTGGTTACAGACTTCGCTTTTGACATCCCCAAACACCTCAATATTGCAGAGCTTATTTGTGACCGCCACGCCCGCGCTACACCATTAGCCACAGCGGTCATCGAAGACTCCGAGCAAGGCATCCGTCACTATAATTTTTCTGACCTTAAGCGCCTGTCCGACAACCTAGCCCTTAGTTTACATCCCCTCGGCATTAACCGGGGTGATCATGTGGCCATCATTCTAGGACAAAACGTTGAGGCCTTGATCGCTCATTTGGCCATTTTTAAACTGGCTGCCATTTCGGTGCCCATAGCAGGGCTCTATGCCGGTGCAGGACTAACATTTAGAGTGAACGATTGTGAGGCCAGCCTAGTCATCATCGATCGTGTAGGCGCTGACAAACTCAGCAATTTGGACATCCCATGCGTCAAGCAAACGCTAGTTATCCATGAACAAGCCATAGGCCTGGAACTTGATTTCGATAGCTTGTTACAAGATCACAGCAACGAGCTAAGCATGGAAACTACAGGCTCAGAGGAGCCTGCATTAATCTTCTATACTTCTGGCACTACCGGCACACTGCATGGCCACCGCATTGTGCATGGTCACCTGCCCTGCTTTCAACTGGGATATGAAATGGCCCCTAAAGCAGATGATGTGTTCTGGGCCGCACCAGATTGGTCTTGGCTAGGCTCCCTTGGCGACGTGGTTTTCCCTGCCCTCTATTGTGGCCATCCACTGGTAGCCAGCCCGGGTCGGTTTACGGTGCAACGCGCCTACGAAGTGATGCACCGCCACCAAGTGACCTGCCCATACCTAGCCACTGCGGTGCTGCGAAAAATGCGCACCGAGCCATTTCCGGAGGGCTACCAGTTTAACGTAAGGGCCATCATGACAGGGGGAGAGGCCATGTCTCTAGAGGTTATAAAATGGTCTCAGGAAACCTTTCAGGCTCCTGTTAATGATGAATTTGGCTTAACCGAATCCAACCAGACATCTGTCAGCTGCGTTTTATCCTCCAGTTCGGCGATAAAAACCGATGCGAATATGGTCAAAAATATTTTCCAATCCATGAATATTTACTCCTAAAGTCCCTTGTTTAAAAATACTCGCATTTGCAAAGGTGGCCGCTATACCAAGCTATGAGGAGACTCACTTACCTGCTCAAAAGTGCAGTTTGGCAGGCGTTAATTGCTCTAAGCGGCTGTTAGCGCTAATTTCGCTCATGCTCTGACCCGTTATTGGATGCACTAGGTGCGGGGCTAAAACTGCTAATGGTTGCAGCACGTAAGCGCAGGTTATGATGTCGGGCCGCGGTACTTTGGCTTGTTCGTCTACCATGCTACCAAATAGCAGTAGATCCATGTCTAGGCCATGGCTGCTGGGCTTGTAGCTAGAGTCTGCAGAGCGTTGGCGGCCATGTTGAGTTTCTATGGTGCGGATCCATGTCATGAGCTCTAGATGACTTAGTGGGCAAGCAAAGCTTGCCACCATGTTAAGAAAATCCGGCCCTTCCATGCCCATAGCTGGGGCTATGTAAACGGGTGACAGGTGCACCTGACCAAATTGCGCTCTTAATTCGGCAACACCGGCCTGTAAGCTGGCTTGGGGCTCAATGTTAGCCCCAAGCCCTAAGTAGACTTGGGTTATCATGCAGGCTTTTGACCACGTTCAATCATTACCCCTACATCTGCCGCATTAGCAATGGCGTCGGGTTTACCCAGTTTAATACGTACAAAGGGCACAGGAAATTCGGCTAAAATTAAGGCGGCTATTTCTTCGGCCATGGTTTCTACCAGCAAAAACTCACTGGCTTGCACAAATTGTGTTAACCGGTCGCATACGTCTTTGTAGCTCACGGTGCGGTCGATGTCTTCGGTAGCGGCTGAGGGGGTTATATCCACCGCCATTTCTACATCCAGCACTACTTTTTGTTTAATTTTCCTTTCCCAATCGAAGATACCAATTACGGTTTCTACACTTAAGCCATGTACATATACGGTGTCCATAAATAAGGTCTCGTTGTTAAATCTAGGAAATTATTGTGCAGGCTCATTTACTGCCGGTAGCTCATCAAGAGGCCAACGCGGTTTTACCTTAAGCCTTAGGTCGTCGCTTTGCCCGGCGGCAATGCGCAAAGCGCCAGCAAAGGCGATCATAGCGCCATTGTCGGTACAATATTCTGGCCGTGGGTAGTAGACCTTAGCGCGTAACTTTGCGGTTTCGCTAGCAAGCTTTTCCCTTAGGCATAAGTTTGCGCTCACGCCGCCTGCCATAACCAAAGTGGATAGTTGCGTTTGCTGTAGAGCACGACGGCACTTAATCGCCAAGGTATCAACCACCGCTTGCTGAAAAGCCACGGCGATATCGGCCTTGTCTTGGTCGGTAAGACTGCCCTGCTGTTTTTGAATATCTTGGATAGCATATAAAGCCGCAGTTTTTAAGCCACTAAAGCTCATGTCTAAACCGGGCCGATCCACCATGGGCCGCGGAAATTTAAAACGTGTGGCATCCCCTTGTAGCGCCAGCTTGGCCACCAAAGGCCCGCCGGGATAATCTAAATCCATCATCTTAGCCACCTTATCAAAGGCTTCGCCGGCAGCGTCATCTAAGGATTCACCCAATAACTCATATTCACCTAAAGCCCGTACATGTACCAGCTGGGTATGGCCACCCGAAACTAACAAGGCCACAAAAGGTGGTTTGGGGGCATCTTCTTCTAACATGGGCGCCAGTAGATGGCCTTCCATATGATGCACTCCAAGGGTGGGTACATCCCAGGCCATACCTAAAGCCCGCCCTGTGGCAGCACCTACCATAAGGGCACCTATAAGGCCTGGGCCCGCCGTATAGGCAATGCCGTCTATGTCGCCATAGGCCAAGCCGGCCTTGGCGAACACCTCACGCATTAATGGCACTAGCTTGCGAATATGGTCACGGGAGGCTAATTCGGGCACCACACCGCCATATTCAGCATGCACTGCCACTTGGCTATATAAGGCTTCCGACAAGATGCCAGCTTGAGTGTCGTAAATAGCGACCCCAGTTTCGTCGCAAGATGTTTCTATGCCTAACACGCGCATCAATAAAGCCAAATAAAGTGAGTAACAAAGGTGCGAATTTTACCCCTCATCCAAAGCAATAACCACCTGTGAGGCAAGTATTCACATAAGTGTTAAAAAACACGCCCAAGGAGGCTTTACAGCAACCTGTACATAGGAGTAAAATACGCGGCCTTGAACAGTCAGGAACACCTTCCGTTAGTCGTTTACATAATGACTGGAAAGTGAAGAGAAAACATAGGATTTCTGCCTACCGCAGCATCCACAATTAGGTAAAGATATGCCAGCTGTAAAACTGAAAGACAACGAACCATTTGATATTGCCCTACGTCGCTTCAAGCGCGCTTGCGAAAAAGCAGGCGTTTTGGCTGACGTGCGCTCAAAAGAATTCTACGAAAAGCCTACCAGCGTTCGTAAGCGTCAAGCAGCCGCTGCTGTAAAGCGTCACGCTAAGAAGCTAGTACGCGAAAACCGTCGCCACGTTCGTCTTTACTAGGTTTCACACCTACCTAAGCAGAACCCAGCACGATCTGTCTTACGCCCTTTGCCCTTGTGGCTTATGTGCGGATTAAGACTCAGCATAGGGGCGGTTTTTCAGTTACCCGCCCCTTTGTCGTTTCTGACGTTTAAGCAATGTGCCTATAAGCAATGTGCCTAAATTCAGCAACCATTTAGTAACTGACAGTTACCCTTAGCTACAACTTAGCTACAACTTAGTTATAAAGCGAGAACTCACCATGTCCGATTTAAAGCTTCAACTTAAAGATGCTCAAAAACAAGCCATGCGTGCCAAAGACAAGCCTCGCTTAATGTGTATCCGCACCATGCTGGCCGAGTTCAAGCGCATTGAAGTAGACGAGCGCATTGAGCTAGACCAAGCCCGTGGCTTAGCTGTGCTAGACAAAATGCTCAAGCAACGCCGCGACTCCATCAGCCAATACGAAGCAGCTTCGCGCCAAGACTTAGCCGACGTAGAACATGCTGAAATAAGCGTTATTCAAGAGTTCTTGCCCACCCCCTTAACCGAAGACGAAATTAGCGCTTTGATTGTTCAAGCCATTAGCGATTCCGGTGCCAGCAGCATGCAGGATATGGGTAAAGTGATGGGTATTTTGAAACCACTATTGCAAGGTCGCGCCGATATTGGCAAAGTAAGCGGTAAGATTAAAGCGCAACTCGCGTAACTTTATTGCTTTTCATTGTTAATAGGCAAACCACTTGGCCGCACGCATACCGCAATCATTTATTGACGATCTACTCGATCGCACCGACATTGTTGACCTGGTTGATAGCCGTGTAAAGCTAAAAAAAACCGGCCGCAACTACTCTGCCTGCTGCCCTTTTCACAAAGAAAAAACTCCGTCTTTTAGCGTTGCACCTGACAAACAGTTTTATTACTGTTTTGGCTGTGGCGCAGGCGGCAATGCCATTGGCTTTTTAATGGAGCTGGAAAACCTTAACTTTCCCGAAGCAGTGGAAGAGCTGGCAGGTAAAGCCGGCCTTACCGTACCCAAAGACGAAAGCATTACCAGCAAAGCCGCAACCGAAGCTAGCCAGGCTAAAACCAAAGCCCGCAACCAAGCTTACGAGCTACTCAACCGTGCCAGCCAATACTACCAAAGCCAATTGCGGCGCCACAGCGAACGCCAAAAAGCCGTAACCTACCTTAAAGGCCGCGGCTTAAGCGGCCAAATTGCACAACGCTTTGGCATTGGCTATGCGCCAGCCGGTTGGCAAAATCTGATGCAAGCATTAGCCCCAGAAACTCACCAAGAGCAAGGCCTTATTGATTGCGGCATGGTAGTTGAAAAAGAAGAAAATAAACGCCGCTACGATCGTTTTCGCGAGCGCATAATGTTCCCCATTAAAGACTACAAAGGCCGCATTATTGCCTTTGGTGGGCGCGTACTGGGCGACGAAAAACCCAAATACCTTAACTCGCCAGAAACCAAAGTATTTCATAAACAACGCGAACTCTACGGCTTATATGAAGCCCGCCAGCAAGAGCGCAACCTGAAACGCATTTTAGTGGTTGAAGGTTATATGGATGTGGTGGCACTGGCCCAGCACCATATTAATTATGCGGTGGCCACTCTGGGCACCAGCACCAGCAGCTTTCACCTCGAGCGCATTTTCAAGCTAGTGAGTGAAGTGGTGTTTTGTTTTGACGGCGACGCCGCCGGCCTAAAAGCCGCAGACCGCGCTATGCACACCTGCCTTCCCTTAATGGAAGATGGCCGTCAAGCAAGGTTTTTATTACTACCCGACGGCGAAGACCCAGATTCACTGGTGCGCCAAGAAGGCAAAGAGAAACTCAGCCAGCGTATTGTAGAGGCTACACCGTTAAGCGATTTTTTGTTTCAGCGTTTAGGTAAAGAATTAGACCCTCACAACCTAGAGCACCGCGCCAAACTTGCAACCGATGCTGACCCGCTCATCAACTCCATGCCCAAGGGCATTATGCGCAGCATGATGCAGGCTCGATTAAGCAAAATCACCGGCTTAGACAGCGACACCTTGGCCGACCTTAGCGCTCTTAAAGCACCGGCGGCCAGCACGCCTAACACTGATGCCAACCAAGACAGCGTAACAAGCCAAAATTCGCCAACTGCAAAATCTGGCCCAGCATCACAAAACCAGCGTCGCCCGCAAAACAACAACACTGACGACTACGCCAACTACCCCATGGCCCACACCGAGCAACGCTCAGCTGACGACGCGCCTCATTGGCATCAAGATGAGTACGACGCTGCCCATACAGCCCACGCAGGCGACCCTAGACATAACTTCAGCGCCACACTACCCAAAGTACAAAACCCAGCACAGGCCGCTATACGGATAATTTTGCGCCACCCCGAAACGGTGCAACACAGCCAACAAATACCCAAGCACTTGGTTGAGTTAAAAATGCCAGACGCCGCTGTTTTAACACGACTATTAACTACCGTACAAAGCATGCACAGTGCCCTTGGCCGCTGGCCCCTAGCCTCAGAAGTTCACATTGAATGCGAGCCATGGGATGCATGGCCTATGTTGCGTCAATTGGCCGCCATGGAATCTTTATTACCCTTAGGCACCCACGCCCACCAGCTGCAAGAAGCCATAGATCGTTTGCTAGATCACCATCTAGACGAACGTTTTAACCAACTTTTACAGCGCGCAGCCCAGGCCGATGCCGCCCCAGACACCAAACAACAGATAAAAAACCTGCTAAAAGAGAAAGAAGAGTTGCAAAAGCGCCTAAAAAGTAGACAATAGGCCCACCTAAGGATCTTTTACTGGTCCGCGGCTACGGGCGGCATGCGTTGCATCGCAAAAACAGACCCATTTTAGCCATCGCTCTGTGCGGGCATTCAAAAGCACAAATCATCAGCTCATTCCAAGTCAAAATGTGGAAGAACTTCCTATTTTCGGCTATAATGGAGAGCTAACATTTTCATAATCGCTTCATCTATATAGGGTTGCCATGGTCGCCAACGAAAAGCAACAATCACGCTTGAAAGAACTGATCACTAAAGGTCGTGAACAGGGTTTCTTAACTTACGCAGATGTGAACGATCACCTGCCCCAAAACATCGCCGATCCCGATCAGATAGAAGACATCATTGGCATGATCAATGACATGGGTATCACCGTATCTGAGCAAGCGCCAGATGCCGAAACCCTACTCATGACCGATGGTGACTCCACCGACGAAGCCGCTGCCGAAGAAGCTGCTGCAGCCCTGGCCGCAGTAGAAACTGAAGCTGGCCGCACCACCGACCCAGTGCGTATGTACATGCGCGAGATGGGCACCGTGGAGCTGCTAACCCGCGAAGGCGAAATTGTTATTGCCAAGCGTATTGAGGAAGGTTTGCGGGATGTAATGTCGGCTTTGGCCCATTACCCAGAAAGCGTGAGCATCATCATCGCTTCCTACAAGCGCATTGTGGAAGATGAAGGCCGCTTGAGTGATCTATTCAGCGGTTATATCGACCCCGATGGCGAACCAAACCCTTCTCCAATCAACCCTACCACCGTAGTGAAGGGTGAGAACGACGAAGAAGAAGAAACAGACAACGGTCCAGATCCAATCGAAACCGCCGAGCGTTTCGCCGAGCTAGAAGAGCACCTATTTGCCACTCTTGCCATCGTTGACAAGCATGGCCGCGACAGTGCCAAAGCTAAAAAATCATATGCTCACCTTGGGTTCTTGTTCTCGCCACTTAAGCTAGTGCCTAAGCATTTTGAATCCATTGCAAAATCGCCACGCGCTGCTTTAGCGAACATTCGTACGCAAGAAAAAATGATTACTCAAATTTGTTTCCGCAAGGCCAAAATGCCACGAGAAGTGTTTTTGGCCGAATTCCCAGGCAACGAAACTAATACCGCTTGGGCCGACGAACTTATTGCTCGCGACGCACCTTACTCTGCTGTTATTCGCCGCAATGCCGTTGAGCTACGCCGCGCCCAACGTAAACTTGCCATTGGTGAAGATGACGCTGGCCTTAGCTTGGCCAACATTAAAGACATCAGCCGCCGTATGGCCATTGGTGAGGCACGCACACGCCGCGCCAAAAAAGAAATGGTAGAAGCCAACCTGCGCTTGGTAATCTCCATTGCTAAAAAATACACCAACCGTGGTTTACAGTTCCTAGACCTAATCCAAGAAGGCAACATAGGCCTTATGAAGGCCGTGGATAAGTTTGAATATCGCCGTGGTTATAAGTTCTCCACTTATGCTACTTGGTGGATTCGCCAAGCGATAACCCGCTCCATTGCCGACCAAGCCCGCACCATTCGTATCCCAGTGCACATGATCGAGACCATTAACAAGCTTAATCGTATCTCCCGTCAAATGCTGCAGGAAATGGGCCGCGAGCCTACGCCCGAAGAATTGGGCGAGCGCATGGAAATGCCAGAAGATAAGATTCGCAAGGTACTCAAAATTGCCAAAGAGCCAATCTCTATGGAAACACCCATCGGCGACGATGAAGATTCTAGCTTGGGTGATTTTATCGAAGACAGCTCCATGGATTCTCCCATCGAATCCGCCACAGGCGAAGGCCTGCGGGAAGCCACGCGGGATGTATTGGCAGGCCTAACGGCTCGCGAATCCAAGGTATTGCGCATGCGCTTTGGTATCGAAATGAACACCGACCATACCTTAGAAGAAGTGGGCAAACAGTTTGACGTAACCCGCGAACGTATCCGTCAGATCGAAGCCAAAGCTTTACGTAAGCTGCGCCATCCAATGCGCTCAGACCACTTACGCAGCTTCATCGAAGACTAATAACCTTAGTCTCTAAAAAGGCCGTGAACTAATATTCACGGCCTTTTTTTATCCCTTAAGCTTATTGCGAGAATTGGCCCAAGGGTCCAACTTTCCATCAGCCCCCGCCACTGGGCTTTCTTTACCTGCACTAGTTGGCCTATCAGCCATTGGCTTGGCTTTGTACTTGCTCGGCGCCCGCTCGCTGCGCTTTTGAGCCCTTTCGGCATCATGATCGGCGGCCTTTTGTTCACGCTTTTCACGCAAATTTTCGGCATCGTCAAGGCTTAACTCACTCGGCTCGCCTGGGTTTTGCCCTTCAGGAATAATGCGGTCACGTGGAGGCAATTCATATTGATCGCTAAAAACTTTAGGCAAGCTTTTAAACTTATACAGATAAAAAGCTTCCACTTTTTCTCGCGCCCACTGGGTCTTCTTCAAAAACTTTACACTCGAATCAACACTGGCATTGGTGTTAAAACTATTAATGCCAAGGTAAGCGTATAGCAGCTCAAAGCCATAGTGATCCACTATTTCAGTGAGCATACCTTTCAAGCCTAGGCCGTGCAGTGGGTTGTTTTGATAATTAATTTCGTCAGTCATGCTCACTTGCACCTATAAAGAGTAATTGCGCCAATTATACCCCATTGCAAGGCTAGATGAGTGCTACACAAGCTCTATTAATAGGCTTGTGCACACGCATTGAATTCGCTACATTGCAGCCTGCATTGTATAAAAGGAGCTATAGGCATGGGCAAAGTACTAAGTCAACAACAAATTCAAGATTACCAACAGCATGGCTTTGTCTCACCCATAGACGTGATGTCTGAAGACGAGGCGTTGAGTTACGCACAACGCTTGCAGAGCGCAGAAGCACAATACCCAAACGACCTAAGCGGCACCAATCGCAACAACGCTCACCTGTGTTTTAAGTTTCTTGATGAGCTGGCCTACCACCCGGTAATTCTCAATGCCGTAGAAGACCTGCTTGGCGCCAACTTTTCTCTGTGGGGCAGCGTGTTATTTATTAAAGAACCCAGCACTAGCCACTTTGTAAGCTGGCATCAAGACGCCACTTATATGGGCATTACACCACGTAACTTTGTTACCCCCTGGGTAGCCCTCACCCCCAGCAACCGCCATACGGGCTGCATGAGTATGATCCCTGGCAGCCACCATAACGACATTCAACCCCATGAAGATACCTATGGCAAAGACAACATCTTAACCAGGGGCCAAGAAGTGCCTAATGTAGACCCAAGCCAAGCCGTAGACTTAATTCTAAAACCGGGCCAAATGTCATTACACCATGCCATGATTATCCATGGCTCGCAGCCCAACCAAAGCCAACACCGAAGGCGCATTGGTTATGCCCTGCAATCCTATATGCCCGCTGGTGCGCGCCAAACCATAGGCAAAAATTACTGGTCACCTGTACGTGGACAATGTGCCCAAGATGACTTCTCATACCTTGATAGACCAACCAATGACATGGGCGCCCACGGCATTGCCGAGCGCGACCGCTCCAATGAGAACTTTGCCGATATCCTTTACCATGGCGCAAAGGCAAAAAGAGACTATTAGATCAGTGTTTTAGCAGCTTTGAATCTTGCCCTAAACCACCAGCACGGGTATCATGCGTGCTCCCATACGGGCCTGTGGCGCAGCGGTTAGCGCAGAGGACTCATAATCCTTTGGTCGTCGGTTCAAATCCGACCAGGCCCACCATATTAAATCCAATGTTTTCAATAACTTGGTTAGTATTTGATTGATTGCTTTCAAAAGCAATATCACCAAGTACCCGATATGGTGCGACTAATGGTGCGACTAATCGATTGGGTTGGTGGTATAATAAGAGCACCAATAGTCAAAACTCGTAGGCCACATCAAATTGGCGCTTACAGCTCTCCAAGAACGCTTCATAGGTGAGTACATATCTCGTCCTGCGAACGCTACACAAGCGTACATAACTGCCGGCGGCGCTCCCAGGAGTGCTAAAATCAGTGCATGTAAGTTGCTCAAACACCCCAAGGTACAAGAGGCACTACATCGGCAGCAAGAACGCTTGCGGCGTGAGTTTAGTGTAAGCCGTGAAAGTATTTATTTTGAGCTTCGAGCGGTTATCGATAACCCAGAAACCAATACGATGGAAATGCTTAGAGCCATAGACATGTTATGCCGGATGTTTGGCCTATATCACCAGCCACCGACTAGCCAGAATGAGGCTAGCAGCAACAGCACAACGTCATTGGCTTTGCAGTGCATGACTGATAAGGAGTTGCAGAACCTTATCAGTCATGCCAGCTAAAACTCTTGCTAAACATAAACGCCTAAAATTGATCGGCTTGCCGGTCTGGTTTCGGTGTTCACACCCTCGGTCTGTTTTATTAACCCATGCTTTGGCCTGTCTGCGGGCTCGCTAGGCGCGGATGCGCCGCTTGGAGCATAGCGCAACTCACCGCATCGCGGGGTGTGAAGCGATGCGACGAGGGGCGCGTAGCGCCCCTAAGATGCAGACACAGACTTGTGCGCAGACGAATCAAGCCCCACTCTCTAAAAACAAGGTTCCAAAAATCTAAAACCCAGCTTCCCGTCCCACAAACTCGAATCGGGGGTAGACCCCCCTCTCCATGGAAGGGAACCTATATAGGTGACGCGTAAATCCCCCCAAAAATATTTTTAAAAAAACCTAGGAATATCCTCATACCACCATGTTCAAATGCAGCTATAGCTGACATATGCACGAGTGACTTCTAATAAATATCGTGAGTTGATTCTGCTAACTATACTTGATAGTCTTTAACCAAGCACCGATTTGATCCAGATTGCGGGGTGCTTTATAAATTCCTGCTAAACCGGTCCTTTCTAAAAACCCGATTTAGCTCTGCTGGATCGGGTTTTTTGTTGGCTAATCCAACACATGGCATTTGATCACCAGATTGTGCGCCAGACATTCCGTCAAAGCACTAAAGAGGTACGCTTATGCAGTTCGACCAAAGATACACCACTAAAACTATTCCCAAACTACCACCCGCACCTGAGTGCCTATTGTGTGAGTTACCTATAAGGGAAGCAGGCGGGCGGCGCATCGTTGGCACGTCATCCATTGGAATACGGCTTTCTACATGCTTCTATAGCGGTCAAAGGGGATCGTGTTTTTATTTTTCAAGCCAACTAAATCCATCGTCAAATTTGTACCTGCAATATTGGAGTGATTCACAACCGATGAGCCAAGAGCTCTTGCTGCGTGCAAGGTATGCTTTTTTGGCAGATACCCACCCTTGGTTTTGTCATGTATGTGCTAACCGAAGTTGCCGTACCTGTGGTGCTGCTATGTGGCATCCTATGGCGAGTGAAGTGTTGAATGCTATGCATGAGGTTGCTCATGTCCCTATTTTCCCAATCCACCCAGGTTGCGTCTCGGAGGCATGCGTTCACTACAGGCCTCCAAGGTGAGTGTCTATCAATGACCGTTTAGCTCGCTAATAGCGCCTCTCCATAACTTCTCCACACTTATCCCCTACATCTTCAGAGTGTCTTCCCTAGTTTCTCATTGTTTAGTTGTTTAATAGTCCTCGTACCCGATTACAAGGAGCAGGGCCATGGACTTTCATCTATTACAACCCAATATTCCCCAACACATTAGCTCAGTAGAACATCTGCAAGTTGAATTGCTTATGTTGTATGGAGAGAGTTGTGACATAGGTGAGGGCAAGCATTACACCAGTTTAACGCAACGTGGTTTTAAACGACTGATGAAAGACATACAGCACGTTCAGCAACACCTACAATTCCTGCGCAGCACCTACCTGATTGATGTTGATGGTGAAACCCTACTCACCGTAGGCCATAAATACGATCACGCCTCCAATAAGCGAGGTGGCTGCCGTGCAAGCCATTGAATTGTTTGAAAGCAGGTGTGTGGAATACCAGGATAAAAACCGAATTACCTCAAAGTCGACCGCGCAAATCGCGTATTTCCAATGCCATAGTGTTGTCTATTCGCAAATTGATTACATGCTCCCAGAGCACCCACCTAGTGTCGAAATGCTAGCCATTCTAGTTAAGGATGTTTGCCGAGGAGACTCGCAATACACCTATGTGTTTGAGCAAATTGAGCAGCGCTATATCGATCTGGTCGGCGACATTGGTGTCTCTCCACAAGTGATTTTTTACTACGTTAGTAACGTCATTATTTCTTTGCTGGTACTCAGGCGCGAGAACAGCCAATTGTCTTCAGAAATTTTGATCAAAATCATCCAACGTTTCAACTTCAGAGACGCCATTTTAAGAGCAGGGGTAGAGGTTATGGCGGAAGAGGTTTTACGCCGTTGCTTTGTCGCAACTAACCAATCCAATGCTAGGAGTTTCGCATGAATATCATCGCCACCAATCCTAGACAAGTAAAACAACAGCAGCCCAAAAAACTTGGGACAAATAAACCCAATGAGAAAACTCAAATGAACACCACATCGAAGTTAGTTATATCAATGACCACGGCAATGACCCTAGCCATGATCACTGTGCCCGCCCTGGCAGCTGGCGCAATGGTTAACAGCAAAGTATGGACCACAACCAATGGTTCTGCCGTTGTTGACAGCAGCGGTAACCCAGTGCGCACGATCCATTACTTAGATAAGGCAGTAACGGCCACTAGAGAAACGCCTAAGACGCCGATATCTTTAATTGCTGTGATCCAAAAAACGGTGGCTAAAATGCTCAATGCAGAGCCAGAACCTGAGCCAAAACCCGAGCCAAAACCCGAGCCAAAACCTGAGTCTGAGCCAGTAGTTGAAGTTGCGCTCATTGCCGACCCAACCCCAGTGGTCGTAGAGGAAGAAGTGGTGCCCGAACCTGTAAAAGAAGAGGTTGTAGTTGTTGTTGCAGATGAGCCTGAACCCGTGAAGGAGGACATTGTACTCGTTATTGAAGAAGAGCCCGAGCTTGTTGCTGAAGCCCCGGTTGTTGTTACACCCGTGGAGCCAGTTAAAGTTGACTATAGCTTCAATGACTATTTAGCCACCATTCTTTTTGATACCAACAGCGCAACACTTACAGCCGATGGGTCAGGCAGTCTCACCCAATTAGCTATGGCGACTAGGCAAGCCGAAAGCGTTGTGTCCATTCAGTTGTTCGGCTATGCAGATTCGCGGGGCGATCACGACTACAACATGGCCTTGTCTGCAAAACGCATGCTCAGCGTGGAAGAATTCTTAAGTGGCCTAAGTCTGAACGTGACCTCTAGGTTTGCTAAAGGTGAAACCTCTCCTGTATTGGGTGCGGATGGTGAAGACCTGGCTTTGAGTCGTCGTGTTGATGTGGCTATTAAGACGCGCCATCTGAAAGATTAGTGCCCTGAGAAGATGGCGCTTAATCACGCCGTTTTCTCTTTTTTATATACCCGAATGTACAGTGAATTGCCGAGCCTCAATGTGTATACCAATACGGTGTGTAAGCTTATAACTCAGAAATTTTCCTAAACTATATTTGTTAGGCTGAGCATCAACACATGATCGTTGCTGGACGCCAATGATTATGATTATCTAAAGGATAAGATTATGTTAACCACCCCCCCAAAAAACTCTTTTAAACGTGCATTGCTCGCTATGGTAGTGTTACTGGTCAGCGTTAGTGCAACGGCGATGACGATTCAAGGGAAGGCCAAGGTTCTCGATTACGAAGAATCCAAAGGACAGCCAAAACAGTGTCTTGAATTGCCTATGCAGCTCGACTCTACGCAGCAATACTATGGGGACTTTATTCGCCTGGTAGCTGCGCAAAAAGGCGGGCCTAGCGTCTATACCCCACAGCCCATCGCCCTTACTACAAGCTCAAATATATTGTGCTTTAATGAGCTTCGTTATGGTTATCGGTATCGGGTCACTTTTCGGGATGGTTTTCCCGTGGCGGATGGCAATACTTTCCGCCAAACAGCTAAAACTGCGTTCTCCATTCCAGACCTAGCGGTGAATATTAAGTTTCAAGGTAATAGCTTAGTGTTGCCTACCATTGGCGGTCCGAAAGTGCCTTTGGTACTCACCAATACAGGCGAGTTTCACTTAAAGGTATATCGTCTATCCGAGTCGCAAACTCAAGCTAGCCGCGGCTTGAAAGGGCTACGGCTACTTGATCAAAGAGACATAAACGGCTTAGAAGGGGCCGCCCACCTAGTAGCAGAGCAAGATTTTTCAGTCAAAGTGGCTAACAACAAACCCACCACGTTCAACCTAGACTTAGCCGAGTTAGTGGATACGAAAAAAGCGGGCATTTATGTGTTGGTGGTTGAGTCTGATGACATTGACATGCGCTACTGGGACGATAGACCCACCCAATATGTGATGTTCACAGACGTGGGCCTTTCTACTTATCGCGGTATTGACGGCTTACGTGTTTATGCCCGTTCCTATGCAACAGCAGAGCCCCTTGTGGGCACTCAAATTGACCTGATTGCCAAAAACCAAGAAGTCTTACAAACCCTCACTACTAACGCGCAAGGTTATGTGCAGTTTCCGTTACCCATGATCAATGGGTACGGTGGCCTAAAGCCCGTTGAAGTGCGAGCGCGCAGTAAGGATGGGCTGGGGAGTTACTTGGATCTTACGGGTAAACAGATGGATCTAGCAGATAGACCGGTATCTGGTGCTGATCCTTTGGGCTTATTCAACGCCTATTTGTTTACCGAACGAGGTGTATATCGACCAGGGGAAGAAGTGGTGCTCAGCGGCCTAGTTCGTAACAAAGAGCTAATGGCACCCATGAATGTGCCCTTAACCCTTAAAATCATCAACGCCCAAGGCAAAGAGCAAATTAGCCGTTTAATAGGACACTTAGAACAAGGTGGTTTGCAGTATCGCTTTACCGTGCCTAGCTCCTCCAAAACAGGGCAGTGGTCAGCAAGGTTGTATTTAAGTACAGATGACGACCCCATTGGCTCGGTAGACTTTAGCGTGGAAGACTACGTGCCAGAAACCTTGGCGGTAGAGCTAACTACAAATCAGTTGGGCTATACCGGCGATGCTATGGATATCACCCTGCAAAGTGATTTCTTATACGGCGCACCTGCTACAGATTTAGCGGTGAGTGCCTCAGCGAGCCTTGTGCCACAACGCCGAGTGTTTAGCGATTGGAATCAATACGTGTTTGGCCACTATGGCGAGAAAACCATACAAAAAACAATCATCGCACAAAAGACAGACAACAAAGGACGTTCTGTTATTACCGTGCCAGCCGATTTGTTAAAACGCGCTAACCCAACGCAAGCACGTATTGTAAAAATCACGGCAGGGGTCACGGAACCCAGTGGCCGAGAAGTAAGAACGCGCTTAACCTTCCCGGTGCTCAACTATGATTCATGGGTGGGGGTTCGCGTTAAAAATGAACGCAATGGGTTTGATCGTAATGAAGACATTGCGTTTAATCTGATTAACATTCATTCAGACACATCAACGGTTAAGCAAGGCCAGATCAGCTACAAAATCATTGAAGAAGACTGGGATTACCACTGGTATTACAGCAACCGCTGGCGATATACCATTAACCGTTACGATAAAGGCACCGTGGCCAATGGCAACCTGATCACCAATGACGATGGCATTACTCGGTTAAGCATAGGCCAGCAATCATGGGGTCGATATCGCTTAGAAGTCACCGACTTGGCGAGTGGGCAATCAACCCAATTGCGTTACCGCGTGGGTTGGTGGAATGCTGCGGGTAGCCAATCTGCATTACCTGATCAAGTGAAAATGGCCCTTAGTCAAACGCAAGCCACGGCGGGTGAACAGGTCACACTGCACATCAAACCGCCCTATGCGGGCAAGCTGCATTTGCTTATTGCTAACGAAACTATTTTGCAAGAACGCGTGCTGGATATTCCAGCCGATGGCATGGAGTTGGCCATTAATGTAGAAAAAACCTTTGGCCCAGACGTGTATGTAATGGCCAATGTGTATCGGCCTGGGCATCAAGGTGCGGGCCCTGCCCGTGCAGTGGGTATTAGCCACTTGACGATAAAACAGCCTCAGCTTTATGCCGATGTGAAGCTGATTGCGCCAGAAAAGGTTGAGCCCAATCAAACCATCAATGTGCAGGTGCACACCAACCTGCCTAAGGGTAGCCGAGTGATTTTGGCTGCAGTGGATGAAGGCATCTTGCAGCTCACGCGCTTTGAGTCGCCAGACCCGCAGGCCTTTTTCTTGGCCAAGCGACGATTAGGGTTACGCATCATGGATTTGTACGGCCACCTCATTCAACATCAAGATGGTGAGAGCCTACGGGTGCACTTTGGTGGTGATGCCGACTCGGCCGGAGGTTCTGATGTAGCACCACTGCAAACATTCGTAAAGCCGGTGGCCTTGGTGAGTGACCTTGCACCTGTGGATGACCAGGGTAATGTGACCATTGCCTTAGATTTACCTCAGTATAACGGCCGCTTACGGTTGATGGTGGTGGCATTTAACGAGCAACGCATGGGCTCTGCCAGCGATAACATGATTGTTAGAGACCCCGTTGTTGTGCAACCGGTAATGCCGCGCTTTATGTCAGTGGGTGATCAAGCCCAGGTATCCGTAAGCCTGCACAACCTAGAATTGCCTAAAGGCGAATTTACCTTAGACTGGGACGCAACCGATAATTTCGAATTATCGGAACTTCGTCAAACCATTGAACTAGCTGTAGATGAACGAAGCACCTTAGGTATTAACCTTCAAGCCCTAACTGCTCAAGCAGGCCGTGTGGGTTTAACCCTAACAAGACCTGATGGCGTTAAACAGCATTACCACTGGGACCTTACCGCCATTACTAACCGCTTCATTGAAGAGTATGAAAGCAGTGTGTTCTTAGCCGCGGGGAGCCGAGGTACCATTGGCAGTGACGTGGGAGATTTAACACCCGCATCTCGCCAAATCAAGGTGCGGGTCACCGATCGGCCGGTGTTGGCAACGGATTGGATCTCACAAAGTTTAAGCCGGTATCCATTTGGGTGCTTGGAGCAAACCACATCCAAGGCGTGGCCAGTGTTGTACGTTAACAACAATGACCCCGCTTGGAGCGCTTTAGCTCGAGACAAACACATTACCCAAGCCATTAACCACCTTAGCCAAATGCAACTCAATAGTGGTGCCTTTAGCTTGTGGAGAGGTGGGCGCAGCCCACAGCCTTGGTTATCCATGTACGCCATGGAGTTCTTACACGAGGCCAAGGCCAAAGGTTATGAAGTGCCAGAAGCCATGTTAACTAATGGCATGGACTATGTAGAAAACCTCAATGTGGACGCCATGTCCGTAAGGGCTTACGCCATGTACCTAAGAACTAAATACGGTAACCCAGATGCAGGAGAGGCGCGTTATTTAGCCTCTCGTTTGGCGAGCAAAGCTTATGGTGTGCAAACCCATGTGCACCTAGCGGCCACGTTTGGCTTGCTGGGTGACGCGCAGCGTGAGGAACACATATTGTCAGCAGTAAAAGGCTCAAATTGGACCTCTTGGAGCCGCTATGATTACCGCAGCCGCTTGCGCGATAGAGCCTTGCTCAGCTACTACGTGCTTAATAGTAAGTCTACAAGCCAAGCCTTCAAAGCTAAGGTTATAGAGCAACTTGAAGACCTGTACAAGGATGCCAAAAAGCTGCGCTATATCAGCACCCAAGAAAAAGGCTGGTTGTTGCGCTTGGCTAGTTTGAATAACAAAGCGAAGCCCCTGTCTGAAGCCCTTGCGATCAGTTTGGATTTTAGGGATTTTCAGCTTAAAGATCTGGCGGCCTACTTAGCCGATCAATCCGCCTGGACCAGTGCCAAGAATACTAGCGATGATGACATGTACATCAAAATCAGCACTTCTGGGGTGAACAAGGACCTTACAGAATCCTTTGCCAATAAAATGGTGGTGACTACGCAGTACAAAAACTTAGCTACTGGCAAGGCTATGGCGCTAGACCAAGTTAAACAAGGCACTGATGTGATGGTGGTGCACAAAATCGAAATTGTTCACAGCCTTAAATATGACATGGAGCTTTCTATAGAAGCGCCAGTACCCGCAGGCTTTGAACTAGAGAACCCAAGGTTAAGCAGCGGCCGTACGCTCTTAACAAAGGTAAAAAGGCTCACGCCGAGTTTCGAAGAATACAGAGATGATCGTTATGTAGGGGCATGGTCTTTAAACCGAGGTTATAAAAGCCGAGGCATTAAAGATAATGCCTTCTTTGTGGCCTACGTGATGCGCGCGGTAACACCTGGTAGCTACCTAGTGCCTGCCATTGCCATTGAGGACATGTACCAGCCTCAGTACCGTTCCAATACGGCAGAAAGTCACGTTGTAGTGACCCAAGACTAATGACGCAACTAGCGTCACGAGCAATGCCGAAATGGCGGCAATGGTTCATTGCCTTAGCCGGCCTAGGGGTGTTATCCCTAAGCTGGCTATTTGGCTATAGCGGCCCAATAGATCAAAGCCGCTTAACCTATGCCAGCTACATTACCGATGCCCAAGGAGAGCTACTGCATGTATTGATGGCCAATGACGAACGCTATCGGCTGCAAACACACCCAAAAGATGTGGACCCCACCTTCATCGACTTATTGCTTGCATACGAAGATCAACGCTATTACGAACATAATGGCGTGGATTGGTTGGCCATGCTCAGGGCCTCGTGGCAATTGGCTAGCCGTGGCCATATCATTTCGGGCGGCTCAACACTCACCATGCAAACCATACGTTTAATGGAGCCAAAACCCCGTACTGTATGGAACAAGTTAGATCAAATGCGTAAGGCCATTGCCCTAGAGCGTAGCCACACTAAAGATCAAATCCTATCACTTTACTTGTCTCTTGCACCCTATGGCAGCAACATAGAAGGCGTGCAAATGGCCAGTCTAAGCTGGTTTGGTAAATGGGCTAACGAACTCACGCCGGCAGAATCTGCCCTGTTAGTAGCCTTGCCTCAATCGCCAGAGCGCAGGCGGCCAGACCGTTTTCCACAGCGTGCGGATGAAGCACGACAAATCGTGTTAGAGCGTGCCTTTCACAAAGGTATTATTGACAATGATTACCTTACCACGGCCTTGTTATCGCCATTACCTCAGCGTATTAAAGCCATGCCAAAAATGGCACCGCATTTGGCATATCAGTTAAGAGATCAAGGTAATTTACAGGCCAAAACAACACTCAATGCCGAATACCAGGCCACCCTAAATGCCATTGCGCAGCTTACCAAGTTAAAACCTAACACCAACATGGCCATTATTTTGGCTAATGCGCAGACGGGTGAAATCCATGCTTATGTAGGCTCACAAAGCTATACCGATTTTAACCGATTTGGCGCAGTCGACTACAGTCAGGCCATCCGCTCTCCAGGCTCTACCCTAAAACCGTTTATCTATGCTCAGGCTGCCAGTGAGCAGCTTATTCACCTCAACGGCATCATCAAAGACGAACGTATTAACATTCAAGGCTACCAGCCACAAAACCTTAACCGTCGTTTCTACGGAGATATTACTATTGGCGAAGCGCTGCAACGTTCACTCAATATCCCCGCCGTTAAAGTGCTACACAAACTTGGGCCAGAACGTTTTAAAAGCAAACTGGCTCAAGCCAACATACCACTACGTCAAGGCGAAGGCCTACCTATCGCACTAGGCGGCGCAGGGCTCACGCTACACGAACTAGTGAGCTTATATACGGCCTTGGGTAATGAAGGGAAAGTCACCGGTATTAGTTCTACTCCAGTGATTGACTCAACATCAAAAACAAAGGCTCAGCCTCTTTTTGGTGCGTCAGAAATTGCTCAAATCAACCACTTGCTCAGCAATAACACATCTGGCGCAGGGCGCTTACACGGGCGAATAAAGCGCCAAGCCATTGCCTACAAAACGGGCACTGGCCCTGGTGGAAGTGATGCGTGGGCTATCGGTACTAATGGTGACTACGTGGTAGGCATTTGGATAGGCTCGCCTAAAGGCGAACATGTGGCACAGAATACAGGGCTAGGTGAAGCCGTGCCTGTGATGAATAGGGTTTTTGATGGGTTGCCTAAGGGAAAACTAAATCAATTTCAGCCTGAAAACCCACCAGAAGCGTTAGTAATCTTTGAAAGGAAGCAGTCTGAACGGTTAACAATAGAGTTTCCAGAATCAGGTAGTGTAATCGAATATAGAGGAGCCGGCATACCTCTACCTTTGGTTGTCAAAAATGCCACTTACCCTTTGCTGGCGGTCGTTAATAATGTGGAGAAGTTGTGGTTGTATCGTGGCCACTCTGGTTTGAGGTTTTCTGAGCAGGGCAGTTATAAGGTGGCGTTGGTGGATGCTAAAGGGCGGCAGGGAGTTGCTAGCTTTGTATTGAGGCTCCCTTAACAGGATTCACTCCGACTTTACGGGCATAACTAAACAGGGCGATAATACCTTCTCGAATTTCAGGAAAACCAAGTCGGCTTCGCTATGGACTACAAATTATTCAAAGAGTTGATCAACACTATTCGCATCGGTAAGCAGCTCCCCGATGCGGTTTATGTACATGACAGCGCGTTTGATTCATTGCCTAATGCACTTACTAGCCTCACATTAAAAATCGCTAGTGCTCTTAAGATCCCTAAAGAACAGTGGAACATCATCAAATTCTACAAGCGTGA
>Ga0208879_1001371_pt1 | contig 23130 bp, 12 predicted proteins | sample Knorr_S15_td_Bot_FD_185605 | JGI IMG/M metagenome (GOLD analysis project Ga0208879, IMG submission 185605) | Marine microbial communities from Southern Atlantic Ocean transect - Knorr_S15_td_Bottom_ad_5009_LV_A (SPAdes) (version 2) | ecosystem: Environmental > Aquatic > Marine > Oceanic | place...
AAACGAGCATTTATTAGCTGATTTTAAAAACACAACTGATGTAGTTGCAGGAATCAGAACAATAAGGAAAGAGCAAAATATTGCAAATAAAGAGCAATTGGAATTATTGGTGATTGACAACCAAAAATCCAAAACTAATTTAGATGCTATTATTACGAAATTAGGAAACCTATCAGCTGTAAACCCTACTGATAAAAAGCCAAGTGGAGCATTTTCATTCATGGTAAAAGCAAATGAATACTTTATCCCTCTAGGCGATAATATTGATGTAGCAGCAGAAATTGAAAAACTACAAAAAGAATTGGATTATACCAAAGGATTTCTAAAGTCGGTTGAAGGAAAAATGAGCAATGAACGCTTTGTAAATAATGCCCCTGAACAAGTAGTTTCAAACGAGAAAAATAAAATGGCTGACGCAAAGTCAAAAATTAAGGTTTTAGTAACTAAAATTAAGGATTTATCCAATGCTTAAAATCCTTAGTTTACTGCTTATCAGCACACAAATAATGGCTTCTACTCCTACTGATAAGGAGGGACTTAGTGGAAACTTTGATTTAGGACTTAACTACACCCAAAATATAAATAAAACCTTACAGTTCAATAATGTGTTTTTGGCCAATTACAAGCATAAAAAATCAGTAATAAGCCTAAACAACAACATTTCTTTTATTAGCAAAACCGGGCAAGAAGAAGAAGTGCTGAACAAAGGAATTCAAGACTTAAAGTATTCATTAAACACCAATAGACTAGGGGCCGATTTAACCCTTCAGCATTTGTATGACATTAGCCGTTCCATCCAAAGGAGATGGACGACAGGAATTGGACTTTCCTATGCAGTCGTAAAATCGGATATTGAAACCGTTCGTTTTGGAATCTCAACCTTAAGGGAAAGAGAAACACCAATGGAAGGTGAGCAAAAAATGAATACCAGAATGAGTGCAAGTATTGATTTTACCATAAAACTACTAGAGAATGTAGAGCTGATAAGTAAAAACCACTACCAACCTAACATTAAGGATGCGGGTGACTTTAGGTGGAAAACTAACTTTTCGGTAAGACTAACGCTTAATTCTCATTTTCTGTTTAGCTTCAATAATACTTTGAATTACGATAGTTTCCCTGAAGCTGATATTCCTGAAATGGATTACCAACTGATTAATAGTATCTCTTATACATTTTAGCACCAAAGCCATAATAAGCTTTGGCTTGCGCCCAATTTATTATTCCAAAATTATTCTTTTCTTCATACTACCTCACTACAGTAAATACCTTATGTACTATGCTTCCATCTTCTCTTTGCAGTTGCACACTATAATTAGCCGCTTGCCAACTATCCACTACTAATTGCACAATTTGCTGCCCTTCAGTAATTTGTTGTTCTACAATTAGTTCTCCCAATATATTAAATACCTTAATACTCTTCACTTTTCCTGTAAATTCAAATGTAATTTGCTTACTAGTAGGGTTAGGGTACACTTTTAATTCCTCAGTAATACTGATTTCATTTATTCCAGTAATGCAAGAATCCACATACACATTTATATCCTCTTTTACCCAACAACCACTACTATCCTTAGCGCTTACCGTGTACCAAGTATCAATAATTGGCGTATCATAAATAAGATATCCTGTCATACCATTAGTCCAAGTGTAATACACAAAACCGGGAGAAGCTTCCAGTAAAATAGTGTCTCCTAAACAAATTTCAGGAGGGTTTGGTACTGAGCCAATGTGTAATGGTGGAGATTGATAAAAGTCCAATACTGTAAACACCACACTATCACAGAAGTTATTTGCTACAAAAGTATCCATATATTGCCCTGGCGTATTGTATACATTACCTCCAACTATAATACTATCACCATCACATATATACAGTTCATTATATTCATAAAGATAAGGTAACACTTCTACATCATAGAAAAAATAATAGTAGTTTCCTCCTGCGCTAGATGAAGTAATAGAAGCTGCCGTTCCAAAATCGTATGAATAATTCACGCCAGCATTATTTCTATAAAGATTATTAGAAGATCCATTAATTCCTAATTCATAATCCAAGCCTACAGTCATCTCATAATTAAAATATATTCTATTTCCACCTGGTATCAATTGATATGTTGTATCTGATAAAACATTACCATTATCATCTCTTATCTCAAAAATAGTTAATATAGTGTCTTGAGCATATACAACAGCAGAAACTAACATTGAAGGTTCATAACAGCTTAGCTCTAAGTATTGACTACCTGAAAAGAAGCCTCCACCTCCTATTGTAGTATCTAATATTCCTCCGTTAATACTCGCATAATTTGCAGTTTGTACTGTTAACGTAGTGGTTACAACACTATCGCATCCATTAGAAGATATTAAGGTATCATGATATACCCCAGAATGATAGTATACATGATTGCCCACAAAAATACTATCCCCTATGCAAATCGTTTGGTTATTCACTCCTGTTCCTGCTGAAATGGTCAGCACTGTTAAGTGAGTCGTTACAACACTATCACATCCATGAAGTGTATGTAAAGAATCTATATAAGTGCCAGTTGAATCGTATACATTACCATTTATCACATAAATTTCTCCACTACAAATAGTTTGATTATTTGTTAAAGAAAAATTTGGATGAACTACTAGATTGGTAAAGACTAGACTATCACATCCAATAGAGGAGGTTAAACTGTCAGTATATAATCCTGTTGTATTATATACATTTCCAGCAACTGTAATACTTTCACCATCACAAATAGAATAATTTGTTGTTAAGCCTGCTATTGATAGAACTTTAATTTCAATATCATAAAAGAAATAATAGTATTGTCCGCCAGCACTTGAGGATGTTACAGAAGCTACAGAAGCAAAATTATAAGGATAGTTCACTCCAGAATTATTTCTATACAAATCATTGCTTGACCCATTTACTCCAATCTCATAATCTGATCCGGCAGTCATATTGTAATTGAAATAGATTCTATGTCCACCAGGAATAATAGTAACAGTTACAGAGTCTAAAACACTTCCATTATTGTCTCTTATCTCAAAAGTTGTTAATATAGTGTCAGCAGAATATACAACTGCAGAAACCAATTCAGACGCCATATAACAGCTCAATTCTAAACTTTGCTGACCTGAATAATAACTTCCACCACCTACAGTATTATTGGGGATACCTCCAGAAATCAAGAACTGAGAATAAATTGTCAAGTTAGTATGTACAATACTATCACATCCAATAGAACTTTGGATGGTATCGATATAACTTCCAGTAGAATTATAAACTGAGTTTCCTACCACAATACTATCTCCATTACAAATTGTTATATCCTGATAAGTAGGAGTTTGAACAGCAAGATTTGTAGTAATAATGCTATCGCATCCTGCAGAATTAACTAAAATATCTGTATAAGATCCTGTTACTATATATACGCTAGATCCAACCACTACACTATCTCCATCACAAATAGTTATATCATTTATAACTGAAGAAGCAGAAGTGCTTAAAACAGTTAAATTTGTAGTAATAATACTATCGCAACCGTTAAAAGCAAGTAAAGTATCTGAATACACTCCTGTTGAATCATATATGCTATTTCCTACAACTATAGATAATCCATTACAGATTGTATCTATTATTGAAGTGTAAGAATTGGTAGAACTATCACAAACACAAGTATTATGAAAACCAATATTTGTCCAATCATTTTGTGATAAAACTATCCATTGTGAATTTATAGGATCTGTTCCAGCAGCATTTGTCCAAGATGTATCTCCTTGAAAAATTGGACATTTCCTAACTAGTGTATGGTTTCGTGTTGCATATCCAACCCCAGCAACATCCCATCCTTGTCCTGGATCTGCATCCCAATCTCCAATCCAATCCAAAATAACATATCCTCCAGCAATAGGACCAACTGGAGACGCAGGTTCAATACCATATAATAAAGCCATCCCATCGTCACCATTACTTAAAGATCCATAATCCATATCAGCCTCCGCTATAATAAAAGGGTCGGCAGATGGGTGAACAACCACATAAACATCATTAGGTAAAACAACAGCTCCAGAATCAAAATCTACCCAAAATTCATATACTCCATTATAATTTGTAGACGAACTATTTACCCTAGCAAAAGCATAATTAGTTAAATCAACTGTATCGGAAGTTGGATTATATATTTCAAAATATTTATTATATGAACTCCCCTCTGCATATTCTGAGAAGAATAAATTATCAGCTGGTGGTAAAGGGTAGATACAAGATCCATCATCACAGCTAGCGTTTATATTAAAATTAGTAGCAGTTGAATCTGTACAACCATAAGTAGTTAAGCAAGAGCCATCATCACAAGTAGCTAGTGAATTATAGTTACATGCTAATGAATCGGTGCAACCATCCGGAAAAATACAAGAGCTATCATCAATTGTTGCTGTTGGGTCATAATTACAAGCTAAAGAATCTGTACAGCCAGGAACTGGTATTACGTTTGCAATAATAACACCTGACATTCCTGGAGCATGAGGATCACATTGATAGTCGTACGTTCCAGCTAATGTAAAAATCCACTGGAAACTCCATGCAGAGCTGCTTACACTATTACCGAAACCTTCTGGATTACTAGGAAAAGTATCTTGAGTGGCGTTTACATTGTGATATCCCCCTGTATTATTCCATGTTACAGTATCGCCAACATTAATAGTTAAACTAGAAGGAGAAAATGTGCTCCCTACAGTATTAATTGTGTGTGAATTTTGAGTAATTCCTATAAATGGAATGCAAAATAAAAAGAGTAGTAATTTATTCATAATTTTAAAAATTTAAGGACCCAAACTTAAGAAATCTTAATTTAATATAGATTTGAAAAAGAGGAATTAGCAGAATTCTTATGTGTTCAATCCCATTATTTAAGGAAAATTTTGCATTCTACACTTCAGTTATTTTAGATATAACCTTGATTGCATGTATTTATATATTGCATGAATTCTCTCTATACTTTATACTTACTGTCTTGTATTGTCTTATATGGTAAGTCTATTATAATTGTTGATCCAATTCCTTTTTGAGAGTCTATATAAATTTTCCCGTCAAATAAGAGAACTCTTTTATTAATTAATGATAATCCTAATCCTTCCTTTTTTATTTTCGGATCAAAACCAACACCATCATCTTCAGCTATTATTGTAAGATGATTATTATGTCCAACTAACTGAAGAGATACATTTTTTGCTTTTGAATGTAATATTATATTTGAAGATAAACTTTGTAAGATTCGATATACATTAAATTTTAAATCACTATCAATTTTACTTAATTTTTCTTCTGGATAGATTTGAAAAGTCAAATTCATATCTTCTGGAAATATATCTGATATTTTACTTTCTAACATACTTGTAAATATTTGATCTTCAAAAGAAACAGGAACAAGATTATGAGATAAATTACGAATATTCTTATGAACTTCACTAAGATTCTCAATCTCGTGTCTTAATGATTTATTTAACAATATATATCGATCAATATCCACTTCAATTTCTTTACCCCCTTTTTTCATATGTTGATCAAAAGTTTTTCTAACTTCTTCTTCAGTTTTAGATAATTTTAGTCTTATTGCTGATACTGATCCGCCAATATCATCATGTAACTCTTTGGCAATCCAGTTGTCAATTTTTTCATATTGATCAATAATTTCCTTTGCAGCTTGATGTTTCTGATGATAAAGTATTTCCGAAATTCTCCTTTTCTTTAATATACTAAACATGAAAAAGGATATGATTGATAAAACAATCAGAATAATAATTATAGTTAATTTCTGAATATTTTTTACTCTTAGCTTTTCAAAATCTATTTCCTTTTGCTTAATCTGATTTTCTAGCTTTGTTTTATCAGATAGTATTTTTTCACTATTTTCTTTTTCATAGCGTAATTCTTTCTGGATACTATAAAACTTATTATAAGAATCGTATGCATTTTTATATTGACCATCAGCATATTGAGCTAAAGATAGATTTTCATATATAACAGGCAATAGTTTTAAGTATCTTATTTTCTGAGTAACATCTAAAGCTGTATTTAAATAATTTATTGCTTCTTTATTTCTTTTTGTTTTTATTAATAAAATTGCATATTTAATTTTAGTAAAAGTTAATTCTCTTAATGAACTTGATATTTCTTGTAGTTTAAGTGTTTTTTTAAAGTATTCTTCAGATTGATTATAATCTTCTTTAATTAGATATATAATTGCTAAATTTCTAAAGCAACTAGATTTTAAGTTATTAAAATTTAATTGATTTGATAATATTATTGCTTTATTAGAATAAAATAAAGCTGAATCCAATTCCTTAGACTCTCTATAAAACACGGAAATTCTATTGTAACAACTGGTTATGTATAAAGAATCTTTAAATGAAATATGAATTCTTAATGCTTTTCTTAATAAATCAATACCTTCTTTGAAAAAACCATTTTCATGTTTTAAAGCTCCAAGGTGCCTATAATTAGTCGCAATCATTTTTTGATCATCTAATTCTATTGACAATTTTAAAGATTCATCATAAAAATACTTAGCTCTTGTAAAATTATTATACCTATAATAGACACGTCCTAACTTTTCTAAAGATAAAATTTCTCCTTTTTTATATTTTATTTCCTTTGATATTTTAAGTGAATAATTAGCGATTTCAAATGCAATTTCATTATTAAAGTTATTGTTTAAATAAGAAAATAAATCTAGAATTTTATCAACTTTTTCTGTATTATTTTCTAATGAATAAACATGATTTATTAAACTATCTATATTTTTTGATTCTTGTGATTTTAGAATAAAAACACAACACATAAAAATAAATATAATTCGTAATTTCATATAATAATAAATAAAATTTGATTGACAAATGTAATAATTAATTTACAATATAAAGTCCTTAAATATTAAGAATGAAATGTTTACGTTATTTTCTTACACTTAATTTGCAATAAGAAACCATGCATAATTATTCAATAATTATCTTCTTTTCTACTGTTCCATCATCATAGATATAGAATAGAGTAGTCTTTTTAAAAGGAGAATTAACTCTTCCTAAAATATCAGTTATCTTAATTAAAGTTTTTTGATCATTATTATAGTAACTTATTGCAGATACAGGATTAAATATAAAGTTTAGATTTACAATACTATCACAACCAACTGAATTGTATAATGTGACAGTATAATCTCCAGAAGTTGTTAATATCAAACCATTCCAACTTATACTAATATTGGAAACAAGGGTATCAAATGATATTGAATTATAATTACAACTTCCATCATTTGTATTAGCTAGTGGATCAAAGTTACATGCAAGTGGATCAGTACATCCTAAAATTTCATAACAATTTCCTCCCAGATTATTGTCAAGCCATACTAACCTATCTCCAATCCAAGTTTTAAAGAAATTAAGTTCATCCTGATAGGTGCTACCAACATAAAAATTTGGCCAAACATAAGTCCCTAAGATATTCCACTTTTGAAAATTTCTTTGCTGTGCATCATTTAAATAAAACGCCATACTATCAATAAAGGTAAAAATTGAATCTTGATGAAAACTCCTTTCGCGCAAATATTCCCATCTGCATTTTAACTTGTTTTGATAAGTAGTATCGTCTAAAAGTCTTTCGAACCAAAAAGGATTATTACCTCCACAACCACCATTTACTTCCCAACCTGATGTAATGCCTCCATTACAATAATCAGCATTACCAAAAGCTAAATTATAATCCCAAAACGGTCCCATAATTAACTTACCACCATTACTATCCCTATCTTTATACATATAGGTGCTTAATCTGTACCCGTCAATATTTTTTGATAGTTCATTTATTATATATAAATCAATAAAGGAGTTGACATCAATATATTTAGAATATCCTACTAAGGTATCTGCAAAATTTGGTCCAGCTAGAGCGTATTCAAAACTATCCATAAAATGCTCTATATATTCCATTTGCTGAGGCAGCATTACATTTGCTTCAGGATAATGATACTGAATATACAATGATCCTCCACTAATATTAGGGAAATCTGACAACCAATCAGCACCTCCAGTTCCAGTATACTTATCAACTTTTATTATATATCCTCCTGTCAAACTATCCCCTGCCAAATCATCAGCATCTAGTTTGGCAATATCTACTCTATCATTATCTCTTTTTATTTTTTCCATCAAAATATAGATTCCTTTATAGTCACCATTTACAACTAGTTCACAATAAACCGTTCTTGGGGAATAACTGCCCATTTTTCGACCCAAATCAAAAGTTAAGAAATTACGCATTAAGGACTTGTCAGAATATGGAGCATATAAAATCCAATCATTCTCCACTGGCATTCCTAAAAGAGAAACATTATTATTATTTCCATTTACATCCTGCGTTTCTAAAGCGTAAGATTTCTTAGGAAAGGATTGTGAGCTGCTTCCTCTGTATTCTATGCTAATTTTACCATTATAATCATTAAAAGGATCACTAATTGAGTTAATAGTTCCAAAACCATTATCAATTATTCCCATATCACAGTCAATTCTTGGATCATCTACAATAGTTTGTCCATTAGTATTAATTACTACAATAGGTAAGTTAGATGTTGTGAAAATAAGAGGGGGCTGAAACCAAGAAGGAGTTGGTGAATAATTAGTAGTTGTAGCGCTTATCCCTAATGAAAGAAAAATACGTCCAGTTAAATCTGAAGAAGAGATATTATCATTATGTACTTGTACAGATAACACATTGTTCCCTTGAAGTAAGATATTATCTAATAATTGAGTATTAATAATAAATTGATCAGGATTGCCTCCTTGATACATTTGTGCTTCATGCAGTGAAGATGAACCTTGATTATACAGTGGATGATCGCCTACACTTCCAATATTTGACCTTGCTATCTCAACATTGTTTAAATAAGCTACAAAGGCATCATCATAATCTACATGCAAAATTGCTGCTACAATTTCAGCAGTATCAATAATTGTAAATGTTTTACGTAAATAAAGTGATGTTACGGAATTGATAATAGTGTTATCATCTCCATCTCCATAGCCAACACCTCCCTGCCCCTGTAACCATGCAGCATCATTAAAAGCTAATTTCCGCCAATTAGTATCTGGCTCATATGTTCCTTCCAAATATTTCCAAATATCATTATCAAATACTACTGTTTCCCAATGATCAATATTTTGTGAAAATGTAAAAATTGGTAGGAATGTTAAAAAAAAGATGATTTTTTTCATTCAATAATAATTTGCTTCTCTACTGTCCCATCATTATAGATGTAAAAGAGCGTTTTGTTTTTCGTTCCTTTATTGTCTCTTCCTAATAGGTCTGTTATTTTAAGAAGTTCTCTGTTGTCAGTGTATTCTTCTATTGATGTTGGTGGAGGACAGTTATTACTGAAGTAATGTTGAGCATCAATATTACCATTAGACACTGTCCAATTATTTGCTGCCCAAACACTATCATCTACATTAATACAGGTAAGATAAGGATTCAAATAGCAAGAAAACCAACCTCCAATCCAATTATTATTACCATTTCTTAAGTCTAAATTAGTAAGTAAATTATTATAACACTCCAATGCCCATAAATTAGGATTATTACTTACATCTAAGGAGATAATTTGATTGTTACCACACAAGATTATAGTTAAATTAGGATTATTACTTACATTTAAGGATGTGAGTTGATTATAACTACAATCCAAATCTGTTAAAGCAGTATTATTATTTAGGTCAAGTGTTGTGATTTGATTTTCCTGACAACGTAAATCATTTAAATTAGTATTTTGACTTATATCCAGGCTTGTAAGTTGATTATCAGAACTATGCAAATAAATTAAAGCAGTATTAACATTTACATCCAATATCGATAGTTGATTATAACTACACTGTAAATATTCTAAAGAAATAGAAAGAGTGTTTGCATCCAAGCTTGTAAGTTGATTGTTATCACAATTCAAATCTGTTAAAGCGGTATTAGCACTCACATCAAGGCTTGTAAGTTGATTATAGGAACAATCCAACGTAGTTAAAGCAGTAAAATCTTCTATTCCTGTTAAATCAGAAATAAACTGATTACTTACATCTAAATTAACAACAGTATTAATATTTGAAGTAAGCACAGAATCATCTAGCACATTATCATACCCTAAATTAATTAAAGCCTGTTCAAAATTATCGTCAGGAACATAAGTAAGTGGAATTATAGTAGAACCAAAACAAGAAGTACTTAAAGTCCATATAGCATTAAACAAAGTGCCGTTTAGTGTATTTGGAGAATTATCCGATACAATAGAGCCTATTCCATCATTTAATCTCCAATACCCCATCAAATTACTATAATTAGGGTGTGTTAAATCTATTGGAGTACACATCCAACTAGTTATTGTAGATTCAGATAAAGCGGCATCCCATAATCTTACTTCATCTGTGCTTCCTTGCATAGGAAAACTACTTGTTTGATAATCTAACGAACCTATTTTAAAAGATTGACTTACATTTGTAATAGTTCCGTTTGCAGCAACGCTATCTACCATACTCCCATTTTTGTACAATTTAATATAACTACCATCATATGTAAAAGCTAAATGTTGCCATTGTCCTATATCTAAAATACTATTTACTACAACATCAAAATTTACTCCTGCAGAATTTCTGAACCTTGCTTCTACATTTGTAGAGTTTTGTAGTTGAAGTAAAAAGAAATCTGCATCAGAATTATTACGAAAACCAAAGAAACCGCTATGTGAAGCGTCCATCTGAGGATTTACCCATCCACTAATGGTAAATTCAGTTTTATTAGCAATTACTGAAGAAGCGTTTGGCATTTCTACATAATCCTGTGTTGCACTATTAAACTCTAATTCGTAATCGGTTTGTGCAATTCCAATAAATGGGATACACAATAACAGTATAAGTTTATTCATATTATTCCATTATATGTTTTTTATCAGTTGTTCCATCACTATAAATATAGAATAGTATCATGTTTGGCTTTGGAGTAACACTCCTTCCAAATACATCCAATACTTTTATTAATTTTCTTTGGCTATTGTAAACTTCAATTCCTGTAGCATTACAATTTGTACTGAAATTTGTCCAATTATCAGTAAGCCAAGTATATTCAGCAAATGCAACATCATTTACATCAATACAATTTAATGAAGGGTTATTAATAGAGATAAAATACCACAACCCTTGATTATTACCATTACGAACATCAATATAAGTAAGTTGATTGTCCCCACATGATACCTCAAAAAGTTGCGCATTATTACTCAAATTAAGAGATGTCAATTGATTAGAATAACAAAATAAATCTCTAAGCACAACAAAATCTTCAATTCCGGTTAGATCAGCTATTCCTAAACCATTAATATACAAGGATTTTACAGTATCAATAGCCATAGTTTCAACACTATCATCCATCACAAAATCATACCCTAAATTAATCAGCGCTTGTTCAAAATTATTATCAGGAACAAAAGTGAATTGTCCAGCAACTAACATAGGAAAACAAATTAATAGAGGTATAATTTTTTTCATCATTCAATAACTATTTTTTGCTCCACAGTACCATCATCATATCTATACAAAAGAGGAGTATTATTAATTGGTTGTGTTTCTTGTCCATTTAAGTTGATGACTGTTATCAACTTTTTCAATTCCTTTAATTCATCAGTAGAAGACATAATACAATTTGCACTAAAATAGTGATGCGCATCAATGTTTCCTGATTGTCCATCCCAAACAGACCAAGAAGTATTAGCTGCCACTACATTACTAACATTGATACAATTTAAGCTAGGATTTCCCCAACAAAATAAATAATTTAATACTCCCTGATTACTTAAATCTAACTGAAAAAGTTGGTTATTAGAACAAGAAATCCAATTCAATTGAAGGTGAGTTGAAAGTAAAAGTGAAAAAATATTATTATTAGAACAACTCAAATGTTTTAAAGAAATGTTATCACTCAAATTATCAATTGTAGTCAACTGATTATTATCACAAACCAACACATACATATCTATTCCTGCAACATCTAAACTAGTAAGGTAATTATTATTACACATTAATTCTGTTAAGAATACATTACTACTGATATCTAAAGAAGTAAGCTGATTTTCATAGCATTCAAAATAAAGAAGGGAAGTATTTGAACTTACATCCAACTGACTAAATTCATTATAATTACATTTAAAAGTACGCAAAGCCAGATGATTGCTAATATCAATGTCCTGTAAATTATTATCAGAACAATCCAAAAAAGTAAAATAATTAGCTGTTATATTCATTGTATTCAAATTATTTGCGGAGCAATCTAAAATTGACAATGCTGTAAAATCTTCAATCCCTGTAAGGTCCTCAATATTTCTATTTGATACAATTAAAGTATCAATAGTGTCAATTCTGGAGGTAAGTACAAAACCATCAACAACATTATCAAATCCTAAGTTGATTAAAGCCAATTCAAAATTTGTATCAACTATTGCGGTAGTTTGAGAAATCACAAAGAAGGGAAAACATAAAAATATAAGTCCAATTTTTCTCATTATTTTTTTACAATTTGCTTACTAATCACCTCACCATCAATGTTCAAACTTACAAAATAAATCCCACTTTTCAAACCTTCAACATCTATTTGAACACTATTACCACCAGCATTAAGTTCATTTTTCTTAATTTTTTTCACTATTCTACCTAGTTCATCATAAATTAAAATACTCATAACTGATGTTTTATTTAATGTCAAGTCAAGATTTACCTTATTTGTTACAGGATTAGGGTAAATATTAAATTCAAAAGATGAAGTTTTAATAGTATTTGAAGTCAACACATCTCCTATTGAGGTAAGAGTTGTTTGATACACCCCATTCCCAAAAGTTCCTACAACCAATAAGCCATCAGCAGCACGATAAGTTAAAAATTCTACAATAGTTGAACCAAAAGTATTGTATCCAATTTGCTCCCAAACTGTATTTTGCCCATCTAAATTAGCTGTTCCAAAAAGACCGACTGTAGTCCCTACTAAATACAAGGTGTCATTTCCTAAGGGTATAATTTCAGCATCTCTACATGAAGGTCCATTACCTGATCCTGAAGGATTTTGCTCTAAATTCCCAGCAATTTTTGTCCAGCTTTGTCCTGCATCATTACTATGAAATAAAGAGTAAACACTGTAATTAGAATAGACTACTATTATTTCATCCGCATTAGTAGGATTGATAGCAACATCCGTACAATAGGAATTACTTCCTGTGGGTACATTAGCCAATTGCGTAAGTAAAGGATCTCCAACATCAGCATTATCAACCCTATAAATATGCTTATTTTGAGTCCCAAAATAAAGTATATTAGCTGGAGAAACAGATGTAGAAAGTACAGATATTTTCATATTTGGATTTGGTAGAGTATCCGAGAACATATCCCAACCTAAATCTGATTTTTGATGTGAACCATTGTAAGCAATACTACTTAAATCATTATTCCTCCATAATTTATTACCTTCAGCCCAATAGATGATATTATCATTATTCCTATCCATTTCCATAGGATTCATCCACATATACTTATTACTATCACATGATGCGGGGTCTAACCTTTGAAAAGCTAAACGAGTTGCATTGGTATCTAACTTCATTTTGTACATCACTCCTCTTTGAATAGTTAGGATAAAATCTTCTTCATTATCTGATATAGCAGCATGAGAACCATCTCCATTAAAAGGCATATTCCATGTTGCATCTGATTCAACTTTAAAAGTTAATCTACTTCCGTTATCTTGGAAGCCTCCTTGCAATACTTCAGAATATGCATTCTTACTTATCGCTACAGTGTACAGTTGAGTTGTATTATAGCCGTTATTTAAAGATACCCATTCTACCGTGTCTTTATATACATTTTGAGTTTTGAAAATTCCACCATCATTTCCATTTACCATTATGCTATCATTGGAAGGTAAGTACAAAATAACATGTTGGTCAGGATGATGGTTAGGATATGAACCCCAATTCCCATCTCCTTCTGATGAACCAACTCTATACCCGCCAATAATTGAAGTATTATTTTGAGAAGTAAATCCATCAGTCGAACGCCATAAATTAGTTCCCCCAATAATCACTAAATTAGGATCAGTAGGATGTACATTAACTACTAAATCATACGAACCTTGTGCATTAAAATTATCAAACGAACTCGCTTGATTGTTAGGAATATTAGCTGACAAATCAGTCCATTGCCCACCACTTCCTGTTCCATTCCCTGAAATATATTCATATTTCCAAAGAGAAGTCCAAGTTTCTCCTCCAAAAAAGACATTTGTATGCTGTCCGTGATTATCCGTTTCAGCAGCTAAAAAATACACTTCATTTTCATTAGAAGGATTAATTCCAATAACAACTCTACTATAAACCGGAGAAAACAATGAGTCGGTAATATTCACCCAATTCTGCCCATCAGCTGAACGCCAAATACCTTTATCATTACAGTTACTGCTTATGGTTGCGTACACTGTTCCAGTTGTAGTTAAATCGACATCAGTATACTGATAGTAGTATACATTAGCCCCTCCTAATTGTTTAGCCCAATTTAGCCCACCATCTTCTGATCGGTAAATATCCCCTCTAGTAGCCACATACACAACATCAAGGCTATCGTTACTTACATCCGTTTTTATACTGAAAGTAAAATCAAAATCACCATCCAAAATTGTTGGGGTATTAGAAGCTGTAATAGAAAGAGAATCCCAACTTAAACCACCATCAACCGACTTATAGATACCGTTACCATATACTGATACATCCGATAAATAAGAACCTCTATTTTCACCAGTACCAAAGTACCACACATTTTCCTTACCCACTCTTTTGTCCTGTGTCAAGCAGGAAATTTTATGTTCTTGATTAGGATTAGTTGTCATATCCCAAGAAGCTCCTCCATTCACAGAACGAAACATCCCTCCTGTTGCACCTCCTGCTAAAATTGTATTTTCGTCTAAAACATCAAATACTAGAGCTCTGGTTCTACCCCCAACATTATAAGGCCCTCTATGTACCCAGTTTGCTTTTGACATGGCAGATGACTTTGGTAGAGTTTTAGCAAAAATCATTTCCTTTTGTCTGATATTACTAGGAATCTCTCCAGTTGTAGGGTCAGCTAATCGCATGTTCACCCAAACTTGTCGTTCAGCAGGACTATCAGAAGCATAAACTACCGATTGCTTATTGGTTTGAGTGCAAGAAGAAAAAAGGGCTAACCCAAATGCAAAAAGTAAAATTCTATTCATTTTTTAAATTATTTTGTTTTGGTAAATATACTAAAAGAATTCAGAATTCAGGAGCCAGAATTATACTAGAGGTTTTACTATATTTGCAATCTGTAAAAAATTAAATTTTAGAATGGAAATAGAAGAAAGATATATCCCTAAACATAAAGTAAGAATTGTAACAGCTGCCAGTTTATTTGACGGGCATGATGCTGCTATCAATATTATGAGAAGAATCATACAAGCTACAGGATGTGAGGTAATTCATTTGGGGCATGATAGAAGTGTGGAAGAAGTAGTAAATTGTGCTATTGAGGAAGATGCAAATGCAATTGCAATGACCTCTTACCAAGGAGGACATACCGAGTATTTAAAATATATGTATGACCTTTTACAAGAAAAAAAAGCTACACACATAAAAATATTTGCTGGTGGTGGTGGTACTATTCTTCCAGATGAGATAAAAGAATTAGAAGCTTACGGAATCACACGAATTTATCATCCAGATGATGGTAGAGCAATGGGATTACAAGGAATGATAAACGACCTTATAAAGCGTTCGGACTTCTTAGTTGGAGAAAATTTAGAAGGAGGAGTTGCTGAAATACAAAGCAAAAATGTAAATGCAATTGCTAGGATGATTTCAGCTGCAGAAAACTGCCCAGAAAAACATAAATCCGTTTTAGCTGAAATAAAAGAAATTGCACAAAAATCAGCAACACCAGTACTAGGCATTACAGGAACTGGTGGAGCAGGAAAATCATCTTTAGTGGATGAATTGGTAAGAAGATTTATCATTGACTTTCCTGAGAAAAATATTGCTATTGTATCGGTAGATCCTTCCAAAAGAAAAACAGGTGGAGCACTGTTGGGAGATAGAATAAGAATGAATGCCATAAAATCGGATACTGTTTACATGCGTTCTTTAGCAACTCGTCAAGCAAATTTAGCCCTATCGGCACATGTAAATGATGCCTTGGATATTCTGAAAGTAGCCAATTATGATTTAATTATTTTGGAAACTTCTGGTATTGGACAATCAGATACGGAAATTATTGAGCATTCGGATTTATCTCTTTATGTTATGACTCCTGAATACGGTGCTGCAACTCAATTAGAAAAGATTGATATGTTGGACTTTGCAGACCTTATCTCCATCAATAAGTTTGATAAAAAAGGAGGATTAGATGCCATAAGAGATGTAAAAAAACAATACCAAAGAAACAATACTCTTTTTGATAAAGATGTAAATTCTATGCCAGTTTACGGAACAATTGCTTCCCAGTTTAACGACCCAGGAGTCAACTCCCTTTACAAAGCCATAATGGATAAATTTTCTGAAAAAGAATTAGGAAATTTTAATTCCTCTTTTGAAATTACAGACGAAATGAGTGAGAAGATTTTTGTAATCCCCCCCAACAGAGTGCGTTATTTATCTGAGATTTCAGAGAACAACAGGACTTATGATAAATGGGTAAATGATCAAAAAGAAATTGCACAAAAACTATACGCTTTACAAAAATCATTAGATATCTTAAGTGATACTTCTGATGAAGTTCTATCACAAATAAAGAAAGAATACAAATCCCTCCTACTTGAGCTTGATCCTAAAAATAAAATCTTGATTGATAATTGGGAAGGTGTTCAGAAGAAATACAAACAGAAGATTTTTAAATTTAAAGTTAGGGACAAAGAATTATCCATTGAAACCCACTCCAAATCATTATCCAACTCTGATATTCCTAAAATATCCTTACCAAAATATGAAGCTTGGGGAGACCTTTTAAAATGGCAATTACAGGAAAATGTTCCGGGAGAATTCCCTTATACAGCAGGATTATTTCCTTTTAAAAGAGAGGGAGAAGACCCAACAAGAATGTTTGCCGGTGAAGGAGGTCCTGAAAGAACCAACAAGCGTTTTCACCTAGTAAGTTTAGGGATGCCTGCAAAACGACTATCTACAGCTTTTGATTCGGTAACCCTTTATGGAAACGACCCAGGAACAAGACCTGATATTTATGGAAAAATTGGTAATGCTGGAGTTTCTATTTGTTGTTTGGACGATTTAAAAAAACTCTATTCTGGTTTTGAGTTAGCAGACCCAATGACTTCCGTAAGTATGACCATAAACGGACCAGCGCCAATGTTGTTGGCCTACTTTATGAATGTTGCTATCGACCAAGAATGTGAAAAATATATTCATGATAATAACATGGAAAAAGAGGTGGAAAAAAAGATTGTTTCTATCTACAAAACAAAGGGAGTTAACAGGCCTCAATATCAAGGAAAATTACCAGAAGGGAACAATGGATTAGGACTCTTTTTATTAGGAGTTTCAGGGGATGAGGTTTTAGAAAATGATATTTATCAAAAGATTAAAACAGAAACCTTAACTAAAGTTAGAGGAACGGTTCAGGCAGATATTTTAAAGGAGGATCAAGCACAAAATACTTGTATTTTTTCTACTGAATTTGCACTAAAAATGATGGGAGATGTACAAGAATATTTTATTAATAATGGAGTGAGAAACTTCTACTCAGTTTCTATTTCGGGTTATCATATTGCAGAGGCAGGTGCCAACCCAATATCCCAATTGGCATTTACCCTATCAAACGGATTTACTTATGTAGAATACTACCTAAGTAGAGGAATGGATATTAATGAATTTGGACCAAACCTTTCGTTCTTCTTCAGTAATGGTGTGGATCCAGAATATGCCGTAATTGGCCGTGTTGCCAGAAGAATTTGGGCAAAAGCTATGAAGAAAAAATATGGTGCCAATAAAAGAGCGCAAATGTTGAAATACCACATACAAACTTCTGGTAGATCTTTACATGCACAAGAAATTGACTTTAACGATATCCGTACTACATTGCAAGCATTGTATGCAATTTATGATAATTGTAACTCCTTACATACAAACGCTTATGATGAGGCAATCACCACACCTACTGAAGAATCAGTAAGAAGAGCAATGGCAATTCAATTAATCATAAACAAAGAGTTAGGACTTGCGAGGAATGAAAACCCAATTCAAGGAGCGTTTATCATTGAAGAATTAACTGATTTAGTTGAGGAAGCAGTACTTACTGAATTCGATAGAATTACAGAAAGAGGTGGAGTACTTGGAGCAATGGAAACAATGTATCAAAGAAGTAAAATACAAGAGGAAAGCTTACATTATGAAACTCTAAAACATACAGGAGAATACCCAATTATTGGGGTGAATACTTTCCTAAATAAAAATGGTTCTCCTACCATTATTCCTGAAGAAGTAATCCGTGCTACTGAGCAGGAAAAACAGTACCAAATTACTATGCTTAAGGAATTACACAAAGGAAGTAAAGATAAATCGGAAGCACTCCTGACTAATCTGCAAGAAGCTGCAGTTCAGAATAAAAACATATTTGAAGTATTGATAGAAGCAGGGAAAGTATGTTCGTTAGGAGAAATAAGCAATGCACTGTTTGAAGTTGGTGGGCAGTACAGGAGGAATATGTAAATTTAATTAATAAAAAGAACCAATGGACACAATAACTAATTTTTTTAATTTTGAAATATTTCATTTCAATAATCATTCACTGTCTATTTTTGAAATATTTAGTATAGCTGTAATTTTCATAATTACAAAATTAATTTTATGGTTAATTAGTAAAGCTATATTTAACAAAACAAAACTTCACAACTTAGATAAAGGAAGTGCATTTTCCCTATTTCAAATAATAAAATATTTGATATGGGTAATAGCAATTGCACTTATGTTAGAAGCCTTAGGAGTTGAAATAACCATTTTATTAGCTGGATCTGCTGCTCTACTTGTTGGGATTGGTCTTGGGCTTCAACAAACTTTTAATGATATTTTATCAGGTATAATATTGCTTTTTGAACATTCGGTGAAAGTTGGTGATATTTTAGAAATAGATGGAGATAGGGTAATTATTCAAGAAATAGGTTTACGAACATCAAAGGGAATGAATGTAAGACAAATAGTTGTGATTATCCCAAATTCATTAATCACTACTAACAAAGTAATTAACTGGAGTCATCAAACACAAAAAACACTATTCAAAATTGATATTGGAGTAGCTTATGGAAGTGATGTGGATTTGGTTATTAAAACACTTGAAGAAAGTGCTTTAGAGCATTTAGAGTTTTCAGAATGTGAATTTAAAGAAGTTCGCTTTGTAAATTTCGGCAATTCATCAATGGATTTTCAACTGTTTTTTTACAGTAAAAATATTATTTCTATTGAAAAGGTGAAAAGTGATATAAGGAAAATTATTTACAAAAAATTTAATGAAAACAAAATAACTATTCCTTTTCCACAAATGGACTTACATATAAAATCAAAAGATATTTGAAATTAATAGAATTAAAAAAAGTTTGTTCTCTTGGTAAAATTACTAATTCCCTATTTGAGGTTGGTGGGCAGTACAGAAGAAATATGTAAATTAAATTATGATAATTATTAGAGAATTACAAATTAATGATGCTGAGAATTTCTTAAATCTATTAAATATAACAGATAATGAAAAATAAAATAATCACACTTATATTAGTTGCTTTTACAACAATTACAAATGCACAAAATTATTTTAGGGTAAATGTATTAGATTTTGAGTCTAATGAAGCTTTGATTGGAGCTACACTCCAACTAAAAGGAACAAATAATGGAGTTATTACAGATGTTGACGGATTAGCAACTCTTAAAAATATCCCTAATGGTGATCAGACTATTGTAATTACTTTTATTGGATATGAGAAAAAAGATTTAAAATTAGTCTTTCCTTTAGAAGGAGAATACAAATTAGGAATGGAGAAAGCATACACTGTCTTACTTAAAGTTACAGCTGTAGAAATAATTGAAATAATTATTGAATGTACAAGAGCAAATAGAACTGTTGCAAACCTTCCTACGCGAACAGAAGTATTAACTGAGGAAATTGATGAGGCAGCAAGTATGGAACCCAGTAAAATCTCCCATTTAATTACACATTCTACAGGAATACAAGTACAAACTACAGCTGCAGGAAGCAATGGAGCAGTTGTAAGGATTCAAGGATTGAATGGTAGATATACGCAAATGCTAAAAGATGGATTTCCACTTTATGGAGGATTCTCTGGAAGTTTGGATATCTTGCAAATTCCACCACTAGATTTAAGACAAGTTGAGTATGTCAAAGGCCCTGCATCTACATTTTACGGTGGAGGAGCTATTGCAGGAGTAATTAATTTGCTCACCAAAAAAGCTGATAAAGACGAAACCCTATTACACATCAACCTCTCTCATATTGGAGCAAGGGATTTTAATGCTTTTACTTCCAAACGATTTGGGAAATGGGGATTTACCAATTTAGCTTCCATGCATATGCACAACCCTTATGATGCAGATGAAGATGGTTTTTCTGATATCGCTCAGGTTTCTAAATTTAACTTTAATCCAAAACTGTTTTACAATCCGAATAAGAAAACAGATTTTTATTTTGGTGCAACAATCTCCAAAGAAAACAGAAAAGGAGGAAGTATGAGTAAAATAAATAATAAGAATCCTGACACTCTTTACTTTTTAGATGTGCAAGAAAGTAGCAGATTGACTACCCAATTTTCTGCAAAATATAAATTGAATGGCAACAACACATTAACCTTAAGGAATAGTATTAGTTCTTTTGATAGATACATCAATATTGAGGAGGATATTTTAGGAACTTCAACTATATTTGGAGGAAATCAACTCAATAGTTTCACAGAATTAAACCTTAATATTAATAAGGAAAAACAAAATATCAATATTGGTATTAATGCACTATCAGATAAATTTAAAGAAGATAACTTTATCCCTCAACCTCTGAGAAATCAAGAGTACCAAACCTTAGGAATATACATCAACCACCTTTGGGATGTAACGGATAAATTCGCTTTGGAAAGTGGATTGAGAATCGATAAAGCAGATGCCTCAACCTTAAATACAGAAAACGGAGGACAATCCTTTATACTGCCTAAAATCTCAGCTTTATACAAACTAACGCCTGAACTTTCTATCCGTTTAGGAGGAGGAATGGGATACAGAATGCCAACCATTTTTAATGAGGAAGCAGAACCCTACGGCTACAGAAATGTGCAAGTTGTTGATTTTGGAACCTTAATTGCTGAAGAATCCTACGGTAGCAACATTGATTTCAAATATCAATCTACTTTTGGATTTGACAATGTACTGCTTTCCTTAAATCAAATGTTCTTTTATAATGTGATTGATAATCCAATTACTTTGAATGAGAATAGTATTGATAATCTGTTTTATGAACAGACAAACGACTCTTTATTTTCAAAAGGATATGAATCTCAGATAAAATTAACTGTTGGGAAATTCACTTGGTTTTTTGGTTATACTTATACGGATGCATATTTAGAAAATGGAGCAAATAGAAACTCCCTTATCCTGACTCCCAAACACAGTATAAAAGGAGATTTACTATTTGTAGTAGAAGACAAATGGCGAATTGGTTGGGATTATGATTATAAATCAGGACAATTCCTAAATAAAGGGCCAAAAACTAATAGTTTATTTACAACAGGAATAATTGTAGAACGCACGATTGACAATTTCGTTATCTTCCTTAATGCCGAAAACTTTACGGATGTAAGGCAATCCAATGTAGGTAATGTGCTTACTGATGGCAGTCCTCAATTTACAGAAGTATGGGCACCATTGGATGGTTATTTCTTCAATGCTGGGCTGAAAATTAAATTATAAGTATTCTCAATAATTATCTTTTCCTAAATTGTTTGGGTGATGTAACTGGGAAAATAAATACAGAATAAATTTAGAAGATATCTAAAGCACCACCCGTAAACATTTCAATGAGTAACAATACAGGGTATATGCTAAGTAATATACCTATTGTTGCAGGCACTATTGTTTGCCATCTTTTTTTACTTTTTATTAAGGAGTAGATACCACTTACAAATGCAAACAAACCTAAGATTGATGTGATTAATATAAGTTTTAAAGTAAAGTCATCATTCTCTCCATCAAATGAAATAAAAGTTAATATTAGGCTAGCAAATGCTAACACGCCTATTATAGCGCTTAAACCAGCCCATATATCACTTGATTCAGGTGAGCTTACTATTATTGATTCAATTGCTTCATGTTCTACTGGAAATGCTCCATACATAAAGTTTGGGATAAGAAATAGAAAAAATAGTTTTTTCAATGTTAAATTGTTTACTCAATAATAATTCTTTTCTCTACTGTTCCGTCATCATAGATGTAAAAGAGAGGTTGATTTGTTTCTTTTGTTTCTCTACCTAAGATATCTGTTACTTTAAAAAGTTCTTTGTTTGTAGTGTTTTCTTCTATTGAAGTTGTTCCACTACAGTTAATACTAAAATAATGGTGTGGGTCAATATTCCAATTAGCAACTGTCCAATTATTATTTGCCCAAATGGTATCATCAACATCTATGCAAGTAAGATTTTGATTTTGATTTACTCTAAAAACAACAAAATTGGTATTATTTCCATTTCTTACATCTAAACTATTGAGTAGATAATTATCTTCACAATAAAGAGATTGTAAACTTGTATTATGACTCACATCAAGATTTGTTAGATAGTTAGACTCACAAGACAATAAACTTAAATTACCATTCTGACTTACATCCAGATAAGTAAGTTGATTATACCTACAAGAAAGAGTATCTAGATAGGCATTATTACTTACATCAATACTTGTTAGGAAATTATCTTCACAAACTAATTTGGTTAATGAAGTGTTATTACTTACATCTAATGAAGTGAGTTGATTATCATCACAAACCAAAATTGTTAAAGCAGTA
>Ga0208879_1001372_pt1 | contig 23114 bp, 22 predicted proteins | sample Knorr_S15_td_Bot_FD_185605 | JGI IMG/M metagenome (GOLD analysis project Ga0208879, IMG submission 185605) | Marine microbial communities from Southern Atlantic Ocean transect - Knorr_S15_td_Bottom_ad_5009_LV_A (SPAdes) (version 2) | ecosystem: Environmental > Aquatic > Marine > Oceanic | place...
TAAGATGGTCAAGGTTTAGCGCCACCTTCATTTTGTTCGCCCGATTGTAGACGGAGGTTGCCGCTCCCTTCGGTCACTACTTCGCATTCGCGAAGTCTCTCTCCCGTCGGTCGAGTCCAGCTCCGTTTGGCTGGGCTTGTGCGTCGAATCCACCTTTGCAAAGGGGGGTGTCCTGTGTTTTCCCTGAACGGAGCAAGGCGTCTACGCCCTTTTCCGGGGTGCGCGGGCGGTACTGTTTTAATCGGTCTTCATCTTGTTCGCCGCGGTTTCGACCCCGGCGATGGCGATGATGCCGGCGACCATGATGGCGCCGGCGATGGCGGTTTCCGCATTGAGCTCGGGTAGCGAGTAAGTGTAGCCAATTACTTTTTCCTTGAGGCCATCGCCTTTTTCAAAGGTTTGGATGATGGCGTCCTTCCACGGCCACAGGATGCTGAGCGATCCGAAGATGAAGCCGGTGAGCAGGGCGAGGGTCTGATCGTGGAACTTCTTGAAAATCCATGCCAGCAGGCGGGCGAAGGCGGCCAGCCCGGCCACGGAACCGATCCCGATCGGGATCAAAACCCCGAGGTCGAAGTTGGAGACGGATTTGATCATGACCAGCTGATAGTTGCCCATGAGCAGCAGCACATAGGAACCGGAGAGGCCGGGCAGGATCATGCTGCACATGGCGACGGCGCCGCAGATTAGGAGGTAGGGGAGGGATGCGTTTTCTTCGGCGGGCGTCAGGAAGGCAATACTCGCCGCGATGGCGCTGCCGAGCAGGAAGAGCAGGATGCCGGAGGTGTGGATGCGGCCGATTTTCTTGGCGACGAAATAGACGGAGGCGAGGATCAGGCCGAAGAAAAAGGCCCAGACATGGAGCGCATGGTGTTCGAACAGATAGTCCAGCACGCGGGCAAAGGTGAGAATGCTGGCGAGCACGCCGATGCCGATGGCGGAGAGGAAGGGCAGGTCGATATGCCGACAGAGCTCCTTGAACTGGAATTTTGATGCCAGCTTCAGGGCGTGCAGGTCGAAGGATTTGATGGCGTTGATGAGGCGTTCAAAAATGCCCGTGAGCAGGGCCATGGTGCCGCCGGATACCCCGGGAATGACGTTGGCCGCGCCCATGAGCGCGCCCTTGAAGATGTTGAGTATGTAGTTTCGCATGAATCCCGGCTCCCGTGCTTGTTGAAATAGGCCAAAAGTAGTATGTATTTAAGTCGATGTTGTCAAATTCATGTCTAACAAAAGGAAGCCAACCATGACAGATCAGGAAATTTTGGAAGCCGTCAATGTGGTAATGGATGCGGAGGTTACGCCGGCGCTGGAATCGCATGGGGGCGGGGGGACCGTGACGAAGGTGGAGCACGGGGTGGTGTTCATCGAACTGGACGGCGGCTGCAAAGGCTGCCCCGGGGCCCGCATGACCATGAAGAACGGGATTGAAACCCTGCTCAAGGAGCGCGTGCCGGATGTCAAGGAAGTGGTCGACGATACCGACCATCTGATCGGGTAGGTGCAAGCTCCACTCCTGTTTTAAACGCATCGGAAAATTCTTTTTTCCGGTGCGTTTTTGTTTTCCGACTTGCGGAGGGAAAATCATTGAAACCCACCCGTTGATTTATCAAGATCCGCGGCAGTGGAGCCAATTAAACTGCAGCGTGACGGTTCCGCGGGAGAATCTTTAATGAAAATCCTGGTAGCTGAAGACAATGCTTTCTCGCGCACTTTGCTGACGAAAACCTTGGGCAAGGCGGGATACGATGTGATTGTTGCGGAGAACGGGGACGCCGCATGGGACGCCCTTCAGCAGGAAAATCCCTCCAAGCTGGCGGATTCGCTGCAAAGGGTGATTGCGCAGACCCTATGCAAACGGATTGGTGGCGGTCGGATTGCCTCGTGCGAAACGCCGGCCGTTTCCTCCAACATCCGCAAAGGCAAGACCCGCCAGATTCCATCCTTGATGCAAACGGGCCGCAAGGTGGGCATGTGCACCTTTTTCGACGATTTTCTGAGTCTGGTTAAACGCGGCATCATTAGCCCCAAATAGGGCTACAGCAACGCCATCGACAAGCCGTTCCGCCAGAAAAAATTCGCTGAAGAGAACATCACTCTCAACCTTTCGCTGGAGGCTCTCGAAGATGCCGAGTTCGAGGTCGAGCAGGAAGGAGACGCATCCAAGAGCGAGAAGGCCCGCAAGAAACTGCACGTCAATCCGCGCGATACCGCGGCGCTGCGGGAGCTGATCCTGATTCTGGCTACAGACGAAAATCCCGATGAACGCAATAGGCACGAGGTCCTGGAATATGCGCAGAAGCTGCTCGATGTCACGGGTCAGAACGATGCGCTCACCCTCGTGCTGATCAGCGCGGCCTATGCAGAGCTGCAGCACTTTACCGACGCCACCGAATGGGCGAAGAAGGCGCTCAAGGTTGCAAAGGTCAACAAGCAGAAGGAGCTGGCGGCGCGCATCACACGCTATATCAATCTCTACAAGCGCCAGATGCCGCTGCGCAACGCATCCGACTGATCGATTCCGGTAAAATTATATTTACCGGAAATATGACCGTAATTATAATGCGTCTTTATGTTTCAACACGGAGATGCAACTATGGCAGATCAGTCTAACGAATCGCAGGTTTTTGTTCCCCCGGCCCGGGTTAGTGAGGGCGCCTATTTCCCCAATCTGGAAAGCTATCAGGAATTATACGCCCAAAGCGTGGAAAACCCGGACGCCTTCTGGGGGAAGCAAGCCGAAGAGCACATCGACTGGTACCTCCCGTTCTCGCAAGTCAGCGATTGTGATTTTTCCAATGGCATGGTTTCCTGGTTCCTCGGCGGCCGGCTGAATGTCTGCCATAACTGCGTCGACCGCCATCTGCTGACGCGCGGCGAAAAAGTGGCCATTCTTTGGGAGGGCGACGAGCCGGGCGATGTTCGCCGAATCACGTACCGCGAACTGCACCGCGAGGTATGCAAGTTGGCCAATGTGTTGCGGCACAATGGCATCCGCAAGGGCGATCGCGTGGCGATCTATATGCCCATGATTCCCGAAGCCGCCTTCGCCATGCTGGCCTGCGCCCGCATCGGCGCGGTGCACAATGTGGTCTTTGCCGGCTTCAGCGCCGAGGCCTTGCGCGACCGGATTCAGGATGCCGGTTGCATCGCCGTCATCACGGCCGACGAAGGCCGCCGCGGCCGCAAAATCATTCCGTTGAAACGTCCCGTGGACGAAGCGGTGATGGCCTGCCCGACGGTCCAGCATGTTTTCATGGTGCGCCACACCGACGCCAAGGTGCCCTTCTATGAGCCGCGCGACATTGATCTGGGACTCGCGATGGCGCGCGAACGGCCCTATTGCCCGATTGAGCACATGGGCAGCGAAGACACCCTCTTTTTGCTGTATACCTCCGGCTCGACCGGCAAGCCCAAAGGCATTTCGCATACCAGCGCGGGCTACTTGCTCTATACGATGCTTACGCATAAATATGTGTTCGACTATCGCGAGGACGATATCTTTGCCTGCGTCGCCGACATCGGCTGGATCACCGGCCACAGCTATGTCGTTTATGGTCCGTTGGCCAATGGCGCGACCACGGTCATGTTTGAATCGATCCCGACCTATCCCGATGCCGGCCGATATTGGGATATGGTGGAGCGCCTGAAAATTACCCAGTTCTATACGGCTCCCACCGCCATTCGCGCCATTGCGCGGCACGGCGATGAGTTTGTGAAAAAATACGACCGCTCCAGCTTGCGCGTGCTCGGCAGCGTCGGCGAACCGATCAATCCGGAAAGCTGGCAGTGGTATTACGATGTGGTGGGCGAAGGGCGTTGCAATATTGTGGATACATGGTGGCAGACCGAAACCGGCGGCATCCTCATTGCCCCGCTGCCGGGGGCCACTCCCACCAAACCCGGATCGGCCACCTTCCCGTTCTTTGGCATCGAACCAGTTCTGCTGGATGACGAGGGCCATGAAATCGAGGGGAACGGCGTGGCCGGACTCTTGGCGATCAAGCGCGCCTGGCCATCGATGGCGCGGACCATTCAAGGCGATCACCAACGCTTCGAGCAGACCTATCTGGATCCGTTCCCGGGCTACTACCTCACCGGCGATGGATGCCGCCGCGACGAAGATGGATACTATTGGATCACCGGGCGTGTCGACGATGTGATCAACGTTTCCGGCCACCGCATGGGCACGGCCGAGGTTGAGAGCGCGTTGGTCAGCCATCCGGGTTGCGCCGAAGCCGCCGTGGTGGGCTTCCCGCACGATATCAAGGGGCAGGGCATCTTCGCCTATGTCATTCTCAAGGAGGATTGCGCGGAAAATGCCGAGCTCATCGGTGAACTGCGCAACGAGGTTCGCACGCATATCGGCCCGATTGCCATGCCCGACCAGATCCTGATTGTACCGGGGCTGCCGAAGACGCGCTCCGGAAAAATCATGCGCCGGATTCTGCGCAAGATTGCCAGCCTGGAGACTGATAACCTGGGTGATATTTCGACGCTGGCCGATCCGGCCGTCGTTGATCAGTTGATCGAACGCCGCACGGCCCTTAAGGTGTAGGATCCATAACCGGTTAAAGGGTTGCAAAGCCCACTATTCCGTGTAGCATGCGCGTTTTGTAAATTTTAGAAGGAGCATCCATGGCAAAAGAGGACGTAATCGAGGCTGAAGGCGTAGTGAAGAAGGTACTGCCCGCAACCATGTACCGCGTAGAATTGGAAAACGGGCACGAAGTACTCGCGCACATTTCCGGTAAAATGCGCAAGCACTTCATTCGCATCGCCGTGGGCGATCGGGTAACGATAGAAATCTCCCCCTACGATCTGGAAAAAGGCCGCATCACGTTCCGTCACCGCAACTAGCGGATTGGCATTATGGCAAAGCGGAGTCTGTGGGGCAGCAAGGCCGGGTTCCTCTTGGCTGCGATTGGGTCGGCGGTCGGGCTGGGGAACATCTGGCGCTTTGGCTACATGGCCTACGAAAACGGCGGCGGCGCATTTCTGGTTCCCTATACCGTGGCGTTGTTGGTCGCTGGCATTCCGCTGATGATCCTCGAATATGCCCTCGGACACCGCGAAAAGGCCTCCCCTCCGCTGGCCTTCGCCCGCGTTCATCCACTTTGGGAGCCGCTCGGCTGGTGGATGCCGGTGGTCGCCTTTTTTGGCATCAACCTCTTCTATGCCGCCGTCATCGGCTGGTGCATGAACTATTTCTGCTTCTCCTTTACTCTCGCATGGGGCAGCGACACCAGCGCGTTTTTCTTCAATGAATTCCTGCAGACCAGCGATGGGCCGTTCAGTCTGGGCGGTATCCGGTGGCCCATTCTGGGCGGAACGGCACTGACTTGGGCGATCTGCTGGTTCATTTGCTACCGCGAGGTCCGCCACGGGATCGAGAAGGCGAGCATGATTTTCATGCCGCTTTTATTTGTTCTGACGCTCATTCTGGTGGGCTGGTCGCTGCAGCTGGAAGGCGCCTGGGACGCCGTCAAGAACCACTATCTGACGTGCGACTTTTCCAAAATCAGTCTGGCGACGGCCGCAGGGCGCGCAGTTTGGGTGGCGGCGTTCGGCCAGATTTTCTTCACGCTGTCGCTCGGTTTCGGCATCATGATCACCTATGCAAGCTACCTGCCGAAGAAGACGGATATTGTGGGTAATGCGTTGACCACCTGTATTCTCAACTGTCTCTATTCGTTCGTTACCGGGTTCGCGGTCTTTGGCACCATTGGCTACATGGCGCAGGCCAACGGGGTCGAGTTTGGCGAAGCGATCAAGGCCGGCCCCGGCCTGGCCTTCGTGGTTTATCCCGAGGCGATCAATCAGCTCCCGGCCGGGAACCGTATCTTCGGCGCACTCTTTTTCCTCGTGCTGATCGTCGCGGGGCTCTCTTCGGCGATCTCGCTAACGGAAGCGTTTTCCTGCTCAGTGTGCGATAAGTTCAACATTACGCGCAAAAAAGCAACCACCATCATCTGCTCCATTGGTTTGCTCGGGAGCATCATATTCTGCACGCGCGCCGGACTGTTCATTCTCGATATCGTCGACCACTTCATCAACAACTATGCGCTGATCATCGGTGGTATCCTCGAATGCATGCTGATTGGCTGGGTCTTAAAATCCCGTGTGATGCGCCGGCATGTCAACAAGGTCAGCTCGGTCAAGCTATGGCCCGTGTGGGACATCGCGGTGCGTTTCGTGACGCCCATCATGTTGATCATGATTGTCGGCGGGGCGTTGTTCAATGAATTCAGCGCGCGCTACGGAGGCTACAGCGTCAAGGCCTTGCTACTCATCGGCGGCGGCATTCTGTTTGGCACCCGTCTGGCGTCGTTTGTTCTCAGCCACTTCAAGTGGGCGCCGGAACGATTGGAAGAGCGCCGCCACGAACCGGAAGAAGACGATCTGCTGGTTTGATTGGGCGGAGGCCGTTCCGCCAGCCTACGTCAACGTAATCCGCCGCCCCGCAAAGTTGATCCGGCTTTCAGCAATCCACTGCAACGCCTCGGGATACGCGATATGTTCCTGGGCGTGGAGTTTTTCCATCATGGATTCAAAGGAGTCGCCGTCTTCGACGGCGATGATCTTTTGGTTGATGACCGCGCCGGTATCGACGCCGGCATCCACGAAATGCACGGTGCATCCGGTAAATTTTACGCCATAGTCGAACGCCTTCTTGCCGCCGTCGAGTCCCGGAAAGCTGGGGAGCAGGGAGGGGTGGATGTTGATCATGCGTCCGGCAAAGGCGTTGAGCAACCCGTCCTTCACGATCCGCATGAAACCGGCCAGTGCAATAAAGTTTGCATCGTGCTCTGCAAGGATCTGAAGCACGTTCTGCTCCGCCTCGCCGTCGAGCTTGGTCTTGAAGGGGGCGCAGTCGAAATGGATGGCCGGAATGTTGTGCTTGCGCGCCCGTTCGAGGATATAGGCATCCTCAACATCCGACAGCACGCATGTGATCTGCGCATGTAACGTTCCTGCTTCAATCGCATCAATAATGGCCTGGCAGTTTGTGCCCGATCCCGATCCAAAAATCGCCAACTTCAACATGTAGCTACTCCTTGTCGTTTCAAGCCACAGAAGATACTATGCCCTGAATTTTAAAATCAACCACGGACAGGAAATATACCATGCATTTGAAAATCAAGCCGCTCAATGCCGCCGCGCGCGAAATCTATTCCGACCATGGACATTTCCACGAGGGTGATGCGGGGCTCGACCTTTATGTGCTCGAAGACATCACCATCGAACCCGGCGAAACCAAGCCGATCAAGCTCGGCATCGCCTGCGAACCGGAAGATGGCCGCGCCTACTACCTCATGCCGCGCTCCAGCATCTCCAAGACGCCGCTACGCCTGGCCAACTCCATCGGCCTCATCGACGGCGGCTACCGCGGCGAACTGATGGCCATGTGTGACAACATCAAGGATTTCACCTACACCGCCGAAAAAGGGCAACGCCTCTTCCAGGTCGTCGCCTGCGACTGCACCCCGATCTACTACGAAATGGTGGAAGAACTGTCGGAGACCACGCGCGGGGCCGGGGGGTTTGGTTCAACAGGAAAGTGAGGCGTGAGCCGTGAAGCATGACTGAATAACAATCACGCCTCACGTTTCACTCGTCACGATTTTTATAATGGCTGGAAAACCCGACCAACTCGAATATGTCGTCAAACCACAAAACCTGCGCGTTTGCGATATGCCCGCGCAGCTGCGGCCGCGCGAGGAATTTGATCGGGTGGGTGCGCAGAATGTTTCCGATGCCGTGCTGCTGGCATTGATCCTCCGGACCGGCACGGCCGGGATTAATGTGGTCGAAGTCTCCCAGCGGCTGCTTTCGGCGTTCGGTTCCCTCACGGCCTTGGCGAAGGCATCGGTGAAGGACCTGCAGTCCATCAATAGCATTGGCCCGGTGAAGGCGCAGATGATCAAGGCCGCGATGGAACTGGCACAACGCCTGACGCGCGAGAGCGTCGGCGAAAGCCCGCTCATCACCACGCCCGAGCAGGCGGCGGCGGTTTTGCGCGAGCGCGCGCGCGTCTTGCAGCATGAAGTGTTTTGGGCCCTGATGCTCGACACCAAGAACCGATTGATCGGGGAACCAAAACAAATCAGCGAAGGTACGTTGAACAGCAGTCTCGTCCATCCGCGCGAGCTGTTTAAGAAGGCGGTGGAACATTCGTGTGCGGCGATCATCCTGGCGCACAACCATCCGTCCGGCGATCCGACCCCTTCGGCCGAAGACATCAAGGTAACCAAGCAATTGATCGGCGCGGGCGAGGTGATGGGCATCAAGGTGCTTGACCACATCGTGCTCGGCCATCGCAAGTATCACAATTCAGCCGATTTCCTCAGCCTGCGCGAAGCCGGGTTGGTTCAATTTGGATAATTCGATGAATAAACGAACATTGCACGGCCGGAAATGTGTAGCGGAACGTGGCGTTGCGGTGAAGAATATGTATCATGCCGCCTTATCAATTTTTTGCGAAGGAAGAGCGAATGCTGGCTAAACGAATCATACCCTGCCTGGATGTGACGGGCGGGCGCGTTGTGAAGGGCGTGAACTTTGTGGATCTGCGGGATGCCGGCGATCCGGTGGAGTGCGCCAAGGCCTACGAGGCACAGGGCGCGGACGAGCTGACTTTTCTGGACATTACGGCCTCGAGCGATGGCCGCGAAACGATGGTCGACATCGTGCGCCGTTGCGCGGAGCAGGTCTTCATGCCGCTGACCGTTGGCGGCGGCATCCGCACCGCCGCCGATGTGCGCAATATGCTCAAGGCCGGTGCCGATAAGGTTTCGTTCAATACGGCGGCGATTACGAATCCCGATATTCTCAACGAATGCTCCGCTTCGTTTGGTTCGCAGTGCACGGTGCTGGCGATCGATGCGCGCCGCAATGGCGACGGCACCTGGGGGGTGTTCACCCACGGCGGGCGCAACCCGACCGAACTCGATGCGATTGAATGGGCCATCGAGGGGACCCAGCGCGGGGCGGGGGAAATCCTGCTCACGAGCATGGATGCCGATGGCACCAAGGATGGCTACGACCTCGAACTGACCCGCACGATTTCCGAAGCGGTTAATGTGCCGGTCATCGCCTCCGGCGGCGCCGGTACGCTCCAGCACATGGCCGATGCCTTGACCGAAGGCAAGGCCGATGCCGTCCTGGCCGCCTCCATTTTTCATTTTGGCGAATTCACGATTCAGGAAGTGAAAGAATATTTAAAATCAAAGAACATTGAGGTGAGACTATGAGCAAGGAACTCGAAGAAGGATTGGCACTGGCGCTGGACTGGAACAAACTGGAAAAGGCCGTTGAAGGCACCAAGGGCATCATTCCCGTGGCGGTGCAGCATGCCGACACGAAGGAAGTGATTCTGGTGGCCTACATCAACCAGATTGCTTTCGAGGAATCGCTCAAACGCAAGATGCTTGTGCTATGGAGCTCTTCGCGCCAGGAGCTGTGGGTGAAAGGACTGACCTCCGGCGAAACCTTCGAGCTGCTCGAAGCCTATGTGAACTGCGAGCAAAACTCGCTGCTGTTCCTGGTGCGCCCGAACCGCGGCGGCATTTGCCACACGAAGAATACCAAAGGCGAGCCGCGCAACTGCTACTACCGCAAGATCGATCTCGACAACCCGACCACGCTCGAGAACATCGACGCGTAGAACGATAGGGAAACTCGCGCAAAGACACTAAGGCGCAACAAACCTACTTGAGATTGACTGGCTCGAAATTAGGATTTCTGCTCAACTTTGGAGCGGCGCTAATGAAGGATGGAATAGTCCGTGCCGTTAACGGCCTTGAAGAAGAAAACTTTGCGTCTTAGCGCCTTTGCGCGGGATCAACTCTTGGAGAAAAAGATGGAAATCAAGATCAACGACCTGATGTTGCAGAGCGGTGTCAAATTTGGCACCAGCGGCGCGCGCGGGCTGGCCGTGGAGATGACCAACCAGGTTTGCTACATCTACACGAAGGGGTTTCTCCAATATCTGGAGGAAAGCGGCGAGTTGAAGAGGGCCGGCGAACGTGTGGCCATTGCCGGCGATCTGCGCCCGAGCTCGGGGCGCATCATGGCGGCCGTGGCCCGGGCGGCTACCGACATGGGGTACCAGCCCGTAAACTGCGGGTACATTCCCTCGCCGGCGGTGGCGCTCTATGGGCTGAAGCATGCCTGCCCGGCCATCATGGTCACCGGCAGCCATATTCCCGCTGATCGCAACGGCATTAAATTTAACAAGTGCACCGGCGAAATCCTGAAAATGGATGAAGAGCAAATCCGCGAGCAAGTGGTCGAGATTGACGAATCCATTTTTGGCGAGGAAGGCTTCGAACTGCCCGAGGAAAACATCGACGCGCGCATCGATTATGTGAACCGCTATCTGCGGACCTTCCCCGAGGGCTGCCTGCAAAGCAAGAAGGTCGGGATCTATCAACATTCGGCGGTCGGCCGCGATGTGCTGATCGAAATCTTTTCCGGGCTGGGCGCCGATGTGACGCCGCTCGGTTTCTCCGAGACGTTCGTCCCGGTCGACACCGAAGCCATCCGCGAAGCCGACGTGCTGCTCGCGCGCGAGTGGTCGGATCAGAACCATTTTGATGTAATCATATCCACCGATGGCGACAGCGACCGCCCGCTCATCAGCGATGAAAAGGGCGAGTGGCTGCGCGGCGATGTGGCCGGTATTCTGGCGGCCAAATATCTGGGCGCGGATTCCATCAGCACCCCGGTCAGCTGCAATACGGCGCTGGAAAAATGCGGCTGGTTTGCGGATGTCCGCCGCACCAAAATCGGCTCGCCGTTTGTGGTGGCTTCGATGATCGAGGCGGATTTTGCCGGGTGTAAGGGCGTGGTGGGCTACGAGGCCAACGGCGGCTTCCTGACCAACAGCACGTTCTCCATTGGGGACAAGGAACTCCGTGCGCTGCCGACCCGCGATGCGGTGTTGCCGGCCCTATGCATCATTCTGCTCACCATCCAGGAGCGGAAGCCGATCTCCGCGTTGTTGGCCGAGCTTCCGCGCCGCTTCACCGCCAGCGACCGGATCCAGGAATTTCCGACGGAGGAGAGCGCCAAGATTCTGGAAAAATTCGAAGATGTTTCCGCGATTGAAGCCGCGTTCGGCAAAGTTTTCGGCACGGTGGAATCCATCGATTATACCGACGGGCTTCGGGTGACGTTTGAATCGCAGGAAGTGCTGCATATGCGCCCGTCCGGCAACGCCCCGGAATTTCGCTGCTACAACGAAGCCGACAGCGAGGAGCGTGTGCAGGAAATGCAGCGCATCTCCATGAAGATTCTGTTAAAAATGAAAGGCGAGTAATCCGTAACATGACGCATTACTCGTTATGTATTTAAGGTTGCGAAGCAGAACGTAAAAGCTACCATTCACTCATTTAAATGAAAATTGAACCATGGCTGTAGTACCCGACCGACAAACATTTTTAGAGCAGGCGAAACGAGGCAATCTGGTGCCGGTATGGAAGGAAGTCCTTGCCGATCAGGAGACGCCGGTTTCCGCCTATGAGCGTGTCCGCACCTATTTGCGCCAGCGCGAGCAGGCCTCGCACACCTATCTACTCGAATCGGTCGAGGGGGGCGAAAACATCGGCCGCTATTCATTCATCGGCGGAACGCCGCGCACCATTATCCGGGCCTATGGCCGCCGGGTCGAAATTGCCAATACCGGCGAGGTCCCCCAGATTATCGAGGACATCGACCCACTGGAGGCACTTAAAAACCACATGGCGCAGTTTACGCCGGTGGTCGACGATCCGGCTTTGCCGCGCTTTATCGGCGGGGCGGTGGGCTTTCTGGGCTACGATATGGTCTCGCAGTTCGAGCCGCGGGTTCCGATTATTGGAAACGACGAAATCGGCAATCCCGACATGGTTTTCATGGTGACGGATGGGCTGATTGTTTTCGACCGCGTGAACCACAACCTCAAGATTGTGGCCAACGCGCATATCGCGGGCGACCCGAACGACTCCTACGACAAGGCGCTCGCGCAGATCGACGAGCTTTGCGAGGCGCTGCAGACGCCGATCGATCGGGTGCTGATCGATACGCACACCGAAGTCGAGCCGCTCGAACCCAGGTCGAACACGACCCAAGAGGAATTCCTCGAAATGGTCGAGAAGATCCAGGAATATATCCGCTCCGGTGACGTCATCCAGACCGTGCTGTCGCAGCGATTCGAGGTCGATAACGAAGCGGATTCGCTGGATGTCTACCGGGCGTTGCGCGCGATCAATCCCTCCCCATATATGTTCTGTCTGGATATGGGCGAGAGCGCGATAGTCGGCACGTCGCCGGAAATCCATGTGCGGTGCGAAGACAAAAAGGTGGAGGTGCGTCCCATCGCCGGAACGCGGCCGCGCGGCCAGTCCGTCGCGGAGGATGTGGCGCTGGAAAAGGATTTGCTGGCCGATCCAAAGGAGCGGGCCGAGCACATTATGCTCGTTGATCTGGGCCGGAACGATATTGGGCGGGTGTGCGATTTTAACACCGTCGAGGTGCACGATCTGATGGTGATTGAACGCTACAGCCACGTCATGCACATCGTATCCGATGTAACGGGACACCTCTCCGAAGACCACGATGAATACGATGTGATGCGCGTCACGTTCCCGGCCGGCACCGTCAGTGGTGCGCCGAAGGTCCGCGCCATGGAAATCATCGCCGAGCTCGAGAAGAGCAAGCGCGGCCCCTATGCGGGAGCCGTTGGATATTTCAACTACAACGGAAACTTTGATTCGTGCATCACCATCCGCACGGTCATCCTCGATAAGGGCAAGGCCTATGTGCAGGCCGGCGCCGGCATCGTGGCGGACTCCGTGCCGATCAATGAGTATGAGGAAACGCGCGACAAGGCCCGCGGGATGATGAAGGCCCTCGCCCTCGCCAAGCACTACCACGCCGCCCGAACTGCTGAACAAAGGGAGAACCACGGATGAACACAGATAAACACGAATTATTTATCTGCATCCGTGTGAATCCGTGTGAATCTGGGGTTCAAATCGGAGCCATTAAATGATTCTAGTAATTGATAACTACGATTCCTTTACCTACAACCTGGTGCAATATCTGGGCGAACTGGGGGCGGAGATGCGCGTGTTCCGCAACGATGAAATCACCGTGGAGCAAGCCGTGGCACTTCATCCGGAAAAGGTGCTCGTCAGCCCGGGGCCGTGTACGCCGAAGGAAGCCGGAATCTCGTGCGATATCATCCGTGAATTTGGTCCGCGGCTCCCGCTGTTCGGCGTGTGTCTGGGGCATCAGTCCATCGGCGATGTCTATGGCGGGAATGTCATCCGGGCCGACCGTTTGATGCACGGAAAAACATCGCCGATGCTCCACGAAGGCCAGAGTGTCTTTAAGGGGCTGCCCAGCCCGTTCGATGCCACCCGCTACCACTCGCTCATTATCGAGCGCGAAACCTTGCCGGATTGCCTCGAAATCACCGCCTGGACGGCGGAGGGCGAGATCATGGGGGTGCAGCACAAGGAGCACCCGGTGCACGGGGTCCAATTCCACCCGGAATCGATCCTGACCGTCGAGGGCAAAAAACTGCTGCAGAACTTTATCGACCTCTAGGCTAGTTCCGATACCGGTTTATGATCGGCATACGGCGGTCGCGGTCGAAGGATTTCGGCGTGATCTTTACGCCGGGCGGCGACTGGCGCCGCTTGTATTCGCTTAACTCCACGGCATGGACGACGCGGTTGACCATGGCGGGGTCGTAGCCCTTGGCAATCAGCCCGTCGATGCCCATGTCGTTTTCCACATAATCTTCCAGGAGGGGGTCGAGCACTTCATAGGGGGGCAGGGAATCCGTGTCTTTTTGGTCGGGCCGCAACTCGGCCGACGGCGGCCGCTCGATAATGCTCGGGGGAATGACCGGTACGGCGCCTTGTTCATTGCGCCAGCGACAGAGGTCGAACACTAGCGTTTTCGGCACATCCTTGATGAGGGCATACCCGCCGCACATATCGCCGTAGAGGGTGCAGTAGCCCATGGCCATTTCGCTCTTGTTGCCGGTGGTCAGCACCAGCCAGCCATATTCGTTCGAGAGCGCCATGATTAAATTGCCGCGGATGCGCGCCTGCAGATTTTCTTCGGCCAAGCCCGGTTTCTTATTTTCGCCCCAGATCGATGAAAGCTCCTTCTCGAATTCCGCATACAGCCCTTTGATCGGAACCGTATGGAATTCCACGCCGAGGATGTCGGCCATCTCGCAGGCATCGCCCAGTGTGCCATCGGAAGAATATTGCGACGGCATGGTGATGGTGGCCACCCGGTCCTTGCCCAGAGCATCCACGGCAATGGCCAGTACGAGCGCGGAGTCGATCCCGCCGCTCAGCGCCACCACCACGCGCTTAAAACCGATTTTATTCACGTAGTCCTTCAATCCGAGTTTGAGGGCTTCGTAGACTTCTTCCAGTTCAGAATACGGGGTTTCCTTGCGGGGCTGAGCAGGCAGAGATGCCTGCTCCACACGTGCGGCAGGCATCCCTGCCTGCCCTGTAGTAAAGTAGAGAACGTCTGGGTCGAACTGCTTGGCGCCGGCCAGGCGGGAGCCGTCGGGGGCCAACACCATGCTGGCGCCGTCGAACACCAATTCGTCCTGTCCGCCGACCAGATTGCAGTAGAGCATGTGCGTGCCGAGCTTTTTCGCGGTTGCGGCAAGGACGTCGATACGGGCGTTCAGCTTGCCGCGGTGGTAGGGGGACGCCGACAGGTTAATCAACAGATCGATCTCTTTTCCGATGAGGGATTCCACCGCGGCGCCGCTGGCATCCCAGGAATCCTCGCAAATGTGGATGGCCACCGTTTCGCCTTCAATCGCGAGAACCAGCGGTTGGGTGCCGGGGGTAAACAGCCGCTTTTCATCGAAAACACCGTAGTTGGGCAGCAACATTTTTTTGTAGGTGCCGATGATGGCGCCCTGATGAAAAACCACGGCGGCATTATATTTTGCGCCGTTGTTGGCCAACGGTGTGCCAACCACCACATACGCTTCCGGCGGGAGGTTTTCGGCCAAGCGCTCAAGCTGCTTGGCGCAGTCGGCGGCAAAGTGGTCCTTGAGGATCAAATCTTCCGGCGGATAGCCACAAATCGCCAGCTCGGGAAAGACGATGAGTCGCGCGCTTGCCTGGGCGGCGGCCCGCGCCTGCTCAATGATCGCATCGGTGTTGCTTGCAAGGGCTCCAACCGTCGGATTGGTTTGTACTAATGCCGAAATCACCATGGGCCCCTATTCCGAATCGTCGGAGTCGCCGGCCATTTTGAACGGGGCGGCAACGACCGCGCCGGTGGTTTTAATGGCGGTCGAGGTGGCGGTTCCGGCCACCTTTGCGGAGGTTCCGATCACCGCGCAACCCGACAAGGCGCTCAGTAAAAGCAATGCCGTCGCAATCCGGATGTTCTGCATGGGCCGCGGCTCCTGGGTTTAGCGCCGGTAGTTCGGCGCTTCCTTGGTGATCTTGATGTCGTGGGCATGCGCTTCCACCGCGCCGGCCGCGGATACGCGAATAAACTGGCCGTTTTCTTTGAAGTCCGAAATGGTTTTACTGCCGCAGTAGCCGAGGCTGGCCTGCAGCCCGCCACAATACTGCTTCATTACTTTATGTACGGTGCCGGAATAGGGAACCATGCCTTCAATGCCCTGCGGAACCAGATCGTCCTCGTTGCTCAGGCCGTAGCGCTGGCGGCTGCCTTCGCGCGATTTCATGGCGTCGAGGCTGCCCATGCCGCGATAGATCACGAACTGGCGGCCTTCATAAATAATCTTTTCGCCGGGGCTCTCTTCGGTCCCGGCGAGTACGGAGCCCATCATGACGGTATCGGCCCCGGCCACGAGCGCCTTGGCGATGTCGCCCGAGTTGCGCACGCCGCCGTCGGCGATGATCGGGATTTCCCCCTTGAGTGCATTGGCGGCGGCATAGATGGCCGAAATTTGCGGAACCCCCACGCCGGCCACGACCCGCGTGGTGCAAATGGAACCCGGGCCAATCCCGATTTTTACGGCGTCCGCGCCGGCATCACGCAGGGCTAGGGCGCCTTCGCCGGTGGCCACGTTGCCGCCGATCACGTCGATGTGTGGAAATTTTTTCTTCACCCACGCCACCATATCGATGACGCCTTTGGTATGGCCATGCGCGGTGTCAACCACCATGACGTCGACTTCTTCATCGTTCAGGATTTCAGCCCGCTCAAAGTCGCCCGGGCCAAGCCCGGCGGCCACGCGCAGGCGGTATTTTTCGTCGCGGTTGAAGAGCGGTTCTTCGTTTTCAATCAGGATGCGGACATCGGCATAGCTGTAGAGCCCGACCAGCTGGCCCTTGTCGACGAGCGGTAGCTTGCCGATTTTATGCTTTTGCATCAGGTCATAGGCTTGGCGGAGGTTTGTGTCCGGCTTGGCTGTGATGACATCGCGGGTCATGATGTCGGTGACGGGTGCGCGCTTGGAGCGCGAGAAGCGGATGTCCTTGGAGGTCAGAATGCCGGCCAGCTTGCCGTCGTCGTCTAAAATCGGGAAGCCATTGAAGGTATAGCCTTTTTCGGTCCGGCGGATGGCGATGGTTTCCAGCGTGTCGCTGATGTTAAAGGTGATCGGATCGCTGATGAGGCCATTGAGGTGGTGTTTGACGCGGCTGACGTGCTGGGCCTGCGCTTCCGGGTCGAGGTTTTTGTGGATCACGCCGATTCCGCCCATCATCGCCATCGAAATTGCCATGCGTGACTCGGTCACGGTATCCATCGCGGCGCTGAGGAAGGGGATCTTAACACGAATATTCCGGGTCAGCCGGGTGGTGATATCGGTGTCGCCAGGCAGAAAGTCCGCATACTGGGTAATCAGGGAAACATCGTCGAAGGTCAGTCCCTCATAGGGGAAGGTTTTCATGAAATCGGCGATATGTTTATTCTGGCTCATCTTTCGCATCCTTTTGCCGGCCTATTCTGTGCAGATTCCCGCAACGAGTCAAGCATCTGAATTGGAGAATACGCGTCGCTCGCCGGAAAGCGGCTAATACAGCTCGTATTTGCAGAGCACGCCGTCGAGGCCGCCGGCGCGGAGGGGGTGTTTCCATTCGGGCTTGAGGCCGAGCTTTTTCGCCAAGGCGGCATCGCCGTAGTAGATGAAGGCGGTGGAGCCGGTGCATTTCTGCTTGAGGAAGTCTCCGAATTCCTTGAGCAGGATGGCGACTTCGGCCGTGTTGCCCAAGCGGATGCCATAGGGCGGATTGGTGATGATCACGGTGTTGTCGAACCCGTCCAGATCGTGAAAGTCGGCGCGGCGCACCTTGATGGTTCCAACTTCGGGAAGCGCATCGCGATTGACGCGGACCGCTTTGACGGCATCGGTGTTAAGGTCGCTGCCCTTGATCAAATCCGCCGGGATGTCCACGGTTTCATTATTGGCCTTGGTTTTGATTTGGTTCCAGATGGTGGCATCGAAGTCGGGCATTCGCAGGAAACCAAATTTACGGCGCAGGTAGGCCGCGGGAATGTGGCCGACTTTCATGAAGGCTTCACAGAGCAGGGTGCCGGAGCCGCAGAAGGGGTCGTAGAGCGGGCGTTCGCCGTTCCATTCCGAGAGTTGCAGGATGGTGGCGGCCAGTGTTTCCTGCATGGGGGCTTCCACCGATTCCTGCCGATAGCCGCGCTTGTGCAGCGAGCCGCCGCCCAGGTCGACGCTGATGCGCGCCTTGTTTTTATGGATATAGAGATTGAGCATCAGGTCGGGCTGGCGGGTGTCGACGTTAGGCCGTTCGCCCCGGCGTTCGCGGAATTGGTCGACGATGGCATCCTTGAGGACCTGTCCGGCATATTGCGAGTTGCGGATATTGCTGTCGGCCACGTTGGAGGTGATGGCGAAGGTTTTGGTGAGGGTCAGGAAATCGGACCAGTCGATCTGTTGGGCGGTGCGATACAGGTATTTATCGGAGTGGCAATCGAACGCCATGAGCGGCGCAAGGATGCGGGAAAAGATGCGGGTGCGGTAGATCAGGTTGTAGATCGTGTGTGGGTCGGCACAGAAATAGAAGCCGAGGTAGCCTTGGTTGATCTTGGTGGCGCCCAGCGCCTTGAGTTCGGCTTCGCCGCAGGATTCGGCCCCGGCGGCCAGCTGCCCGAAATATTGCTGGGTCGTTTGGTAGAGGTAGTCGCTCATTTCTGAGCAGGGTGGTTGTTTTCGTCGACGAAGACCACGATTGGCTCCAGGATCTTGGCCTCGGCGTCGGTATAGTTTCCATAGGAAATAATGATGATCTTGTCGCCCACGGCGGCGCGGCGCGCTGCCGGGCCGTTGAGCTCGATCACCCCGGAACCGCGTTCGCCGGAGATGGTGTAGGTGACCAGGCGCTCGCCGTTGTTGAGGTTGACGATCTGCACCTGTTCACCGGGCAGCATGTCGGCCTGGTCCAGCAGGTCGCGGTCGATCGTGATGCTTCCTTCGTAATACAGTTCCATCCCCGTGATGGTGGCGGTGTGTATCTTCGATTTTTTCATGATACGTTGCATGGCCGGTCCTCGTTCAAAAGCGCGCATAATGTGCCGCACCCCGGCTTGCGTCAACAACTAGTTTGAGTCGATTTTGGGGGACACGCCGAAGAAGATTCGGCCGACGTCTTCGAGCAAACAGACTTAATTCGCGAGAATATAAAAGTTTGTGATGGATCTTTCGCTGGAAGTGGGGACAATGGATTGTATTTTCAAACGCCGCAAAGGAATGCCGTTGATGATCGAGGAAGTGCCGTTTACCGAGAGAAAACTGAAGGATTGGGCCGGGTACCGGGCCTTTCGCGACGGTAAAGCCCTGTTTACCCGCGGGGTGGTGGAAAAGGTGACCTATGAGCATCCCTTTGTGACCGGCATGCTGAACCTGGGCCCGCGCGGCATGCGCAGCAAATTTGAAGTTTTGAAAAACGGCTTGGTGGATAACCATTGTCCCTGCCGCGAGAATCGGGACCGCGGGCTGATCTGTTCGCATCTGGTGGCGATGGGCATGGAGGTGATTCGCCGCAATGCCGCCCCGGGCCGCAACGAGCAGGCGGCGGCGCACCTGCGCCGCGCTGAGCGGCTGGAGCGGATTGCCAAGGGAAACTATATCCAACGGGTCAAGAAATCCGAACCGAACGCGGTTCCGGCGCGGGTGGCTGTGCAGCTGGCGGACAACTGGCGGGATCAGGTTGCGGGCGGTTCCGTCGGGATTTCTGTCCTGATTGACGTTGACCGCAACCAGCGCGTGCCGGCCGGCGATGTGCCAACCGATGTTCCGTATTTCTTCACGAACCGCGATGAAAATATTTTATATGTGCTCGAGGATCTCTCCGGCGGCCCGGTCAAGAGCGAGCTGAAAGTCTCGTTGCGGGATTTAATCAACATTCTCCGTTTGCACCATGGCAAGCCGATCTTTCAGCAGGGCCGGGAGCGGGGTTATATGGTTAACAGCGGAATGCTCAGCTCCTCGATGGAGATGGATCTCGATCGCGAGACCGGCGAACTCCTGCTGCAGATCAACACCGAGCCCCCCGAGGGCCAACGGGTCCGCCCCCCGTTCTACGTCATCGACAACAAGCTGGGTTGGGTCTTCTGCGCCGATCAGTTCTGGCCGCTGAGCGATGTTTTGCCGCGCCCGTTGCAGGGAATCTATCGCGGCGTGGTCGCTATTCCGCGCGAGACGGTTCCTTCGTTCCTGATGACGGAGCTCCCGCAAATCGAAAAATACATGGTGGTGCGCACGGACATAACGCCGGATCTGTTCCACATGAAGCCGGCCAAACCTACGTTTGTACTGGTGGTCAAGGGCAGCCCCGCGTCGCTGGCCGCGACCTTGCATGCCCGCTATAACGACGCCATCGATCTGGTGGCCGGGCGCGCCGATATGCGCGGCACCTTTGCCATTCCCGACGATCGTGACCTGTTGTGCTACCGCATCCGCAACATGGCTACGGAAAAGGCGGCGGTTGAAAAGTTGAAATCGGTCGGGTTTGTCGGCCGGGCGGGGGATACCTTGCGGAATATTGTCGGGCCGCGGGAGGTCCTCAATTTTCTGGGGAGTGGGGTTCCGAAAATCCGCGGCATGGGCTGGGCTGTGGAGCTTGAGGGGCGTGTGAAACCCTTTGCCGAAAATGCCGAATATGTGGTGCCGGTCATTCACGTCGATGAAACTTCGTCGGGCAACTTCTTCGATGTCAGTTATGAATATGAAATCGAGGGAGGCAGCATTTCCGCACGCGATATCCAGCAGGCCTTGATGAAGGGCGACTCGTTTATCGAACGCAATGGGCGCACGATCCTGCTGGACGGCGATGCCATCCAGCAGGCGCGGGAGGTGTTCGAGGATTGCGCCGCGGAGGCGGGCGCCAAGGCCGGCACGTTCCGCATGAGCAGCATTTATGGCAGCTATGTGGAATCGTCCCTGAAGGCGCTTGATAGAATTGATATCGAAGCGACACCGGCGTGGCTGGAACGGGCCCAGAAACAGAACCAGCAGGAATCGGTCGAGCCGGTTGAGTTGAGCCCGAAGTTCAGAGGGAGGTTGCGTTCATACCAGCACGAAGGCGTCAACTGGCTGCATTTCCTGGAGCGGCGTTCCTTCTGCGGCATCTTGGCCGATGAAATGGGCCTAGGTAAAACGGTCCAGACCCTGGCGTGGATTCAGCTCGGGCGGGCAGCCGAAGCGCACCGCGGGAAGCCGGCGCTGATCGTTTGCCCCACCAGCCTGGTTGAAAACTGGAAGGAGGAAGCCGAGAAGTTTACGCCTAATCTGAGCGTGTTGCTGTTGCACGGAACCGATCGCCACCGCAAGTGGAAGCGCGTTGCAGAGACCGACATCGTCATCACGTCCTATGCGTTGATGCGCCGCGATATTGAAAAGCATCTGGGATACACCTATTCGATCGCGATCCTCGATGAAGCGCAGAATATCAAGAACCGGACCACCCAGAACGCGGTGGCGGCCAAGAAGCTCCAGGCCGACCATCGGCTGGTGCTGTCCGGAACCCCGATTGAAAACGGGGTGACCGATTTGTGGTCGATCATGGATTTCCTGATGCCGGGCTACCTCGGGAGCCATAAGGACTTTCGCGAGTTCTACGAGCTACCGATCCTCAACGGCGGACCCGAAGGCGAATATGTGCAGATGAAGCTGCGCCGCAAATTGCACCCCTTCCTGTTGCGCCGCCTCAAGAAGCATGTGGCCAAGGATCTGCCGCCGAAGATCGAACGCATGGCATCGTGCAAGCTGACGCAGGACCAGCACAAGGTCTATACCCAGCTCCTCGAAGAGTCGAAGCGCAAGATCAGTAACATGGTGGAGAAGGAGGGCTTCAACAAGAGCCGCATGGAGATTTTGAAAACCCTCCTGCGCCTGCGGCAAACGTGCTGCCACATTGACTTGCTCAAACTGGAGGGCGTCGACAGCAAGCAGCCCTCCGCCAAGATGGAGCTGCTTTTCGAGTTGCTCAACGAAGCGATCAATAGCAAGCATCGGGTGCTCATCTTTAGCCAGTTCACGTCCATGCTGGCCATTCTCAAGAAGGAGATGGATGAGCGGAATTTGAAGTATTTCTATCTCGACGGCAGCACGAAGGACCGCCAATCGGTGGTGAAGCAATTCAACAAGGACCACACCATTCCGGTATTCCTGATGAGCCTCAAGGCCGGCGGAACCGGCCTTAACCTGACCGGCGCCGACATGGTGATCCACTTTGATCCATGGTGGAACCCTGCCGTCGAAGACCAGGCCACCGACCGGGCGCACCGCATCGGGCAAAAACGCACCGTCTACAGCGTGAAGCTCATCACCAAGGGCACGGTGGAAGACAAGGTGGTCGAGATGCAGCGCCGCAAGAAAGGCATCATCGACGCCACCCTCGCCACCGACGAACAGGTGATGCAGAAGCTGACCTGGGAAGACGTGCAGGAGCTACTCAGCCTCTAAGGCTGGGGTTACTTCACCGAATCAATCGCATCCAGTTTTTTCCAGAGCTTGCTCATATCCTGGAGCGGAATCATGTTGGGTCCGTCCGACAAGGCATTGGCCGGGTCGGGATGCGTTTCAATAAACATACCGTCCACGCCCACCGCGGCCGCGGCTTTCGCGAGATAGGGCGCAAAGCGGCCATCCCCGCCGGAAGTATCGCCTTGGCCGCCGGGGGATTGCACCGAGTGGGTGCAGTCGAAGATGACCGGGTAGCCCATTTCGCGCATGATGACCAGGCTGCGCATGTCGGCCACCAGCGTGTTGTAGCCGAACGAGGCGCCGCGTTCGGTGAGCATGATTTTCTTGTTGCCGGTCGATTCGATCTTTTTCACGACGTTTATCATGTCCCACGGCGCGGCGAACTGTGCCTTCTTCACGTTGACCACCGCGCCGCTTTCGCCGGCGGCCACGACAAAGTCGGTCTGGCGGATCATGAAGGCGGGCAGCTGAATGATGTCGACGACCTGCGATGCAATATGGATTTCCTCGACATTGTGCACATCGGTCAGCACCGGCACGTTGTATTTTTCCTTGATCTCCGCCAGGATTTCGAGCCCCTTCGAGATGCCGGGGCCGCGGTAGGAATTGATCGAGGTGCGGTTGGCCTTGTCGTACGAGGCTTTAAAAACGAGTGGAATGTTTTGTTTCTTGGACAGCTTTACCAGTTTCTCGGCAATCGCCATGCAACCTTCGCGGCTTTCAATTACACACGGGCCTGCAATCATCACCAGTGGATTTTTTCCGCCGAATTTTACACCGTTAACATTAATCGTTTTTGTCATGAGATTCTTCCTTTTGCAAATCGATAGATTACACGGATTCCGTAGATTGGAAATCCTTCTAATCGGTGAAAGTTGTGGATTATTTAAGCTGTGCGAGCAAGGCCTCTGCTTTGGCGACATCGGCCGGGGTGTCGACGCCGATGCCGAAGTCCTGCGTTTTGATGACCTTCATGCGGCAGCCCATGTCGAGCGCGCGCAGTTGTTCGAGTTTTTCCAGATTTTCGAGGTCACACGGCGGTTCGGCGACGAGCTTTAGCAGATAGTCGCGGCGGTAGGCGTAGATGCCGATATGCCGCCAATATACGCCCGCTGTCGAAGTGTCTGCGGGCTCGCGAATGTGC
>Ga0208879_1001375_pt1 | contig 23081 bp, 22 predicted proteins | sample Knorr_S15_td_Bot_FD_185605 | JGI IMG/M metagenome (GOLD analysis project Ga0208879, IMG submission 185605) | Marine microbial communities from Southern Atlantic Ocean transect - Knorr_S15_td_Bottom_ad_5009_LV_A (SPAdes) (version 2) | ecosystem: Environmental > Aquatic > Marine > Oceanic | place...
AATTGTTGAAAATCGACGTACTGGACCACATCATCCTCGGCCGCCGCACGGCGCAGCGCAAAAAGGATTATGCGTCGCTGCGCGAGCTCGGCTATTTCTACGGATGATCCACCCCACCGCCATCGTTCACCCCGGCGCACAGCTGCACGAAAGCGTGCAGATCGGCCCGTACTCGGTCATCGACGAACACGTCACGCTCGGCGCCGGGTGCGAGCTTGGCCCGCACGTCCACCTCACCGGCCACACGACGGTCGGCGCGGAGAACCGCTTCCACGCCGGCTGCGTGATCGGCGACGCGCCGCAGGACTTGAAGTACAGCGGCGCACCGACCCGGCTCATCATCGGCGAGCGAAACCTCTTTCGCGAACACGTCACCATCCATCGCTCCAACACGCCCGACGAAGACACGCGGATCGGCTCAGAGAATTTTTTCATGGCGAACTGCCACGTCGGCCACAACTGCATCATCGGCAACAAGGCCGTTCTGGCCAACGGCGTGTTGATCGCCGGCCACGCGATGATCGGCGACGGGGCGATTCTCTCCGGCAACGCCGTGGTGCACCAGTTCTGCCGCGTCGGCGCGATGGCCATGATGCAGGGCTGCGCCGGGGTGAGCCTCGACCTGCCGCCGTTCACCGTCGTGCGCGGCATCAACAGTATGTGTGGCCTAAACAACATCGGCCTGAAACGCGCCGGTTTCTCCAGCGAGGAGCGCCAGGAACTCAAGAAAGCGTACCACGCCATTTTCCTCGGCGATGACCTGATGAAAGATGCGCTGGAAAAAGCCCGCGCCGAGTTCACCGGCGTGCTGGCGGAGCAGTTAATCGACTTCGTCGCCACGAGCCAGCGCGGCGTCTGCTCGCACACCAAGCGGTGATGTTGTTTGTGTGTTCGGACGGCTGGGACAGCCGTCCCTACCCTTCGCTTGGCAAGCGCGTGCTAATATTTCTTGATTTGCATTGTTCGCGTCGAGTAGGGAATTCGGCGAAATGGCATCCAGACGGGATGCCAGACAGTAGCCGGAGGTTGAGCGCAGCGATACCTCCGGATCAACGGCCACGAACGAGCGCACCCTAGTGGGGTGCCAGAAACCGTCGTAGACAACAGGCGTTTTCACGTCAGATATTTTGGGTCAAAAGTGACGCCATTCTTTTCCAGCAATTGCTTCAACTCATCCACGAACGGGGTCTGTTTGTGGTGCGCCTCTTGGTTGGCGATATAACGGCGCAGGACGGGAATATGCGTCCAACTCACGGTGAAGACGGAATAGCCTTCCTGCCATGCAAACGCTTGTTTCTGTTGTCCAGCCGCCCAGACAGAGGACGCTTTCTACAATTCCCGAACCAAGGATGCGGGGGAGTGGGTTGTCTTGAGACTGACAAGTAAATGAACAGGGTCGGCCACACCGCCAACTGCCTCAGCCACGCCGCCCAGCCCGCGGATTGTGCCCCCGAGATATTCATGAAGACGCGGCCGCCATTGAGAGCGAATAAAAGGCCGGCGTTCCTTGGTGCTGAATACAACGTGGTAGTGGAGACTGTAGTAGGTTGAGCCCATTAGTTTGCCTCAGGTTTCTGACACCCCTTCGGGGTGCGGGGTTTTCTTTGGATGCATACCGGAGGTCTTCGCGTTGCTTCGACCTCCGGCTACTTTCTGGCAACCCTTCGGGTTGCTGTTGCTGGCCGCTTGGCCAAGCGCTTGGTTAAATCTTCACTTTGAACTGCTCGCCTTTTTTGAGCGACTTGGCGAAGCCGGCCATGAGTTGCGGGATCTGCTCGAGGTCCTTCAGGCTGACGACCTCGACTGGCGAGTGCATGTAGCGGTTGGGCAGGCTGATGAGGCCGCTCGGGATGCCGCCGCGCGTCCAGAAAACGGCGTCGGTGTCGGTGCCGCTGGTGGAGGAGATCGCCTCGTGCTGCAGGTTGATTTTCAGCCGCTTGGCCACTTGCTCGACGCGCTTGATGACTTCCGGGTGGTTGCAGTTGCCGTGGGTGACGGTCGGGCCTTGGCCCACCTTGATGTCGCCGTGCTGCCGCTTGTCCACGGTCGGGTAGTCGGTTGCGTGGGTGACGTCCATCACCAGCGCGACGTCGGGGTGCAGCGAGTAGGCGATTTGCCGCGCGCCGAACAGGCCGACCTCTTCCATCGTGTTGGCGACGGCGCAGACTTCGGCGTTGAGCTTGGCCTTGCCGGTCTTGAGCAGGCGCAGCGTCTCGGCCACGGCCCACGTGCCGACGCGGTTATCGAACGCCCGCGCCACGACGAGGTCGTCGCGCAAAACCTCGAACTGGTCGTTGAGCGTGATCGGGTCGCCGACGCGGACAAGTTTCTCGGCGGCCTTGCGGGAGTCGGCGCCGATGTCGATGAACAACTCGTGAATCTTCGGCACCTTCGGCACGCCGGTGTCGGTGCGCATGAGGTGCGGCGCGACGCTGCCGACGACCCCCTTCACCGGGCCTTTGCCGGAGTGGACGATGACGCGCTGTGCCCGGGTGATTGCCGGGTTGGTACCGCCGAGCCGCCGCACGTAGACGTAGCCGTCGTCATCGATGAAGTTGACCGTCATGCCGATCTCGTCGGCGTGGCCAGAGAGCATCAATCTTGGGCCGCCGCCCTTGTTGAGCACGGCGACGCAGTTACCGTAAGCGTCGGAATAAGTCTCGTCGGCGTACTGGCTGACGTAGTCCATCCAGACGCGCAGGCCGCGCGATTCGTGGCCGGAAGGGCTTGGGGTGTTGACGAGAGTCTCGAGAAACTGGAGTGAACGTTTGTTCATGCGGGGCGATTAAGGGCATTGAACGGGGCTATTTCAAGCGCATTGTCGGCTTGCTTTCAATCACCCGTCCATCTGGTTGCATGACTAAGATTAACAGAAAAGTTCAGGAACGACTCCGCGCCGGGTTGCGCCGTTTCAAGCCGCTGCTCAAGGCGGCGAGGGAGCGCGAGGCCAGCCGTGCGGACACCGCCACGCTGGCGCTGGATCTGTTATCGGACCTGTTCGGGTTCGACCGCTACTCGGAGGTGACGTCGGAGTTGGACAACCGCGAGGCGGTTTACGATTTCGCGATTCGCCCCGGCGGCTCGCTCGCCATGCTGATCCGCGTCAGCCCGATTTGCGCCGCGCCGGATGACCGCTATCTGGTCGCCACGGCGCAACACGCGTTGCTGCACGGCTTCGAGTGGATCGTGCTGACCAACGGCATCGGCTGGCAGGTGCACCATGTTGAGAACATGGGCGGCACCATGCCGGAGACACCGATCGTGCTGGCGTTCGACTTGTCGCACATGCAGCCCGGCCGCGACGCCCACCTCGAGACGCTTTTTCTGTTGACGCGTGAGGGCCACCAAAGCGCGGGGCTGGATCACTTCCGGCTTCGGCTGGAGGTGACCAATCGCCATTACCTCGGCGCGATGATGTTGAGCGACGCGGTCGTGGCCGCCGTGCGGCGCGAGCTGCGCAAGCTCAATCCCGGTCTGCAGATCACGCCACTCGAGATTCGCGAAAACTTGGCCAAGGGCGTCCTTCGCCCGGACGTCGCCGCCAGCAGCGAGACCGCCGCCGTGGTGGAGTTTTTGCAGAAGCTCAAGCAGGATGCCTTCGAGGCCAAGCGCAAGGCGGCCGATCCCAACCGTTTTTCAAGTCGCAAATCCCCGGGCAAAAAAGCCAAGCCAAACATATGGTCGGCCAAGCGCGGCGCGGCGCGGAAGAAGCCAGTCTCGACAACGTTCAGCCAAGCGGCCAGCGACCGGACGCTTCTGCGGATTTCCAAGAGGGCGGACATCAAGAAAGTGCTTCAGCGCAGTGAGAGCGCCCCGGACAGGCCCAGCCGCCGGGGCCGCCTTCTCAACTGGGGCGCCAAGCCGTAGCGCTTGACTTCGCGGCTGCGGGAGGCAGCTTCTCCCCAAGCCATGAAATATCGCCGCGCCTTCACCCTGATCGAGTTGCTGGTGGTCATTGCCATCATCGCCATCCTTGCCGCCATGCTGTTGCCAGCACTGGCCAAGGCCAAAGCCAAGGGGCAGGAAATCTACTGCCTCAACAACATCAAGCAATTGACGCTCGCCGCCAAGATGTACAGCGGTGACAACACCGATCGCTTCGCCTGGACTTTCACGCTTATCGGCAGCCAACAGAACCGCACGTCGTGGTTCAACTACCTGCTGCCGTATCAGGAAACCAAAAAAACCCTCCGCTGCCCCAGCAAGCCGTTCAAGACCAAGGAGACCATTTACGACTTTGGCCGCACCACGAATAACTACGCCGCCAACTTCCGGCTCGGCGGCTGTAACTGGCCCGGCGTCTGGGAATATGCCCCGCTCAAGGAGAGCGCCGTCCGCAGCCCCTCGACGCTTGTTTACAAAACCGACGGCGGCAGCCGGCCGGTCAACACCACCAACCCAAGAAAATGCGTCACGCCGCAGTCGCCGGAGAAAGCCGGCTGCTGGATCGTCCACGACCCCGGCAACAGCGCGCCGTGCGGCGGCTGCGTCACCTCCGGCGACCCGAACTGGGGCGGGCCGCACCTGCGCCACAGCGGTCGCAGCAATGTCAGCTTCACCGACGGCCACGCCGAGGGGATGCCGTCGTTCAAGTGGTACTGGGCCGGCACGCCGTGGCTCGATCCCAAGCGCGGCGGGTGACCCCCGGGGGAGGGGCGAGTTCCACCTCGTCACCATATTATTTTTTCGGGCGAAGTGGAACTCGTCCCTCCCGGCGGAGTTTACGCTTGAGCGCGGGCTGGGCCGGGGCGAACCTTGCCGCTTGAGCGAGACACGCGAGACGCCGCAAACCATCCTCCAGCGAAAAGGCCGCGAGCCGATCGCGGCGCTGACTGCGTACGACTTCCCCATGGCCAAGCTGCTCGACGCCGCCGGGGTGCCGCTGCTGCTCGTCGGCGACTCGCTGGGAATGGTCGTTCTCGGCTACCCGGACACCACGCACGTCACGCTCGACGAGATGGCGCACCACGTCCGCGCCGTGGCTCGGGCCAAGCCGCGCGGCCTCGTCGCCGCCGACCTGCCGTTCGAGACTTACGAGACGCCAACGCAAGCCGTCGAGTCGGCCAAGCGGCTGGTTGACGCCGGCGCCGAGGCGGTCAAGGCCGAGGGCGGCCAAGCGATCTTGCCGCAGATCGAGGCGATCCGCGCCGCCGGTATTCCGTTCCTCGGGCACTTGGGCATGCTGCCGCAGCACGTGCTCGAGGAGGGCGGCTACCGCATCAAGGGCCGCGACGAGGCACAGCGCGAGGCACTACTCGCCGACGCCCAAGCGCTTGGCCAAGCGGGGGCGTTCGGCATCGTGCTCGAGTTGGTCACGCCAAGCGTCGCGGCTGAGATCACCGCTGCGATCGGCATCCCGACGATTGGCATCGGCTCGGGCGGCGATTGCGACGGACAGATTTTGGTGACCACCGACCTTCTCGGCACCTCGCCCGATTTCATTCCGAAACATGTTCGACCGGATGAGTTGCTCCGCGAGCGGATGGTTGGCATAATTCGCGGCTGGAGGGAAACGCTGCCCAAGCCAAGCGCAACTCGTGAGTGAACTGACCCATATCGACGCCGACGGCGAAGCCCGGATGGTCGACGTCTCGGCCAAGCCGGTGCACACCCGCGAGGCGGTGGCGTGCGGCGAAATCCGCTTGGCCAAGGCGACGCTCGACGCGATCGAGAGCGGCCACGCAACCAAGGGCAACGTGCTGGCGACCGCCCGCTTGGCCGGCATCATGGCCGCGAAAAAAACGGCGGAGCTGATTCCGCTCTGCCACCCGCTGCCGATCACCCACGCGGAGGTCAACTTCGAGACGCCGCCAAGCCGCGACCGAATCGTGATCACCGCCACGGCGCGTGTCTCAGCGCAGACCGGCGTCGAGATGGAGGCGCTCACCGCTGTCTCCGTCGCCGCGCTGACAATTTACGACATGTGCAAAGCCATCGACAAGCAGATGCAAATCACCGACATCCGGCTGCTCTCCAAAACCAAGCGATGATCACACAACCGACGCAAACTGAACAGCCGGCCACGAACTACTCGTTCGACGAGTCGGAGTTTTGGCGGACGATTCCCGCGTGGCGCGATGTCGATGCGGAGACCTTCGGCGACTTCCGTTGGCAGCAGCGAAACTCCGTCACCTCCGTGCCGGGAATCCAAGAGGTGTTGCGGGACTTGGCCACGCCGTCGCTCATCGCCGACATCGAGGCCGGCCTGCTCAAGACGCCGATGAACGTGCGGCTCACGCCGTACATTTTTTCGCGCATCAACTGGGAGGATGCCGCGGCCGACCCGATCCGCCGCCAGTTCCTGCCGCTTGGCTCGGAGTTCATCCCGGATCATCCGCACGCGATGGACGACTCGCTGGACGAGGACGGCGACAAGGCGACGCCGTATCTCACGCATCGTTACCCCGACAAGGCGCTGTTCCTGCCGATCACGCTTTGCCCGGTGTACTGCTCGTTCTGCACGCGCAGCCGGATCGTCGGCGGCAGCACGGCGGTGAAAAGCAAGTCCACCTACGGCGCGAAGTCGAGCGAGTGGGACGCCACATTCGAGTACATCCGCAACAGCCCGCAGCTCGAGGACATCGTCATCTCCGGCGGCGACGCCCTGTTGCTGCGGCCAGGCCAGATCCGGCAGATCGGCATCACGCTGCTGGACATCCCGACCGTGCGCCGGATTCGTTTCGCGACCAAGGGCGTGGCGGTCATGCCGATGAAATTCACCAGCGACACCGAGTGGATGGATGCGCTGGCGGAAGTCAGCCAGCTTGGCCAAGCGCGGATGAAAGAGGTCGCGCTGCACACACACTTCAACACCGAGCGAGAGATCACCGCGTGGACGACCGGCGCGATGAAGGCACTCTCGGCGACCGGCGTGCGGGTGCGAAACCAGTCCGTGCTGATCCACGGCGTGAACGACTCGTTCGACTGCCTGCACCGCACGACCAAGAAACTCTCGAGCCTGCTGATCCAGCCGTACTACCTTTACCTGCACGACATGGTGCCGGGCTGCGAGCACCTCCGCACGACCGTGCGCGTGGCGGAAACATTGTCGCGGAGAATCCAAGGCTCCACCGCCGGGTTCAACACGCCGCGCGTGGTTTGCGACGCGCCGGGCGGCGGCGGCAAGCGGGAGATTTCCAGCTACACCCTGTACGACGAGGAGATCGGCGTCTCGGCGTGGACGTCGCCCACAGCCAAGCCGGGCGAGATGTTTTTCTACTACGACCCGATTCAACGCCTGCCAAACCAAGGCCAATCTCTCTGGGCCAACGAGGCCGCGATCACCGGGCGCTTGGCCAAGTTCAAGGCCGACGCCATGGCCAAGGCCGAGGCCACCCGCGCCTGATCACTCCAACTCTCCCGCCGATTTGCCGCCGTGTTTGCCGAGAAGATCGGCGATTTCGACATGGCCATTTTGGGTCGCCAAATCCAACGGCGTCACCCCGTTCACGATGACATTCACATCCGCACCGTTGGCGATGAGCAGCTCGGCAATTTCCCTGTACCCCTTCAAAGCCGCATTCAGTAACGGGGTTCCGCCGTATTTGGTCTTCACATTCACGTCCGCGCCCTTGGCGACGAAAAGCTTGGCCATGTCCCCATACCCGCGCCATGTCACGTGATGCAACGGAGTCCAACCGTTCCTGTTTTGCACATTCACTTCCGCGCCGCTGGCGATCAGCAACTCGACAACTTCCCGGTGGCCCTTGGCCGACGACTTATGCAAGGCCGTCTCCCCCACAATATTCGTGGCGTTCACATCCGCCCCGCCGGCCAAGTGCTGCTTGACGGCCTCGATGTTCCCCGCCTCGGCGGATTGAACAAATGTTTTACTCTGCGACGACCCGCACTCCGCCAACAGCACGGTAAAAAACATGATGGGTAAAAAGGCTTTCATGGTGAACAAACTCTCCCTGCACGGGTTCCTGTTTTCAAGCCGTTTCTCCCAAGTCAGCCGCTCCGGATTTAATCGCTTTTTCGGCTTTCCTCAGCTTGGCTTGCCCCGTACCGTTGGGTCGCCGATTTAAATGAAATGCTTTAATCACCATACGGTTGACGCGGTAGCTATTTGCAAATCTTGTAGCCGAGGGTTGTATCCCGAGTGCGTTACTGAGGTTGGGACGAGTTGCAGTTGCAGCAATCGCTGCGAGTCTGATGTTGCAGCGATTGACGACATCTTGGAGAGAGGACGTACGATTTACCAAAAAACTAGTGCCATCCACTTCAATGTAGGAATATTCACGATCCTTATAGGCATCATTTTTTTGTTGATTGGCATCGTCGCTACTGCTTCGAGTAAATCTTGGTTCCCTCTTCTCATGGGGATTGTTTTCACGGGATGGGGAATTTCTAGTTTCTACTCCGCCAGAAAACTAAAAACAGAAATAATTTTGTTACACCCATGAAACTGGGAATGATCAATTCGGCTTGGGAGCAGCACGGCGTTGGCCTTGTGGATGGTCTCGGGAAAACCAAGGAACTGGGCTTCGACTGTGTCGATATTTTCGAGGACCCGACGGAGCCGCAGGCCGACGGCCGCATCGCCGAGATCAAGCAAACCTGCGACGAGCTTGGGCTGCCGATCATCAGCGTGGTCGGCGTGAGCGTCGGCCTAGTGGATTTCAACCCGTCCGTGCAGCGCTTTCACGTCGAGCGCTGCAAACGCTATCTCGACATGGGCGTGACGTTCGGCGCGAAAAACTATCTGCTCGTGATCGGCGAATATATCTGGCAGAAGGAAGTCATCCCGCCGGGGGAGCAATGGCAGTTCGCCGTCGAGAACTGCAAACTCCTCGGCGACTACGCCGGCGAGCGCGGCCTCGAGATTGTCATCGAACTGGAGCCGTTCGACATGTCACTCGTCAATACCATCGGCGAGATGGACCGCTTCCTGACCGACGTGGACAACCCGGCCGTCAAGGCGAATATCGACATCAGCCACATGGTGCTGAGCGGCAGTCCGCCCGAGTCGCTCGCCTCGCTCAAGGGCCGCGCCGGGCACGTGCACATCTCCGACTGCGACGGCAAGGTGCACGGCGACCTGCCGCCGGGGCGGGGCAAAGTGCCGTTCGAGGCCTATTTGCAGGCGATCAAAGACCTCGATTTCGACGGCGCAATCAGCCTCGAACTCGAGTACGCCCCCGACCCCTCCCAGATCGTCGAGTGGGTCGACGAGGCATATTCTGCAACTGATCGCTTGATGTCTGCCATAAATCTGCGTAATTAATCTGCATGTCCGACGACTGGAAGGCCCGATTCCGTGAATTGTACCACTCTGCGCAAGAGCGATATCGCGCCGGGAGCAACACCACGCTGACGCTTTTCGAGGCCGATGAGGTCTATTTCCTCGCCACAATTGGCTGCTCCTCGCGCGAGTTGTTTGACTTCGTGGAGGACAGCATCAAGTGGGACGACGTCGAGTACGATCAGGTCGAGGGCGTCACGGAGATTCGTCGCGATCATTTCGTGAACACACTCCGCAGCGAATCGGCCACGTCGCAACTCGAGGCCAACACGATCCCGGCCAAGTCGGACGAAGTCGACGGCATCGCTTGGCTACCTCGCCTCATCGTCAAGGCCCGCGCCAAGCTCGCCGGTGAACTGACGCCCGACTTGATGTACGGCTGCGGCGGCGACCGGCCGTTCCTGCGCGATCGCAACTCGAGCCTCGTCGATTTCCTGCGCGTCACCCTCGAGGCCGGCGACGATGACCGCGCGATCATCGACTACCTAAAGGGCTGCTCGGCCAAGGGCTGACTCCCTCCCTCGGGCCATTGCCACGTAAAGACACCAACGGCGTGATCCGACTTCGTGGCGTCCGCCACAACAACCTCAAGAATCTCAACCTCGACCTGCCCAAGGGCAAGCTGATCGTCTTCACCGGCGTGAGCGGTTCCGGCAAAAGTTCGCTCGCCTTCGACACTCTCTTCGCCGAGGGCCAGCGTCGGTACGTCGAGACATTCTCGCCGTACGTCCGCCAGTTTTTCGACCGCATGGACAAGCCGCAGGTCGACCGCATCGACGGCATTCCTCCGGCCATCGCGCTTGGCCAGCGCAACACCGTCCGCACCACGCGCTCGACCATCGGCACGATGACCGAGGTCTGCGACCACATGAAACAATTGTGGACGCACCTCGCCCAGTGCCACTGCGACCACTGCGGCGAACCCGTCACTCGCGACGAGCCGCTCGCCATTTGGAAGGCGCTGCTCGGCGGCCAAGCCGGCGAGGCGCTGGTCACGTTCGACGTGCCGTTGTCGGACAAGATTTCCATCGCCGAGTCGCTGCAACTCATCGGCAAACAAGGCTACCGGCGCATCGTCGATCCCGCCGCAAAAACCAAACGCGGCAAGCTGCCGGAACTGCTGCGGGTCGAGGAGGCAGCCAAGCACTTGGCCAAGCGCAAACTCGCCTCGCTGACCGTTGTGCAGGATCGCATCCGCTTGGCCAACGGCAGCCGCGCGCGGTTTCTCGAGGCAGCCGGGCAGGCGTACCAGTTCGGCAAGGGCCACCTCGCCGTTCACACCGAAGTAATTGGCCAACAGCGATTTAGCCGGCATTTCCACTGCGCCGATTGCAACGCCGAGTACCGCGACCCGTCGCCGTCTCTGTTCAGTTTCAACAACCCGGTCGGCGCCTGCCCGGAGTGCAAGGGCTTCGGCCGGATCATCTCGATCGACTACCGGCTCGCGATGCCGGACCTCACCCGGTCGATCGCCGGGGGCGTTGTCAAGCCGTGGCAGACCGGGCACGGCGTCGAGTGCCAGCGCGAGATGATGACCGCCGCCAAGCACGACGGCATCCCGACCAACGTGCCGTTCAACAAGCTGGCAAAAAAGGCTCGCGACTGGGTGATCCACGGCGAGCCGGACTACGGCAAGCCGGGCCGCACTTGGCCCGACGCATGGTACGGCGTCGCCGGTTATTTTCGCTGGCTCGAGAGCAAGGCGTACAAAATGCACGTCCGCGTTTTACTGTCGCGCTATCGCACCTACACGACTTGCCCGGCGTGCGACGGCCAGCGCTTCAAGCCGGACTCGCTCCGCTTCAAGCTCGACCATACCGGCAGTGGCGACTGGCTCACGCTCCCCGACTTTTACCGGCTCCCCATCCGCGACGCGGCGGGCGTCATCGACGAACTCGCCGACAGGCTCGACCTCAACCGGGCGGACGCGTTCGCGCCGGTGCTGGCCGAGGTGCGCGGGCGGCTCGACGCGATGGTGCGCATCGGCCTCGGCTACCTCACGCTCGACCGGCCGACGCGCACGCTCTCCGGCGGCGAAACCCAGCGCGTCAATCTCACCGCGTGCCTTGGCTCGAAACTGGTCAACATGCTTTACGTGCTTGACGAGCCAAGCGTCGGGCTGCACCCGCGCGACACCGAACGACTCGTCGGCCTGCTGGAAAATTTGCGCGACCTCGGCAACACGCTCGTCGTCGTCGAGCACGAAACCGGCGTCATCCGCCGGGCCGATCACGTCGTTGACCTCGGCCCGGAGCGCGGCGAGCGCGGCGGCAAAATTGTGTATAACGGCCCCGGCTCGCGCTTGGCCAAGTGCCGCGCCTCGCTGACGGGCGCGTACCTCTCCGGCCGAAAAAAACTCGAGCCACCCCCGGCCCGCGCGGTGACCGCCCGCACGCCGCGACTGCGCTTGGCCAAGTTTTCCCGGAACAACTTGAGCGACTTCGCGGTGGACATCCCGCTTGGCCGGTTGGTCTGCGTGACCGGCGTCAGCGGCTCCGGCAAAACGACCCTCATCCGCGACGGCCTGCTGCCAGCGCTGCTCGACAAGCTCGGCGTCACGGCGACGGGAGGCCGCTTGGCCAAACTGACCGGCTGGCGCTCGCTCGAGTCGGTGATGATGGTCGATCAGTCGTCGCTTGGCCGCACGCCGCGCTCGAACCCAGCGGTGTACATCGGCGCGTTCGACGACATCCGCAAACTGTTCGCCGCCAGCCCCGGGGCTAGGGCGCTCAGGCTGCCGGCCGGGGCGTTCAGCTTCAACTCACCGCAGGGCCAGTGCGGCCACTGTCGCGGCACCGGTTTCGAGAAAATCGAGATGCAGTTTTTGAGCGACGTTTTCATCAAGTGCCCCGAGTGCAACGGCCGCCGCTACCGCGACCACGTGCTCGAGGCCAAGCTGACACCGCCCTTGGGCGCACACCCGGCGTGGAACATTGCCGCCCTGCTGGACGCCACCGCCGACGAGGTGATCGCGTTTCTCGACGGCTACCCCGACTCGCGGCCGGCGGCGCGGGCACGGGCCAAGCTGCAATTGCTGAGCGACGTCGGCCTGGGCTACCTGCGGCTTGGCCAGCCGGTGAACACCCTCTCCGGCGGCGAGAGTCAGCGGCTGAAACTCGTCCGCAGCCTCGCCGAGGCGCACAGCAAACGAACCGCCGACGGGCCGACGCTGTACCTTTTTGATGAGCCGACGACCGGCCTGCACTTCGACGACGTGCGGCTCTTGGCCAATGTGCTGCATCGCTTGGTGGACGAGGGCCACTCGGTGATCGTCGTGGAGCATAATTTAGATTTGATCCGCCAAGCCGACTGGGTGATCGACCTCGGCCCCGAAGCCGGCGACGAAGGCGGCCAACTTGTCGCCCAAGGCCCACCGGCTGCGATTGCCAAAAACAAAAAAAGCCACACCGGAAAAGCCCTCCGCGCCGGGTGAAAACCCCGACCAAAACAAAAATCTGGGTTAGACAAATAAGGCCCGAAGGGCCGACATGCGATAGCCCGGGGCAACGCCCCGGGAACAAGCCGAAAAAAATTCAAAGCCCCGAAGGGGCGACACCCAATTCAATCCCAAACATAACGCTCATCAAATTTAACGCCGTATTTTTTCAGTAGCCGCCGGTATTCATCCTGAAACGAAACTTTTCGATGATGCTCGGTCTGCTTGCCAATGTACGTTTCCAATGCCGGGCGATGCGAGGGACTTACCGAAAAAATGCCGTACCCTGTTTGCCAACTGAATTTGGAATAACGAACCCCCTTCGTTTTAAGCCACTTGGATGATCCGGTTTTAATTTCCTGCACCAACTTCGCCGGAGACATCGTTCGGGGATGAACTATCAACAAATGGATATGATCCGCAACCGAACCGGCATTTAAGAGGCATCCGTTTTGTTTCTCAACAATCCCGCCGATGTAGGCGTGGAGATCATCACGGTTGTCATCCGACAACCAAGCTTCCCTGTTCTTTGTCGAGAAAACAGGATGGACGATGATTTGTGCGAGGGATTGGGACATGAGTGCCGCCCTGTCAGGGCTTGATTTTTATTCGAGGCCGGTTCCCCGGGGCGTTGCCCCGGGCTATCGCATGCCGCCCCATCGGGGCTGAAAACGGATCACTGTCACGGGGTGACAGCCTCGGAGTGGGTTTTTCATCGGGCGGCATGTTGAGACTTTCGGGTTGAACGGTCAACACCTGAAGGTGAGATGGCCGAACTTGGCACCGATGATGCCGCTTGGCCAAGCGCGTTTTTTTGTCGCCGCCGATTTTTCTTCTGTCGTACGATGCGTGCCGCGTTTGGGCTTATGCAATTCGGGTCGCTACAACTGAAATCCAACCTTTTTCTCTCGCCACTGGCCGGGTACACGAATCTCCCGTTCCGGCTGGTGCTGCGCGAGGTCGGCGGCTTGAGCCTCGCCACGACCGACCTCGTCAACGCCCGGTCGCTGCTCGAGCGCAACGCCAAGGCGATCAAGCTCATCGAGACGAACGACGCCGACAGCCCGTTCGCCGTGCAGTTGTTCGGCTCGGTGCCGGAGGAGATGCGCAACGCGGCGCAATACCTCGAGTCGATCGGCGTGGACTCGATCGACATCAACATGGGCTGCCCGGTGCGCAAGGTCTGCAAGACCGGCGGCGGCTCGGCGATGATGACCGAGCTGGACGATACAGCGCACCTCGTGAAGATGATGGTCGATGCGGTGAAGATACCGATCACGGCCAAGATGCGCCTCGGTTGGGACGACAAAAATATCACCGCGCCCGAATTGGTGCGCGTGCTCGAGGGCGTCGGCGTGACGGCGATTTTCATCCACGGGAGGACGCGCGAGCAAGGCTTCACCGGGGGCGTCAACCTCGGGGGCATTCGCCAAGTCGTCGAGGCGGCGCGGGACATCCCGGTGATCGGCAACGGCGACATCACGACGCCGGAGTCGGCCAAGCACATGATGGACACCACCGGCTGCCACGGCGTGAGTGTCGGCCGGGGCGCGTTTTACAACCCGTGGATTTTCAAGCACACCGAACACCATCTGCGAACCGGCGAGCTGCTGCCCGAGCCGAAATTTGCGGAGCGGGTGCGCGTGATGCGGCGGCACTTCGACCTGATGATCGAGGTGTTCGGCGAGAAGCGCGGCTGCCTGATGTTCCGCAAGGTCGCCCCGTGGTACGCCAAGCGTTTCGGCCCGGTGAAGCCGTTCAACAAGGCGGTCGTGCTGATCTCGACGCGGGAGGATTTCGAGTCGGCGCTGGGCGGTTACCTCGACTGGCGGCGGCAGTTCGCCGATGCGGACGGGGAACTCACCGAGCGTTACCGGCAGAGTCCGATGGTGCCGTCGTTCATGCAGGACGACGAGCCGGCCGTGGCCAAGCGCAAAGCCATCCCCGTGCCCAAGGGCCCCATCGAGACTTGGTAGCCAAGCGCATTCCCACTCGTCCTCCTACTCGTACTCGTATCTCGTCATCGAAAAACCGGAGACGAACACGCCCAAGCGCCCAAGCGTTTGGCCAAGCCGGATGCCCCCTCATCCGGCCTGCGGCCACCTTCTCCCCCGAGGGGGAGAAGGGATCCAATCGCACCCGCAAAAAAGGTTTCACAAAGTTCGCGGCAGCGTCTTGGAGTGCGGTTCTCTGCACCGCTTTGGAATACGCCCAAAAGCGGCAGGGACGGCCGCACTCCAAGACGCTGCCGCGGCACACACGGGCTTGTCGCGGGTTCGCGTTGGGCACGAAAAAACCCGCCGGCCAAGCGCTTGGCCAACGGGGGTGTAAAGTCTTTCGTCTCGGCTATTCCTCGCGCGAGGGACGCTTCGGACGATCGTCACCGCCACGGGGGCGTTGCCGATTTGGCCGTTCCCCGTCACCGCGCGTCGCGGGACGGCCGCTTGGGCGATCGCCGCCCTCGAAGGAGGGTCGCCGCTCTGTGGCACCGTCGCGACCGCCACTGCGGCTGCCGCCGAAGCTTGGCCGCAGCTCGTCCTCGGTCAATTTGCCGTCCTTGTTTTTGTCGAGCTTCTTGAGTGCGGCGACGGCACCCTTGATTTCCTCGGCGGAAATCTCGCCGTTGCCGTCCTTGTCCAGCGCGGCCATCACCGGGAACATCCGCATGAACCCACCGGGGCCACCGGAGCCACCCGGGCCGCCGAACTGTGGCCTGCTCGATCCCCGATCTCCGCCGCGCTCGCTCTCTCGGGAACTGCGCCTTGAGCGTTCACGGTTGCCTTGATCCGGGCGGTCGCGGTCGCGGCGGGTGCGTTCACCGGCGGGCCGCTCGGGCCGGTCGCGCCGTTCAGCGCCTTGGCGTCGGTCGCGTTCGCCGCGTTCCTGCGCCATCGCGTCACCTGCCACCATGCCGAGGCATGTGGCAGCCATCATCAGTTTGTTCGTCAGTTTTTTCATCACAGTAACCAGTTCATTTATGTGGAAACGCGCTTCGCGCCGCCAAAGTTACAACTCAATACACCCACGGGCGAGCCTGCTTGATGGCGAGCACGCCGTTCTTGCTGACTTTGTACTCGATCTCCATCGCAAATTTTTTGTCGTCGAGCGACTTGCCGTAAAGCTTGGCAAAACGGCTGTGAATCTTGCCAAGAAACTCGTTCATCTGCACCAGTTGATTTTCGTTCAACAGCAACTCGCCGCCCTTGGCCAAGCTGGAACGGCGCATGATCTTGTGCTCGCCCGGACGCCACCAGTTGAGCAGCAACTCCTCGGGAATCGAGCCTGCGTCCGGGTTGGTCACGAGGTCTTCGCCGACTTGGGTGTTGAGGTAATAGTTGCCCTTGGTCTGGTACAAAATATCGTCCGTCACCGCGACGCCGTTGGCTGCCTCGTCGGCGAAGTTCGGATGCACAAGCACTCCCATCGCAGTGGCAAAATGGTCGATGCGAAAAAATTCGCGTTCCTCGAACGCGCGGAAATTCCAGAGGCTGGCGTACACTTGCTTGATCGACTTGGCCAAGTGGCCCTCGTCCGGCTTGTGCGTGAATGAGTCGTAAAGGCCGGCGCCGCTGAAGCCGGGCAAGTCCTCGTTGTTCGTGCTCGAGCGGCAGCGTATCCCCTGCCCCGCGGCGAAGGAGCGCTGCAGCTTGGCCAAGCCGTCCTTCATCCAGTCTGGCATGCTGCCAGCCTTCACAAGTTTGCGGAACGCCTTGAGTTGCTTGACCTGTTCATCGCGGTTTTTCTGGAACGACTCGCTGTTCAACAACTCGCGTGCCTTGTCGTACAGGCCGTTGTGTTTCATGAACGCATCGTAAAAATGAAAAGGTATCGCGTGGCCGTTCGGCACGGTCCCCTCGGGCAGATCAAGTGTGTGCAGCGTGGCCAAGTTGGTTGCCTTAACGCCAAACACGGCGGAGTCGTCGAAGCCGATTTTGTCGAGTGGCCGAATCTCCTTCACCGACAAGTCGCGCTTGGGCGTCTGCGGCTCGGGCGGGCGGATGGCGGCGAAATGTTTGTCCACTTCGGCCTGCGTGGCCTCGCGTAACTCGTAGCCGTTGACCGTAACTTTGTAGTAAACAAACTTGCCAATCAGCGACGTGATCGCCTTGTTTTCCGCCACACCGGTGATAAACGCGTTCGGGACGCCGTCCTGAATTGCGCGCAGGTTGACGTGCGAGAGAGGCGTCTGCCGAACGGCGGTGATCACCCCGGCGACTCGCGGCATCTCGTTGGGCAGCGTCCGGTAAATGACCACGTCACGCGAGTTCGGCAACTCGCCGGTTTTCATCAGGCGCAACCGTCCAAACGACTCCTGCGAGTTGAGCGGCAGGAAACCGATGTCGCTCTCGAGATCTTCATCGAGCACGACGGGGAACTCGGCGGCATCGTACAGTTCCTTTTCTTCAAAATAAACAGGCCGCGCGCGCGGCATCGGGTAGAAGCCAAGTTTACCTTTGAGAATGGGCATCTTGGCGACGAGCAAATCGTGGGTAAGCTTGATGCGCTCGAACGGATACGTGTCATTCGGCTCGTACTCAAAAGTGAACATTCCCGGCTGGCCGTCGGGCGACTTTTTCAGCGGGCGATAAACGAGAACACCGCGCATCGAGCCGTCGCCGCGCTGGATGCCAACCTTTTGCATGAAAAACGGGTGGCCGCGGTGGGTCTTCGTGTTGATGAAATAAATGAGTGGCTCGCCGCGGCCCACATCCTCGATTTGAAACTTCACGAACTTCCAGTCGGCCAAGTGAGTATCGCGCATCACTTGTGAGCCCAAGAAGGAAAGTTTCTCGAAAGTTTCCCAATCCGGGATCGAGGCGACCCCGTCCTTGAAATCGAGCTTCCCCGGCGGGATGCGCTCCATCTCCGGTTCATCGCCCCGACTGCCGCCACGGCCCCTCCTGCCCTTGCTGTTGCTTCGGCCACCGAACCCACCGCGCCCGCCGGAATTGGGCATCAACTCGTCAGCGCTGATTTTGCCATCGCCGTTTTTATCGGCCTTTTTAAGCGATGACGCGGCGGCTTCGATTTCCCCGGCGGAGATGACGCCATCCTTGTTGGTGTCCAGCGCAATCGTCACCGGAAACGATGAGATAAAGGATGGTGATCCGCCCGGCCCGCCGCCGCGCGAGGGCTGCGCCTGCATTGTGACCGTCACGGCGAACACCGCGATAACTGCTGTGAATAGGAATGTTCGTTTCATAATTAACTGTCGGGGAGAGATGCCAGTTTTTCCGAAAAAGTTACAACCAAAATCAGAGAGTGACCGGCGCAATACACTCGGGCGACTCGAAACGGGGATTGTTCATCTGCGGCGTGACGTAATGCTCCCGCATCGGCTCGTCGTCGAACGGCCGCAGCAACTGCTTGAGATCGGCGGCTTGGCTTTCGGGCGAGAGCCATTGGTCGTAGTCGGCGGGATGCACGATCACCGGCATGCGGTCATGCACGCGCTTGGCCAAGCGGTTGGGCGTTGTGGTGATGACGGTGAACGTGAGCAGCATCTCGGCCTGCGCTTGGCCAAGGCCCGGCAACTCCGGCGCGTCGGGTTGCTCCGGTGTCGTCCACGTTTCCCAAAGTCCGGCGAGGCAAAACAGGTCGCCGTCGCGCATCGAGTAGTAAACCGGCTGCTTGCCGCTTGGCCGCGATTCCCACTCGTAATAGCCATCCACCGGCAGCAGGCAGCGCCGCCGCCGGAACGGCTTCCGGAAACTTGGCTTTTCGTCGATCGTCTCCGCCCGCGCATTGGCCAGCTTGGCCCCGATCGATTTGTCCTTGGCCCAAGGCGGGATCAGCCCCCACCGCATCGCCTCGAGCCGGGCACCGTCCGACTCGTGAACGGCCACCAATGCGACCTGCGTCGGCGCGAGGTTCAGCCGGGGCGTGACCGCCGGCACTTGGCCACGAGCCTTCACTCGCTGTTTGATCTTCTCCTTTCCGGAGCCTTGAGCCACTCGGCAACACATGGGAGAAAAAATTCAGGGCTTGATCAGCGGATTGCGAACCTTGAGCTGCGGGAAGGAGAGAAAATCGCGATCCGCCGTCCAAAGTTCCCGCACGCCGTGATGCAGACAAAGCGCCGCAATCCGAGCATCGTGAACGCGGGGGCCGGTCACCTTCGAGGAAGTCACGACCTTGCGGAATTTTTCATAATACCCGTGACTCTCGGAGAGAAACTGCATGCGAGGCGCGCCCATCAACGATTCCACAAACTTGAACGCTTCAGAAAGAGTTGAAGGCGTGCCGAAAACTTTTTTGTTCGTAACGACTCCAACAAATTCGTGGACACACGGCCAAGGGATGGCGCAAGGTTCGTCGCCTTCGAACAAAGGCTTCAACACTTCAATCGCTGTTGCGTGGTTGTGAGATTCGGCGTGGTGCGAGTAAACCAATAGATTTGTATCAACCGCAATCATGCCCCGCGTCCCCGGTAGATTTCGTCGCGAAACTTTTCCCAGGGAGCATCCTTGAACTCCTCCGTGAGTTCCCCCTTAAAAGTGACAAGATCCCACATCCATTTCTTCGCCGACTTTTCCTCCCGCTTCTCCTCCAGCATCTTTCGAAGGCTTTCCTCGGTCAGGGAGCGGAACGTGGTTTTCTCCTCGCGGGCCAGTTTCTGGACGCGATGGAACAAATCATCAGCAATTTCAACAGTCGTCTTCATAACACAGCCACCCATACTCACCAATATGGGCGCCCATATCAAGCGTTATTTTTCGGGAAAACCTGAGGCTTTGACAAAAAAAAGATTTGAGGGTTGATGACAGGAGGCGGCACACGGATACATGCCGATCCGGCCCGGTCTGAAGCCGAAGGCTTCAAAGCCATTAGCCGGTGGTCAGCGAAGCGCCACCACCGGAAAAGCCGCCGAAAAAAACCATCCCGGCAGGGATGGCAGCCCCCCGTCTGCGAACCAAATCCCCGGCTGGCACCCCGCCGGGGTGCTTGTCCCGGTTGGCCGCAGACCGGTGGTGTCGCTGACCCTCAACCACCGGCTAATGGCTGTGACGCCTCCGGCGTGAAACAACGAACCGTCCTTGCCTCAAGTTCGGGCTGGCCGCTTGGCCAAGCGCGGTATCGGCAAACTGAAAACCTCCTGCCACCACACAAACTGAAAATATCGAGGAACCCAAATTTGTTGATTTTGCACTTGGTCGCCTCGCCCACTACCGATGGAGGGGGCTTGAGCCTGACGATTTAAAGCTCCTCGGTTTTTTTAAATGGTAGGCCGCGTTCTCCGTTGAACAGTTTGCGGAGGCGGTGGTCTTTGGAACTTTCGGGGCGGCGAATGACTTCCGGTGCCACGCGCAGTCCCGTCTCGCGCCGGGCGCGCCGACCACGAAGCCAGTCTTCCCATTCCATGGGTTCATTCATCGGAATCGTAGGGACTCCGGATCTCGAGAGATTGGGCTTGTTCATCAGTCAATTGCTGGACATCGTTCCAGTTGTCATAAGCGCTGGAGCAAGCAAGCCGACGAACTTCATTCCAATCCGTTTCGACTTCGCCCTGCAGAGCCACTGCCAAGAGCTTTTTAGCACAATCACGGGCCGGCGGGTAGTCTCTCGGGTATGTGGAGATCAACACTCGCTCGACGATGAGTTCCTCCACCGGAGAAAGTTGCACTTCGCCACTTGGGCCTTTCAGTCGGCGGATCGGTGTAGTGGCAAGGTTTTCAAATCCACCCAAGACATCAACAAACAACCCGGCCACCTGCCAACTACGGGGGCCACCGGTGGCGTTTAGCCGCCCCATCAGTTCTTGACGGATTCTACCTGTGAGAGGAGTGGGAGTGGAGGCCACGCAAAGATCAACATCACCCGAGACGTAGGCACCTTCCGTGTAAAACTCAATAGCTGAGCCGCCAACAACTACCAATTCGATGTTTTGATCTTGGAACACGGCGGTGACCAAGCTGGCCAACATCAGGTGCTTGAGTGTTGGGTCGGTTTCGGCGTCGATATTGACAAGCGTTTTATTGATCTCGTTGGCGTTCATTTTTCAACAGGGTCACAAGTTGCTACTCTCATCTATTTTTTGCTTTACGGCCTCGTCCATTTTTTCGATTAGGAGCAGTTGGCTTTCCTTTAAATTCATTCACACGTGGGACTGTGCGGGTTTACTGATGAACACTCACTCATAAGTAATCTGCTAATGCCCCCAAAAAAATTCCGGATTCTACGCATCCAGTGGGGTTTTTGCTTCTGTATTGAAGCGGGAGCCTCATATGAGACGCAGGTCGTATCGTAAGCAAAACGATAATGGCAATTAGGGCAATCGACCACCAAGTTTAATGTATCCATTGGCAAACGAAGCTTTGTTCCATCGTTAGGACAAATGACGATGTTGAACATCGCTGCAGAGGGAGTTGGGAACCAACTTCCATTCTTCCAGAGATGACCTCCAATCACCTTTGAATGTCTGATAATATCACGAATATTGTTCTCAATATCTGTGAGTTTAATAGTCATTTTCCCTAACTCGTGATCCTTTTTAATCGCAAGAAGGAAGCTTAATGCAGGGTCGTGATGGGATTCTTGAACGATGGCTTCACTTTTCTGGTGCAGCTTTTCTACTGTCAAATACGATGTCTTGATGAGGCGCTCCACGGTTTCACAAAACGATTGTTTGACATACTCAAGATGTTTATTGAGTTCAGACAATTCCCGTTGCCGCGCTCTGCCTTCAGTCTTAATTTCTAAGAATGTTTCCGTAATTGTTTTCGGCAAATGAAACCGTTGATTGTAACAATAGGAAAATGAATTATCGCAGGCTTGGATAGCCTTCGTCGCATCCGAGTTCAAACCAAACATATACTCTGAACGGGGTATATTCCGCATGGCGCATACTAGGCGATATACAAATGTTAGTTGGTCTCTCTTAAGATACCCGGTTGTGCGCGTCTCAGTAGTCGTTTGTGTGCCACCAGCTACGCAATCCTTGCTGACTTTTTTCACTTCACAACCGTTCAGCATGATTTTACCGAACCCTAGAAAAACTGTTGTTATATCCGTCAAAATTTCATTGTCCATCTCAATTGGAGACGAGATTCCCCTGACTTGAAGCCACTTGTGACAAATCTCGTGACACAAGGTTACTTCGACAGAGCCGGAAAACGGGATTGCGTCTGGGTTTATCTCAATGAAAACAACTTCGTTTGTGCTAAGATCGATATGCCCGCCTACATTCTTCTCCTGTTTCGCGAACGCGATGTCGAAACTGAACCGCGATAACCCGATAAAATTAGCAATATTGCGCGCGACTTTCCGTGCGGAATTGCGGTCGTAGATCGGCATCGAGATTGGGGGCATGATTCGATGTTGTACATCAGAACCAGCCCTCTTTTCCAGAGCTGTTAACTTCTCCACAAAGCTCAAAACAAATGTTTCTGCCATAGAGGTTTCGTTTTATCGTAAGCTTTCGCCGTAAAGCTTGTTCACCCTCGACTTGGTTGCCTCATCCATTTTTATGATTAAGGGCAATTGTCGGCGGTGGCCGCGAGGTAGGCGTCCTGAACGCGGCCCAACTCTCCACGCTTTGGGGTCAGGCTGCCGGGAGTGCCGCCGATGGCGGCGGCGCTTGGGTTGGCGTAAAACTCGTCGAGAAAGTTGGCGAGGCAACGGTCGAATGAATCTCCGTTCAATGTCCACTTCGCAACTTCCGCCAGCGTGGTTGGTCTCATGATGATTCCTCCTCGAACAGTCAAACTTCACCGATGACGCCCTGCTGGCCGAGTTCATCGGAAAGTGAACCCAAGGCACGCAAAATAGCCTCTCGGGTCAATCCGGAACGGGTTGGTTGTGTCGCGCTCATAATGGTTGGGGAAGACTAACCCGGTTCAACTCGATGGCTTCGCGCAGGGCGGATCGCAGGTTTTTGAACAATGCCTCGCGTGTTTTGCCTTGGGAGTTGACGCCGAGGATTTCCTCCACCCAGCCGATCCACCAACCTTCGTTCTTCCGAATAACTGCGTTGTAAGTCTGCATTTTCATAAGCCGCATCGTGTCTGCCAAGTGCCGTTTCGTCAATCGTTCGCGTCAACGTGGCTCATCACGAATCGAAAAGTTTTCTCACCTTCGCCTTCACTTCTTCATCCATTTTTATGATTGGGGGCCATTGGCGGGGGTGGCCTTCGGCGGGGAGTTTTTTTGTGGCGTCGATGCCGAGCTTGGTGCCGACGGCGATCTCGGTTGTGGCGTGGTCGAGGACGTCGGCGGGGCCTTTGGTGAAGATGCTGTCGCGCTGCGGGTCGGTGCATGCGCAGAGGCGGAAGAGCACTTCGCTGGTGTTGTGCACGTCCACTTCGGCGTCGACGATGATGATGTATTTGGTGAACATCATCTGGCCCATGCCCCAGAGGCCGTTCATGATTTTGAATGCCTGCATCGGGTAGGTTTTCCTGA
>Ga0208879_1001376_pt1 | contig 23068 bp, 20 predicted proteins | sample Knorr_S15_td_Bot_FD_185605 | JGI IMG/M metagenome (GOLD analysis project Ga0208879, IMG submission 185605) | Marine microbial communities from Southern Atlantic Ocean transect - Knorr_S15_td_Bottom_ad_5009_LV_A (SPAdes) (version 2) | ecosystem: Environmental > Aquatic > Marine > Oceanic | place...
GCACTCGGAACAGCGCATGGGCGGCCACCGTCGGGGAGCGTGATTAAGCTCGCTCCAGCCCCAGCAGTTCCCGGCTCGAGTCGCGAACCAGCCCCAGCGCCCAGCGCGCAATCACGACGCCGCCGATGATGCCAACCAGAGGGTCAAGGTAGGCAAAGCCGCCGCCGAACACCGCTCCCAGCAGCAGCGCCAGGATGACGAAGACCGAGATGAGCGCGTCGGCCAGCACGTGCAGGTAGGCGCCCCGCAGGTTCAGGTCGGCGATGTCCTGCGAGCTGGCAAAGAGCCGCTCGATGCGTGACAGGATGAAGTCGAAGTCCTTGGCGTAGGACTGCGCCAGCCGGTTCCACGGCCCGAAGTCGCGCGGCGCGTGGTCGTGCGCGTGGTCGTGCGCGTGGCCGTGCGGGTGGCCGCTGCCTTCGTGGCCCTGCCCCAGGATCCAGGCGCACCAGCCGTTGACGAACAGCCCGATGACGGCGACCGGCAGCGCCTGCCCGTAGCTGATTTCGGGGTTGTCGGCGAAGTGGCGGAACGCCTCGTAGCCGATGTAGAGCGCGACGATACCAAGCACAATCGCGCTCGCGAAGCCCCCCAGTGCGCTGGCGCGGCTCGCCTGTGGGCTGCCCTCTTCGATGTCTGGGTGGGTGCGGGTGAAGTGGTAGGCGTAGAGCGTAATCCCCAGCGCCGCTGCGTGGGTGCCCATGTGCCAGCCGTCGGCGAGCAGCGCCACCGATGAGGTGAGCCAGCCGGTGACGATTTCGACCACCATCATCACCAGTGTAATCGCGACGACGACCTGCGTGCGTCGCTCGCCATCACCGGCCATGCCTTGTGGGTCGCCGTGCATCGCGTGGCGGCAGTCCGTGCTGGCTATAACGGTGGCGCCGCGCGCCACTACTGGCTTGCGAGGAAGTCGCGGATGCGCCCCTCCAGCTCCGGCGGCGCGACCGGCGGCGCGACTCCGACGCGCCGCAGCCGCCCCGCCATTTCGGGCGAGAGGATGGCGTAGATGATGCGCCGGCCGTCGCGCCGCCGCCGCAGAATCCCGGCTTCGACCAGCACCCGAAGGTGGCGCGACACCGTCGAGGAATCGCGCCCCGCGACGGCCGCCAGCTGCCCCGCGTCGAGTTCGCCTTCGAGCAGCGCGCCGGCGATGCGCAGCCGGCGCGCGTCGCCCAGAGCTTTGAAGAATTGAGCTTGCGTGGTCATATAGTTGTATAATTGTGCAATTATAAAACTATAGCCCCGACCCGACGATGAACGCCGCCATCGCGACCCACATTCCCTGTTTCAGCAGTTTCTGTCCGGCGCGCGCGTCGCCCTGCCGTGCCTGCCAGAGGCCGCAGAGCATCACCGCGTCGGCAGCCGCGACCAGTGCCAAATAGCCACTGCGCGCGTCGCCGTCAAAGCCCACGCCCGCGTAGAAACTCAGCGCGACGGCCGTCAGCAGTGCGACGGCGGCCAGCGCCAGCGCGCGTGGCGTTCCGATGGTGGTTGGTAGCGTGCGCCGGTTGCGGTCGCCCGCCAGGTCCTGGACGTCCTTGACGATCTCGCGCGCGACCGAGGCGAGCACCGCCAGCGTGAAGAGCCACAGCGCAGGGCCAGGGTCGCCGGTGAGCGAGCCGCCGTAGAGAAACACGGCACCCGAGAGCAGTCCAATCAGCATGTTGCCGGGCAGCCCGGTTGCCTTGAGTCCGGTTTCGTAGCCGCCAAGCAGCAGGCAGCCGCCGCCGGCAATTGCCAGTGGCAGCGCGCCGAGCAGCCCGGTCAGCCAGCCGGCCACCAGCGCTGTGAGCCCGGCCGCCAGCAGCGCCAGCGCCCAGCGTAGCGCCGCCGTCGGCTGCAGTCGCCCGGAGGGGAGCGGTCGCTGCGGATGGTTGGCGCGGTCGCTTTCGCGGTCGAACCAGTCGTTGAGCACGTTGCCCCCGGCGACGCACGCCATTGCCGCGCCGCAACCGAGCGCCAGCTGCGGCGCCATTCCGGCCAGCTCCGGGCCGACCGCGACGAACGCGCCGACCGCCACGCCGACCGCGGTCAGCACGCAATTGGCGGGGCGCGTGATTTCCAAGTAGGGGTGCACGGGAAGTCAGTTGGCGGCGCCAGAAAAGGGCCGCGGAGGCGTCGCTGCGTTCATCATATTTACGTGTTTGCGAATGGCAGTAAAAAGACCATTCGCCTATAACAAGTTCCCGCGCTGGGATATTCTCATCCGAAGGGCTGAGATAACCCGCAAGGCGAGGGACCGGCCGGAAAAACCGGCGGAAGCCTAGGACCGAAGCCGCAAGGCAGAGGACCGAAGCGGAAGCTGGGGGAACCGGACGGACGCCGACCGGAAACTCCGGAAGAAGCCGAGGGTGGAGGCCGCAAGGCCAAGACCCAAGGCGGGGGACGGAGGGGCCGGAAGGCAACAGGGACCGGGGAGCCCCGCGAGGGGAAACCCGGCGCCCAAACCCGGGCCCCGGCAGCCACGCCCCCGTAAGGGGGTGTGGTCGTTCGGGACCCAACCCTTCTGGACAAAGCCGGTGTTGAGCCGACCCCATAAAACTGTAACGGAATCAGGCTCCGCCTTCGAGGTCCTGGATAGCGCTGCGCAGTTCGTCGCTGAGCGGGACGCTGCGGCCGGTCCCGTAGTTCACCATCACCACCACCGAGTCGCCCTCCGCCGCGAGGCCGCTGTGCGCTTCCGAGTGGAGGCGGTACGCCATGTGGTATGACGAGTTTCCCAAGCTGCTGACGGTCGCTGCGCAGCGGACCGTGTCGGGAAACTTGACCGGCAGGCGATAGTCGATTTCCATGCGTGCCAGGATCGGGCCGACGCCGTCTGGGGTCACGAATTTCTGCCGGATTTCCCGGAAGTAGGCGATGCGCGCCGACTCGAACCAGGTCAGGTAGACCGCGTTGTTGACGTGCCCGAAGCTGTCCATGTCGCCCCAGTGGACCGGGAATTCCACGCTGACAGGCCAGTTGCCAAGCGCCATGCGGGGTCACCCGCCGAACCGTATTAAGCCGCGTCGGCATGGCCGCAGCATGTGTGCTGCGACCGCCCGCAAAGCCGCGCTCGCCTACTGGGGGTTCGCCCCCAAAGCGGCTGCGCGCGCGTCGAAGGGGGTTGACCTGCAGGTGCACGGCGAGTGCGGGACCGCCGGCCTCGACGAGGCGGCCGCGCCGCTGAAGCGCTTCGCGGCGCTAGTCGCTCGCGAATGGCCCGAGCACGTCGGCGCGGTCGGCGGCCACGCGCGGATGCCGCTGCTGTTGCTGGAGCAGCTGGCGGGACTTGCGAAGGGGACCGACGAGAAGCCCGGCGAATCCTCGCCAGACGAGGCCGAGGCGTGGGCACGGCATCTCGTGGACGCCGAACGCAAATGTTTCTTGGCGGTCTCCGAGCACCGCGGCGCGCGGCGGGTGCTGTTGCTCAACCTCGGTGTGTGAAGATTAATTAGCGCCAGCCGCTGCGCACGCGTGAAAATCTACACCCGCCGCGGCGACGACGGCTCGACTGCCCTCGGGAGCGGTGCGCGCGTCAGTAAGGATTCGCCGCTGCCGGAAGCGTACGGCGCAGTGGACGAAGCACAGGCGGTGTTGGGGCTGGTGCGCGCCGAAGCTGGGGGCGAACTGGCGGAGCTGGTCGAGCAGCTCGAGCGCGACCTCTGGCGGGTGATGGGCGAGCTGGCGGGCGCCGCGCGCGGCGACGGCGTCACGCCCGGAATGATCACGTGGCTTGAGGAGCAAATTGACTCGCTCAGCGACCGCTTCGAGATGCCGCAGGAGTTCGTCGTCCCGGGTGAGAACCGGGTGGCGGCGTTGCTCGACCATGCGCGTACCGTCGCGCGGCGTGCCGAACGGCGCGCGCTGGCGGCTGGCGTCGGGGGCGACGCGCTGGCATACCTGAATCGCCTTTCGGACTTGCTGTGGGTAATGGCGCGCTGGCAGGCGGGCGAGGCGTTGCCGTCGCGCGACTGATGCAGCTCCCCGACGGGCTAGCGAAGCACCTGCACGAGCAGCTGGAGGACCAGCGGGGTAGCGAGGACGCCCGCGTTGCCCGCGGAAACGCCCTCGGCTTCGGCGTCCTGGGCGAGCGGCGCGCTCGCGACGACGAGCTGCGCCGCAGCCTCGAGCTGCCGGCGGCTGCCAGCGGCGGCGTTCTGGGCGCACGCGAGGCGGAGTCACGCGGCGCCGTCTGCGTCCTGCTGCGGCTCTCCCCTCGGGAGAACTTGCGTGAAGCGCGCGAGCTGTTCGAACAGGTGCTGGCGGAGGCGATGCCCGACCTGCCGGACGACCTCGACGGCGACGTGGCGACCGAGCCGCTGCGGCTTGCGCGGCAGGCGCGCGCCGGCCTCTCGGAAGTGACGTTCCTCGCTGGGGAGTATGGCCGTTGCCGCAACGAGGCGGAGCTGGCGCGCGAGCTGATTCCGGCCTACCTGCTCTACCAACCGCATCGCAAGGGTTACCCGCACGAACTGATGGCGCGCGGGATGGCGGAGGAAGATACCGAGTGGGTTTCGCGCGGCACGGTGATGCAGGAAGAATTCCTGCAATATGCGCTTGACGTGGGCCATCTGCGGCCGTGGGAGGACACCTACTTCGTGGCGTACACGCTGGCGCGCGCCGGGAGGCGCTGGCTCGACGAGCACGGCGGCTGAAACACGGGGTTGAACAGTTTTAAGTATGCAGCCAGGGCAGTGGCCGCCGAGGCAATTCATGTTCAGTAATAAAGTGGCAGCTTGGGCTATCTTGGTTGCATTCCTGCTAAGCTCCGTACCTACTGCGACTGCGGGCGGCGACTACGACGAGTGGTTCTCCTGGATAGAGGGCGATACAACCGACGAGGACGCTGACGGCTACAACGACACCGCGACGGTCGGCTACGACCCTGATACCGACTGCGACTGCGACGTTGACATTTACGTCTACATCACCGTATATGACAACGATACTGGCGAGGAAGTGGATTCCGAGACTTTCGCGTACACGATTAACGGCGACGAAGGCGACTGGTTCGAAGAGGACTGGTCCCCGGACTACAACGGCACCTTCGACTTCAATTTCACGCTCTACGACGATGAGGGCTACCTCGAGGACTACGCCAACATGGACGGCGTCGAGCTCTGGACCATGAGCGGCAGCGCCGACGAGACCATCAACGTCGAGAACGGCGTCTACGACGAGGACGAAGACCAGTTGATGAACGACCTCGGCTTCTACGTACACGTCAAGGACGACGAAGTCGAGGGTGTTAACATCACGGTATTGAAGAAAAACATCCTGGGAATCTGGACCTTCTTCAACAACGGCACCACCGACGAGGATGGTGGGCTGACTTTCAACAACATCACCAGTGGCGAATACATGTGGGACGCCTCGGTTGGCGGCGAGCAGTTGGCGAACGAGGGCGGCTATGCGGTTGTCGATGACACCTACACCATTGGCCATGTCGGCACAATCGAGGATTGGGACGGAGCCGACGACTGGGACGACTTTATGGTATTCGTACCGGAGGGCAATGGCACCAAGGATGACGCGTACGTTGAAGTATTCGACGAAAACGGCACCATGGTCGACAACGGCACCACCGATGACGAGAACTGGGGCGACGACCACTTCTTCATCTCCGACGACCTAGAACAAGGCAACTACACCCACTACATCTACGAGGAACAGGGCGGCGACCTGTTGCAGAATGGCAGCTTCTACTCCTACGGCAGTACCAGCACAAACTACGACGAGTGGTTCGAGGACTGGGACTACGAAACCGAAGATACGAACGGCGATTTCGAAGACGACACCATCAACATCTTCTTCGACCCCGATACCGAGTGCGATTGTGAAGTCGACATCAACGTCATGATTGAAGTTTTCGAGAATGAGACTGGCGACGGGGTCGACTGGGTCTTCGGCGAGTTCACGATAAACGGGACCGCCGACGACTGGTTCAGCATGAACTGGACCGCGACCGACAACGGCAGCTACGACTTCAACGTCACCCTCTTTGACGAGGACTGGAACTTCGAGGACCAGTTCCGGATTGAGGACGTCTACCTCACCAACGGCGGTGGCGGAGGCGGTGGCCAGGGTGACGAGGACGAGTGGTTCTACAACTGGAATTACTCTACCGAGGACACCAACGAGGATGACGAGGACGACACAATCATAATCAGCTACGACCCCGATACCACCTGTGACTGCTACGTAGACATCATGGTCTACGTCGAGGTCTACAATAACGAGACCGGCGAGTGGGTTGACGGAATCGACGCCGAGCACACGATTTACGACGGGGAGAGTGATTGGTTCGAGCAGGACTGGACCGCCACCGACAACGGCAGCTACGACTTCTTTGTCGACATGTACGACGAGGACTGGAACTTCGAGGACCATTTCCGGATTTACAACGTATCCCTCACCTCCGGCAGCGGCGGCGGTAACGGCACTGGAGACGAGGATGAGTGGTTCTACGACTGGGATTACTCTACCGAGGACACCAATGAGGATGACGAGGACGACACCATCGTAATTGGCTACGACCCCGACACTACCTGTGATTGCGAGGTCGACATCATGGTCATCGTCGACGTCTACGATCACGAGACCGGCGACTGGGTTGACGGAATCGACGCCGAGTACACGATTTACGACGGGGAGGGCGACTGGTTCGAGCAGGACTGGACTGCCTACGAGAATGGTAGCTATGACTTCAACGCCGTAATGTATGATGAGGACTGGAATTTCGAAGACGAATTCTGGATCTATGATGTATACCTAAGCTCTGACGATGACGGCGGAGGAGGCAACGGAAGTGACGATGACAATGGTGTTGGACATCTCGGGGTCATAGATGAGTTTGATGATGATGACTATGTTAATGATTACCTCGGTGGAGTTTTAGAGGGCTATGATGATTCCTTCAAGGAAGATGCCTACTTCGAGATTTACGACGAGGATGGCAATTTAGTAGATAGCGGTAATCCAAATTATTTTGACATAATTTTCGTTTCATATAACTTGTCTGAAGGATGGTATGAGCAATATGTTTATTATGAAGAAGATGATGCACTTTTACAGACAGGGCCTTTCTACTCATATGGTGATTCAACTGAATTCGAAGTTGTCAATGTGGATAACATTGTAGTTGATGAAGAGGAGAGTGATGAGTACTCAGTCTATGATGATGTAGGATTTATTGCTCACCAAGGTGGTTGGGATGATGAAAACGGAGTCGAAGGTGTCGGAATTGAAATTTACAAGTATAACGAAGAATCTGGTGACTGGGAATATCACGCTTACTTGGAAACCAATGAGACAGGTGAAGCCTGGCTCTACAACGAGACCTGTGGTGAATACGAATGGGAGGCCTCAGCATCTAACGAAGATGGATACTACCAAGTCTGGGCCGACTGTGATGATGACAACGGTGGTGGTGGTGACGAGGATGAGTGGTTCGACGAGTGGGACTACGAAACCGAAGATGACAGAATCGAAATCAGCTACGACCCCGATACCAGCTGTGACTGCTATGTCGACATCGAGGTCTATGTTGACGTCTTCGACAGCGAGACCGGTTACTACGTTGATTCTTTCTACGACGATCATACCATTTACAATGAAGAAGAAGACTGGTTCATTCAGGGCTGGACCGCGGATTACGAGGGCACCTACGACTTCAGCGTCTCACTTTACGACGAGGATGACAACCTGGAAGACTGGTTTGAAATCAATAACGTCACGCTGCCCGAGGTGGAGCAGAACGCGGCACCCGTAATCGACGCACTCAACGTCGCCAACGGCAATGAGGGCGAAGAAATCTCGCTCAGCGCCGACGCGCATGATGACGACAACGACACGCTAATCTATGACTGGGACTTCGGCGATGGCGAGACTGCCAGCGGCGAGAACGTGAAGCACACCTGGGCTGACGACGGCGACTACACCGTGACGGTCATGGTGAGCGACGGCGAGGCGGATGTCAGCGAAAGCGCGACAGTCTCCGTCGCCAACCGCGCCCCGACACTTGCGCTATCCGTCTCGGCAACCAGCGGCGACGAGGGCGACTCGTTCGCGTTTAGCGCTGCCACGAGCGACGTCACTGATGACACCGTCAGCGTGACGTGGGACTTCGGCGACGGCGGCAGTGCGACCGGCCTGGCCGTGACACATACCTTCACCGATGACGGGACCTTCGTGGTCGAGGTCATTGCCTCCGACGAGGATGGCGGCGTCACGAGCGAGAAGCTCTTCATCACCATTGCCAACGTCGCGCCGACGCTGACCAACCTGCAGCTGCCCTCAAGCGTCAAGCAGGGCGAGCCCGTCACCGTCAGTATCGAGGCAACCGACCCCGGCGACGACGAGGTCACTATTACCTGGAACTGGGGCGACGGCACTACCGACGAGGGTGGGACCGTAACCCACACCTACGACAAGGTCGGCACCTACACCGTTACGGTCTGCGCGACCGATGACGATGGCGGCGAGGACTGCCAGCAGGCGACCATACCCATCGAGCTGCTCCAACAGGCGGAAGACGATGGCGGTCTGCTGCCCGGCTTCGGCCTGCTGAGTGCGCTAGCGATGTTTGGCCTACTGGCGATTTTCCGCCGTCGCTAAGTCTCGAATCCCTGCTCGCGCAGCGCCTTCCGCACCAGCTCCAGCGCGTGCTCGACGTCGCGCGCTGGCTGCACTGACGGCAGGTCGTGCGTCCCGAGCCCGATGACGGGGTGGCCGTAAATGGCTGCAAAACCCAGCTCGGTGAGCGTTCCCGCGCCGCCCCGGATGGCGACTACCACGTCACCGTTGAGTGGCACCAGCGCGTTGCGCGCGGGGCCGAGGCCGGTCGCGACTGGCACGTCGATCCACGCGTTCGCTGCTTCGCGATCACCGTCGGGCAGGATACCGATGGTGCGGCCGCCCGCGCCCTGCGCGCCGCGGCAGGCGGCGGCCATTACTCCGCCGCGGCCGCCGCAGACCAGCTCCGCCCCCAGCGCGGCGATGCCAGCGCCTAGTGCCTCCGCTTCGGTCGCTACTTCGTTGTCGCAGTCGCCGCTGCCGATGACTGCCACCCGCGGGACGTGCATGTTGTGTCAGTGTCGTGGTGGTATTAACGGCGCGGCGACCCCCAGTCTTCATAACCGCGCCAGCGACTGCCCCGGCATGCTCGCGCGACTGCCGACCGGGTGCCCCAGCCTTGATGAACTGCTCGGCGGCGGGGTCGAAGCGGGCGCACTGACGCTGGTCTACGGCGAGCCGGGGAGTGGCAAGACCAGCCTGGCGCTGCAGCTCTCGCGCGAGGTGCTCAACAACGGCGGCAAGTCAGTTCTGTTCATTGACACCGAAGGGCTCTCAGCGGAGCGGCTGAAGCAGGTGTGGGGCGGTGAGGCGCCTGACGGGCTCTTAATCGCGGCGCCGGTTGACCAGGCCGAGCTGCACGGGCTGCTCAAAGCCCCGAAGGAGCTGCCGGCCTTGTTAATCATCGATACCATAAATGCATACGCGCGGCTGGAGTATGCGCTCGACAAGGAGAAGTGCGAGCGGGTCTTCACACGCATAATGATTGAACTGCACAACCTTGCGACGCGGCATGATCTTCCCATTCTGTTGTCAGGGCAGGTCTACGAGCGCGACGGCGAAGTTAGCCCCTACTATGGCAAGTCACTGGTGCACATGGCCAAGACGCTGCTACAGCTCGAGAAGGCGCACGCGCCCGGGCTGCGGCACGCGCGCCTCAAGAAGCACCGCTCGCTCCCTGAAGGTGTCGCTGATTTCCTGCTCACCGGCAACGGGCTCGAGTAGTCAGCGCCGACGCCGTGCGGCGACTGCTATTGCACTGAGTGCGACCGGCAGGCCGGGGCCGGGCAGCTCCTCGAGCTTCTGTTGCCATGTAGGCTTCGAGTCGCTGGCATTGCTGTCAGGGGTGGTCGTGTTACTGTCGTCGCTGCCCGGCTCGGGCGGTAGCTCTGCCTTCGAAATCCAGAACTGGTCGGCGACCGCGCCGTCGGAGTTACGGATGAAGCTGAAGTGCAGCTCGCCTTGCGAGGTAACTTCGAAGACCGAGTAACCGTAGGATGCCTCGCGGTAGGCGGACCAGGCGGGCTGTGGTTCGTCGAACTCGTCGTAGAGCGAGCGGCCGCTGGTGCCGACAACAACATGGATTGGTGCGCCGGGGTTGCGGTACGGTTCCGTCGCGCTGGAAGTAGAATTTGAGAGCGGTTCTTCCTGGAAGACGGGGTAGCTGCGCTCGTAGCTGTGGTCGTGCCCCCAGACGGCGAGGTCGACGCCGTAATCGTAGAGCAATTCCTCCATCGCGTCACGGAAATCGACTTCGCTGCCGTGCGCCGAGTTGGAGCTGTACATCGGCCGGTGCGCGAACACCACCAGCCACGGCGTCGCTTGGTGGTCCACCTCCTGGAGTTTACTCTCCAGCCAGTTGTACTGCTGGCTGCCGGGCTCGTAGTCGTGCTCCGATGACAGTGATATAAAGTAAATTCCCTCGAAACTGAAGCCATACCAGAACGGATTCGAGCCAGTGGTATGGAAGCGTGTTTCGTGCGCGTCGAACTCGTAGTACGCCTCGTTTTCGTGGTTGCCGGGGGCGTACATGTGCGGCACCCGGGCCGCCAGCGGCTGAATCTGGTTCTGGTAGTCGTCCCAAACGGACTGGTCTGCCACCCCGCCCGAGCCCTGGTCGTTGGCGTAGGACATGTCGCCAGCGTGGATGACCAGGTCGAGGTCCGCACCGCGCATCTTCTGCGTCGTCGCCTCGGCGTTGGCGGAGGTGCCGTGGTCGGCGATGGCGCCGATGCGCACCGACCGGTTGCCTTGCGGGGGCGTCACGAAGCTGAAGGTATTGCTCCACTCGCCATCGCCGCCAACGCGGTAGTGGTAGGTGGTGTTGGCGGCGAGGCCGTCGAGCTCGACGGTGTGGACGCAGGTGGTCCAGTCGTACATCTCCCATGAGCCGCTTGCGGAGAGGTTGAGGCTATTCGGGTCGGGGCCGTATTCGATGTCGCTGGCCGACGAGCAGAGCTGCGTCGTGGCTTCAGCGGTGCCCCACTGCACAACCACTCCGTCGCCCAAGGCATTCGTCGCCAGATGCACCTGCTCGGGCGGCTCGCCCGCCGTAGCTGGCGCCAGCCAGAGCAACAGCGCAGCCAGCAAAATCAACTGCCGCATCGCGCCCCACCAGCCGCGGGCGCAAATACGGTTTCCCGCGTTAAACCCTTTATCTCCGGGCCAATAGCGGGAGCATGTCGGACTACGATGATTTCATCGCTCGTGTGAAGGTGCTCTCGACTATCGAGAGCATTGGCGGGCTGCTCGGCTGGGACCAGGAAACCATGATGCCGCTCAAGGGTGGCGCGCTGCGCGCCGAGTCGCTGGCGTTTCTCTCGGGGCTGGCGCACGCGCGGCTGGTCGACCCGGCGATGGGCGAGCTGCTCGCAAAGCTCGGGGACGCCGAGCTCGACGAGGGAGAGGCGGCCAACGTGCGCGAGGTGCGCCATGCGTGGGAAAAGGCGACGAAGTTGCCGGCCGAGCTGGTGGAGGAAATTGCGCGGCACAAGTCGCTGTCCTTGCAGGTGTGGCAGAAAGCGCGCGCGGAGGACGACTTCGCGAAGTTCCAGCCGGCGCTCGAGAAGATGGTCGAGCTGCAATGCCGGGCGGCAGAGCACTACGGCTACGATGACAACATCTACGACGCGATGCTCGACAACTACGAGCCGGGGATGACCGTCGCGCAGCTCGACCCGCTCTTCGCCGGGCTGCGCGAGGAAATCGTGCCGCTGGTGCAGGCGGTCGGCGAAAGCGACCAGCCCGACATGGCGTTCATGGAGCGCGGTCCGTTCCCCGAGGCGGGGCAGCGCGAGTTCTCGCTGCGCGTCGCGGCCGCCATTGGCTTCGACTTCGACGCCGGCAGGATGGATACCTCAACGCATCCTTTCTGCTCCGGCGCAGGGCCACGCGACGTGCGGTTCACGACGCGCTACGACGAGTCGTTCCCCTTTGGCTGCCTTTACGGCGTGATGCACGAGACCGGCCACGGGCTCTACGAGCAGGGGCTGCTGGCTGAGCACGAGGGCACCCCGCTCGGCAAGGCGGTGTCGCTTGGAGTGCACGAATCGCAATCGCGGCTGTGGGAGAACTTGGTCGGCCGCAGCCGCGAGTTCTGGGAGCACTGGCTGCCCGACTTTTGCGAAACCTTTCCGCACGTCGGTGACCTTGACCTTGACACAATTCACCGTGCGGTGAACCGCGTCCACCCGTCGCTGATTCGGGTCGAGGCGGATGAAGCCACGTACAACCTGCACATCATGCTGCGCTACGAGGTCGAGAAGGCGCTGGTGAACGGCGAAGTCGCAGTGGGCGACCTGCCGCAGTTCTGGAACTCGCGCATGGAGAAGTACCTCGGCATCACCCCGCCCAATGATGCGCAGGGCGTCCTGCAGGACATCCACTGGTCAATGGGTGCTATCGGCTACTTCCCGACCTATACCCTTGGAAACCTTTACGCGGCGCAGTTGTGGGAAGCGACGCTACGTGATATCCCGGACCTGCCGCAGAAGATATCACGTGGAGAGACCGCGCCGCTGCTGGAGTGGATGCGCAGCCATATCCATGTGCATGGCAGTCGCTGGGAACCGGAGGAGCTGGTGCAGCGCGCCAGCGGCGCGGAGCCCGGCGCAGAGGCTTTCGTGCGCTACCTGAAGGCGAAATTCGGGGAGCTCTACGGGCTGGCCTGACGCCCCTGCCGCCAGCGCACCAGCACCGCCACACCGGCGATTGCCACGGTGATGACGAACAGCGCCAGCACGGTCCCGGCCACCCCGCCGCCGTCTTCGCCTGCAGCTGCCGCTGCCGCGTCACCATACGCCAGCTCCGTTACCAGCCCCGCCGCGATATCCAGTCCGGTCTGGAATCCCGCCAGCAGGTTGGCGTGCGAGCCGGCAATGAGTTCGAGCGACTCGAGCCGGTCGGTCGAAAAGTGCTTGAAGGTCTGCTCGCACGCGTCGCCCTCCTCCCAGGCGTACTCGTGCATGCCGCGGAACCAGATGGCGGGGATGCCGGCGCGGATGAACGAGCGCTGGTCGGAGTTGGTCTCGGTGTCATCGACAGCTAGCACCCACTCGGGCGGGAGCGCCAGCTCGTCGTAGGCAACCTGCTCCAGTGCCTTGCGCAGCATCGAGAAGTTGGCGCGGGTCTGGTTGTCGTACTCGTAGTCCGTGTAGCCGGAGAAGTCCTCGACCGGAGAGGTGTAGAGGTAGAGCTTGAAAAATCCCTCATCGCAGAGCGGTGAGAGGCTGGCGCGGTTCGGGATGGGGTAGGAGAGCCCGAACATGTCGAAATTCAGGTTCGCCAGCACCGTCGCGTTGCCTCCGGCCGACTCGACGAAAAGCTGCGAGCCCTGCCCGCCTTCCTCTTCCGAGTCCCAGGCGCCGAAAACTAGCGAGATTTCCGGCTGCGTCTCGACTTCCTGTGTGAAGTAGCGCGCCAGCTCCAGCACGGTGGCGGTGCCGACGGCGTTGTCGTAGGCGCCTGAGTCACTGCTGATAGTGGCGTCGTAGTGGCCGCCCAAGACCAGCCACGTATTCGGGTCCTTGCCTTCGTAGTAGCCGACGACGTTGACCGCGTCCATTTGCTGCCCGCCCTGGTTGACGGTGAACTCCTGGCGGTACACCTCCAGACCGTAGCCTTCCATGGTTTCAGCGATGAACGCCTCCGCCGCGTGGTGGCCGGGGGTGTCAAGGTAGCGGTACCAGTCGGAGATGGTGTCGACGAGCTCGTAGACCCGCTCGGCCGAAGGCTCCGCCGCTGCACTGCTTCCCGGCGCGGTGACCGGCAGCGCCGCCAGCACCAGCAGCAGGGCGAGCGACAGTGCGACAGCGGCAGCCTTCACGATTTTTGAAGAGGGGGTGTGCTATAGAACTTTCGCGAGCAAGGCTGGTTCAGTCGTCTTTTCCCGTAAATATGGTAGCCCCGCCAGGATTCGAACCTGGGTCACAGGCTCCAAAGGCCTGCATGCTGGACCGCTACACCACGGGGCTGCCTGCTGTCGAGCAGGCACTGGTTATAGAAGCGCTCCCGCGCAACCATTAAAACTCGCAGTCTGTGTGCGCGCAGCAGTCAACATGAGCGAAGCAGTCTCGAAGAGCCCGGTCCAGAAATTCATGGACGCGATTTCCAGCCATTACGAAGGGCTGGGCTATCCGCTGACTTGGAGCGACGACGAGGATGAGGGTGAGATGCTGGAAATCCAGTTCAAGTCCGAGTCCGGCTACTTCGTCTCGGCGCGCTTCGTCCCGCGCAAGGACTACGTTGTCCTGAAGGACGAATGGGGCCGCGAACTGAAGTTGCGCCCGACGCGCGGCAACCTGAAGCAGGTCAAAGGCTGGTCAGAGTCGCGCGAGTGAGTCGCGCCCGCCGGTAGCCTGCTGCGACCCGCTACTGCGGTAGCCGGCTCATGCTTTCGACACCGGGGCGTGGGATGATCTGCAGGTCCACCACCGCCCCGTCGTTGCCAAAGCTGAAGACCCACGGCTCGCACCAGCCGATTTCGGTCTGCAGGATTTGCGCCGGGCTGTAGTCGAGCAGATGCATCACGATGGCGCGAATCGAGTTTCCGTGCGCGCTCACCAGCACGTTGCGCCCCGTCATGACTTCCGGCAGGATGCGGTCGCGCAGGTAGGGAATCGCGCGGTCGGCCGTCTCCTTCAGCGACTCGCCGCCCGGTGGCGCGACGTCGAAGCTGCGGCGCCACTGGTGCACTTGCTCCGCCCCGAAGCGTTCCGCCGCCTCGGCTTTGTTCTGCCCGATAAGGTCGCCGTAGTTGCGCTCGTTGAGCGCCAGGTCGCGCTCGACCGGGATGTCCTCCTGCCCAAGGCCGGTGAGCATGATGTCGAGCGTGTGCTGCGCGCGCACCAGCAGCGATGTGAACGCGATGCCGAATTGCGTATCGTGCAGCAGCGCTGCCGCTTGCTCCGCCTCGGTGATGCCCTGCGCGTTGAGCGGCACGTCCTTCCAGCCGGTGAACCGGTTCTGGTCATTGTAGGTCGAGAGCCCGTGGCGCACCAGCACCAGCTTGCCTTCGCTCACGTAAATTCCTTCAACGTCGTTTCCCCCCGCTCGGGGAGTGGCTGTGCAGGTATCCCCAGCCGCTTGCGGATTTCGCGCGCTAGCTCGTGCTGCGCGCCGTGGACTGTGAAGACCTGCTGCGGCGCGCACGCCTCGACGAAGTTGAGCAGCCCGGTGAAGTCGGCGTGGTCGCTCAACGGGAACCCCGCGTCGACGCCGCGCAGCGCCCACGGCGCGAAGGCGCACCAGCCGGAGACGCGCGCGGTGTGCGCGCCGCGCTGCCGCAACTCGAGCACGACCGCGTCGGGGCGGCGGCCGCTGGTTGCGGTTGATGACGTCACGAGCATTCCCGGCGCGGCGCGCTGCTCGGGCGAGAGCGCCGCGAAGCGGTCGTATTCCAGTGGCACGTCGTACGCGACGTAGATGTCGCACACCTCGCACACCTCGTCGGAGACCGCAGGGCGCAGTCCGGCGGCGTTGGCGGCCGCGACGACCTCCTGCGCCTTGCCGAGTGTGTATGCCCCCACGATGCCGCCGCTGTTGGCCGCGACCGCCAGCATCCACCCCTGTAGGTCGCGCAGTACGCGCTGGCGCGCCGGCAGCACTTGCTCCGGCTTGCCGTAAGTCGCCTCGATTACCAGCGTCTCGCACCGTTGCGGCTCGGCGCGTCCGGCAGTAATGGTGCCATACGGGTTGAAGTCGCCGGTGTAGAGTACGCGTCCGCCGTCGACCGCGACCATTGCGCTGCCGATGACGTGGCCGGCGTCGTAGAATTCAACCTCGATACCGCGCACGGTGAACGGCTCGCGGTAGCCGTGCAGCTGCGCCTTGCGGCTGCCGGTGCGCGCGTGCATCACTTCGGCTGTCGCCGGTGTCATGTGCGTCCGCGGCCGCAGGTGGTCGGAGTGCGCGTGCGTTACCACCCCGTCGGGGCGGCCGCGCGACGGGTCAAGGTAGACCGCCCCCTTGCCGTCGGAGACGCAGATGCCGCCGTGCGCGAAAACCTGCATCACTCCTCCCGCAGCGAGAAGCCGTAGCGCGCCGGCTCGCGCCAGCGGTGTCCTGTCGTGTAGCGGCAGAGCGGGCAGCGGAAGCCGATGGCGACGCGGCCGCCCGAGAGCGTCGCGTTGTGCACCTTCGCCAGTGGTTCGCGGCAGACTGGGCACGGGACGCCAGGGGCGGCGAACTCGCCGCGGTGGTGGTGGTGACCCGTAAGGTCATCCCCTTCGCGGACGCGGCGCCAGCGCTTGACGACCGGGTCGTAGCGCATGCCCATCCGTCGCAGGTCGGTATCGTCAGGCTCGGGCGCCGCGCCAACCGAGCGGGTGCGGATGTCGAGCTTGACGCGGCCGGAGTGCACCATCACCCGCCGCATCCGTTCGGCGCCGAGCCGGAACTCGCCATCCTCTTTGTGGAGCCGCGCCAGCACCCGCCGCTGCATTTCGCCCTGCGTCCCGACGTGGCCCGAAGCTTCGAGCGTCGCGACCGCGGCGGCGACGATTTCGCTGTCCGTCGCCTTGCGGAACTCCATCGTGCCCACAGGCTCCGCCGCCGCTTAAGCGTGGCGGGCAGTGAAGCCCAGCGCGACGCCGTCGACCTCGAAGCGCTCCGCGCGCTTCGGCGCCGCCTTGCGGTGCAGCTTTGCGTCGACGGCACGGGTCTCTGACTGCACCCATCCCCAGTCGTCGTCAGCCAGTTCAAGCGCGCCGTCGGGCAGCCACACCTCGAGCGCGATGCGGTCCTCGATTGCCAAATCGAGCGCCTTGCGCTGCGCCTGCACGCGACGGGTGATTTCGCGCGCCAGTCCCTTCGAGAGCAGCGCGTCGTCGATCGCCATGTCGAGCACCAGCGAAACGCCTGAATCGAGCGTCGCGGCGGCGAAGCCGGGACGCTCGACGCGCAACAGCTCGACGTCCTCCGGCGCAATAGCGTGGCCGACCAGCTCCAGCTGGCCCGCTTCGAGCGCCGCGGCGCCCTCCTCGGGGTCGAGCGCTTCGAGCGCTGCCTTGACGGCGGGCAGGTCGCCCTTGACCTTCGCGCCGAGCGTGCCGAAATTGGGGCGCAGCTCGACCTGCTGGAACTTCCCCAGCTTCGGCTCGATCGTCAGCGATTCGACGTTCAGCTCCTCCGCCAGCAGTGAATGGAACTGTGCGATGTCGGGGCCGCCCACAATCCAGCCGGCGCGGCACGGCAGCCGCTGCCGCCGCTGCGACTCGGCGCGCACGCGGCGCCCCGCTTCGGCTAGCGCGCGCACCAGTGCCATCTGCTCCTCGAGCGCGACGTCGCGCTCCGCAGGCGCCGGCCAGTCGGTGAGATGGACGCTGCTGCCCGTCAGCACGTGGTGGATGTGGTCGCTCATGTAGGGCGCAATCGGCGCCATCAGCTGGCAAACGGTCGCGAGTAGTGTGTGCAGCGTGTGCTGGCAGGCCGCCTTGTCTTCCGACGCAGCGTCGCTCCAGAGCCGCCGCCGCGACCGCCGCACATACCAGTTGCTGACGTCGTCGACGACAAACTCCTCCAGCAGCCGCGCCGCGCGGTGGAAGCGCCACTGCTCGAAAAGCGCCGTGTATTCCTCGACCACGGAGGAGAGCCGCGAGAGCGCCCAGCGGTCAAGCGGCGCCAGCGGGGGCGGCTCCGCGCCCGGGTCGAAGTCGTCGAGCGCGGCGTAGTCGGCGTGGAAGCGGTAGGTGTTCCACAACGTCAGGAAGAAGCGCGCGAAGGTTTCCCGCAGTCTCTGCGGGTCGAAGCGCAGCTCGGCCCACGGGGCGCCCGCCGTCACCATATACCAGCGCACGGCGTCGGCGCCTTCGCGGTTGAAATGGTCCCACGGGTTGACGATGTTGCCGCGCGACTTGGACATCTTCTTGCCTTCGTGGTCCAGAATCAGCCCCAGCGACAGGCAGCTGCGGTAGCAGGGCGAGTCGAAGACTGTAGTCGCGACCGCCAGCAGCGAGTAGAACCAGCCGCGCGTCTGGTCGACCCCCTCGCAGATGTAGTCGACCGGGAAATTCGCCTCGAATTTCCCGTCCTCCGCGAAGGGATAGTGCCACTGCGCGAAAGAAGCGCAGCCCGAGTCGAACCAGCAGTCCATCACGAACGGCTCGCGCGCCATCTCGCCACCGCACTCGCTGCACTGCAGCTTCACCGCGTCGATGTAGGGGCGGTGCAAGTCTTCGGGGACGGTGGCGGGGTCAAGCGCCAGCTCGCACAGCTCGGCGCGCGAGCCGATGCAGTGCTGGTGGCCGCACTCGCAGCGCCAGACCGGCAGCGGCGTGCCCCAGAACCGCTCGCGGCTGATGGCCCAGTCCTTGACGTTCTCAATCCACTCGCCAAATCGCTTCTCGCCGACCCACGCCGGCGCCCATTCGACCTGCGCGTTGTGCTCCAGCAGGCGCTCCCGCACGGCAGTCATCCGCACGAACCACGAGTCCATGGCGTAGTAGAGCAGCGGCTGGTCGGTGCGCCAGCAGTGGGGGTAGTCGTGGGTGTATTCCTCGGTGCGGTAGAGCTGCCCCGCGTCGTCGAGCAGGCTGATAATATTGCCATCGCACTCCTTGACGTAACGCCCGTCAAGGTCGGGATGCACGCCCGCCACGAAACGGCCGTCGGTGTCGACGGTGTGGACCTCTGGCAGCCCGACGGCACGCCCCAGATTGAAGTCGTCCTCGCCATACATGACGGCGGTGTGGACGATGCCGGTCCCCTCGGTAGTGGTGACGAAGTCGGCCGCGACGACGGTCCATGCCGTGTCGGAGCCGCCGGCGTCAATCGCGCCGGGGAATAGCGGCTCGTAGCGCCGGCCGACAAGTTCAGAGCCGGGGAATTCCTCCAGCACCTCAGCCTGGTGGCGCAGCGTCGCCTTCAGCAACTCCTTGGCGAGAATAAGCTCATCGCCCACCGCAGCGCCGCCGGGGCCGGTCCAGCCCTCGGGCGGCGCGGTGACGCGCACGCGGCAGTAGGTGACGTCCGGCCCGACGGCAAGGCCGACGTTGCCCGGCAGCGTCCAGGGTGTCGTGGTCCACGCTAGGATGGACGCATCGTCATCGACCAGCCGGAAGCGGGCGTAGAGCGAAGGCTCGCTGACTTCCTTGTAGCCCAGCGCAACCTCGTGGCTGCTGTAACTCGTGCCGGTCTGCGGGCAGTAGGGCAGCACCTTGTAGTCACGGTAGAGCAGCCCCTTGTCGAACATTTGCTTCAGCGACCACCACGCCGACTCGATATAGTCGTCGTGGAGCGTGACGTAGGGGTCGTCCATGTCGACCCAGAATCCCATGCGTTCGGTCATCTCGCGCCACGCCGACTCGTAGGTCCATACGGATTCCCGGCAGGCGGTGTTGAACTTCTCGATGCCGTAAGCCTCGATTTCGCTGTTCGTCCCCAGCCCGAGCGCTTTCTGCACCTCGATTTCGACTGGCAGCCCGTGGGTGTCCCAGCCGCCTTTGCGCTCGACGTAGCGCCCCTGCATCGCGCGCCAGCGGCAGACCAGGTCCTTGTAGGTCCGCGAGATGACGTGGTGGATACCCGGACGGCCATTGGCAGTCGGTGGCCCCTCCAGGAATACGAACGGCGGTTCCCCCTTGCGCTGCGCCACCTGCCGCGCGAATGTGCCGTCGGTCGCCCAGCGTGCGGCGACCGCCTGCTCGAGCGCTACCGGGTCGTAATCCCCGACGGAGTCGACTGCCATCGCGTGCGGCAGATGGCGCCCGCTAAAAAGCCCGCCCGAGTCTTAATCCTTTTATGGCGCCCGCCGTCCGCCGCACCGCGTGCCGGGGTGGCGTAGTTGGTAGCGCGCCGGACTCATAATCCGGAGGTCGCGGGTTCAAACCCCGCTCCCGGCACCATTACTCCCACTCGATGGTCCCGGGCGGCTTGTCGGTGATGTCGTAGACCACGCGGTTGACGTCCGCCTTGAGTTTGTTGGTGATGCGGCGCGAGATGCGCTGCTGTACCGCCCACGGCATCGCTGACGCCTGCGCGGTCATCGCATCGAAGCTCTGGACCGCCCGCACGGCAATCGTATAACCGTAGGCGCGGACGTCGCCCTGTACCCCGACGGTGCGCACCGGCAGGAGGACGGCGAAATACTGCCACGGCAGTTCCATCTCGCCCGCCTCCGCGGCAGCCTCAATTTCTTGCTCGACGATATAGCACGCCTGCCGCACCAGCGCGATGCGCTCGCGGGTCGCCTCGCCCATCACCCGCACCGCCAGTCCGGGGCCGGGGAACGGCTGACGCTGCGCGACCGCAACGCCGAGGTGCTCCGCCAGCGCGCGCACCTCGTCCTTGTAGAGCTCGCGCAGCGGCTCGCAGAGCTCCATTTCCATGTCCTCGGGCAGGCCACCGACGTTGTGGTGCGATTTGATGGTGTCGCGCAGCCCGCCGCCCGACTCAATCCAGTCGGGCGCGATGGTCCCCTGCACCAGCCATTTCGCGTCGAAACCGCGTGCCTCTTCCTCGAAGACGCGTATAAAAAGCTCGCCAATGCGTGTGCGCTTCAGTTCGGGGTCGGTTACTCCTTCCAGCGCTGCGTAGAAACGGTCGCTGGCGTCAACCACGCGGTGGTTGGCGCCCAGTTCCACCAGCATCGCGTCGACCGCCGCCGATTCGTCCTGCCGCATGTAGCCCGTATCGACGTGCACCGCCAGCAGCCGCTCGCCCAGCGCCTGCGACGCGAGCACCGCGGCTGCCATCGAATCGACGCCGCCCGAAGCGGCGATTATCGCTCGGCCCTGGACCTGCTTTCCGATGGCGGCGACTGCCTCCTTCGCAAATCTGGCGGGGTTGAAGAGGCCCACGCGCGCGCATACGCCCCATCGCTATAAGGCTGGTTTCAGTGACGGTGGCAGTCTGCATTCCAACGTGAGCAAACAGACAGCGTCGTCACACCGATGACGTTGGTACAAAAAATATTTGGCACCCTTTTATATACCCTGTATCTACATTATAACTATGTCGAAAATCACGGCTCTTTTTGCCGCCCTATTATTCGTCGGCACACTTGCTGGCGCAGTTATTACGGAAGGTGAGGCTGAAGGCGAGCGGCCGGACCGACTTGCGAGGTTGCAAGAACACATCGAGAAGCGGCTGGTGCGACTGGCCGACTTCCGCGAGAACCTGCCGGATGACGCCGACACGTCGCGGCTCGATGCGCTCAAGGAGCGACTCGAGACGCGCCAGGCGAAGCTGGCGGAATGCGCCGCTGACCGCGAGGCGTGCAAGGCCGAGCGCGACGCAAAGCGCGAGGAGCACCGCGAGGCGACGCTCGAGAAGATGGCCGCGCGCACGCAGGCGGCGCTGGACCGCATTGCCGAGTGCCGCGCCTCCGAGGATTGCCCGGCCGACGATGAAAAGCTGGACGCACTCGAGGAGCGGCTCACCGAGCGGCTCGCCAAGCTGGAGGCGTGCAGCTCCGGTGAGGGTGAGTGCGACATGCCCAAGAAGCCGCACGGCCGCAATCCGCACCTGAAGGACAGGCTCCGCGAGCGGCTCCAGCGCGCCTAGCGCCGACGTACTTTCTTCACGCGCCGCACCACTCGCCGGGGCGGTGTGTTTGGCATACTCTCATCATTCTCGCCCCAGACGTTGTCGGGCGCGCCGCTGGCGCCCGCGTCATCGCGCGGCGGGAAGGCGGGCGGGGCGCGGTAGCGCGCGACGGTCAGCACGACCGCTGGCAACACCAGCAGCGTCGCCGCGAGCGCGTAGAGTATCATCACCGCGGTCAGGATTCCGAACTGACTGAAGACAGTCATAGATGAAAATGAGAGCATGCCGAAGCCGGCCGCGGTCGTCAGCGCCGCGCCGGTGATGGGCGTCCCGGCGTGCTGCACTGCCGTGACCATCGCCGTTTCAGGCAGGTCACCCTCCGCCAGCGCCTCGCGGTAGCGATGGAGCAGGTGCACCGCAAAGTCGACGCCGACGCCGATGGTGATGGCGGCAATCGAGACCGTGACGAGATTCAGGCTCCAGCCGAGCGCCCAGATGGTGCCGTAGACCCACGCGGTCACCAGTAGCACCGGTACAATCGCCTCGAGGCCTTCGACCCACGAGCGGCGCAGCGCAATCAGCAGTCCCAAGCAAATAACGATGGAGAGCACCAGCGACTTCAGCATCCCGTCGGTCATGGTGCTCATCATCTGGTAGCGCTCAATCGGCTGGCCATATGGGGTCGCCTCGAGCCCGAGCGCCTCCAGCGGCGCGGCGTCCTCTTCCAGCTCCGCCATCAGCACTTCACCGCCCATGGTCCCGATGTCGGCGCTGGAGACGCGGATGAGCATCCCGTCAGCGCTGCCGTTGGCGTCGGGCCGCACGAACGCCCTGACCTCGGTCGGCGTCAGGTCGCCGGCGCCCTGCGCCAGCAGGATTCCGAGCAGCAGCTGCGTCTCAGCAGCGCTGTCGGGCAGCCCGTCGCCGTCGCTGTCGGCCATGCCGAGCTGCGGTGCCATCAGCGAGAACGCCTGCTGCATGACGGTCGCGATGGACCAGGCGCGCGGCTGGCCGCCCAGCTGCGCTACCTTCGAGTCGTTGGCCATCGCCGCTTGCGTTTCGAGCAGCGCGCGCAACACTTCGGGCCGCATCAGGTCGTCGCCCTCGATTAGCAATCCCGCCGCCTCGCCCGACGTGGTCGCGAAGTCGCGCTCGTAGATGACCCACGCGCGATACATCTCGGAAGTGGGGTCAATCAGGTCCTGCATCTCCAGCTCCTGGTCAAGCTGGACCGCCGCCCAGAGCGAGCCGCCCGTGAGCAGCAGCGCGATCGCAATCACCGTCAGCGGTCGCGCCTGCGAAGCAGTCGCCAGCGCGCCGAGCGCTGACGTCAGCATCGCCCCATCTTCGAGCGACTCCAGGTCGGGGTCAAGCCAGCGGTCGAGCAGCAGCCGCGCCGCTGGCAGGAAGGTGGTGGTCAGGATGAACGCGGCGCCGATGCCGAGCGCGATGTGGACCCCGAAATCGCGAATCGCCGGCACTTCGGAAACGCGGTTGGCGCCGAAAGCGGCCATGGTCGTCAGCGTCG
>Ga0208879_1001380_pt1 | contig 22994 bp, 20 predicted proteins | sample Knorr_S15_td_Bot_FD_185605 | JGI IMG/M metagenome (GOLD analysis project Ga0208879, IMG submission 185605) | Marine microbial communities from Southern Atlantic Ocean transect - Knorr_S15_td_Bottom_ad_5009_LV_A (SPAdes) (version 2) | ecosystem: Environmental > Aquatic > Marine > Oceanic | place...
TTATGTTCAGATGGAGCGGAAGACGAGATTCGAACTCGCGACCCTCACCTTGGCAAGGTGATGCTCTACCACTGAGCCACTTCCGCTGGCACGATCAACAGTAAGCATTCAGGGCCAGATGGTCAAGGTCGAGTGCGACTTTTTCTCGTGAAGGCGCAGTCGGATCACGAAAAAACAGCTGGCGGTAATGATGGCGACTTTTTAGCGTGTCGGCTTTCTTATCACGGTCCTGAACCCTGTTGGCTCTGTTGACACGAACCAGAAACGACCGCGACCCCGCCCGCGCCCACAGCTGGGCACCCGCCTCCACTTCGGTCGGGAAATGGGTTCTCGCCGAGATCAGCACTCCACCCCGCCTGTACCTGACGCACATGTGATCGCATCATGTAAATAGAGCCAACCCCGTCCAATTTCGCCCGTAACAGGCGGGATCAGCACCAAAGCACTGACCTGCGACCTAATCGGCCACTTTCACCAGACGCTTGCCGAAGTTTTCGCCGCGGAGCAGACCTATGAAAGCCGACGGCGCGTTTTCGAAACCGTCGACAACATCTTCCCGATACTTCAGACGGCCATCCTTAATCCATCCGGCAAGTCGTGCGCGGCTAACTTCATGTTGCGCTTCGAAGTCGTAGACCAGAAATCCCTCGACCTTTGACCGCGTCCGGGTCAGAACTGCCAGATTGCGAGGTCCCTGCGGTACATCGACCGCGTTGTACTGCGATATCTGTCCGCAAATGGCGATACGTGCCTTAACCGCAATATTATCGAACACGGCGTCTGAAACTGGACCGCCAACGTTATCGAAATACACGTCAATACCGTCCGGGCAGAGTCGTCCGAACTCGGCGGATACATTCTGGGTCCTGTAGTTAACGGCGGCATCGAATCCAAGTTCATCGACGATATAAGCGCACTTCTCATCGCTCCCCGCAACGCCGATCACGTAGCATCCGTTGATTTTGCCGATCTGCCCAACCACTGCGCCGACTGCCCCCGAAGCTGCAGAGACCACCAACGTGTCGCCAGCCCTGGGTTGCAGGATATTCAGCAGGCCATGGTAGGCAGTCAGACCGGGCATTCCAAGCACGCCCACCGCGGTAGAAATTGGGCCCAGTGAAGGATCCACCGGTTTCACAACGTGGGCCGAAACGGCAGCCCATTCCTGCCAGCCGATGCTTGACCGAACGATGTCGCCAACGGAATACAGGGGTGATTCGCTTTGTTCGACGCGGGCGACAACCTCACCGGTCATGACTCCGCCGGCCTCGAGGGCTGCAGCGTACGAAGGCCCGCCTCGCATCCGGCCCCGCATGTAGGGGTCGAGCGACATGTAAAGCGTGCGGATCAGCACATCGCCGTGCTTCGGCTCCGGGATTGGCGATTCGACAAGCTCAAAGTTTTCCGCGACCGGCTCGCCGATGGGTCGGCTTGCCATGGTCCATGCTCGGTTCATCACTTCTGGCATTTCTCGCTCCGTTGTTCCTGTTTTCGTGATCGGAAATTACTTTATCGCTGTTCGATCGTCAGGTTGCCATATTCATCGACCTTCACCTGCCATGCCGGTTGAACGACCGTCGTGCAGTCGGGCTCTTCAATAATCACCGGGCCGTCGAACACCGCCCCTGCCGGTAGCTTCGCCCGGTCGTAAACCGTGGTTTGCAGGAAGCGGTTCGTGCCATCGCTGCCGGTGATCGTGTCGTTTTCTGCGAAGTAAACCGGACGCTCACCCTTTGAGGCGACCGACGCATCATTACCAGTGGCCTCGAGTTTCCGCATCTGCGGCCTGACGATCTTACCCACCGTTGTCAGTCGCAGGTTTACCAGTTCCACTGGCTCGTCGTTCGCGCGGAAACCGTAAGCGGTTTCATGGGCTTTGTGGAACGACTCGACTAACTCTTTCATCCACTCGTCGTCGATCTTCTGTCGATTGGGTGTCGCCACGCTCAACTCGAAGCTCTGGCCCCAGTAGCGCATTTCTACCGCACGCTCGAACGTAGGTTCGCCCGAAGCTGACGCCGCGGCTCTGTGCGCCTCTATCCCGGCAGACTCAAGGCGTTCGAACTCGCCTGCGATGAGTGACATTTCGACTTCGTCGGACCTGACAATCAGGGTCGCTGAGCCTTCCATCCGCATGTCGGTCACCAGCAGTCCCAGCGCCGATGCAGTACCGGGGCCCAGTGGAATCAGCACCCTGGGGATTCCGGCCTGTTCTGCAATACGGACGGCATGGGCGGGGCCGGCACCACCGAACGCGATCAGCATGAAGTCCCTGGGGTCGTGTCCCCGTTGAACGGAAACCAGTCGAAGGGCGTTCACCATCGCAGTGTTGGCGATCTCGATGATACCGTGGGCCGCCTCTTCGATTGACAGGCCGAGCGGCTCCGCACACCCCTCGCGAATCGCCTCGCGCGCAGCGGCCACATCGAGTGACATTTCGCCGCCGGCAAAGTAGTTCGGGTCGAGCCGGCCAAGTACCAGGTTGGCATCGGTAATAGTCGGTTCCGTCCCGCCAAGTCCGTAGCAGACCGGCCCCGGATCGGCTCCCGCAGAGTGGGGCCCAACCCGTAGCGCACCACCGGAATCGACCCACGCAACAGATCCGCCGCCAGCCCCGATTTCGACAAGGTCCACGACGGGGGTACGGACCGGGTAGCCCGATGCCCCGCCGAACGCCCCGGTGCCGCGCTGCGCCTCGCTGCCGACGCTGTAATCCTTCGTCACATGGGGCTTTCCGTCGCGGATGAGGCTGGCTTTTGCGGTCGTACCACCCATGTCGAAGGAAATGACATCCGGGTGGCCGAGTGCCAGTCCGAGCGCAGCTGCCGCGACTGCACCTGCCGCGGGTCCGGATTCGACCATGAATACCGGCGACCGTGACGCAGCCTCCGCGGGGTAGACACCGCCGTTGGACTGCATCACCAGAAGATCGGAATTGATGCCCGCGGCAAGCAGTTTTTCACTGATCGAAGCCAGGTATATGCTGACGATCGGTGAAACCGCGGCGTTGATGACCGTGGTCGAGGCCCGCAAATATTCACGGAACTCGGGGACTACGTCAGACGAGAGCGAGATTATTACGTCGGGGAGCCTGGCACGCAGAGCTTTCCCGACGCGCTGTTCGTGATCGGGATTCCGGTACGAGTGGAGCAGGCAGACTGCAACGGCTTCGACCTCCGATTCGGCGATAAGCTCGACTACCCTGGCGACGGCATCGTCATCCAGCGGTGTGACTACCTGGCCTTTCGCGTCGAGTCGCTCCGGCACCTCGAAGCAGAGTTGGCGGGGCACCAGGGGCGGTGGCTTTTCAAACTGGAGATCGTATAGCGAGGGCCGAATCTGGCGGGCGATTTCGAGCATGTCCCGAAAGCCCTCGGTGGTAATAAACGCCGTCTTTGCCAGCTTGCCCTCGATAATGGCGTTCGTGGCGACGGTGGTTGCATGGACCACGTGCTCTACCATTTCTGGCGCAATGCCGCCGTCCATGTTGAGCAGTTTATGCACTGCAGAAATGAATGCCGAGCCGGGGTCCGCCGGGGTGGACAGCACCTTGGAGGTCGTGACCTGCCCGGTGACTGAATCGACGAGTGTTCCGTCGGTGAAAGTCCCGCCGATATCGACGCCGATCCTGTACCGGCCTTCCACTGGTGCGGTCAATTAGTTGACTCCCTCGAATTGCTCATGAGTGTTCTTGCTTTTAGCGTGGCCGCTTCGTCGACTAGGTTCGTATGCTCATCGATCACGACTCCGTAACATTCGTGCGCCCTTTCACGATTTACCTTGCCGCCAATGACGTCACGCAGCACCAGTTGCGGGTCCCGCTCCTCAGGTGGACCGTAACCGCCGCCGCCGGGAGTCTGGAAACTTACCGTATCGCCCGGTTGCAACTCGATAACGCACTTGGAAGTGAGTTCGACCGCATTTTCGCTCGGACCGTCCGGACCTTCAGGATTCAGGATGTAGAACGCCTTCCGGCCGTCTTTGCCCCCGAAGATCCCCTGAGGGCCGGCGATGTCGCGGTCCGAAAGAATCGTGAACGTGGCGGGGTCGTCTGGAAAGTGGTAATCGCGCCTCATGCCGAGGCCGCCCCGGAACTTGCCGGGACCCTCTGAGTTCTCTATCAGCGAGAGCCGGGTCACCCGCATCGGAAAGTGCGATTCGATCTCCTCAACGGGAGCGTTTTCGGTATTCTGCCCGTGCTGTTGAACGGCGTCGGGGCCGTCAGAAGTCGCCCTTGCACCGTAGCCCCCGGCCAGGGCTTCGTAATTGCAGTGATATTCGCCGGTTTCGCGGTCGATTATCCCGAATCCTGCCTGGGCCATCATCGCCTTGGTGGCGGCAGCGATTTTCGTTGGCATTCCGGGGGCGAGGGCACGGAACAACATGTCGTTGATCCGTACCTGAGTCTCCCAGCCACCGACGACCGGTGCCGGGTGCATGGCATGCACCACCGTGCCGGCCGGCGCGTTCATCCGGACGTGCTGATAGAACCCGTAATTGACTGGCAAATCGGGGGCCATGAGTGCGCGGAGCGCGAAAGCACAGGCCGAAAAAGTCATCGCCTTCGTGGAATTCACCGGGGCACGCCGCTGCGGGTCACAACCTGCAAAATCGAAGAACACGGTCTCGCCTTCGATTGTGATTTTCGCCTTGAGTTTCACTACCTTATCGGTGAAGCCGTCGAAATCAAGAAAGCCTTCGGTCTCGTAAACACCATCAGGAATCGCGGCTATTTCGGCCCTGGTCCGCCGGTCGGTGTAGTCGATTACGGCCGATACATACCGATCAAAGTCAGCCAGCCCGTATTTTTCGACAAGTTCGGTCAACCGACGCGCCCCAACAGTGTTGGCCGCAATCTGCGCACGGAAATCGCCCGAGGTAACGCGCTTCGACCTGATCTGCGCGAGCAGCAGCTTGAAAATATCCTCGGAGATCACGCCGTTCTTGACGAGTTTCACGGGGGGGATGATCACTCCTTCCTGGAATATTTCCTGAAAGGGACCGATAGAGGCCGGTGCGCCACCACCCACATCGACGTGGTGCGCCAGCGAGGCGACATAGCCAACAAGTTCGCCGTTGTGGTGTACCGGACCGAACACCGTAACGTCGTTGAGGTGGGAACCCCCGCCAAACGGATCATTCACCACCAACATATCGCCGGGCCCGAGATTTTCCGCACCGTAGGTTCTTACCGAAGTCGGAATCAGCTCGACGAAAGACCCGAGGTGCACGGGCTGGGTAAACGCCTGCGCAATGGGCCGGCAGTCGCGGTCGAAGTACGCACACGAAAAATCCTGCCGGGTTTTCACATTAGTCGAATAGGCCGACCGTCTGAGCGCCACGGCCATCTCTTCAGCGACCTGCACCAGTGCCGATCGGACAACCTCGAACTGGATGGGGTCTAATGTCCGGCCCGGACTTTCACCTGCCACGTCGTAGCTCCTGCGTTGCCGATTCATCGATTTGTCCAGAACCCAAACCATGTTCAACGTTGATCTCGACGCCATAGCGCTCGCGGGCCCGCTCTACCGAAACTTTGAGTTGCCTGACGTCAACAAGGACTCTGCCCGGATCACGTGTGAACGGGTCGCCATACCCACCGCCGCCAGATGTCCGGTAACTAATCACATCACCCGGCTGCAGCCGCACAGTCGTCTTTGATGAGAGACGTTCCTCTCCTGCCCCGCCAGTGCCGGCGTCTTTCCGAATCAGGGTGTAGGTGGATGTGCTTCCGGGGTCGCCACCGAACAGCCCATGCGGCCCGGCCTTATCGCGGTCGGCGAGAACGGTGAAAGTCGCTTCTTCCGGAAACATGTAATCGCGCCGCAGGCCGAGCCCGCCCCTGAATTCACCGGGCCCCTCGGAATCGGGCACCAGCTCGTAACGGGTGATGCGGACCGGGTAGTTGATCTCGGTTTCTTCGATCGGGGCGTTCTCGGTATTCTGGCCGTGGCACTGGACCGCGTCAGGGCCATCGGAAGTCGAGCGTCCGCCAAACCCCCCGGCCAGCGTTTCGAGGAAGCAGTAGTACTCGCCCGTATCCGGGTTTTCGCCCCCGAAGCCCGCGTGGCACTGCATGGCTTTCGTCCCCGCGGCAATGACATCGGGCATCGCCGGGGCAAGCGCCTCGAAAATCAGGTCGTTCAATCGAACATGGGTTTCCCAGCCGCCAACCACCGGGGCCGGGTGGACACAGTTGGTAACCGTGCCCTCGGGCGCGTGCACCTTCACGTACCGGTAAAAACCGTCGTTCACAGGCAGGTCACGATCCATTAACGCCCGGAGCGCATATGCGCAGGCCGAGAACGTCTGAGCGAACGTCGAATTCACCGGGGCACGGCGCTGGAGGTCGGAGCCGGTCGTGTCGAATTGCACACCGTCATCGTCGATCGTGATCTTCACGGCAAGATTCACAACGTCATCGGTAAAACCATCGTTATCGACGAACCCCTTCGCTGAAAAAACGCCGTGCGGAAGTTTTGCGACCTCGGCGCGCGTCCGGCGGTCCGTGTACTCGATTATTTCGTCTATGTACCGGTTGAATTCGTCGAGCCCGTACCGGTCGATTATCTCGCCGTTGCGCAGGGCGCCGGTCCGATTCGATGCGATCTGGGCACGGAAATCGCCGGCCGTTTCACGTTTCGAGCGGATCTGTGCCAGTACAAGTCGAAAAATGTCATCGTCGATCTCGCCACCGGCGACCAGCTTGATCGGCGGGATGATGATCCCTTCCTGGAACACTTCACGGAAGGCACCGACTGAGGCTGGTGCCCCGCCGCCGACATCGACATGGTGGGCGAGGCAGGCCGTGTAGCCAACGAGTTCGTCATGCCAGAAGACCGGCCCGATCAGCGAGATGTCGTTCAGGTGAACACCCCCGCCGTAGGGGTCGTTCGACAGAATCATGTCGCCGGGCCCGAGGTTCTCGGGGCCGTAGCGGGTCACAGCTATGGGCACGTGTCTGACGAACGATCCGAGATGAACCGGCTGAGTGAAAGCCTGCGCGACCGACCGCAGGTCTTTGTCGAAGAAGGCGCAGGAGAAGTCCTGGCGGGTCTTCACGTTGGTCGAGTAGGCCGACCGTCTGAGGGCGATTGCCATCTCCTCCGTCGCCTGCGTGAGGGCGTTGCGGATGACTTCGAACTTGATCGGGTCGATGCCGGGCGTTCCCGACGCTCGCGTTGTGCCAGTTGTTGCCATTAGCCGGAAATGATAGCCCTGCGGGGACCACGTCGGCACCGTTCTTCAGGAAAGTTGGCGGGCGTTACTACAGGCCCCGCTCTTTCTTCACGCGCCGCCACTCTTCGAATGACTCGGGTTGGGGAGGGTAGTACTTGCCAGGTGCAACGTTTTCGGCGGCGATCTTTTCCTTGATGTAGTTTTCGACTTCTTCGTGCTCGGTAGCGTGCGCAAGAACCTTTGCCGCCATCCACGATGGCACGACAATCACGCCGTCGTCGTCGCCAACCATCACGTCGCCCGGGCGCACGAGAGCACCACCGCACTGGATCTGGATATCCTCTTCGGCAGGACTGGCCGTGGGGCCACCGTGAAGGCTGCGCGCGGTGGCATAGACCACAAGGCCGTAGTCTTCATCACGGAGCACGTCGAGATCCCGGATTGCTCCGTCGATGACAACGCCGTCTGCATTGTTCATCTTGAGCTGGAGCAGTTTTACATCCCCGGCAACGACTGTTTTTACGTCGCCATGTATATCCGCAACCAGTACATCGCCAGGTCCACACCTGCCCATGGCTACGTACTCAGGCGAGTTTTCGCCCGGGGGAGTGTCGGACTTCAAATCTTCACGATTCGGGAGGAACCGGAGGGTCTTCGCCCGGGCCGCCATTTTTTTGCCGGGTGTGAAGTTCTGCAGGCCCTCGCACACACACAGGGTTGAGCCAAAATAACGCACCGCACTGTAGACGGTTGCGGTTGGCAGTTTTTTGAAACCTTCAAGCACCTCGTCGGGCACATGGACAGGCTTCATGTCGAATGTTGGTTTATCTGGCATCAGATTTGGGTGTCTCGATTTATATGCTCGTTGTGCCGGAAATCCCGATCGTTTACGGAGGCATCAACAGAGTCGGGATATTACTCTTGCAAACTGGCCAGTGGCAACAGGACTAATCGTACGAACTCGAATTTGATGAAATGCCAAATAATCTCCTAATAACAGGCGAGTCAGGAGTCGGGAAAACGTCCGCGTTGAGCAGCGCAGTGGACAGTCTTGGCTCGGTGGAGATCGCTGGATTTCTCGGACCGAGGAACGCCGGGCTCGAATCGTCCGGAGGTGCGGGATGGCGAATCGACGGGTTCAATGGGGTCGCTGGCCTGCTGGCCCATTCCACTATTCAAACCCGGTACAGCATTGGTCGGCTGGGAGTAGACATGGAACTGTTTGAGCGGTGCATTGCATCTGAGTACGCGGCGCTGAGCATGGCAAATGTCGTGATCATTGACGAAATTGGCATTATCGGTGGTTGGTCGATCGAGTTTCAGCGGTTGGTGGAGAGTGCGCTGGCTTCGACCACGCCGACCGTTGCGATCGTTCGCCACAAACCAGGTGATTTTTCGGATCGCATCAAATCAAGGACGGATGTCGAAATCTGGACTGTTACTCTCGAAAACCGCGAATTTGTTTCAACTGATATAGCAAAATGGGTCAGGGCAAGGAGTGAATCCGGGGTGTGAGCAGCGTGCGGCACCTCAGCATCGGTAGTAGGGTTTGCGACCGATACCGCCCGGTTTGTTCAAAGTAAGTGAAAATAATGCTGCCACCCGCAATGCCCCTTTCACGTTTCAAGATTCTCGACCTGACCCGGGTCAGGGCCGGTCCGACATGCGTGCGGCAGCTGGCCGACTGGGGTGCCGACGTCATTAAGATCGAAGCCCCTCCAGACGATAAAGAAGCACTGGGCGGTGACCGCGATGGCTTCGACTTTCAGAACCTCCACCGAAATAAGCGCTCACTGACGCTGAACCTTAAAACCGATGCGGGCAAAGAGATTTTCCACAGGCTCGTTAAAACGGCAGATGTCGTGGTCGAAAACTACCGGCCCGACGTGAAGAACCGACTCGGTGCCGACTATGAAACGCTGTCTGGTTTGAATGAACGGATCATCCTCGTAAGCATTTCTGGCTTCGGCCAGGACGGTCCGTACGCAAATCGACCCGGCTTCGACCAGATAGCCCAGGGCATGGGCGGCCTGATGTCGATCACCGGCGCACCGGGCGAGGGACCGATGAGAGTCGGTATACCGGTTGCCGATCTCTGTGCCGGAATGTTTGCGGCGCAGGGTACGATGCTGGCCCTGTTGGAACGAGAAGTTTCGGGCCGGGGACAGTGGGTGCAAACGTCGCTGCTTGAAGCACAAATACAGATGCTCGACTTCCAGGCGGCGCGATTCCTTAAAGATGGAGAAATACCGATTTCTGCAGGGAACGATCATCCAACGAACATCCCGACCGGGGTGTTTCCAACCACCGATGGCCACATCAACATTGCGGTAGCAGGCGGGGTCATGTACGAGAGATTCTGCAATGCTGTCGGCCTTGAACACCTGATAACCGACGAACGGTTCGCCACCGGCGCCGGGAGGTCGAAAAACAGGGCCGAAATGAACGCCGTGATATCCGAGATCACCTCGACTAACACGAGCGCACACTGGATTGAACTGCTGAACAACGCGGGCTGTCCGTGTGGCCCGATCAATTCGATGGACCAGGTGTTCGCCGATCCGCAGGTTAAACACCTCGAAATGGCAACGCCGGTGAATCATCCCCGCATGGGTAGTTTCGATGTGGTAAACCAGGCGATCAAGTTGAGCCGAACGCCTTCCAGCGTCAGGACCCCCACGCCCGAACAGGGCGAGCACACCGACGCGATACTTGCCGATCTGGGGTACGACCGATCAACCATTGGCGAGTTCCACGAAAGTGGAGTCGTTTAGCCCCACATGGTGGGTTTTAATTGAGGACCGAGGTCAGGTAATGAGACGGCTCGAACTGGAGACCGAAAAAATGCTGGCACACGTCGAGGACGGTGTCGGCTGGATCACCTTTAACCAGCCGGCAAAACGCAATGCCGTCTCGTTGGCGATGTGGCAGGCCATCCCTGAGATCATCGACGATTTCGCCTCGGCCGACGATGTGCGGGTGGTCGTTATGAAAGGCGCTGGCGATAAGGCGTTCGTTTCAGGTGCCGATATTTCCGAGTTCGAGGAGTTGCGGAGCACGCCCGAGCAGATCGAGATTTACGATGGTGCCACGTCGGCCTCGAACGCGGCGCTGCGTTCGCTGGAAAAACCGCTTATCGCTATGATCCGCGGATTCTGCGTCGGCGGCGGGATGTCAATTGCCCTGGCTGCCGATTTGCGGATTTCGGCTGACGACGGGCAGTTTGGCGTGCCGGCCACGAAGCTGGGGCTGGGCTACGGCTACAGCGGCATCAAGGAGCTGATGAACCTGGTGGGCCCGTCTTACGCCAAGGAGATATTTTTCACTGGTCAGCGGTTCAGTGCGGTCGAGGCCGAGAAGATGGGGCTCGTGAACAGGGTGGTGCCGGTAGACGAGCTCGAACCGACCGTGACGCGATACGCCCGGATGATCGCAGACAACGCCCCGCTTACGGTCAGGGCTGCAAAAGCTGCGGTTAACGAGGGCATAAAAAATCCCGACGAAAGGAACCTCGGCCGCATCGCGGCAATGGTCGAGGCCTGCTTCAAAAGCGAGGACTACAAAGAGGGCCGGAGGGCCTTCATGGAAAAGCGCAAACCGCGGTTCCAGGGCCGGTAGGGTGGTGATTGCCGCGGGCGAACGTGAATTAACGCTTGGTGCTGCGCCGGGTTGATCTTCGATTCGATGGCTTTACGTAATAGGCCTTCGTGTTACTCAAATTTTGCACTCGCCCTCTGACGCCTTGCTTCCGCATCTCTGCACCGGCTTTGCGCAAGTCCTTATTCGGAACCGCGATTTTCACGCCTTTCGCCACGTTCGTCGTTTTGGTTTCTTTCAATCTGCTGACAGCCTCGTGAATCGCTTTTGCGCCTTGCCTTTCGACCTCAGTCCCGATTCGAGTATTGCTAAACGCGTCCAGGCGGCGACCCGAACGAAGCTTCACCTCGGTTTTCCCTTTCGGCCCTGCCATTTTATTTGTGATGCGTTTGTGAGAGCGAGATTCAGGCATGATTTCCTCAGTGATGATTGTTTATTCTGATTCTATTTCGGATCTGGTAAATGTCCGAGATCGGGTACGGATGAACAGACTTGAGAACCGGAAATCCGCGTTTCCCGAGCACGAATCGTGGTAATTCCCTCCCCTCGCAGGAAGGGAGAACTAAACTCACGCCGCTCCATCTAACACTTGCTGTAGCCGCAATTGAAGCACTTCTCGCAGCCTTCGATATGCGCCAGGCCTGACGAGCACTCCGGGCAGAGATCAGTCGAGATCGAACCTGCCGGAACCGTGATCTTCTGTTCCTGGTTAATCATCGCCACCGGCACCTGAAGGGGCTGCGCGGTCGGCAGGCCCAGCTCTTTCGGCGACGGCGGGTTAAACATTTCGGCCTGGCTCGACTCGCCTTCGCTCAGCTCGTCCTGTCCGGGCAGGGCAGACTTATCATCGTTGATCCGGTCGAGCACTGAAGCGATCGCATCGGGAACCGAACGGATCATCACACCTTCGTCCCATACCGGAACGTCGGTGATACCGCGGAGTTGTTCCGAAACATCCACCGGGTCGATACCCGAGCGCAACGCCAGCGACGCCATCCGTGAAACTGCCTCGGCCATAGCGGCATCGTTACCGCCGGCCTTGCCGTGGGTGGCAAACACCTCGAAAAGCCGGTTGTCGCTCGACATATTCACCGTCACGAACAGGTTTCCGCGACCGGTGCGGACACGCCGGGTTATGCCGTGGAGCGTTGCGGGCCGGTCGGCCGGAGTGATGAACTGGGGAATGCCCACCACGTCGTTATCGTCGAACCCGGTCCCGGCATCCTTTGCACTATCAGTCGTTCCCGTGGTCAGCACCTCTTTCTCACGAGACCCGGCGCGGTAAACGGTAATTCCCTTGCAGCGAGATTCCCACGCCAGCAGGTAGGCGTCTTCAACGTCCTCGACGGTCGCCTCATTCGGGAAATTAATCGTCTTGGAAATACCGGCATCCGTGCTCTCCTGGAACGCTGCCTGCATGAGCACATGGTCGCGCGGCGATATGTCGGACGCCACGTGAAACAGTCGTTTCACATCGTCAGGAACCTCGTCGCGGTCCTGCAGCGAGCCACCGTTCGAGAGGTGCTCAAGCAGTTCATCGCTGTAGAAACCGCGCTCCCTGGCGATGCGCTCGAAGTTCTTGTCGACGTAGTAGAGAGTCTTGCCCTCAAGGATGTTCTGCTTTCGGAAGGCCAGCGAGAAGATCGGCTCGATGCCGCTCGACGCACCGGCAATCATCGAAATTGTGCCGGTTGGCGCAACTGTCAGCCTGCACGCGTTCCGGATCGGCGCTTCGCCCTTCTGCGCCGCGGTCGATTCATGCCAGGCCGGGAACGGCCCGCGTTCTTCGGCCATTGCCAGCGACTCGGCATCAGCGTAATCCATGATGAAACGCATCAACTTGCGACCCAGTTCGACGGCCTCTTCAGTGTCGTACGGAATGCCGAGCAGCACCAGCATGTCGGCGAAGCCCATCAGTCCCAGTCCCAGCTTCCTGGTGTTCCGGGTCATCTCCTCGATGGCATCGACCGCGTACTTATTCGCGTCGATAACGTTATCGAGCATCCGGGTGGCCAGTCGAATGGTCGTGCCGAGACGCTCCCATTCGATATCGGCAAGCCCCGCCTCGTCTTCGATGACGAACTTTGCGACATCGATAGAGCCGAGATTGCACGACTCGTTTGGCAGCAGCGGCTGTTCGCCACACGGATTTGTCGCCGTGATACGACCGAGGTGCAGGACCGGGCTGTTTCGGTTGACCTCGTCGAGGAAAATCATGCCCGGCTCGCCGTTGCGCCACGCCCCGTAAACGATCTTGCTAAACACCTCGCGGGCGTCCAGCCGGTCCACCTCAACCACCTCACTGTCGAGGTCTGAGGGATCGGAGAGAGTGCGGAGCGGATAGGTCGTGCCGTTCTTCACGGCCTCCATAAATTCATCGGACGCTCCGACCGAAATATTGAAGTTGTGGATATCACCTTCAACGCTCTTGCAATCGATGAACTCGAGAATGTCCGGGTGGTGAATATCCAACACGGCCATATTCGCACCGTCACGCTTGCCGCCCTGCGTTACGAGGATCGATACCGACGACAGGTGTCGCAGCACAGCGATTGGACCACAGGCCTTGCCATGCGTGGTCCTGATTCTGGCGGCCTTTGGTCGGAGGGCCGTAAGCGCAAACCCGGTGCCGCCGCCATATTTTTGCACCATCGCGGCATCACGGGCGGCGCCCATGATGCCTTCCATGCTGTCGTCAAGTGGGAGCACGAAACAGGCAGACAGGGTGCCCGCGCCCGTGCCCGCGTTCATGAGCGTGGGCGAGTTGGGCAAATACTCAAGGCTGGCCATCATCTGGTAAAAATTCTCTTCGAGCTCAGCCACCTCGTCGGGGGTCTTTTCATACTTGAATTCGGGAGCCGCCAGCGCTTGGGCCACCCTGCGGAACATGCCGTCGGGCGTTTCGATTATTTCTCCCGCTGCGTCCTTCTGCAGATATCGTTTGTCGAGGACAACGCGGGCATTATCGGTGATCACTGCTGAAGTGAAGTCCTCGACTGGGGTTGTACCGTTCTTGCTCATCTGCGTGTCCTGCGTAATGGTCATATTCGTGCTTTTCGCTCTAATTCTGATCTTCTTTGTGTGAAATTGCGATGCCAGCCCTGGCGGATTTGCTGTCGCTCACAATATTGCGTCTCTCGGCCTTGGCCGGGACAGATGGTTTACGCCAGTCGGCTAACCGTGCCTTGCTCTCCTGTGTCGGCCCCGCTGCGCCAGCCGGGGAACGTCATCCTCAATCAATCGCAGCTGGCTCTTCGACCCGTCTTTTTCGTCTGAAGTCTCGGCCAGCGCTTCAACCTCTTTTGTGAATGAATCGACATCCTTAAAATCTCGGTAGACCGAAGCGAACCTGATGTACGCCACCCGGTCGAGTATCTTCAGTCGCTCGATACACATCTCACCTATCACGCGTGCCTCGACCTCTGCTTTCGCGAGTTTGTGCAACTCGTTTTCTATGTCGACAACCATCTTGGAAATAGCGCCAACCTCCAACGGTCGTTTGGCACACGCAGTCCGCAGCGAACGCTCCAGTTTGTCCGATGAGAACGCCTCGCGGCGCCCATCTCGCTTGGCGATCATCAGCGGCATCGAGTGAACACGTTCGTAGGTGGTGAACCGCAGTTCACACCTCATGCACTCACGTCGTCTGCGCACGCCGCCTGGTGACTCACGTGAGTCAATCACCCGGGATTCATTGTTTCCGCAAAAGGGACAATGCATAGCCTGAAACGCGCCAATCACCATAATCTGCACAGGCCGCGCGGAACCTACCCGCTCCGGCGCAAGGATTGTCGAAATCCAGAGCCCGGGGCAGGGCAGTGTGCCTAACATAAAGTTGAACACGCCGCCGACCGGCTGCGGACACAGCCATCCCCCACATTTAGTGGAGTGCCACAGAGACTACCACTATCCATTGAGTAAGTGTCAATCCCCTGTCACAACCGATATCACGTAATCCCTCTGCAATAGTCGGGTGGGCAACTGCGCAAGAATCCCACATGCGCCGGCTGCGCAATTCTGCGAAGTCGGCGACGTAATTCGTCGCGCAAACGGGCTCTAAGTTCAAGAAGTTTGTTTCCCTGAGTACTGGGAACAGTTGGCGGACAATCGCCCATTATCCAGCCCGAAAAGTAGAATACTGGACAGCATTGCTGATCTTGGTCTGCAGGCCGCCATAAATCGCGTGGTCGCCCGGAATTTCACAGGAAAAGTCAAAATGAAAAACGCCTGGGCCGTGAGGATTGCGACCGACGAAGTCCTGAAGACCTCGGCACAACTGGGGGTCAAAAATATCGTTTTCTACGGTGGCCCAGGATCAGGTCTATTGCCCGGCACCGATGAGCCCCACGGTAAAAGTCGAAACACATACGAGGATTATGCGGCCCTCCGCGAGCGGATCGAATCGTTCGGCCTGAACCTGGTCGCCTGTGAGGGTGGATTTATCGCAGACAAGAAGTTTCACGACATCGCCTTTGGCGGCCCGAAACGTGACGAACTTATTGAAGAACTCGCCGCTGAAATCACCGATATGGGCCGGGCCGGCATACCAATACTTGGTTATCACTGGATGCCAGCCTCGGTCTGGCGCTCCGGGAATGTGCGGGTCCGTGGAGGTGCTGAGGCCACGCTGTGGGACAGCGAATCACCCGAAAAGATGCCGATTCAGGACATTGCCGTTGCCGACCACTACGATATTGCACAGGAGAACATGTGGAACTGCCTTGAGTACTGGATCAGGACGATCACCCCGGTAGCGGAGGAGGCGGGAATTCGACTGGGAATCCACCCTGACGACCCGCCGGTGCCGGAGCTGGGAGGAGTTCCCCGGCTGCTGGGCAGTTTCGATGCTTACAAGCGCCTTGTTTCCGTTGTGGACAGCCCGTCAAACGCCATCGAATTTTGCCAGGGCACGTTCTCGGAGATGGCCGATGCCGCGGGCGATGGCATATACGAGATGATCCGGTACTTCGCCGAACGAAACAAAATACTGTACGTGCACTTCCGCAACGTGTCGGGCACGGTCCCGAAGTTCAATGAAGAGTTCATCAATACAGGTTACGTCGATATGAAACGGGCCATGGAAACATATAACGCAGCTGGCTTCGAGGGAGTTTTCATGGACGACCACTGCCCGCTGATAACCGGCGACACCGACTTTCCGGGCAACTGGGGTGGATACAGGTCAAGGATCTTCGCCCAGGGCTATATCCAGGCAATGCTCGAAGCCGTTACGGGCGATCGACCCGCAGGAACCAGCCCCGCAGGTTGAAACCCATCCAAGAGTGCACACATGCTGCGCGAGGGCCCCTCGGGCCAATGCCCCGCGGCTAACTGGCGGTATCGCAACTATCGATCGACAAGCTTCTTGTTGATAACGGCATTGCTTTTCAGAAATTTTATCAGCACCGCCTCGACGCTCTCTCGAAGCTTTTTATCGTCGATCTGAACGTACGACGCCGATTCGACAATCGGAGACCTGAACCAGAACTTATCATGGTGATCGCGGATTCTTTTATCGATGGATTTGCCCTGGCCCACGTACAATGGCCGTTCGCTTATGTCATACAGAACATAGATTCCGCCACTCGTCGGGTGCTCGCCGGGGTTGTGGGGGTCGAAATCGATCAACTCGCCTACTCCGCTCAGCGCCGAACCATCGTCAGGCGCGTCAAGTTCGTGCAGATTGAACTCGATCGGCTCGCTCACAACCGCTCTGATCGCAACGACCGCTTCGTCTCCAAACTTGTCCCAGGCGTCCTGGTGCAGTTCGACATCTGGCGGTGATGCTGGCACATCAACCGTTGAACTTTGTAGTGCCGGAGCATTGGTAATTTCTTCAGGACAGGTTTTGGGTATTGAAATTCCAGTTTCAAGCGACATTACGACCCCGGTCATGACCGCCGTCACCCCGGTCGGGTCCTTCCATGACCCTGTCGAGCGGAACAGGGCACCGGCTGCAACCTGATCGCCAGGGATTGGCACCGAGCACCCGCTCGAGCTCGGCCATGCACTTCAGGCTCGGCGTCTGTCGCTCGTTCTCCCACTTCGACACAGTGATGTTCGTGACGCCGACGCGACTGGCAAATTCAACCTGAGTCATCCCGGCCTGAAGTCGGAGTTGCCTGATGTTTGCCCAGATATTCGATTCACGCATAACGATCCCAAATAAATCACCTATAGTTATATTACTGCACAGTATGGCACAGCTGGAACGATCATTCACCTCGTGATCAAAAAACCCCGAAAGAAATCGGGTTCTCTCGGGGTCTTTTTGCGACTCACACCCTTTGGGCAGAGCGCCTATTTTGAATGCGAACTTACCGGCGAACTCTAGTCATTTACCGCCAGCTCGCGAGCAGTGCGCCGGCGCGCCGAACTGTGGTGCCTGAGGAACGGCGGCAGGTCGAGTGCCTCTTCGTCGCCCAGGACTTCGCTCAGGGCGGCCGTTACTGCCGCTTCTTTCTCTGCCGATGCCTCCGCACCCGGGAAGCCGGTGGCGATGATCGTCAATTTGACTTCATTTTCCATCTTGGGGTCAGTGACCATCCCGAAAATGATGTTGCAGTCTGGGTCGACCATGCTCGATACGATCTCAGAAGCCTGGTGAACCTCCTGGAGAGTTAGATCGGTGCCGCCGGTGACGTTGAATATCACGCCACGTGCGCCCTCGATCGAAACTTCCAGCAGCGGGCTATCGATGGCCGCCTCGGCCGCCATCACGGCCCTGTTTTCGCCGCTGCCGTGACCGATTGCCATCCAGGCCGGTCCGGCATTCGACATGATTGCCTTCACATCGGCAAAGTCCAGGTTGATCTCACCGGGCACCAGGATCAGCTCGGCGATCGACTGCACGCCCTGCCGCAAAACGTCATCGGCCATGCGGAAGGCCATGTCCATCGACAGGTTTTCGCTCGACATGATCAACAGCCGGTCATTGGGAATGACGATCAAGGTATCGACGACTTCCGAGAGGGTTGCAATGCCTTCGTCGGCCTGCCTGCGCCTCCTGGACCCTTCGAAATCAAACGGTTTGGTCACCACACCAATGGTGAGCGCGCCCAGCTCCTGGGCGATTTCGGCAACTACCGGCGATCCACCGGTGCCGGTGCCGCCGCCCATGCCAGCCGCGATGAATACAAGATCGGCGCCCTCGAGGGCTCGCTTTATCTCATCGCGGTCCTCTTCGTGGCACTCACGGCCCTTCGCAGGATCGCCACCAACGCCGAGCCCTCGGGCCGTGCGGTCGCCAACACGTATTCGTATCGGAACGTCCGAACGCGATAGCGCCTGGGCGTCGGTGTTAACCGTGATGTACTCGACTTCGGGAATACGGTCTCGATACATTCGCGAGACAGCGTTCGATCCGCCGCCGCCAACCCCGACGACCTTGATCGTCGCTGATCCGATGTTTTGTCCTACTGGTGTTTCTACCTGGCCGACCATTGGTTTTTCCTTTTGCTGGGGATCGCCCGCCCTGCCTCGTTTACAGAGGATTAGTGGGCGTCCGCGGATTTTTGGATGTGCCGCCGTTCATTCAAACGGCGACGTTAGTTTTTAAGCGCCCGGAGCCTGATTTAGTTCCCTCGCTCTGACGTTGCCTGCGCAACGCTAAACGCCAGCAGTCTCCTTTTCGCGATCAGATTTTCGGTCCTGTTCTCGCCTGGGGAGCCAGCCACGGATCGTGGCAAACGCGCCGCTCCGGGCGTACCGGGCTTGTCCAGATAACAGGACCCCATTGCGGCGGCTAATGTGATTTTCCGGCGGGAGGTTGCGGAGACCCCAGAGGGCGATACCTGCCGCAGCCGAGTAAGACGGGTCGTTGGTGCCTTCGGGCATACCGTCGAGCCCGCGCGGCGTGGCCAACCGAACTTTTCTCTGGAAGATGAACTTGGCAATGTTAAGGAAGCCTTCGAGCTTGGCCCCACCACCCGTGAACACAATCCGATCGGTCGATACGTCCGCAAGGTGCGGCTCTTCAAGCTTGAGCAATATCATTCTGCACAGTTCCGAAACCCGTTCTTTCAACACCTGGCCGACTTCGCGTTTCGTGATGATGAGCGGCTGGTTCATCGTCGTCGGGTGAAGGGTTATCTCATCCGACATCCCGGCCAGCTCGGGTGCGGCGGTGCCGTGCTCAATCTTGAGCCGTTCTGCCGCCTCGAAATCGATCGCGAAGGCGATACTCAAGTCGTTCGAGAACTGGAATCCACCCACCGGGATTACCGCCGTATGGATTACCGTTCCGTCGTGATATACCGCGATGTCAGACGTTCCGCCGCCAACGTCGATCAGCACCGCCCCATCTTCTCTCTCGTCTGCGGTAAGCACTGCATCCGCGGTCGCCAGCGGCTCGACAACCATCGATGAGATCCGCACGCCGGCATCGGATACCGCGTCGTGCAGTTTGGTGATTTCCGAGACCGACCCGGTGATCACGTGGCTCTCGACATGAAGTTCACCTGTGTGCATCCCGAGCGGGTTCCTCACACCGTGCAGCCCATCCAGGGCGTAGCTGCGGGGGATTACATGCAGCAGCTTGCGATCGTCGGCAAGGTCAAATTTACCGGCGGCTTTTTTGGCTGCCGAAAGATCGAGATCCGTGACGGCGCGCATGCCGTCGGCCCTGGGGACGTTGACCCAGCGATTTTTCGATTCGACGTGAGTCCCGGTGAGCCCCGCGTATGCGGAGGCGATTTCAACGCCCGGTTCCTCAGATGCAATTGCCAGTGACTCACGCACTGCAGCCGTGACGGCCTGCGAGTCGGCCACCAGGCCCTTGCTCATGCCGCTGCATGGGACAAGTCCGATTCCTGCAACTTCCACGCGGTGATCGGCGCGCCTGCGGGTGACGATCGTGCATACCTTTGTAGTGCCAATATCGATAGCTACTCTGTAATCTTCTTGCATCGTGGTATTCCTTTACGGGCGGGCAATGTTGGGTCGGTACGGCCAATTCGGCCGACGGGGCGGGGATTAGCGGAAAAACCGCAGCGGATCAGGTGGTTCAGTTCGGGTGCTCGCTCTGGTGCCAGACGGCGCGGCCGGACGCGGTCCGTGAACGCCGATATTGACAGGGGCGACCGGGACGAGGGTCAAACTCGGTGCGCTGATGATGTTCATATCCGCTCTGCCACCCTCAGCTTGGCGCTCCGTGCGCGGTTATTACTCGCGATTTCCGCATCGGTCGGAACTATCGGGCGTCGTGTGATTATTTTTACCGTGGCAAGGTGATCGCACACGCATATCGGCGTGCCCGGAGGGCAAATGCAATCGGACGCCTGTTTGCGAATGAAGTTCTTGACGATGCGGTCTTCGAGCGAGTGGTACGAAATCACCGCGAGCCTTCCACCCTGACCCAGCAGCGACACGGCCTGCTCGAGTGCGGTTTCAAGTGCCGAGAGTTCATCGTTTACAGCGATCCGTATCGCCTGGAACGTTCGAGTGGCCGGGTGGATGCGCCTCCCCCTGCGAGGGTTTGCCTTCTCGATGAGTTCAGCCAGCTCAAGCGACGTACTGATCGGACGGTTTCGGACTATCGCCCTGGCAATGCGGCGGGCCGCCCGGTCTTCGCCAAGATGGAAGATAACGTCAGCCAGCTCCGACTCTGCATATTCGTTGACGATGTCCGCCGCGGTGAGTTGCTGATCGAAGTTGAAACGCATGTCGAGCGGGTCGGCCCGACGGAAGCTGAATCCGCGCGCCTCGCGGTCCAACTGGAGCGACGAAACGCCAAGGTCGAAAAGGACCCCGTGCACCGGCACAAACTCGTAGCGGAGCGCGGTTGCCCGGATATCCCGAAAGTTCACATTCAGCGCAAGAAATGTTTCGCCCGCTTCGGCCAGCCTTTCGGTCGCGACCGAAACCGCTTCCGGGTCGGCGTCGAGACCGAGCACCTGGCCCCCCGGGGCGGCTGCAGAGAGAATCGATGTGGAATGCCCGCCCTCGCCCAGGGTCGCATCAATGTACCGGCCACCGGGCTGGACACTTAGCGCCTGCAAGACTTCTGGAGTCATCACCGGCGTGTGGTGGAGTTCGATACCCATGAGGATCACCCGCCCGTCTCCCCTTCATTCTGTCGTATAACGATCTCGGCGAGCTCCCGGTGAGGAGCCGCGTGCGGGGCACGCTCTGCGATATCGGTAGCTTCAGTATCGAGCGTCCTTCGCTCCTCTGCGATCGAGCGTTCCGACGTAGGCGCCAGAAAAAGTGAGTCGGGCAAGTTTTCGGGCGCTTGAAGAAGTGTTCGGCTGCTGCGAAATGTCGACCGCCGCCCGTTCCCATTCTTCCGGCGTGTAAACAACGACGCAATTGTCATACGCCCTACCGAGGACGATACCGTCGATGAATGCCATTTTGAAGCGCGCGGGAATTGCGAGCCTGCCCTGGGGATCGATTCGGTGCTCATATTCTCCGGCAAATATCACTTGTAATTCCCGGTACCGGATGCGGGGACGCAAAACCGCACATGCCCCTACTCACCCCAATACGCGACAAAGTGTGCCAGATTACCACTTCACGCGACAATACAATCCGAACGCGTTTTCGGCGCTATTTGCACATGACGAACGTACTCCGAAGCGTGCTAGCATCCCGATATTCGAATTCGTACGTTCGTACTCTAAGTTCACCTCCCAGTTTGAAAGTACGTTCGTACTTACCGGATCCTAGTAGATATTCTGGTCCGGAAACATCGCGGAATTCCGGGTACATCGGTAACAGGAGATGGCGTGACGATCAGCTATGCGGTGCTAACGAGCAGCGATGCAGGATCGGCCGGGAAACGGGCCGATACCAGCGGCGATGCCGTGGTCGAAATCATGGACGGGGCGGGACATACTCTGGTCGCACGCGTCATGCTCCCGGACGATTTCGACCGGCTGACGGCGCAGATCACGACATGGTGTGACGCGGGCGAAATCGACCTGGTCATAACTACCGGCGGGACGGGTCTGTCGTCACGCGACGTGATGCCGGAAGTTACGCGGGGGCTGATCGATCTTGAAATTCCCGGAATGGCCGATGTAATGAGAGCCGAGTCGTTAAAAGTCACACGAATGGCAATGATCTCCAGGGCCGTGGTCGGGGCCAGGGGCGCGACACTGATAATCAACCTGCCCGGCAGCACAGGTGGGGTGAGGGATAACCTCGGAGTTGTGATGCCCGTTATCGATCATGCTGTCGAGGTGCTGCAGGATCGGCAATCAGGCAGTCACCCGTCATAACCGAAAACGGCGTACCTGCATGCGCCCACACACGGGCGGGTGCCCGCAAACACTCCAGCCCTCTCCGCTGCGGAGAGGGCGATAACCGCCAAACACCCACCGCCTGAACCGCTCAATACCCCATGAATATATCGATAGTCACCCTGTTCCCGGAAATGTTTGAAGGCCCCCTCGGCACCAGCATTATCGGGCGGGCCGTTAAATCCGGTCGGGTAGAGATCGATCTCGTCCAGCTGCGTGATTTCGCGTCGGACGACCGGGGCACCGTCGACGCGCCACCGTTCGGTGGGGGGGCTGGCATGGTGCTGCAAGCAGGTCCCCTGGTCAGCGCGGTCGATTCGGTAGTAGCAGCGGAACCCGGAGCGCCGAAACCCCACGTCATATTGATGTCGGCCCAGGGCAGCCCTCTCACCCATCGGCGCGCTGCCGAACTGTCCCGGATGGACGCGATAATCCTGATCTGCGGTCACTATGAAGGCGTGGACGAAAGGTTCATCGAATTGCGTGTCGATGAAGAGATTTCCATAGGCGATTTTGTGATGACCGGCGGGGAAATTCCCGCGATGGCGCTGACAGACGCTATTGTGAGGCTCATCCCGGGCGTACTGGGCGATGACGGATCATCGATGCACGACTCGTTCGCGTCCGGTACCGATTCGCTGCTCGAGGGTCCGGTCTATACCCGTCCGGCCGAGTTTGAAGGACTGAACGTGCCGGAGGTTTTACTTAGCGGCGACCATGCCAAGGTCGAAGCCTGGAGGCGGAAGCAGTCGATCAAGCGAACCGAGGAGCGACGCCCCGACCTGCTCAGGGATTGGCCGCCCGGAGATTAACCTGCGAAGTACCCCGCTCAAACCGGCATAAGCGGGCGCTGCCAGAGGCTGACGGCGATATTCGTTTGGGCAAGCCCGAAATATCGCGGTGTGGAACGGTTGCTGGTCGGCACGGCCCGGATATACACTTGTAGTACTGCACCGACACGCATCGGTCGCTCCG
>Ga0208879_1001381_pt1 | contig 22987 bp, 16 predicted proteins | sample Knorr_S15_td_Bot_FD_185605 | JGI IMG/M metagenome (GOLD analysis project Ga0208879, IMG submission 185605) | Marine microbial communities from Southern Atlantic Ocean transect - Knorr_S15_td_Bottom_ad_5009_LV_A (SPAdes) (version 2) | ecosystem: Environmental > Aquatic > Marine > Oceanic | place...
CAGCTTTCGTCAGTGTTGGCATAATCCTCGTTTCATGGGCAGCAGTCGCATTCGTCTATGACAAATTGTCGGAAGCGTCGTAAACGCTGTTTGCGCACGATAAACCACTAAGCTGCTAGAGGGGGCTTGGCCAGATAACCAGCCAAGCCCCCTTTTTCAGTGTATGTCCTGAGAGAACGACCAGGGTTCTGCGCGTCCGATGTAATGCTCTCAGTTGACTTGCGGTCCTGCCGAGTTCGAAGATGAACGGTGTGCCGCCACTCAGGGACGGTCAGAAGCGTCGGGCGACGATCAACTGGAGCCTGGTGCCGGAGAATTCCGCTCCCCAATGCTGCTGGGCCCGGAAGGTGAGAGAGAGGCCTCCCGTTCCGGTGCCGAGGCTCGCGTCCTCGGCGTGGGACGTCCGCGTTTCCGCGCTCTCGGTGCTGACCTGCCCCCGTTCTCGGTACCAGGGTTTATGAGAGTGTGAATACCTGCCCCCCAACCATGTGGGAGTCAGGAGCTTTCCCGCAACGCGGGGAAGTAAAACGTCCAGCCTCATCCAGCGCAGCGAACTCCGCCGGCGTCAGGTAGCCCAGCGAGTTGTGGGGCCGGTCTAGATTCTGGAACACCCGGTGCTGTTCGGCCAGGACCTGCGCCTCGGTCAGGCTGGTAAAGATCTCTTGATTCAGAAACTCCTCGCGCAGCCGGCTGTTGAACGACTCGACATATGCGTTTTCCCACGGGCTGCCAGGCTCGATGAAGAGCGTCTTCACGCCTGAGTCCTTCGGCCATTTCTTCACGACCTTGGAGACGAACTCTGGGCCGTTGTCCGAGCGGATGAACGCCGGCTCGCCATGCACCTGGAACAGATAGGCCAGCGTGTCCACGACGTCCTCGCCTGTCAGGCTTCGCTCAACCTCGAGAGCCAAGCTCTCCCTCGTGTATTCGTCCAGCACCGGCATGAACTTCAACTGCCGTCCATCCTCGGTTCGGTCAAACACGAAGTCATAGCTCCACACGTGGTTCCGGCGCTCCGAGCGATGCTGCGTGCATCCATTCTCGCTCGAGCCCAACCGCCGTTTCTTCTTGGCCTTCCTTCGGATCTGCCAGCCCGCCTCCTTCCACAGCCGATGCACTCGCTTGAGGTTCACACGCCAGCCCTCCCGCACCAACGCCCGCCAGATCCGCCGGTATCCGTACCGCGGTCGTTCTCGGCGGAGCTCGTCCATCCGCCCCACCAGCTGCTGATCCAGGTCCCAGCGTTTGAACTCGTAGCGCTGCGTGGAGCGCGCCTGACCCAATACCTGACACGACCGGCGCTCGGAGACCTCCAACACTCGCTGCGTGTGCCACACCACAGCTCGTCGCCGGGCCGGGCTCAGAAGTTTCCCTCAGCGACCTCCTTCAGGATGCTGATGTCCACCACCTGGTCGGCCACGATCCTCTTCAGCCGCTCGTTCTCCTGCTCCAGCGTCTTCAGCCGCTTCAGCGTCTGGATCTCCATGCCGCTGTACTGCTTCCGCCACCGATGGTACGTCGCCTCGCTCACCCCCAGTCGTCGGCACGGATCTGCGATTGTCGCCCGCCGCTAAGCAGCGCGTCCGCCTCGCGTAGCTTCCGCACGATCTGCTCCGGCTCGTGTCGCTTTCTCATCCTCGAGCCCTTCCCCCTTCTGGGGTCGTTGGACTCTCATTCTACCTGGCTCCGCTTCCGGGGGGCAGGCCAGTGCGGTACGTTAAATAGACTAAACACGGTTTTCCTCGTCCGATCGGGCTAGTAGTTGCGAGAGCACTTTTTGGTGGGGGATGGCCCGATAAAAAGAGTCCGATTGCCGATCGCCCGCGTGGTGGCAACCCTCTTGGTCGCGTGTGCCTCGACCGGCTCGGGCGACGGGCGTGGGGAACGTCCTCACGTACGATGACCTCGTTGCGACCAACGAGACCAATCTGTACATGGCGATCCAATCGCTGCGACCCCGGTGGCTGCGGGCGAGAGGCCAGACGAGCGCTGTCGGCGCCACGGTTGTCACCGTCTTCGTCGACGGATCTCCGCGAGGCGAGGCCTCGGACCTCATGGGCATGCCGCTTACCGACATCGTCGACATCACCTACCTCAGCGCCAGCGAAGCGACGTTCCGTTTCGGCACCATCGCGGGATCCGGGGGCTCGATCGAGATCAATACCAGGCACTGAGACCATGCAACGAACGCCGGGCGCCGACTACGAAGACGGGAAACTAGTCCCCCCAGTAGCCCTCCCTAGGAGAGCGGCACTGCTAGCGCACCTACCGACAGGATTCTGCGCGCGTCCGGTGGCCCCGGATGAGTTGCGGTCCTGCGGGGTGAGGGGGCAGAATTATCGGAGTACGACTGCACTTATTTGAGGGGCATCCGCTTGAAGAGAACCGTGCTGTTCCCCGGTACGTATAATGTCTGACCGAAACGGTCCGCGTACCCTCTGGCAGGTCCTTGGCCTCTACGCGGCAGGATCTTGGTTCTGCCTCCAGGTGGTGGATATCCTCGCTGAGAACATCCCGCTTCCTTCTTGGGTCTTCCTGCTGACGCTGATCCTCCTGATCATCGGATTGCCCATTACGGCCGCCACGGCGTACCTGAACACTCGCCGTGTCGGAGCTGCCAGAGAGGAGGATGGCGGGAGTAGTTTCGCACATCAGCTACTTACTTGGCAGAACGTACTCCGCAGCGGGATGGTGGCGATGGCCGTTTGGGGCGTGGCTGTCACTGGGTGGTTGCTACTCGGAGAGGATAGTCGATCGGGGTCGGAAGTGATGGCTGAGGTGCAGGAGATCGAACGGCTGCTGAGCGAGGACGACTACTCAGCGGCATTCGCCCTCGCCGAGGAGGTCGAGCGCATCATTCCGGGAGATGAGATCCTCGGTGAGCTGTGGTCACGCATCGCGCGATCGGTGGACCTGACGACGTCCCCTGCTGATGCAACACTGTCCGTCGCTTTCTACACCGAGGGAGGAGACCCGGAATGGCGTGCCATCGGAGCATCTCCTGTCACGGCCGTGAGCCTGCCACGTGAGGCGGTCCACCTCCGGATCGAGAAGGTGGGCTTCGAGACCATTGAGACACTCCTGGGCAGCGGGGGCGCCAACTTCGAGTTCCCCCTCGATGAAGTCGGCTCCATTCCCACGGGGATGGTACGCATCCCCGGAGGAGATAAGCGCATCCAGCTCGCGGCGTTCGATGACTACCCAGCGGTTCGCACGCCCTCGTACCTCATCGATAAGCACGAGGTGACGAACAGTGAATTCAAGGAATTCGTCGACGCCGGAGGGTACCGAGACGCCACGTATTGGAAGCACACCTTCGTCGACGAGGGACAAGAGTTTTCCTGGGACGACGCGACGGACCGCTTCCGGGATCGGACCGGACGTCTCGGTCCCTCTACCTGGGAGGGCGGCACGTACGCGGCCGGAGAGGGTGAGTACCCCGTATCTGGTGTGAGTTGGTACGAGGCAGCGGCCTACGCAGAGTTCCGTGGGCGGAGCCTGCCAACCGTGTTCCACTGGCTCGGCGCCACAGCGACGGGTCTGGCGACGTTCATCCTGCCGCAGAGCAACTTCTCGGGCGAAGGACCTCGAGCGGTAGCCGCCTCGATGCCGGGACCGAACGGCACGCACGACATGGCGGGGAACGTGAAGGAGTGGTGCTGGAACGAGACGGGTGCCAACCGCTTCATCCTCGGCGCGGCCTGGAACGAACCGACGTACCTGTTCTTCGAGCAGGACGCCCGACCCCCGCTTGATCGCTCGGCGAACAATGGTTTCCGGACCGCTGACTACCTCGGGGCCGAGCACGCGGCGCTCGAGGCATCTATGCGCCCGATCGAGCGCGTCATCCGCGACTATACGCTGGAGTCTCCCGCTTCCGACGAGTTGTACCAGGCGTACTTGGCCCAGTTCTTATACGACCCGACGCCGCTCAACGTCACTCCCGTCGCCACGGATGACAGCTCTCCTTACTGGATCCGCGAGGTCGTCGAATTCGATGCGGCATACGGTGGCGAGCGGATGACAGCCCATCTGTTCGTGCCGCGCGACGTGCCGACGCCCTATCAGACGGTCGTCTACTTCCCCGGGTCCAACGCGACCCGCCAGACATCCAGCGATCGAATGGGGCTCTCCAGCATCGATTTGATCGTGAAGAGCGGGCGAGCCGTTCTGTGGCCCGTGTACAAAGACACGTATGAGCGATCCACGGGTCTCGAGTTCACTGATCCCAATGAAAGTCGCGCATATGTGGAGCACGTCATCTGGTGGATCAAAGACCTCGAGCGATCCCTGGATTATCTCGAGACGCGACCCGACATCGACGTCGAGAGGATCGCCTACATCGGCCATAGCTGGGGCGCGCGCATCGGCAACATCGCCCTCGCCGTTGAGCCTCGGCTGCGTGTGGGTGTCCTGATTTCTGGTGGTTTCCCTCTCATGTTCTCCCAGCCCGAAGTCGCCGAGATTACCTTCGCGGCTCGCGTCTCAATCCCGGTACTCTTCATCACGGGCACGCATGACCGCGTGTTCCCCTACGAAACCAGTCAGACGCCGATGTTCGAGCACCTCGGCACCGCCGAGACGGACAAGCACTGGGTGAGATACGACGGCAGCCACGGGGTCAGAGGGGAGTTCCGCGAGCAGGTCTACCAGGAAATCCAGGACTGGCTGGACGAGTACTTCGGACCTGTTGGGTAGAGAAAGACTTGGGTGGAGCTTCTGGAAGTTTACTCCTCCTCCTTTTCTCTCCTCCCCTTTGAGCATCCACCGGAGAAGCCCCCAGCACATCAAGACGATTCCGAAGCTGCTCAGGTCGGGATCGGACCGGGGGCGGGGCATCAGTCGCTTCTGTGAAGCGTTTCGAACGCTCGTAATACTCGAGCAAGTATCCGTGTGTATCCGATGGTTCGGTATCAGGGTCATCGAACAGGAACCGTACGAGGCGCGAGTCATCGACTCGCATCTGAGCACCGCCCGCGACTCGCTCGGCGACGGCTATCAGCCCGACCCCGACCCCCCTCATGCCATGTCCCATCCCACACCCCGACCTCACTCACCTCCCGCGTCGATAAGGCGGTTGCATCACCTATCCACTCCCTTCGTGAATTCGTTGAGGCACTCGCCATAGAGTCACGGCTCTTCACCGAGCCGGTACAAGCATGAGCCGATATTCGGCCCGAGCCTCAACCGCCTCTTTGGTGAAAAGCATGGGAAAGTATTCCCCAGCCCCCCACGGTTCGCTGAGATTCCCGTAGAACGGACTCCCAGGTCGGCCGGACTGCCCCGGAGCGTTGGTAAAGACGGAATTATCAAAGTCGGAGAAATCGACGATGTGGCGGTATGTCGCTCCGGTAGCCGCCATCGTCCCAGCCCCTCCCGATCGCTCTACCGAGGGAAGGTCATATGCCGACACAAACCTGTGGGGGAATTCGGACCGCTGAATCATGCCCCAGCGCCACTCCTCCAAATCCTCCCCCAGCTCTGATAGAAGATTGTCGAGCCCCTGCTGAATCGCTCCCTCCAGCAACGAATGGCGGGCCTCTTCGGATCCTTCATTTGCCCGAGCGGCATCGGGAATCTCACGCCGCACCGCGCTGTAGATCGCAGCGGCCCGGCTGTCGCGTTGGTACACTGCGTCCCAAGCGGCGAGGTCAGCTCTGGCACGCTCGATCACTGGATCCTCCGAGGTCCATCCACGGAAAAAAGGCAAGTCCGCGTTGGCTGCTGCGGAGTAGGCGTCTTGCTGGAGGTCTATATGGTCTTGAAGGGTGAAGCCGGTTCGGCCCGAGAGGACCGCCTGCAGGCGGTCAAATCTGGGGAATGTTGTGGCGCTCTTGAAAAAGAGCGGCGGATCGTAGCCAGGAGGGTGGATGTTATGGTTCGCAGTACCGATCCAGCCACGCTCGGGATTAAACTCCTCCGGGAGGTCACTGCGAAAGCCGTCCCATTCGTATGCGCCGGTTCCGGGCACAGGGAGCCGACCGTGCCACCCCTCCCGTTTGGGCGATGCCGCAGCGGCTTGCCAGGCAATATTTCCGTCGATGTCACCACAGATCATGTTCTCGGTGGGCGCCTTCCAGTACTTCATCTCGCCCAGGAATTCGGTGCAGTTGTTGACTACGTTCAGCCTTAGAGAGGCGAGATAGCCAGTACTTCCTGGCTCGTGCATTGTGGAGCGAAGTGCGTAGGCAAGGTTGTTGGATTCGTCACGATGAAAAATCGGTCCATGTCTCGTGTACTCTAGCTCCACCACTACTTGATCTCCGCCTTTGACCATGATGGTATCGGTGACGACCTCGACAGGCTCCCAGTTCCCGTTCCATTTCACCTCACGAGGATTCTCAGGATTCACCTCTTCGACATACACATCCGACTGGTCCGTACCGACGATCGTGAGTCCCCACGCCACCCGGCCGTTGTGGCCGATAGCAACCCCTGGCAGCACGGGTTCAGTGGAGCCGATCGCCGTCCACCCCGGAGCGTCGAGATGAACGACATAACGCAGGGACGGATTGGCCACCCCTCTGTGAGGGTCATTCGCCAGAATAACTTGCCCAGAGGCATTAAGCCTTGGACCGGCGACCCAGTTGTTACTTCCCGGTGAGGTCTCTCGGACGCCAAGATTCCGGGTAAAACTTATATTTTCCCACAGCGCCGGCTCGAGGAGTTCCGGGCGAGGTCCGCCTCCCTGAAACCCAGCCAAACCCTCCGCTACCTCTTCACCGATCAGGGAGAGGTCGACCCCGTTCGGGACCGAAAGCTCTCGGTAGGGATTAGGACGAGCCCTACGGTTCGCCTCCTCCGTTCCGAGCTCGGCGACCTGCTGAGCCAGTCGGAGTTCACTCCGTCCGTTCCCGATAGGCATCGCCGTCTGCATTCGCAAAAGGGATGCCTGTGGTGTCCACGGCAGCGGTGTGATGCCCGTGAGGGTGTACTCAACAGGAAGCCGATCCGCTGCCGACTCTATGTACGCATTTACACCTCGGGCGAAGGCCTCGAGAATTTGCCGACCGTCTGGGTGATAACTCCCGAACTCTTCGTCAGTCCACGGACCACGGTATCCCATGAGACGAGCGACCTGATCGTGTCTCACATAGTCGGGTCCAAGGATTTCCGCGAGCCGTCCCTGACCGGCACGTCGATACATATCCATCTGCCAGAGTCGGTCCTGAGCCTGAACAAAACCCTGGGCAAAGAACAGGTCGTCTAGGTTGTCCGCAAAAATGTGAGGCACACCCCAAGGGTCACGCAGTACTTCGACTTGGGAGCTCAGTCCGGGCAGGACAATCTCGCCTTCGATGGTAGGCAAGTGTGACGCGGCCAACTCCGTGAGCCGATCAGGAGCCGGCCTTTGATCGCAGGCGAGGAGGAGCACAGCCGCGCCGGACGACACGACGAGACACCAAATCCGGTTACGCATACCGTCCTCCAATCTGGAAGGGGGGGGACATTAGGGTAGGGCAAACTGTCTATTGGACGCCAGCCGGCCTACCGGATGGGTTCGCGCGGGACCTCGAGATCCCTCCTTGCCGAGGGCAAAATTCTCGGGGCGGTCTTTCGTTGCCCACCCGGAACAAGTTCTCCTACAGCGGGCTTGCCGGTCGACGCTGTTTCCCGGCCTCCGGCCGAATACGCAAGGGACAGCGTCGGTGCCGTAGAGGGTGTGGAGCTGTCCCGGTTCAGTGGACGGCCGGTGGTTGGCCTACGTCTCGGACGAGTCGGGCCGCGACGAGGTCTACGTCCGTCCATTTCCGAATACCGATGACGGTTTTTGGATGGTCTCAACCGGTGGTGGAGGTGAGCCGGTTTGGGCCCACAGCAGCCGGGAGCTGTTCTACAGGAGCGATGGGAACTTGATGGTCCAGGACGTCCTACAGGGAGAGGCGTTCGCCATTGGAGAACGGAGGGTGCTGTTTTCGGCCGAGCCTTATCGTGCCGGCCCCCGGCATCCGCACTACGACGTGACGCCCGACGGTCGACACTTCCTGATGATCAGGCCTCTGAGTGGATCCGGTGGGGAAACCGAGCTGATCGTTGTCGAGAACGTCTTCGAGGAGTTGAAGGCGAGGGCGGGGAATTGACCGAGACGGCGGCAGGCTCTCCGGGGCTTGCAACGCCGATTGCCTTGCCGTACTCGGAGTCGCGGTCGAGTGGGCGATCGCTGATGCGGTCGAGAATGCTGGTGCGAACGCAGATGCGATCTACCTGGACCTCGATGTGGAGAACCCCCCCCGGCAGAGCCTAATTCGTCCGGCAGATAGTCGGGCGGCTCCGAGTGTGACAGGGCGCACGATCAGGAGCGCGTCGCGCTCAAGGTGCTCAAGCCGGATCTCGCCGCGGCTGTCGGAGCGCTCACGACCACGGCGAACCTCCAGCATCCGCATATCGTGCCGCTCTTCGATTCGGGTGAGGCGCGCTGGGGCGTGTTCTACGTGATGCCGCTCATGTACATGAGCCCGGAGCAAGCGACCGGGGGCGGGGAGATCGGCCCCGCCAGCGACATCTATTCGTTGGGCTGCGTCCTGTACGAGATGTTGAGTGGAGATCCGCCCTACACAGCCTCTCCCATGGCCGTCTTGACGAAGATGCTCACGCAACGGCACACGCCCATCCGCGAAATTCGGGATACCGTTCCGGGTCCCGTCGAGGCCGCACTCGAGAAGGCGCTGGCCAGCGTTGCGGCGGATCGATTCGGCACGGCGGAGAAGTTCGCCGAGGCGTTGGCCGTCGAGAGGTAAATGAGCGGGCGGCCAGTAGGCTGCGCGCTGCTCTGTCGATTGCCTCATAGCGCTCCCGCCCTTTCTCCCCGGGAGGGCCGGTCGGAATCAAGGAAAAAAGCTCCGTTTCCGTGGCACTCGCACGTATAAGGTGCTCCACTGTCGGTTACGCGGATCCGCCGATAGGTTACGCCAAGTTCGTGGAGTTGGGGGGGGGACCCTATCTGTGAGGGAGAATAGGATGCGATTACGTGTCATGGTTGCTGTTGCACTACTGGCTGTGATGTCGCCGTGCCTCTTAGAGGCCCAGTCGATCACGGGCACCGTTCGGCAACAGACCAGCGGAAGCCCGGTCGAGGCGGCGCAGGTCTTCTTGGAGGGGATCAACCTCGGTGGTCTGACCCAATCCAACGGTCAGTACCTCATCGTGAACGTGCCCCTCGGAACCCATACGCTGACAGTGCAGAGTCTCGGATACCGTACGGAGTCCGTCACGGTCACCGTCGCTGCCGGACAGACTGTGACCCAGAACATCTTCCTCAGTCAGCAGGCACTTCAGCTGGATGAGGTGGTCGTGACAGGCACGGCGGCCGCCAGCCGGGTACGTGAGATCGGTAACTCGGTCGCGGTGCTCGATGCTTCCATCGCCGAGGTGCAGCCGATCACCAACGTCTCGGATCTGTTGCGGGGTCGGGTGGCCGGCGTCGTGCTTCAACAGGGGACTGGTGACGCCGGAACCGCCTCCACGATCAAGATCCGTGGCAGCTCGACCATGCGCACGGTGAACGACGGACCGCTCATCTACATCGACGGGATCAGGGTTTCCAACCGCATGGAGAGTGGCCCGAGTCGCGGTAGCGACGTGTCCCGGATCGACGATATGGATCCCGCGATGATCGAGAGCATCGAAATCATCAAGGGCCCGGCGGCTGCCACCCTCTACGGCACCGAAGCGGCCAACGGCGTAATCAACATCAAGACGAAGCGGGGCGCGATCGGGGCGGCCCAGTGGAACTTCACCACGCGCCAGGGAACCTCGTGGTTCGCGAACCCCCCGGGGCATACGCCCACCAACTGGGGGGTGAACCCGAACACCGGTAACGTCGAGACGCTCAACATCCTGGAGAACCAGGTTGAGAGTGACCTGATCTTCCGCAACGCTCGCAGCCAATATTACGGAATCGACGTTTCGGGCGGCAATGCAGCCTTCCGGTACTTCGTCTCGGGATCGGCTGCCTTGGACGAGGGTGTGACCTTCAACAACGCGGCGAACCGCTACAACACCCGCATCAACGTCTTCGCCCAGCCGAATGACCAGTTGACCATCCAGGCGAACGCAGGCATCGGGCTGAGCCGTATCGCGCTTCCCACTGACTATCCTTATGAAGAAGCGGTCTATGCCGGCCCAGCGGACCTGGCACGAACACCTGATCGCCGCGGATACCGTAGAGCAGTTCCGGAGGCTCGGTACGAGAGGGAGCACAACAATCTCAATTCCGAGCGCACGACCGTGGGTGCGACGGCGACCCACACACCCTTCGATTGGTTCACCCAAAAGATGACTTTTGGCCTCGACCTGACCAACCAGGCAGAGGACCAGTACAACAAGTTCCTGAGTCCTGAGTTCGCGCAGTACTTCAGCACGAACACCGCCGCCGGCAGCAGAAGAACGAATCGGGAGACGGTGATATACACGACGTTCGACTACGCCGCGTCGGCCACCCGTGATCTGACGAGTAGTATCGCGTCGACCACGTCCGGGGGCTTCCAGGTCTATACGCGGTCCGTCAGGGATCTGACGGGTTCAGGCAGCCGCTTTCCTGCGCTCGGATTGTCCGCCATCACCGCTACCGGTACTGGTCTCAAACCGAGTGACGGTCTCGTCGAGAACAACACGGTCGGCGTGTACCTCCAGCAGCAGATCGGCTTCAACGACCGCCTATTCATCACCGGCGCGTTGCGGGCGGACGACAACAGTTCGTTCGGTCAGGACTTCGACCTCGTCTACTACCCGAAGCTGAGCGCATCGTGGGTGTTGAGTGAAGAACCCTTCTGGGGACTGGACATGTTCGATCAGTTCCGCCTTCGCGCCGCCTACGGCGAATCAGGCCAGCAGCCTGACGCCTTCGACGCCCTGCGCAGCTATGGGACCCGACTCTCTGCGGTCGGCGGGGCGACGGTCACTCCCAGGTCGCCCGGAAACAGCACGCTCGGCCCGGAGCGGGGCGTGGAATACGAGGCCGGTTTCGATGCCTCGTTCGCCAGCGGCCGAGTCACGCTCGACTTCACGTACTACGACCAGAAGACGAAGGACGCCATCGTATCGCGGCCGGTTCCCCCCTCTCAGGGCTTCGACCGAGATCAGTTCGTGAACATCGGAGAGGTCCACAACCGAGGCGTCGAGGTTTCTCTGGGCGCTCGGATCATCCAAAGCCAGGCCTTGTCCTGGGACCTCATCCTCAACTTGGCCACGAACAGGAACCGGGTTACGGACCTCGGCTTGCCCGGCAACATCGAGTTGGGGTGGTCGACACGCCACCAGCAGGGCTACCCGGTGGGTTCGATGTTTGCCCCGCAGGTGATTTTCGCGGAGTTCGTAGGCGACACCGACGAGATCAACAGAGAAACCATGCGGTGTGACGACGGCGGCGGTCAGCAGGTCATATGCGACACGAATGCGTGGATCTACCAGGGACACCCGGATCCGAACTACGAGGCGTCGCTCATCTCGTCCTTCACGATTGGCGATCGGCTCACCATTTCGGGCCTGGTGCAAGCCAAGATCGGCCAGACTAAATACGATCTGCAGGGTTGGTGGAGGTACGCGGGGTGGCAGCAGACGGAGTTGAATCTCAGGCCACGCGAGTTTGTCGCACGTGGCGAGGCCGTCGGAGACGGTGGCGTCCCGATCAACGAGGTCGCCGAGGCCCAATACGGCGCCAGCGGCGAGTTCGCTCTGTGGATCAACGAAGCGTCCTTCATCCGCTTCAAGGAACTCTCCGTCAGCTACCTGATGCCGGAGTCTTGGGCCCAGGCGCTTGGCGCCACCCGCGGAACGATCAACATCGCTTCACGCAACCTGGGCATGATCTGGACGAACTGGCAGGAATGGCCGCACCACGATCCGGAGGTGGTCGATCCCACGAGCACGTTCAGCGGGAACAGAGAGCCGCAGCAGGACACTGCGATACCGCCCGTAACGTCGCTGACCCTCACTGTCCGTCTGAGCCGATAGGGGGCCACGAATCATGGAAAAGCTGTCAATGAACAGACGATCTCTAGACCTTCCCGTCCTCGTGCTCTGCTCGTCGCTCATTCTGAGCGGCTGTGGCGCGTTGGACGACCTTCTCACAGTCGAGGCTCCCTCGCAGGTCGTGGCAACCGACCTCGAGGTCCCGGGAGCCGCGTCTCTCCTCGTGCGGAGCGTGGCCAACGAGTTCCGGTGTTCCGTAACGTTGTATGCAACCGCGAGTGCCCTTACCGGCATGGAGTGGGCCGACGCGTCGGAAAACTCCGTCCTGAACATCTGGGACCAGAGGGTCCACGACCCGAGCGGATACGGGGCTCGTTATGCGAGCGCAGACTGCGGGGGTAACGAACCAGCGATCTACCGTCCGCTCTCCAGAACGCGGTGGCTCGGTGACCAGACCCTGACCCAACTCATGGGTTGGGACGGGGCGGACGTGCCCGATAAAGCCGCGCTCACGGCCGAGGTGGCCCTGTACACTGGATACTCGTACCTGTATCTCAGTGAGGCCATGTGCTCCGTGGCCTTCGACGGCGGGCCGGAGCAGACCATTGAATCATCCTTCCAACTCGCTGTCGATCGTTTCAATGTGGCGATAGGGGGGGGCGGGAGCAGCGACATCACAAACGCGGCGAAGGTCGGGAAGGCGAGGGCGCTTCTCAGCCTCGGCCAAACGTCCACAGCCGCTGCCGAGGTCGGGTCCGTACCGGCCGGCTTCTCGTTCGAGGTGGCATACTCAAGCACCGACCAGGACCTGTATAACAAGGCGTGGGAGTTCAACATCGACGACGAAAATGTGACGATCGGTGAGACGTATCGGGGCGTGATGACCGAGGGTGTCCCCGATCCGAGGATCTCCGTGTTCAATCCGGGAATCCTGAACTCGAACTCGGGGATTCCGGTCTGGCAGTCGGATAAGTACCCATCGGGCGGTTCGCCCGTGCAGGTGGCCAGCTGGGAGGAGGCGCAGCTCATCATTGCGGAGAATCATATCGACACCGGTAGCCTTGCGAGCGCGGTCGCCATCTTCGACGCGCTGCACGCCGCGGTCGGTCTGCCGGCCTATTCGGGCGCTGTGACGAAGTCGGCACTCATGGACCAGCTCATCTTCGAGCGCTCGGCCGAAATGTTCTTGGAGGGGCACCATCTCCAGGACATCAAGCGCCTCAACATTCCGCTATTCCCAGCCAAAGGGGTGTCGATTCCCTTCGGAGGGTCGTACGGAGACCAGATGTGCTTCGTGCTTCCGGCCAGCGAGTTCCAGAACAACCTCTGCATCAGTGAAGGAATCTGCGGGTAAGGAATCGAACATGACGTGAGGACCTCGAGGTCGAGGTTCGTACGGGAGGAGCGTGGGGACGGCTGCGAATGTGCGTCCGTCCCCACAACTTTTTCGCGGCAGGTTCCCAAAGGTCCTTGGACGGCTGGCCAAGAAGTACAGAGGGCCGTTCCTCTCTTGTGGCCTGTCCCAGATCAGCCGGTCAGCGTCCCGTCACGACGTTGATCACCCCGGACCGATGTCCGGTGCCCCAGCGCGTCGTCGCGTCGCCCGGCCCGATGAACTCCATGCGCTTGATCTGATTCGGGGCGACCTGATGAAGCGTCGCCAGACCCCCACGGAGAATGCCGTCGACATACACCACCGGAAATGACGAAGCACCGTTGGTGAAGGAAGTTTGGCCGCGAGCAAGGAGCCAGGTGGGCCGCAGGCGACGGATCAGAGCGTACGCGGTGGGATCCGGCGTCCCTCGGAGAAGGATCTCTTCGCGCGAAATCTCATCCGGAAGACGAGCCACATCATCCGCAGGCGGTGCGGGTGGCGCGTCGAGCGGACTAGGAGTACTGCCCCCGCAGGCGCCGAGTGAGACCGCCAAGGCGAGGCCGAGCGCGCTGGAGCCAGCCGGACAGCGCATGGGAAAGGACCGGCGAGTAATCATGACCTCGTACTCCGGTAGTAGGCTCATCCTTGCTTCGCAAGCTCCTATCGTCTTGGCACGTCCTCGCATCCACTCAGTGAGAGCGCACCACCGCCTTCGACGTATCCCTGTCCTCGGGCTCTGCGCCCCCACTGTTACCGGTCGCGACGCCGGTCCACCCAACCGCGATCAGGACTGCGACGACGACGAATCCGATCGTCTTCGAACGGCTGAAGCGCTGCACCTCCATCGAGTCGATGTCGCCCATAGCCGCTCCCACGACCTCACTCGGACTGAACCGCCTGTCTTGGCTGGCTCCAGTGGATACGATGGAGTCGTTTCGCATGACGGGGTTCTTGAGCGTCAGGGTCCGTCCATCCGCGAGCGTGAGTCGGACCGACGCCGGGCGTTCTTCAGAGGCGAACGCCCATGGACTGACCGTCGTAGGTTGCCACGTGTGGCATCCTACGAGCAGCACGAGCAGAGGTGCACAAAGGAAACGTCGGTATCGGGAAGCTCTCCTGCTCATTCAAGACCTCGACTTGTCGGCTGTCTCGAGGGGAGTCGTGACGTACAGTCGTAATCCGGTTGTGCGCGCGGCGCTCGCAATCCGGGGGGGACTGCTGTGACATGGACGTGCCCGGATTCGGAAAGATCGCCCGGTGGTGGTCTGCCCGGATCGCGCCAGTGCACCGAGACGATATCTACTGTAATGTACGCTACGCGCGCGACGTCGGCACGTTTCGCTCGTCGAGATCCGTGCCCGCGCGCACTGCCTCATCGAGGCCGCTAGCGCTTCATCGAAGAGAGGTGGTCCAGGCATGAGTGTCATGGTCTCCGGGCCGAGCCCATCGTCGGCCGTAGTCCTCCGCGGGCGGGGGATGCAAGACTCGGCAGCTCGCTACGGCGAGCGTGAGGGGATGGATCGCCGAGTTACGCTCCCCGGTGCGCAACGATGCGTCCGCGGAGCCGGCTTGCCGTTGGCTCTGGAGGCTTCGGGCGGACGGCACGTCGCTCGGGAAGTGCTTCGATGAAGAGAGAGACCCGGCTTCTTCTTGCGGGCCTGATGCTCTCCGCGCCGGGTTGCAGCGACGCCACCGGGCCGCTTCTCGACGCTGGGGGGCGCTGCGGCACTCGGACGGACGCGGTCGTGACTTTCGCGGACCCCGCTCTCGAATCGAGGGTGCGGAGCGCTCTCGAGATCGGCAGCTCCGACGCGCTCACGTGCGCGAGAGTGACCTCTCTACGTTTCCTCGGCGCCAATGGTGCAGGGATCGCGAGCCTGGCGGGGGCCCAGAACCTCATCGGACTGGATGAACTCCTTCTCTCCGGCAACTCGATCTCGGATCTCAGCGCCCTGAGCGGGCTCACTGGAATCACGTTGCTCGACCTGAGCGAAAACTCCGTCACGAACATCGGCGCGCTGAGCGGGCTCACCAACCTCATCGGCCTGAGTCTCACTCGGAATTCGATCAGCGATATCGGCCCACTCAGCGGGCTCGCCGGCCTTCAGCTGCTCGCCCTGGATCACAACTCGATTAGCGACCTCAGCCCGTTGGCCGGGCTGACCAGCCTGGTTCGTTTGGTCCTTTTCAACAACTCGATTACGGATCTCAGCCCGCTGAGTGGACTGACGGGGCTCGCGCTGCTCGACCTCGGCGAAAACTCCGTCCCCGACCTTGCTCCCGTGAGTAGCCTCGTTGAGCTCACTGTGCTCGGTCTCGACGGGGCCTCGGTCACGGATGTCAGCCCGCTGACCGGGCTGAGACTCCTGACCGTCCTCGTCCTCGACGACAACAGCTCGCTCACCAACATCCGGCCCTTGATCGACAATACGGGGATTGGCAGAGACGACACGGTGTATCTCAACGGTACCGAGGCACGCTGCGACGATGTCGCGACGTTGACGTCGAGGGGGGTCATCGTCTTCTCTGAGTGCTCCTGACCTCCAACCGAGCGAGGCCAATGCGGTTGGAAGCTCCTGGCTGTCATCCGAGCCAGAGAAGCCCGGGGAAAGACCGCCTGCGTGCTCCGCCGCACGAGTAGCGGCTTTCTGGACTCGCGAGACGTGGTGGCGCAGCCCATATTCTCCACCATGCGCACTATCATCTTCGTGGCGCTGGCCGCCCTGGGAATCATCTTCGTCACCCGCTGGTCTCTGGCCATCCGTAGCTCCGCGGCTGGCGGAGAAGCTGGTTTCCAGTGGCCGTCGGGCCTCCAGACCGTGATCGGTTTTGTCACCAACTTTTTCGACACCCTGGGCATCGGCTCTTTCGCCCCCACCACGTCGTGGTACAAGCTGCAGAACGTGGTGCCGGACGAGCGCATCCCCGGGACGATGCACGTAGGGCATACACCGCCGGTCATCGTCCAGGCGTTCATCTTCATCGCCATCATCGAGGTCGACCTGATGACCTTGTCTGTGATGATCGGAGCCTCGGTGGTGGGAGCCTGGCTCGGGGCCGGCGTGGTGGCGGGGTGGCCGCGACGCAACATCCAGATCGGCATGGGAGTTGCGCTCCTCCTGGCGGGGGCGTCGTTCGTGGCGGCGAATCTCGGCTACGCTCCCGTGGGCGGCGAGGATCTGGGCCTGAGTGGGGTCGCGCTGGGCGTCGCGGCAACCGGGAGCTTCATTCTCGGAGCGCTCATGACCCTGGGCATCGGCATGTACGCGCCGTCGATGATCATGATCAGTCTTCTGGGCATGAACCCGGCGGTGGCCTTCCCGATCATGATGGGATCTTCGGCGTTCCTCATGCCGGTGGCGGCGCTCCGCTTTCTCAAGGCGGGCGCGTACAGCGTCCGGCCCGCTCTGGGCCTCTCGCTGGGTGGCCTTCCCGCGGTGATGATCGCCGCGTTCATCGTGAGGTCCCTGTCGTTGACGACCATGCGCTGGCTGGTGGTGGTGGTGGTTTCCTACGCGGCCGTGGCGATGCTCCGGTCCGTCTACCTAGAGCGCGGCGAGCTACCGCGTGAGGCGGCGCCCGCGGAGTCCGTGTAGGCATGGCACATCGGCGAGAGCGTGCAGGTCGCGACGACACGATTGACACCGGACTTCGGCCCTCGGTACCATCCTTTGGTCCGTACCGCTCGACTTGGTCGATCCGATGAATCGTTATGCTGTCGCAGCGCTGCTCGGTGGTTTGCTCCTGATGGTGGACGCTCCGCCTGACACGCCGTTGGCACGGTATGCGTCGGCGATCCATCGCACCCCGGATGCGCACGTAGCGAGCCGCGACGAACTCGACGACGTCGTCGGGAACTACTGCGAACGCTGCCACAACGACCGCCGCTTGAGCGGCAACCTGTCGCTCGTCGGATTCGAGCTCGGCGACGCGGTGGCCGAGGCGGAGACCGCCGAGATGATGATCCGGAAGCTGCGCGCCGGCATGATGCCGCCTCCCGGTGCGCGCCGTCCTGCCGGGGACACGCTCGACGCGCTCGCCGAGACGCTCGAGGAGCTCATCGACGAGGCGGCGCGGAAGCGGCCGCGCCCGGGCACGAGACCGTTCCAGCGCTTGAACCGCGCCGAGTATGCCCGTCTGGTGAAGGATGTTCTCGGCCTCACGGTCGACCCTTCGCGGTGGCTACCGGCGGACCAGATCAGTGCGAGCTTCGACAATATCGCCGACGTGCAATCCGTTTCGCCGACGCTCATGGACGCGCTCCTCACCGCCGCGAGCGAGGTGGCCCGTCAGGCGGTCGGTCAGGAATCGGCCCCTGTTTCCGCAAATACCTACACGAACCCGCCGTCGGTCTCGCAACACGAGTGGGAGCATGTCGAGGGCGCGCCGTACGGTACGCGCGGCGGAATCAGCGTGCTGCACAGCTTCCCGGCCGACGGCGAGTACACGTTCTCGATGGGATTCATGTCGGGCTGGGGCGAGCGCTTCCACGACATCGATGTTTCGATCGATGGAGAGCGTGTGGCACTCCTGAGTTACGGTGGAGATATCGACTTCCAGGGTCGGAAGGATTTCCCGATCGAGACCGGACCCGTCTTCATTCGAGCGGGCCAACGCCGCGTGACGGCTGCGTTCATCCGCCAGATGGAAGGCCCGTACGAGGATCTCATCCGGCCGCACGATTGGTCGCTCACAGGCACCGAAGCCAGCTACGGCACGACGTCGCTTCCGCACCTGATGAGCCTGACGCTCGAAGGGCCCTACAACCCGGTCGGAGTCTCGGACACGCCGACGCGCCAGCGCATCTTCACGTGCCGGCCCACATCTGCCGAGGAAGAAAGGCCGTGTACCGAAGAAATCGTCTCGACGATCGCCGCTCGGGCGTACGGTCGTGATCTGGAGGATGGCGATCTCGAGCCCTTGATGGGGTTCTACGACATGGGCGCCGCAGAAGGTGGGTTCGAGATGGGGATCCGCACCGCGCTCGAAGCGATCCTCGCGAGCCCGCACTTTCTCTTCCGCATGGAGCGCGAACCCGAAGGACTGGACCCGGGTGAGATCTACGAGTTGGATGATCTCGACTTGGCTGCGCGTCTGTCTTTCTTCATCTGGGGAACCAACCCCGACCAGGAGTTGTTGGAGCTCGCGCAAAAGGGCGATCTCTCCGACGACCGTGAGCTGGAACGGCAGACACGACGCTTGTTGGCCGACGCACGGTCGCAGTCACTCGCCACTCGGTTCGCCTCGTTGTGGCTGAGGCTGCAGGATCTAGAAAAGGTGGAGCCGGACGCGTTCTGGTTCCCGAACTACAGCCGTCAGCTCACGGACGCGATGCGCCGTGAGACCGAGCTCTTCTTCGATCATCTCGTACGCGAGGACCAGAGTCTGCTCGAGCTCTACCGCGCGGACTACACCTTCCTCAACGAACGTCTCGCGAACCACTATGACATTGCCGGCGTCCGTGGTGAAGAGTTCCGTCGCGTGCGCTATCCGGACGCTCGGCGCCTGGGCGTCCTGGGCCACGGAAGCGTATTGGTGCAAACGTCGCTCGGGAACCGGACGTCACCCGTGCTGCGCGGCAAATGGGTGATGGAAGTACTGCTGGGCGCGCCCCCTCCGCCCCCTCCTCCAGGTGTCCCCGACCTGGAAGAGACGGTGGGCGTGGAGCGGGGTCGTATGCTGACGACGCGTGAGCGCATGGAGTTGCATCGCGCCAATCCCCAGTGCGCCTCCTGCCACCGCTTCATGGACCCCATCGGCTTGGCGCTCGACAACTTCGACGTCACTGGGAAATGGCGGTTGCGAGAAAACGGGGTCCCGCTCGATACCCGCGGGACCTATTTCGACGGCACCGAAATCGAAACACCGGCTGCCCTGTCCGAGGTGTTGCTCAAGAGGCCCATCCCTCTCGTGCGGCACTTCACTTCCAACTTGATGGCGTACGCGCTCGGCCGGCGCCTCGAGTACTGGGATCAACCGGCGGTCCGCCGTATCGTGGAACGGGCCGAGAGCAATGAATATCGTATGTCGTCGTTCATCTTGGGTGTCGTGGCGAGCGACGCCTTCCGGATGAAGCAGGCGGCCACAAACTAACGAGGGCGCTTATGTACTTGATCGGCGAGAAGAGCCTCGCGCGCCGGGCGTTCCTGAAGGGCGCCGGCGCGGCCGTGGCCCTGCCTCTACTGGACGCGATGATGCCGCCGGGATCGCCGAGCGCGCTGGCCCGAGCCGGTGGACGCACGCGCCTCGTTTGCATCGAAGAAGTTCACGGTGTGCCCGGCTGCAATGAATGGGGTGCTACGCAGCACCTTTTCGCCCCGGCCACCGAAGGCCGCGATTTCGAGCTTTCAGAGGACAACGTGTTCAAGTCGCTGGAGCGCTGGCAGGATCATCTCACCATCGTCAGCAATACCGACGTGCGCATGGCCGAGGCGTTCGCGCCGCAGGAGATCGGCGGCGATCACTTCCGGTCGAGCGCGGTCTTCCTGACCCAGTCGCACCCCAAGCAGACCCAGGGGTCGGACATTCTCGTCGGCACGTCGCTCGATCAGGTACATGCTTTGCGCTTCGGGCACGAGACGGTGCTGCCATCCTTGCAGCTGAGTATCGAGAGCACGAACAAGGGCGGCGGCTGCGACTACAACTACTCGTGCGCGTACGTCGATTCGATCAGTTGGTCTTCGCCGACCACCCCGCTGCCGATGATCCGCAGCCCGCGCACCGCCTTCGACCTGCTCTTTGGTGCCGGTGGCACGCCGGAGGAGCGCTCGCTGCGAAGGCGCACGCACAGCAGCATTCTGGATTGGGTGGCGACGGAAGTCACAGCGATGAAGCGGAACCTGGGCGCCGCCGATCGGCGGCGCATCGACCAATATTTGCAGAACATTCGTGAGATCGAGCGCCGCATACAGGGAGTCGAAGCGCGTAACGACAGTGGGGCACCGCGCGAGCTGCCAGGCGCCCCACCCGGAGTCCCCGATTCGTTCTCGGAGCATATGAAGTTGATGTTCGACCTGCAGGTTCTCGCGTTCGAGACCGACATGACCCGCGTCGTCTCGTTCAAAGTCGGGCGTGACGCGTCGAACCGAAGGTTCCCGGAGAGTGGCTCGGATCGGGGCTTCCATCCTTCCTCGCATCACGGCTCGCGGGAGAAGGGCATCATGGAGTTCAACAAGATCTGCCAGTACCGGATGAGCCAGATGGCGTACTTCCTGGAGCGGCTCGAGGAGACCTCCGACGGTGAAGCGAGCCTGCTCGATCAGTCGATGATCGTTTGGGGGTCTCCCATGGGCGACTCCAACCTCCACAATCACCGTCGCTGCCCGCTCGCGATCATGGGGGGCGCGAGCGGTGAGTTGCGTGGTGGTATTCATCACAAGGCCGCCGCCGGCACACCCATGGCGAACGTCTTTACCAGCCTCTTGCAGAAGTTGGGCCACGACGACAGGGAGAGCTTCGGCGACAGTAACGGGGTCTTCTCACTGTGAAACTGGGACCGCGGTGGAGCCGGTGTCGTGCGCTTGCCCTGACGCTCCTGCTGACCGGGGCGACCGGGGCCCCCGTAGGTACCGCCCTCGCAGGCACCGGCGACCTCGATTCGCCCGTCGCGGACGCCGCCCAGCGCGATGACCTCGACTCGGTACGGAGTCTCCTACGCGCCGGCGCCGATGTGAACGCAGCCCAAGGTGATGGCATGACGGCGCTGCACTGGGCGGCCCGCCACGGCGCCGTAGCGATGGGCGAGGCACTGCTGTACGCGGGTGCGGGTGTCGACGCTGGCACGAGGATCGGAGGCTACACGGCGCTGCACGTGGCGGCGAGGGAAGCGCGCCGCGACTTCGTGGCGCTTCTCCTGGAGGCTGGCGCGGATCCGCGGGCTGTCACGAGCAACTCGAACGCGACTCCGCTCCATCTCGCGGCCGGTTCCGGCGACCCAGAGATCATCGGCGACCTCATGAGGCGAGGTGCCGAGGTCGACGCCCGCGAAGGCGCGTGGAGCCAGACGCCGCTCATGTTCGCGGCTGCCTACAACCGTGTCGAAGCGGTCCGCACGCTGATCGCATGGGGGGCCGATGCGAACGCGACGGCCCGTGCGATCGACGTAGTCGACTATGCGCGGGCAGACAGCCTCGCCGAGGCGCGGCTGTCACAGTTCCTGGCCGATCTCGAGAAGCAGGCGGGCGGCGGACCGGACTGGCAGCCGAAGCCGAGCCAAGTGCAGGCCGCGATCGAGCTTTCGAGGGAAATCCAGCGGAAGTGGCCGGATGTACCCCTCGACGAAGACGAGGACGAAGACGAGGACGAAGGGTCGGAAGACGGAGATGAAGGCACGGAAGCTGAAGCCGCCGAAGAAGGGACAGAAGCGGAAGACGAGGCCGCCAACCCTGAGGGCGAAGACGCAGACGAAAGCACCGAAGCGAGCGCGCCGGGCGAGGCGGAGCAGGACCTCGATCAAGACGCACCGGAAGCAGCGTCCGACGGTGCAGGGGAGTCGGCCGACGCGGCGGGCGTCGGTGCCGAAGCTGGCGAAAACGACGAAGAAGAGAAGCCTCGGCCGCTCACCTATGCCCAACTGGTTGGGAACTGGGGTGGCCTGACCCCGCTCCTGCACGCGGTTCGGCAGGGTCATCGAGAGGCGGTTCTGGAGCTTCTCGAGGGTGGCGCCGATATCAATCTGCCTTCAGGTGGAGACCATACCCCGCCGCTTCTAATGGCGACTGTGAACGGCCAATTCGATCTCGCGATGCTGCTTCTCGAACACGGAGCCGACGCGGGAGGCGCGAGCAGCGCTGGTGCCACGTCGCTCTTCGCCGTGCTGGAGCGCCAGTGGGCGCCGCGGGCGTCCTATGCCCACCCCACACAGCACGAGCAACAAAAAAGCACCCACATTGAGATGCTCCAGGCTCTGCTCGAGGCGGGTGCCGACCCCAATGTGCGGCTGGAGACCCACCTCTGGTACATGGAGTACACCTTCTCGGTGTTGCGCAGCAGCGGTATCAACCTGAAGGGTGCGACGCCGTTCTGGCGCGCCGCCTACGCGCTGGATATCGAGGCGATGCGTCTGCTCAAGAACTACGGAGCCGATCCCAACATTCCGACGCTGAAGCCGCCGGAGCGCCGAAGGCGCCGGCCTCCTCCGCCTGACGAGGAAGAGGCCAGCGAGCAGGAGACGGGCGAGCAAGAGGGCGACGAGGAACAGGCCGCCGGAGATGAAGTCGCCGCTGAGTCAGGAGGCACAGAAGCAGGCGAGGGAGAGGCCGGTTCCGCCGCCGAGCAGGTGAAGAACCCCTCAAAGGGCAATGCCGAGGGCGAGAGCGCAGACGAAGAGGAGGAAGGAGAGCCCGAGAGTGAAGAGAAGAAGGACTATTCGGGCGTTCCTCCCGTGCCGGTCGGTGGCCCGGCGATCCACCCACTCCACGCCGCGTCGGGCGTAGGGTACGGGCAGTCGTTCGCCGGCAACGCGCACCGCTACGTGCCCGACAACTGGCTCGCCGCGGTGAAGTTCCTGATCGAAGAGTGCGATGTCGAAGTCGATGTTCGCGATGCCAACGCGCTCACCGCGCTGCACCATGCCGCGTCGCGCGGTGACAACGAGTTGGTGCTCTATCTCGTCGGGCTCGGCGCGGACGTCACCGCCTTGAGCCGCCGTGGCCAGACCACGGCCGACATGGCGAACGGTCCGGTGCAGCGAGTCCCCGCATA
>Ga0208879_1001382_pt1 | contig 22985 bp, 16 predicted proteins | sample Knorr_S15_td_Bot_FD_185605 | JGI IMG/M metagenome (GOLD analysis project Ga0208879, IMG submission 185605) | Marine microbial communities from Southern Atlantic Ocean transect - Knorr_S15_td_Bottom_ad_5009_LV_A (SPAdes) (version 2) | ecosystem: Environmental > Aquatic > Marine > Oceanic | place...
ATACAAACGCGGGGAAATCAACACTCATGCAGGCGCTCACCGGAGAGGAAGTTTTTATACAGGACCAATTATTTGCCACTTTGGACACAACAATTCGATCCGTTTCATTCAATGGTACTCAAAAATTTCTTTTGAGCGATACAGTTGGGTTTATCCGAAAACTTCCCCATCACCTGGTAGCGAGTTTCAGAAGTACTCTGAAAGAAGTTATAGAAGGAAATCTGATTCTGATTGTACTGGATGCATCTTCCCAACAGGTCATGGAACACCTTGAAACAATTCATACTGTTTTGGAGGAACTCAAAGCAGACAAACATAAAACTTTATTAGTGCTTAACAAAATTGATTTGATTCATGGAAGCGCAAGGATGGCCTACTTGAAGCGAATTTTCCCTGAGGGAATACTGATATCCGCACGCAGCCAACTACGGATTGACCAGTTGATGAAAAATATTACCAGGGTCATGGATGAAACCTCTCAGACTGTGAACGTATTTTTTTCATTTGAGCAAGGAAGAGAACTTGCTGTTGCCCAGGAAGGGGTTGAGGTGTTGGAGCGGTCGTATGATGATGATGGCATTCGGTTGAAAATTCGCGGGTCTCCTCAGCGAATTAACCAGATAATTCTCTCCACTGAAAAATAAGACAATAAAAAGAAAGCCCTCTAGTTTTGGAGGGCTTTCTTAACCTGTTTCAGGCAGTTATTCAGGACCGCTATTTACATGTTGGGATGCCTCCCGAATACAGCAAACTTCCTTCATCCGCTAGTTTGCGGAAAGGCCCGTTTTTTGCATTCGGAGTACAGCTTCCAAGATTTTGATACTGAAGATCCTGAATTAACAGATCCCGAAACAGGAATTGTCAATAAACCTTGATGAAATTACGTACTTCTCCGGCTTTTTCAAACTAGGAATATCTTATTAGTTTAACGAATAAACTCACCGGAGGACGGCGAATTCAATCCACTAACTTTTGTTATTACTAAAATCTTCATTTTTTACTCAAATCTCAAATTTACCGCACAAGTTTAGCCGTCCGGTGGAGTGAGGGTTAGGCTTGTGTTTTATTTGGTTTATTATATTTTTTAAATAATCCCAATTATTTCTCCGAATATAAGTTGGTCTCACCTTCGCTTTTTGCTACAATCACTGCGCCAATACTGTCGCTGGTAACGTTCACCATGGTGCGGAACATATCCAGGGGGCGATCAACGGCAAGCATGGTTCCAACAATGACTGCTGCTCCGGGATGGTTGCCCAAGCCCACAGCATCCAAAACGATAAAAATCATCACCAGTCCTGCTGAAGGAATCGCCGCCGCGCCTACAGAAGCCAGGAAAGCGATAAGGACAACCACGACCTGCTGTGAAATGGAAAGATCAATTCCCAGCGCCTGGGAAATGAACAGAACACCAGCGCATTCGTACAGGGCAGTGCCGTCCATGTTGATGGTTGCTCCCAATGGCAAGACAAAACTGGTGGTACGGTTTGATACCCCCACATTATTTTCCACACAATTGATTGTGACCGGAAGTGTTGCACCGGAAGAACTGGTTGAAAACGCTGTGGCAAAAGCGGAAGCCATGGCTTTCCAGTGTTTTATGGGATTGATCTTTGTAAAGATGAAAAATATCAGTGGTAGAATAACCAGGAAATGAATTGAGAGCCCGATGGTTATGGTGATCATATATTTCCCCACAGCTTTGAAAATATCCAAACCTGAATTTGCAACTGCCGTTGTGATGAGCCCGAAAACGCCAATAGGGAGGAGGGCAATAATTCCCTGTGTCAGTTTCATCATGGCTTTGAAACCGTAGTCAAAAAAATTGGTCAAAAATTCCTGCGGTTTCCCGGAAAGACGGGTAATGGAAAAGCCGAAAAGAATGGACCAGAAAATTATACCGAGCATATCTCCTTCCACCGCCGCCCTGATTGGATTCAGGGGAATCATGCGAATCAAGATTCCCCCCAGGGAATCAGGTTTGTGCAAGGTAGCGGGATCAAAATCTCCGCCTATACCTGAAAGTTCAATCCCAACTCCCGGCTTGATAAGGTTGGTGAGAGTCAGCCCCACCAGAATGGCAAGGATGGATGTTAAAAAATAATAACCGAACGTTTTTGCACCCATTCGTCCGAGGGTTTTACTGTCGCCAAGACTTGCCACCCCGCTGGTGATGGAAAAAATGATGAGCGGAACAATGATCATTTTCAACAGGCGCATAAAAATGGTTCCTAGAGGTGCTACTATCGTTGATTTTTCGCCCATAATAAGGGCGAATGCTATACCCAGGGACATGGCAATAAAAACCTGCCAATGAAGTTTCAGTTTAAACATTTGTGTACTATTCCTTCAAATTGAAATACAGTTTAACGATTTGGATACCAATCAATTCTTGATTAAGTCCATTGTTTTGGAAAGATCGGTGGTAGGAAGTTTACAGGAAAAATTTTCACAAATATACGCTGTCGCTTTTCCTCCCAGGGTTGTCTGGGATTCTGTCCATGGCGCAAGGGTGGAAAGAACAGAATTTTTATTTGACATATCCTTGAATAGAATAATTTTGTTCGGTTCATAGTATGAATTAACAGCAGTGAGAAATTGCATTGATTCCTCCTGGTTTGAATTTCCTACAATGACTATTTCTTTTGGGGAATCTGTTTCGAATATATAGCCCAGCAACATGGCAGAAAACCCTCTTGATGATCTTTCAATATCTTTTGAAAATATTTTCAGGATTGTCTCTGCCATCCCAGCCCATTTCATGTCCCCTGTAATCCGTGCCAGGCGGTGTAATAGACCAACGGCAATGGAGTTCCCAGAGGGAATAGCTCCGTCATAACCTGTTTTTGCACGGGTGATCAGCTTTTCAGCATTTTTACTTCCCAAAAAGAATCCGCCGTCTGCTTCATCCCAGAAATTATTTACTAATACATTAGAAAGGTTTAATGCTTCCTGGAGATACACTTCCTCGAACCCGGCTTCATACAGTTCAAGCAGCCCCCAGATGACAAACACATAATCATCCAGGTGAGCCTGAAGTCCTGCATTCTCCTGGCGATAGCGCTTCAATAAACGTCCGTCTTTTAGCCGGAGATTCTTCAAAATAAAATCCGCCCCTTTTTTAGCAGCGTTGTAATATTCCGGGGAATTCAAGGCAACCGAACCTTTTGCCAGGGATGCGATCATGAGTCCATTCCAATCCGTGAGTATCTTGTCGTCTTTAAGAGGATGAATGCGTTCCTCCCGTACCTCAAAAAGGGTTTTTCTGTGTTTTTCCATAAAATCAAGGTCAACTTCTTCAATCGGGGTTATGATATGAGGGATATTTCGTGCCGTCTTCTGGCTGCCGGCTTCATCACGAAAATTACCTTCGGGCCTTATATTCAGCAGGAGATTAAACTTTGCACTTGCTTCCACTCCCAATATGGATTTGACTTCATCAGTTGTCCATAAGTAAAATTTTCCTTCTTCTCCTTCGCTGTCCGCATCTTCAGCAGAGAAAAACCCCCCGTCAGGACTGGTCATATCCCTGAGTACGTAGGTGTAGATCTCCCTGACTGTCCTTCCATATTCTTCCTTACCGGTAATCTGAAAAGCTTCCAGGTAAGCCATAGAGATCATTGCCTGGTCGTAGAGCATTTTTTCAAAGTGGGGCAGGAGCCATCTCTTATCCGTTGAGTAGCGATGAAAACCAAATCCGATGTGATCCCAGATTCCTCCCTTCCTCATATTTTGGAGTGTTGTCTCCACCATGGTTAACGCTTCTTTATTTTTTGTCATGTGATAGTATCGCAGGAGAAAAAGGAGATTATGGGGTGAAGGAAATTTTGGCGCTCTCCCAAATCCGCCCATAGCTGAATCGAATGAATTTGTGAACGCAATAAAAGTTTTCGTGAGTATTTCAGGAGTTAAAGATTCTCCCCCGGATTTTGAATTAGCTTGGTCAAGGTAGCGCTTTATTTTATTTATACTATCCGAAAGTTCCAGTTTTCGATTTTTCCAGGCGTCAGCCAGGAATGGTATTAATTGCATCATGCCCGGACGGTTGCCCTGTCCGGATTTTGGGAAATATGTTCCGGCAAAAAATGGTTCTTTACTGGGGGTCATTACAATTGTCAGGGGCCAGCCTCCTCTTCCGGTCATTGCCTGGCATACTGACATATAAACATGATCAATCTCCGGCAGTTCTTCCCGATCAACTTTAATACAAACAAAATTATCGTTCATGAGTTGCGCTACTTCTTCATCCTCAAATGATTCGTGTTCCATCACATGGCACCAGTGACAGGTAGAATACCCAATGGATAAGAAGATTGGCTTGTCACGTTTTCTTGCTTCACGAAAGGCTTCTTCACCCCATGGATACCAATCTACGGGATTATCAGCGTGCTGTAGTAAATAAGGACTGGATTCTTGAGAAAGTCTGTTCATATGTTTACTTGAATGTTTTGTACTTGACTGCGATCCCGCATCCGATGAACAGCTTATGAATAGAGCCAGGGCAAAGATGAAGGGTTTTGGCGGTGTTCGTTTCATGGATACCATAGAAAATCGAGAATAGTTGGTGTAAGATTACAATCCTATTTGAATAAATACTAACGGTTTTAACCGAAATCATCCTAATTTTTACCGGGTGCTGACACAATAATTTAAAAGGTAGAGAATCAAAATGCTATTAATAAACCTAGAGGAATAAAATGCTTTACCTTACAATCATTTCGATTTATTTATTTCTGTTAATAGGTGTGGGAATCTACAAATCCAGCCATGTGAAGACCCAAATGGATTTTTCAGTTGCTGGACGAAGTCTTACTCCCTGGATTTTAGTTGGTACGATGTTGGCAACTTGGATTGGTACGGGCTCAATCCTGGGGAATGCTGGAGAAACCTATTCAACCGGTTTGGCAGCTTTGATCCTTCCTATTGGCGGAACCTTAGGAATAATCCTGCTTACACAAATTGCGGGACGCGTTCGCACGTTTGAAAAATTTACTGTGCCTGAGATCATTGGAGAACGATATGGTTCTGTTGCCCGGTTATTGAGTGTCATTGCCTTGGTGCTGGCATATATGGTAATCGTTAGTTACCAGTTTAACGCCGGCGGTGCAGTAATTGAAACAGTTCTCACCGATGAGTCCGGTCATTCCCTGATCTCATCAGGAACAGCTACAATTATTGCTGCGGTGTTTATAATAGCTTACACTATGCTGGCAGGATTATTCAGCGTTGCCTACACAGATGTGGCAAACGGTATCATTATGACTCTTTCGCTGCTCATCGCCTTCCCGATTCTCTGGGTAAAAGCTGGTGGGTGGAGCGGGATGGAAACAGCTTTTGTCAATATGGGAAAACCCGAGCACATGCAATTTTTTGGTGTATACTCTCCCATGGATGTTCTCAATTTCTGTTTACCGCCGTTTTTACTGGTCTTGGGGGATGCCAACATGTATCAGCGCTTTTTTGCCAGTAAAAATGCGGAAGGAGCAAAATTTGCAACAAAGGTACTTATTTTTGCAGTACTGGCGGTAGAAATACTCATCATCGCTTCAGCCTGGGTGAGTTCAAGCATGATTCCTGATGCGGAAGTAGGAAAACATGTGTTAATTTTTGCTGCCCACAGGTTTTTACCACCATTTTTAGGCGCCATCATGATGACAACCATAGTTGGTATTATTATTTCCACTGCTGATTCCTACCTGCTGGTACCCGCAACTACACTCATGCGTGATGTTTACCAGATTTATATCAATCCAAAAGCCAGTGAGACGAAAATCGTTTTACTGAGTCGCCTGTTGGTGCTTGGGCTTGGTATTATAGCATACGTTGTTTCATTGAAATTTTCTGAATCAACCGGGTTTTTTGAAAAAGCGCTTTATGCCTATACAATCTATGGTGCAGCCATTACACCCTCGTTAGTGGCAGCGCTGTTCTGGAAAGGAGCAACTAAAGAGGGTGCGATTGTATCGATCATTTCCGGGACTCTAATGACCCTGGCATGGAAGGAAGCCGGTTTTATTCAGAATTGGGTTCCGGCACAAATATATTCAAATGTTGATGAGGTACTCCCCGCAATTTTTATATCGGTTTTCAGCCTGGTGGTTGTGAGTTTGATTACAAAGAAAAAGTATTAAACTTTTTCTACCAGCGGGGGATTATTTTTCTGCAGTTGAGACTTATTTGGATCTAAATCCCGCCGGTAGTATTCGAACGTTTTACCAGTATCCTGCCAATTGTCTACCCGGTTTACAATTTTGATTTCTCCAGAAAACCGGGAGGAAACTCCTAGTATGACGTGTCCCGTAACGTAGCGAATTGTTAGACGTTTTTTAGCCCAGCTCAGGTACACGCGCTTCAACATTTTCGCGTATCCATTATTCTTATATTGGGCCATGATTAAAAAAGCATAAGTATAAAGGGTATTCTCTTTTCCAAAATTTTCATCAAGACGTGCCCAAGGTTCGTGACTCAACTCTTCAAGGGGAACTCCGATAATGTAACCAATGATTTCTCCCCGGTAGCGGACAATGAAGGGTAAGGAACCCGGTTTATTAAAGTATTTTTGTATAGTTGTTTTTGTAAGGACTGCTTTTTCTCCAAACTGACTTTTAAGATGTTTAGAAATTTCTATTAGAATGGGATAATCATTTTGACCAACATGTTCGAGCAGTTCAATTTGGAATACTCCGCTTGAGGCAATAACCCGGGTTTTAGATTTAGATTCAGTACTAAAAGACAGTTGATTCACAAATGAAATCTACAACGACGGATTAAATCAGGGTAACTTGAAACTTGAATAAAAATGCAATTTTCCCCCGAATTGCGTGGATAAAAATATTTTTCTCTGTGTCTCCTGTGGAAATATGGCGGTAAATTATTTTTATGAAATCTTTCAATTCACATTTGGAAGAATGGATTCTTGAAAAGAATTCACACTTGTGTGTGGGGCTGGATATTTCTGCTGAAGCATTCCCGGATGCCGATCTAGGTCTTGATTTTTTGAAGGCTCACACTAAAAAGGTTATTGACGCTACCAGGAATTTGGCTGTTGCGTATAAGCCAAATCTTGGTTTTTTTGAACGCTGGGGAAGCAAAGGGTTTGAATGGCTTGAAGAAACCTTGGATTACATTGGAAATAAACACATTTTAATTGCTGATGCGAAAAGAGGAGACATCGGGAATTCTGCAAAGCAATATGCAAAAAGTGTATTCAATCACTTTGGGTTCGATGCGGTTACAGTGAATCCATACATGGGTTCCGATGCAATTCGTCCCTTCATCTCTCAACCGGAAAAGGGTGCATTTATCCTGTGTAGAACCTCTAATCCTACCGCAGGTGAACTGCAGAACCAAAAAACAACCACTGGTATTTTGTACGAAATCGTTGCACAGTTGGCTGTTGAGTTGAACGAAAATGATAATGTCGGTCTGGTTGTCGGTGCAACGGTTCCCAAGGAAATTCAGCATGTCCGGGATCTTGCTCCGGACTTACCATTGCTGCTGCCAGGAATCGGTGCTCAGGGAGGGGATCTGGCAAAAAGTATCAGTTATGGGAATACGAACGGAGTGGCTTTGATTAATATTTCCCGTGGTATTTGCTTTGCAGGTGATATGAGTGAAAATGCAATCAGAAACGTTTCAGAAAGCTACGTAACGAAAATGAGGGCAATTCTTAATGACAGGTGAAGAGTTAATAAAAAGTTTCCGTACTACCGGCGCATTGCTGGATGGTCATTTTTTGCTGACAAGCGGCCGTCACAGTGATAAATATTTCGAAAAGTTTGCACTACTTTGCCAGCCGGATGTTGTGGAAGCAGTGTGTGCATCAATGGCGGATCATTTCAAGAATGAAAATGTGGATATCGTTGTAGGCGCAGCGACGGGTGGAATCATCCTGGCTTATGAAGTTGGAAAAAATTTGAATACCAGAGGTATTTTTTCAGAGCGAGTTGAGGAGCAGATTACTTTTCGCCGCGGGTTTTACCTGGAAAAGGGTCAGCGTGTTCTCTTGGTTGATGATGTGGTGACAACCGGAGGTTCTTTATTCGAACTTATTGAATTAGTAAAATCTATGGGAGCGGTAATTGTGGGTATTGCAGTCATGTATGATCGTACCGGCGGAGATGTGAATTTTGGAATTACTACCTATGCGATTTATTCAGAAATCATTGAATCATGGGAACAAGAAGATTGTCCTCAATGTAAACAGGGTATTCCTCTGACTCAAAGGGGTCGCACGGGAAAATAGATTTAATCAACGAAAATGGAGATTCTATAATGAGAAAAGTAATAGGACTTGTGTTTATCATTTTGTTTATGAATAATGGATATTCACAGCAAAAGGATGGAGAGAAGGATGCAACCAAAACAGGGCATGATTCAGAAGAAGGAGAAATGGTGCAAAAAATAAAGAATAAAGCAAATGGTATTGTAGTGATCATGGAAACCTCCATGGGATCTATCGAGATTGAACTGGATGAAGATAAAGCACCCGTTACGGTAGAGAATTTTTTAAGTTATGTAGCATCAGGAGCTTATGATGGTACAATATATCATCGTGTAATCGATGGGTTCATGATTCAAGGTGGTGGTTTTACACCGGATGGAAATAAAAAATCTACCAATCCACCTATTGTGTTGGAATCAAAAAATGGCTTAACAAACGATTTGGGTACTATCGCCATGGCGAGGACAAATATTCCTGACAGCGCCACGAACCAATTTTTTATAAATCTAAAAGATAATAGCTTTTTGAATTATTCTTCTACCAGAACAGACTCATTATATCTTTCTTCCTCTTCTCCTGGTTATGCTGTATTTGGAAAGGTTGTTACCGGAATGGATGTCATCAATCAAATCAAGATGGTGAAGACCGGAACTCGTGCAGGAATGCCAGATTGGCCTGTTCATGATGTATTGATCAAAAAGATATCTCTGAAAAAATAAACTTTTTCCAATGTTGAAAAAGGGAAAACAAACCATCGGCATAGCGCTTGGTGGTGGAGGTGCCCGGGGAGCTGCTCACATTGGTGTACTGCAGGTACTGCACAGTGAGAATATACAGGTTGACCGCATTGTAGGGACCAGCGCAGGAGCGGTTATAGGAGCGATGTACGCCGCGAAAGAGGATCCGCAATGGATTGAAAAGCGGTTCAGAGAATTTTTGGAAAGTAAAATGTTTAAAGGTTTAGGAACTGAACGGATGGTGAAGGGTAGCGATCCCCATTCACCTATTAGTCAGATAGCAAAAAAAGTCCACGATCAGTTTGTCTTTATCATGTCATTGAATAAAACGTTTATTATCAAAAAAGAGCGTCTAAAAACAGCTTTTAATTTCTTATTGCCAGTGAAGACATTTGAAGAATTGAAGATTCCTCTTCAGGTCACTGCAACAGATATTCAAACAGGTGAAATTCAAGTGTATTCTTCAGGGGATTTACTCGAGGCAGTTGTTCGAAGCAGTTCAATCCCGGGCTATGTGGAGCCTACTTTTCAAGATAATAAAATAATTGTCGATGGTGGTGTAGGGCTGCCTAATCCAGTCTCAATTTTAAAACCCCTGGTAGATTTTACAATCGCAGTTGACGTCAAAAGGAAAATCGTTCCCGATTTAGCTGATTTAAACATATTTGAGATTCTTCAAAGGTCAGAGCTGGTTGGATATACAAAACTTTTGGATAATCTATTAAAGGAAGCTGATATTGTAATAAAACCTGATATTATGAACGATCATTGGTCCCATTTTAATTTATTTGATAAATTTTTAACTAATGGAATTAGTGCCGCAAATGAACAACTTCCAGATATAATTAGTAAGTTCTCAAAATCGAATAGCTGGTCTAACCGTTTTAAACGATGGTTTGATCAGAAGACATTATAAATTAACTTTTTAGATGGTTTTTAATAACTTTACGAATTAAACCAAAAAATGAAAAAATATTTATTCAGAGTACTGCTTTGTATTTGGATATTCTCAGGGATGGGATTAGCCCAATTTCAAAATCCGATATCAATTAAAACAGGGGGAGTTCTTCCTGCCCGTGCAGGAGAAGTCGTCAATATCACATTTGTTGCTAAGATGGATAGCGGATGGCACATCTATGCTGTTCACGATGTTCCGGATGGTCCCACTGCAACAAATATTTCCATTTCCGGTGAAATAATTGAGAAAATTGGAAAAATTACTGAACCAGATCCAATCGTTAAGTTTGACGAAGGATTTGGAATGATTACTCCCTACCACGAAAATGAAGTGAATTTTTCCATACCGATTTTATTACACACAGGTTTACTTCCGGGTGAGCATAGTCTTTCTGCAACGATATTATATCAAGTGTGCAACAGTACCTTGTGCTATCCACCAAAGAAAGAAACTTTTTCTATTCAAATTATGGTAGAGGAAGGATCTCCGCGAGGTGGGAAAACAGATTTGATTTTAGCGTCAGTGAGAAATGCTAATGTTAATATTGATTTAGATGCTGCAATTCAAAAGGGGATATTATCATTTATCTTACTTTCGCTGTCCATGGGGTTTTTAGCCTTGCTCACTCCTTGTGTTTTTCCAATGATCCCAATTACAGTTTCTTACTTCATCCATCAAGGAGAATTAGAAGGGCGTAATCCAATAAAACAAGCATCTGTATATGCTATGGGAATTATTGCAACATTCAGCATACTTGGATTTTTACTGGCTGTCTTTTTAGGCGCATCGGGCGCAAACCAGTTAGCGGCAAATCCATGGGTAAACCTGTTTATTGGTTCTTTATTCATTTATTTTGCACTGTCTTTATTTGGTATGTATGAAATTCAGCTTCCTGAAAAGCTACGACAAATGACTGTAAAACAGGAGAGTCGGGGAGGATATATTGGAACTTTATTCATGGCACTCACATTTACTCTTACTTCTTTTACCTGTACAGTACAATTTCTTGGGCTACTACTTGTCGCTGCATCTCAAGGACAATGGTTCTGGCCTGTTTTGGGAATGGTTGTGTTCAGTACAGCTTTTGCAACCCCATTCTTTTTCCTCGCTCTGTTTCCCCAGTATCTTGCTAAAATGCCTCAATCTGGCGGATGGTTGAATTCAGTAAAGGTAGTCATGGGGTTTATGGAAATTGCGGCAGCTCTTAAATTCCTGAGTAATACTGATCTCGTGTGGAATTGGGGATTTTTTACCCATACCGTTGTTCTTGCTACGTGGACTGTGATTGCACTAATTACCGGGATTTATCTTTTGGGTAAAATACAATTACCTCATGATTCGAAAGTAGAGTCAATCGGTGTCGGCAGGTTGCTCATGAGTCTATTTTTTCTTACTATTGGTTTATATTTGAGTACAGGGCTTGTAGGTCGGTCAATTCATGGGTTGATTTATTCGTATCTGCCACCAAAAATGGAGAAAGATTCTGGTGTGATTATTGGTGATAAATTTGAAGAGGAAAATTTTTATTGGTATTCTAATCTTGATGAAGGATTAAAGGAAGCAGTAGGAACTGAGAAATCCGTTTTTATTGATTTTACTGGATATACGTGCACGAACTGTCGTTGGATGGAAGCGAATATTTTTACCGAAAAAGAAGTTATCCTCCGATTTAATAAGATGGTTTTGGTTCACCTGTTTACTGATGGAGGTGAAAATTACAGGGAAAAACAGCAGTATGAGATTGATCGTTTCGGAACGGCTGCCTTACCTTTTTATGTACTTTTAAATCCCCAAAATGAAGTAATTGCAACGTTCCCTGGCTTAACCAGAGATTTAGAAGAATTCCTGAACTTTCTTGATAAAGGTATTGTCGGATGAAAACGAAAAGTAAATCTGCAGCATCTAAAATGATTAATATTATTATGTATCGCTTTCAGCATCTCATTTTAATAATTATTACAGTTATGTCCTTTGGCTGTAGTCAAGGGGAAAAAATGACAGACGGAAAAAGAAAAAATGAAACAATAATGATATCTAGAAAACAGCAGCCTCCTCGACCGCCAGATGCTGTAAAAGCGCCAGACTTTTTATTATCTACTACTGACGGAATTTCCATTACCATGAATAATTTACTTGGAAAAGTTATTCTGCTCACATTTTGGGGAACCTGGTGTGCTCCTTGTAGAATGGAAATCCCTGATTTGATTAATTTACATGAAAAGTATAATGGCGATGGACTTGAGGTCGTGGGAGTGACTATAAGTTCAGGATCGATGGAAAATATTTCAGATTTTGTTGAAAGATGGAAAATTAATTATTTGGTCTTAACTGATATTGGTAATGATGAAACATTAATGTTAACTGATGAATATAGCCGGGTTACCGGCAGACCAATTACCGGTGTTCCTTCAACATTTATAATAGACCGTGATGGCTATATTGTCAAATCCTATATTGGTCCCCGTTCTGAAAGAGTGTTTTATAATGATTTAAAACCCTATCTCTGACAATGTTGGAATTATGAAAACAGGAGATTGCTTTCATTGTTTGATGTCTCTATTTAAGACGTCATTTTTTTTTATAATTTGTATTTATTTCCTATATGGTTCTTCAAACGATAGTTGGCAGCAATTTGTTCACTACACAATGAATGTAAAACTGGTTCCTGAATCTCATGAAATGAGAGGTACTTCGCACATTATTTATGTCAATAATTCTCCAGATGATCTCGATCGAATATACCTGCATCTTTATCCCAATGCTTTCCAGGAAGGATCCGTAAAATACCGTGAGTTTCAACAGAAATATGGCAGATTAGGTCGAATTGGACCAATGTTGAAAGATATTACGCCGTATAAAGCTGAGATATCAATTCATTCATTCACAGTCACTATGGGAAATAATCAAATTTCTGAATTATTTGAAATTGATGATACAATTTTGATGGCATCACTCCCTGAGCCTTTGGTAACCGGTGATTCCTTGATAATTAACATTGATTGGACTCATCATGTTGGAGAGCAGATTGAGCGTGCAGGGTATGTTGATGATCAGTATAATGCCGCTCAATGGTATCCTAAAATGGTTGTGTTCGATGAAAAAGGATGGCACAACGATCCTTTCCATGCTGAAGGAGAATTTTATGGCGAATTTGGAACTTTTGATGTAACTATTGATCTTCCGAAAAATTATATTATTGGAGCTACCGGTGTGGTTATTTCTGGTGACCCCGGATGGAAAAAGGTAGAAGTGGATACATCTCAGAAATTCGATGAGTGGCTAAAGAAATATCAGAAAAACAAAACTGGTGCAGATTCTTCTGCAAGAAGAATTATCACCTTTCATGCTGAAAAGGTTCATGATTTTGCCTGGATTGCCTCTCCTACTTTTCTTTATGAGTACGGTTCCTGGAATGGAATTGATGTGCATGTATTGTACAATGAGAGCAACGGGGAGAAATGGACGAAAGTTGTTCGTGAACGATCCGAACGCGCATTGGAATGGTTATCAACTAAATTCGGAATGTATCCCTATCCGCAGGTGACAACTACTGACAGAATTAAAGGCGGTGGAATGGAATATCCCATGCTGATCATGAACGGTAGTGATTCAGAAGGGCTTGTCGTGCATGAAATCGGGCACATCTGGTTTTATGGGATTCTGGCAAATAATGAGTTAGACGATGCCTGGCTGGACGAAGGATTTACCACATTCCAGACACGCTGGTATTTGGAAAACAGGTATCCTCCGACTGGTCATGATTTTAGTTTGTCTCACTATAAAAACTATCAAAAAAAATGGTGGCGATATGCCAGAAGATTAGACGGAGCACAATGGAGTGCCATACGTTTTGCAACAAGTGGATTTGATGAACCAATTTCACGTTCATCCTATCTTTTTGGTAGTGGTTCTTCCTATCGGCAAAATGCGTATACAAAACCATCCCTGATGTTGGTTGAATTAAAATATATCCTCGGTGATTCAGTATTCCACAAAGCATTGCAGGCATACTTTTCCCGGTGGAATTTACAACACGTCAACGAGGAAAAATTTATTACAACAGTCGAAGAGGTATCAGGTCAGGACTTAGGTTGGTTTTTTAACCCATGGCTCCACGATACTGCTTTTTTAGATTATGCCGTTACCGGGTGGAAGAAAAAACAATTGGAAAACGGAAATTGGGAAGTGTCGTTGGATATCCGCCAGAAAGGAGACAGATTTCTTCCGGTGAAAATCCATTCGATTTTAAAAAATGGAAAAGTCTATGAAACGTGGTATAAAAATCATCTCTGGAGATTTAAGGATACATTTGTCTTTACAGTGCCTTACAATCCTGAAAAAATAGTTTTGGATCCGGATGGGCAGACAGTTGACCTGGACCGTAGAAATAATCAAACTGGCGGGTTGAAACATGAATGGCTGTTTAGTTGGCCGGGAATGTTCTACAAACCGCGGGATGCCTATGTGGTGCGCTGGTTTCCGCTTTTGTATTACCACGAATTAGATGGGTATATGCCCGGATTACACCTATCCCGTGATTACGGCCACTGGGAAGGAACTGATCTGAAACTGAACTATGGTCTTGAATCACAGAAACTATCATGGTCCGTTTTTTTATGGCGAAAACCGGTTCATTCCACTTCGGGAGTGTGGTGGGATTTATATGGATATAATCAAATTGCGATAGACCAGTTCACCGTTCGCATTCATGGTCAATGGAATAAAAAATATTCCGTTCCGCCATTCCATAGTTGGACATTTGGATTTTTCCATTCAAATGCAAAGGATACTTCCCGAACGGATTTATTTGATCCGGGTGTGATACGGACGGTGTTTGGAAGATACAAAATCCAAGTCGGATCAAAATCAGCCGGACTGGATATGACTATAGCACCTGATGATGTATCTGATTGGTCCTTTAGCCGGATCACAGTGACAATGAATGCCGAATTTTCTGCGAAGAAATTCGGAATGCTTGACCGGATGACGATCGGAAAAATTTGGTCTGGGGATGAGGGTGTGCCAAACCAGGAAAGATATACAATTGAACGTGCCGGATCTGGTGATATTTTTTCTAAGCCATATTTGCGGGATGAGTCCAGTTTTTACGGGATTCCCGAATTACGGTCACATTATCATCTTGCAGGAGACGCAAACTTGCGCGGATTTTTCGGAAAAGGATATGCAGGGACGGAAGCAATAATCACAAATACGGCGGAAGTGTATTATTCTCAATCGCTGTTTGGAATTAATGTTAAGTTCGCCGGTTTTGTTGATGCGGGATTTCTCTGGGGAAGTCAATTCATACAAGGGGATAACGGATTTGATGGGGATTTTCTGGCAAATGCCGGTTTGGGGATTCGGTTGAAAAAAAATTGGTTTGGTAAATCCTTCTATCTTCGGGTCGATTCACCGTTCTGGTTGAACATTACTAATGAAGATGAAGATTCTATTGATTTCTCCAGGTGGGTATTTAGTTTTTCTAAAGGAATTTAATTATCCGGATAGTGCTTTTTAGGTGCTTTGAAACTTTTTTCTTTTTTATTCATACAATCAACAAAAAATCAGGAGAATAACATGCGAAAAATTGTTTTTGGGATTATATTTATTATAACAGCCCTGACTTTTGCTCAAAATTCTATTTTAAAACAGTTTAGTCAAGCTTTTGCGGATGTGGCCGAAAAAGCAAACCCAGCTGTGGTAACCATCATAACTGAAACGGAATACAACCTGAAGGATTTTCATCAGGGATTGCCGTTTGATAACCCCTTCTTTTTTCCAAGAAATTTACCCCGTAAATACCACGGACAGGCGCTTGGATCCGGAGTAATTGTAGATGCGGAAAAGGGTTACATTCTTACGAACAATCATGTGGTTGATAACGCGGATGAGATTAAGATAAAATTGATGGATAAACGGGTTATTTCAGCAACTGTTGTTGGTACTGACCCCAAGTCCGATTTAGCAGTATTGCGGATCGAAGCAGATAATCTCTCTGAACTGGGGTTAGGGGATTCAGACAAATTGAGGGTGGGGGATTGGGTACTTGCTGTGGGAAGTCCATTTTCTGCGAATCTCAGTCATACCGTAACTGCGGGAATTATAAGTGCCTTGGGGCGAAGTAATGTGATTTCTTCACGAGACCATTATGAAGATTTTATACAGACTGATGCGGCAATCAATCCGGGGAATAGCGGGGGCGCCTTGCTCAACATGGAGGGTGAACTTGTTGGTATTAATACCGCTATAGCTACGGGAGGATTTGAAAAAGCAAATCGCGGCGTGGGGTTTGCAATCCCATCTAATATGGCTAAGAAAGTGATGCAGGACCTTATCACGAAAGGGTACGTGGTTCGGTCCTGGTTGGGGGTGTATATTCAAAATGTGGATGATAATGTAGCAAAAGCGTTAAAGCTGTCCAGTCGTGATGGGGCACTCGTCAGTGATGTTGTGGAAGGAAGTCCTGCAGAGAAAGCAGGATTGGAACAAGGGGATGTAATTTTGAAATTTAATGACATCCCGATTTATGACTCAGCACATTTGAAAAATATAGTATCCTCAACACCCCCAGGCACCATGAGTAAAGTAATAATATTTCGTAATGAAAAAGAGAAATCGGTTCATGTTGCTTTAGAGGAAATAGAAAATCCTGACAATCAAACAATTGCTTCATTACCATCGAACGATCGTGATTTCGGCTTGGAAGTTAAGGATGTCAATAGAACACTTGCGGAAAAATACGGTGTCACCATGAATCAGGGAGTCGTTGTTACAAATATACTTCCTAATAGTGAAGCATTTAATGCTGGGATTCAAGAAGGTGATCTCATCACAAGAGTGGGAACCGAAAAAATAAAATCAAAGCGGGAATTCAGATCTCAATTGAAAAAAGCAAAGAAAGAGGGTTCAGTTCTTTTGTTAGTCAGCCGTGATGATGTGTCCCGTTTTGTTGCTTTGGAAGTACAAGAATAGATATTGAGGATTGGATAATTGTCAGTATGAATCTGATCCCTGTATATTTTTTCACCACTTTTTTCAAATGTTATTGGTTTAATTTCCATCACATTATAATTATCCTTTGTTAATCTAACTCTTGGTTTAATTCCAAACTGTTGTCGTTGGTATGCACTTGTTTTACATTTAAATTCCTGACCAAAATTTCCGTATAAACTCAACGATTATATTTAATGCCAATCAAGAAAATTAGCTCAAATATCGATTTTGTTTCCATGGAACACAAAATTCTGGATTTCTGGGAAAGGAACCAGATTTTCAATAAAAGGGTGGAAATGAACCGAGGAAAATCTAAGTGGAGTTTTTTGGATGGTCCCATTACAGCAAATAATCCAATGGGCGTACACCATGCCTGGGGAAGGACTTTGAAAGACCTTTATCAGCGCTATAAAGCCATGACAGGACATGAGCTTCGTTACCAGAACGGTTTTGATTGTCAAGGGCTATGGGTGGAAATCGAAGTAGAGAAAGAGCTGGGATTTACCACAAAGCGGGATGTGGAAAAGTACGGAATCGAAAAGTTTGTTAATAAATGTAAAGAACGGGTACGAAAATATTCGAAGGTTCAATCTGATCAATCTATTCGTTTGGGTTATTGGATGGATTGGAATAATTCGTACTACACTATGTCTGATGAAAATAATTATACCATTTGGGCATTTTTAAAAAAATTATTTGAAGAAGATAAAATTTATATGGGAACGGACGTGGTGCCCTGGTCTGGCCGTTCTGGTACTTCATATTCTCAGATGGAAATCATTGAAGGCAGGAAATTGGTGGCTCATGATGCTATTATTGTTCGATTCCCTTTGAAAGGAAGGCAAAATGAAAATCTGCTTATTTGGACAACTACCCCTTGGACACTTACTTCTAATGTGGCTGCAGCAGTTAACCGAGATTTGGACTATTCGATTATTCGAGCCTCTGATGGATCAGTCTATTATTGTGCTGCGGAAAACCTGGAATATGGGCGTCTTGAAAAACAGTTTAAGGAGAAGAAGGAATGGATTGAGGATGTACCAAAGCTAAAATCTATTGCACAGGTTTTTAAAGAACACGGCGGTTTCACAATTGAGGGCTCTGTGAAAGGGTCTGAAATGATTGGTTGGGAGTACGAAGGTCCTTTCGATTCATTGGAAGCTCAGTTAACATTAGGAGGGTATCCTTTCAAGAAACCGGAGTTGGAAAAGAAAAAAGTTAATGGCATTACCTGTCATAAAGTGATTGATGGAGGGAAAGATAATTTTGGGAATGATGTTGTTGTAGCTAGAGAAGGAACAGGGATTGTCCATATTGCTCCTGGATGCGGTGCTATTGATAACCGCATTGGAAAAGAACGGGGATTGGTTGATATCGCGCCATTAGACGAGGAATCCAAGTTCATTGATGGGTTCGGCTGGTTAACAGGTCTGTGTGCCACCGCCAGGCAAACAAAAGACAAAATTATTGCTGATTTAAAAAATCGAAATCTGCTCATTCATTTGGAACAATATCCTCATGTGTACCCTCATTGTTGGCGTTCAGGTGATGAACTGGTTTTTCGGATAGTGGATGAATGGTACATCAATATGGATTGGCGGGATCGGATCAAGAAAATTGTTAGCGATGTCCAGTGGATTCCTGAATGGGGTCATGACCGGGAAATGGAATGGCTGGATAATATGGGGGATTGGATGATTTCCAAGAAGCGTTTCTGGGGTTTAGCACTGCCAATTTGGACTTTCCAGGATGGCTCTTTTTTTGTGGTGGGTTCAAAAAAAGAATTGAAAGAGTTGGCTGTCGAAGGATGGGATGAATTCGATGGTAATAGTCCCCACCGTCCCTGGATCGATAAGGTAAAAATCCGACATCCGGAGACTGGTTTTATTGGTACACGAATTAAAGATGTTGGCAATCCTTGGCTGGATGCAGGTATCGTTCCTTATTCCACAATGAAATACACAACCGACAGGAAGTATTGGAAACAGTGGTTCCCAGCGGACTTGATAACAGAATGTTTTCCGGGGCAGTTTCGTAATTGGTTCTATTCCCTATTGGCTATGTCTGCTGAAATGGAAGAAAAAGCTCCCTTCAAATCGCTTTTAGGTCATGCTATTGTAAAGGATGAAAAAGGTCGGGATATGCATAAGTCTTCAGGGAATACTATCTGGTTTGATGATGCAGCGGAAGAAATGGGTGTTGATGTAATGCGTTGGATGTATATAAGCCAAAATGTTGAACATAATCTCCTTTTTGGATATGGCCCAGCTAATAATGTTAGGAAAAAGTTGATTACACTTTGGAATTCTTACTCTTTCTTTTCTACTTATGCTGCCGTTGATGGATTTGAACCGGGTGTGCATAGGATAAAAGACACAGAATTGACTGTACTTGATCGTTGGATTCGATCTAAAACTCATAAATTGATTCAGGATGCTCTTAATGCTTTTGAGAATTTTTCGGTTGATAAATTCATGCGAAAAATGGATCGGTTTTTTGAAGATTTATCTAACTGGTATATCAGGAGAAACCGCCGTCGATTCTGGAAAAGTGTGGATGATCTAGATAAGTTGGCTGCTTACCAAACTTTGTATGATGTGCTTTTAAATACAATCAAAATACTGTCTCCAATGGTACCCTTTATTACTGAAGAAATATACCAAAATCTCGTGAGAAATGCAGATCAAAATGCAGTAGAAAGTATTCATTTGTGTGATTATCCGATTGTAAATGAAGAATATATTGATGAAAACTTGATGCGCCGTGTGGACACATTAAAAAAGTTGGTTGAGTTGGGAAGATCGGCACGAAACAAAGCAAATCTCAAGATTCGACAACCTTTATCCGGTTTAAAATTCGTTGTTAAAAGTGATGATTTGGCTGAATTTATTCTTGATCAAAAGTCCGTGGTACTGGATGAACTAAATGTAAAGTCAATTGATAGAGTTGATCGTCCTGAAATGTTGATTAATTTTCATGTAAAACCCAATTTAAAAATCCTTGGTCAGAAATATGGGGAAAACCTTCAAATTATTCGTAAATTTATCAATGAGAAAAGTAGTGAAGACATATTAAATGAGTTGGAGAACGGAGGCGGATTGAAGGTTGTTTTAGGTTCTGATTCTTTCATTCTTACGCGATCAGATTTTTTTATTGAGCCAAAACCGGTGGAAGGATTCACGTCGGCTATTGATGAAGGATTGACCGTAGCCCTGTTGACTGAATTGAGTGATGAACTGATTCAGGAAGGTGTTATTCGGGATTTTATAAGGCAGGTTCAGATCATGCGTAAAGAAGCAGATTTTGCTGTAGAAGACCGAATTGAGATTTTTGGAAAGATTGAGGGAAAATGTGGAAAGGCTCTTGAAGTATTCAAAGAGTATTTTTACAATGAGACGCTGACGGTTAATATGAATAATAAATTTAAACATGGTGAGTACCATTCCACATTCAAAGTCAGAGATGAGGAAATCACTGTTGGTATTCAACGAATTACAAAGAATTGAGAGGAAAAAATGACTAAAAAGATAAAATATTCTAAACCAAAACTTAAGAAATTCAGGAAAACCATTCTAGAGAGAATGGAAAATGTTTCCAGGGAGATGGGCGATATGAAGAATGGTGTTTTAAATATAGATTCATCGAAAGCGAATATGTCACCGGATTCAATATACAGTGTTCATATGGCTGATGCTGGAACGGATTCACATGAACGGGAAAAGAATTTTCTATTTCTCTCTCGGGAAGATAGTTATTACCGAAACCTTGAAAATGCACTTGAAAGAATTGATTCTGAAGCATTTGGTGTTTGCCAGATTTGTGGAGAGTTGATCCCGGAAGAACGAATGATGGAAGTGTTAAATGCAACCAAATGTGTAGATTGTAAAACAAGGGATAAACTGAATCTTTGATGGGGGTGTTATTTATAACTGCACTTATTATAACTGCGGATCAAATTTCAAAATCACTTATTAAGAGCACGATGACACTCTATGATGTTATCCCCGTAATTCCGGGTTATTTTTATCTAACTTATATCATTAACGAGGGGATGGCATTCGGAATAGATTTACCTTTTGGAATTGGAACCCTTTTTTTTTCTGGAGTTTCCCTAATTATAACCTGTTTCCTTGTTTGGATCTTATGGTGTGAAAGAAATAATAATCTTTTGATGAGGGTTTCACTTGCCTTGATTTTAGGAGGAGCAATCGGGAATTTGATTGATAGGATCATGAGTTGTATCCCCAATTCTTCATACACTGGTGTTGTTGATTTTATTGACATTCGTTGGGGAGTGCATAAATGGTATATTTTCAATATCGCGGACTCAGCAGTCACTGTGGGAATTATTTTAATGCTCTTTTATTCTTTTTTGTTCAAGCCAAAGGTTCAGCCAACACACAGCATCGTTTGACCACCATTCAGTTCACTCCTGAGAACGAAAATATTCGTCTCGACCGATATCTCTCCTCAGAACTTCAAGATTTTTCCCGGACCCATATTCAAAAGCTCATTAAAATGGGATTCGTACTTGTTAATGGAACTATCAAAAAGCCTGGATTTCGCCTCTTTGGGGGAGAAAATATTAAGGTAGATCTACCTGATGAAAATCCAGCTCCAGAAACTCTGAAACCGGAGAGTATCCCCCTCAAAATTTTGTTTGAGGATGATGTCATTTTAGTACTTGATAAACCAGCAGGATTGGTTGTACATCCCGGTGCAGGTATCAAAGATGGAACCCTTGTGAATGGCCTTGTGTATTATTTTAAGTCACTGTCAAATATTTCTGGTTCAACCAGGCCTGGAATTGTCCACAGATTGGATAAGGACACTTCAGGATTGATCCTTGTTGCCAAGACAAATTCTGCTCATTTACACTTGGCAAACCAGTTTGAAACCCGTAGCGTAGTAAAAAAGTATTTAGGAATAACCTGGGGAGAGTGGAAACCTGTTTCAGGAAAGATAGAAGAACCGATTACCCGTAAACGATCAGATCCTACATCCTTTACAGTTGCAGCCAGTGGTAGGTCGGCACGTACAGATTATGAAGTGGTTGAGGCAACGCGATATCTGAGTCTTGTACGATTTTTTCCGCGAACAGGAAGAACACACCAGATTCGTGTTCATTCGACTTTTCATGGAAATCCTATTTTTGCCGATGAGAAATACAATGGAGGGATAAACCGGATTAAAGGATTTCTTCCAGAAATATCAAAAAAATTGAAAACAATGCTGAATTCTATTGGCAGGCAGGCTCTTCATGCTCATGAACTTTCTATAACACACCCCACCACTGAAAAACAACTTCAGTTTGAAGCACCTCTTCCAGCGGATTTTTCAAATTTAATCGAAGACATGAAGGAATTAAATGTCTGATTTCAGCCAGGCTATCATTTCCGATTTTCTTACTTATTTAGAGAAAGAACGTCATTACTCAAAATTTACCATAATTGCTTATCGATATGACTTGAACCGGTTTGTTGGATATTTCGAGGACTATACTGGTACACCAGTTTCAGATTTCCGCGATGTAGACAAAGTAGCAATTCGCTATTTTCTGGGAAACGAGTTTGAAGATAGATTTTCCAGTAAAACAGTAGCGCGTCGTCTTGCATCTGTAAAATCCTTTTTTAAATATTTACTGAAGATTGAGGAAATACGGAACAATCCCACCATCCATGTAAAAACCCCCAAAACCCCAAAATCACTTCCGGTTTATGTGAACGAGGATGTGGTAGAAAAACTGATGGATGCGCCCGACAGCGATTCCTTTATCGGACTGCGGGACAGGGCTATGCTGGAACTCTTTTACAGCACAGGAATGCGCCTCCGAGAACTGGTTAATATAGATCTGGATGATTTTCACACCGAAAATCAATTACTCAAAGTAACCGGAAAAGGAGGCAAAGAAAGGTTGATTCCTTATGGAAAACGTGCCCAATTTTCCTTGGAAAGATTCCTTGAATTTCGTGGAATACAATTATCAGCAAAAGAAGGTATTGGACCATTATTTGTAAATACAAAAGGAAGGCGCTTATCACCAAGGACAATTCAAAGGCGTACCCGGATATAC
>Ga0208879_1001384_pt1 | contig 22976 bp, 19 predicted proteins | sample Knorr_S15_td_Bot_FD_185605 | JGI IMG/M metagenome (GOLD analysis project Ga0208879, IMG submission 185605) | Marine microbial communities from Southern Atlantic Ocean transect - Knorr_S15_td_Bottom_ad_5009_LV_A (SPAdes) (version 2) | ecosystem: Environmental > Aquatic > Marine > Oceanic | place...
GCAAAACACGAAGCACTGGAAAACTCTAATTTAGGGTGCACCTAAAAAGGGGATGTTTACAAACCCATTTCCAGGTAAGGCAGAAACGTTAACGCCGAGGCCTCCTTGCTGCCATTGGTCCAACCACCGCCGTGAATATACATAAGAGTGGGATTCGGACCCTGGCTACCGCGTGGCCGATAGACATCCAACTTTAGGTCAACACCACCGGCACGGTGATAAGTAATGTTTGGATTGAGAGAATACCCGACTGCTACGCCAACGATGTCGCGCTCAACAGTTTGGGGAAATGCAGCACTGGAGAATTGCAGTATCGTAGCCAGTACGAATACCTGTTTTGCAGACAACAAATAGCTTAGATTATTAGCAAACAATCTTCCTATTATTTTCATGACGATACCTGTGTGGTTAATTTATCCGAAATTTCCCCAGAAACGTGGTCTGTCCCCTATAATCAGTGTCCCCCGAGCTTCCCAACAAGGACGGCGTTTGACACTTCGATCTCTGTTCATCATTTGGGTCTGCGCGATACTTCTCGTTTAGCGAAAATAGAATCGCAATCGATTCATCGTCGATCGACCCATCGTAGTTACCGGGTCGAAAGTGTAGCTGAAAGGCGCGCATCACAAATTGGCTTTGAGAGTCGTGACGCCCAGTGATTTCTATTGGATAGCCGTAGATCAATAGTGCACATTGCACTTCACTGACTGATGGCTGTTGACCCCTAATAGTTTCAAGATGTTTGCTTACTGCATCGCTCTCATACCAGGCGCCGATGCCGCTCTCATAGAGTTGTTTCCAAGGAAACTCTGAGCCAGGGTCTGACTTCCGAGAAGGGGCGATATCCGCATGAGCAACAACATCAATGGGATCTATCTCTCGATAGCGATTGAGAATTTCGGCGATTAATCGTATGAGTAAATCAATCTGGGATTCGGGGTAAGCGGGGAACTGACATTCGACTTGGATACCTTGGTCATCTTCGGTGCGTGCTTCGAGATTCCTACACTCAAAATCATTTACTACTTCAATGCCTATAGAGCGATCGTTGAGTGAACTCTCGCGGCCCCAGTTACTCACCCCAGCGTGCCAGGCACGCCGATTTTCATCGACAAGCCTATAGACTCTCAAATTGTTTTCTAGATAGCTTGGATCGTTCGGAGCAGGCACAAGATAGTGTGCACTCACAGGGTTGGAATTCGGTGTGCTTAACAGGCGAAGTGATTCCTCAAAAGATTCCGAAGTCGCGTGTATAACGAGATAATCGATTCGACTATTCTGGTTAGTTGATGGGATATCGATGAAGGAGAGTTGCTGGCAACTACTAATTGCCAGGCAGACGCTTACGGTAATAAATTTTTGAAGAAAGGATTCAAGCATTAATTGAGCTTTGGAAATCAGAGGACACTCACAACTTAACGTGCCTGATCGTCGAAATCAAACTTCGCCTGTTCGCATTATGCTTGCCCTGGTTTCTCCCAATATTTGACCCCTTCCCCCGACATGCGTGATAGCGTCAGTAACGAATCGGCGATGCGATTGACGCTAAGATGCAAGACCTGACCGCAATTACCCTTTATCGATAGAACAGGTTTCACTTCCTTTAGAACATAACTTTCATTAAAGTCGTCGGGTCCGGAGTTTAATCTCAGGACATCACCAGCGAATCCGGCACCGTGCCGTTCGGGAGGAACCCAGTGAAAACTCGACGAATTGCAATGATTTCAGCGCTTGCCATCGCTTGGTCGCTAGCGGCCTGCTCACCCGACGAAGTACCCACGGAATCAGACACCGCGGCGATAGAGAACAGTAATGATCTGGCAACCCGGGCCGGCGCGCCGTTGTTCGACGACATGGGCGAACATCATCATCCCATTACCACCAATGACGCCGATGCGCAGCGTTATTTCGATCAGGGAGTGATCATCGATTTTGCGTTTAATCACGCCGAATCGGTGCGCTCGTTTAAGGCGGCGCAGACACTGGACCCGGAATGTGCCATGTGCTTCTGGGGAGAGGCGCTGGCGCTTGGACCGAATATCAACGTGACCAGCAATGGCAAGGTGGTCATGAGTGACCATGAACGCCGCAGAGCTTATGCCGCCATCCAAAAAGCGTTGGCGCTCAAAAGCCAGGTATCTGAAGCGGAGCGCGACTACATCGACGCACTTGCGACGCGCTACAGTGGCGACCCGTGGACACTCCGTGAACCACTGGATGAAGCCTATGTGAATGCGATGCGTCAGTTACATCAGAAGTATCCCGGCGACGATGATGCTGCATCATTGTTTGCAGAATCGATGATGAACACGATGCCATGGGACTACTGGCTCGATCCCGAGAATCCCAAGCCGTTGACTGTCGAAGTCCTCGATGTGCTGGAAACTGTGCTCGGTAGATCGCCGCAACATCCGCTGGCCATCCATCTCTATATACATGCGGTTGAAGCCTCCTCTGCGCCAGAGCGCGCCGAAGCATTCGCCGACACCCTGCGGACACTGGTTCCGAGTGCTGGACACCTGGTGCACATGCCATCGCACATTTACTGGCGTGTGGGGCGCTATGCCGATGCCTCTGCGGCAAATGTGCTGGCGGCAGCCGTGGACGAAGCCTATATTGCCGCCTGTAATGCCCAGGGTTTTTACCCAGCCGCTTACTACCCGCACAACATTCATTTCCTGTGGGCTGCCTCCACTATGGAGGGACGCAGCGCAATCGCCATCGAGTCAGCCCGCAAGGTTGCCGCCAACGTCCAACTCGAAATGATCGAGCAATTCCCCGGGGTGGAGTTCTTCAATACCATTCCCCTGCTGGCGCTGACGCGATTTGGCCGCTGGGACGAGATATTGTTAGAGCCGGCTCCACCGGCAAATCTCGAATACTCTACGGCGATCTGGCACTACGTACGTGCTAAAAAGGGAGATCTCGATGCGGCGCGTGCAGAGCACGTGAAACTGGTACAGTTGCGGGAAGCAGCCAATGTTACTTTTCTCGACAGCATTTTCTACCCGGCCACCCAATTGCTTACAATCGCAGACGACTTGGTTCAGGGCGACATTGCAATGGCCCAGGACCAATACGGAGAAGCGATCGCGCATTTCCAGCGGGCAGTGGAAACCCAGAGCGAATTGTCCTACACCGAACCGCCATTCTGGTATTACCCCACGCGCCACACCCTGGGTAAGGCACTGTTGACCGCTGGCGATGCGGCGGCCGCCGAAGAGGTTTATCGGACAGACCTGGCCCAATATCCGCGCAACGGTTGGGCGCTGTTTGGTCTGATCCAGTCACTGCAAGCTCAGGGCAAGGAGGCGAACGAAATCCAGCAACGCCTTGACCAGATTTGGGCGCAGGCAGATGTAACACTCACGGCGTCGAGTTTTTAATTCGCTGCTGTCCTGGCCATTTGTTTCAAAAACCATGTGGCAGTATTCCAGGCAGCAATTTATCCTTGAAAAATTGTCACAACGGCGTAGTTTGGTTAACTATCAATAAAATAACGGGATGGAGGATCAAATGAACCATCGAACCCTAACCGCACTGAGTCTAGCCATTGTCAGCCTGCTAATTGCCCCGGCGCTGATGGCGCAATCATCCGATATTCCGCGTACCGAGTATGGCGTACCTGATTTTCAGGGCACTTACACCTACAGAACCCTCACACCACTGAACCGCCCGCGAGAGCTGGTCGACAAGGAAGTCCTGACGCGAGAGGAAGCCATAGAGTGGCAGGCATTTGAGAATCGTCGCCAGAACCGGGACCTCATCATCGATTCGGTAGGCGGTGCCGGCTATCCACCGGGCGTGATTTCCTACAACAATTTCTGGTATGAGCGTGGTATCGAAACCATCGCCGACCGCAGGACTTCCCTTATCTATGATCCACCCAATGGCAGAATGCCGCCTACTAATGCAGCCGGACAGCAACGTCGCGCCGAAATATCCGAGATGAGGAGACTGAGTCTTGGTCCTGAGGCCCGAACCCTGTCTGATCGCTGTTTACTGATGGGAGGCCTGCCCATGACATCGGGTGCCTACAACAACAATATGCAACTCATACAGACCAAGGATCATATCGTCATCGTAAATGAAATGATTCACCGTGCGCGCATCATCAGACTGGATAGCGAGCATCATACGCGCCAACTCAAATGGAGCGGTGATTCCATCGCCCACTGGGAAGGCGACACCCTGGTGATCCATACCCAACATTTTTACCAAAACCAGAACGGCAGGGGGTCCTCCGCCAGCATGCAGTTGGAAGAGCGACTCAGCTGGATTGATGAGAATACTCTGGAATACGATTTCACCATGCAAGATCCGCAAACCTGGGACGTGAGCTGGTCGGCAAAACTACCGATGCGCCGAATCGAAGACCCGCTTTTCGAATACGCCTGTCATGAGGGCAATCACGGCCTGCCTGGTATTCTGGCCGGCTGGCGACGGTACGAGACCATGGGAATGAACGGTGACGGCACGCCTAAGGAATAACTGATAAAAAAAGGCAAATAAGGGGACGAAGAGATTAAAAGTGGATCCCTCCGTCCCCTTGTGTTTTTTAATACTCCCTAAAACAATCACACAGGAACTCGGAGAATGAAATTCGAATACCCCAAAACCGTTAGCCTTTTTTCACTGGTCCTTCTATTTTCCGTTGCTTCTGCGAGTGCGATCGAGGAGCCGGTTCAGCTCATTTCGGGGCAAGTATCAGGGGTTGATCTAGATAGCGGTGTGCAAGTGTTTCACGGTATTCCTTTCGCCGCTCCTCCGGTTGGAGATTTACGTTGGAAACCACCGCAGGCTCCGGTCCCTTGGAGTGGCGTTTTCGCTGCCGATGCGTACGGCCCAGTCTGCATGCAACAAGGCTCGACTGCTCTTATGAGTGAGGATTGCCTTTACCTGAATCTGTGGACCCAGGCAGAATCAGCGACGGAAAAACGTCCGGTGATGGTTTGGATACACGGCGGCGGATGGACCAGTGGCGCGAGCGTCAATGCCGACTCTTTCAGTACATTCGTTACTGGAACTTATGAAGGAGAAGCCTTCGCTGAGAATGGCGTCGTATTGGTCTCAGTGAATTACCGCATAAGTGGTTTTGGTTTCATGGCTCATCCTGCACTGTCGGCCGAATCAGAGCGCGGTGTTTCAGGCAACTATGGGATTCTGGATCACATCGCTGCCCTGGAGTGGGTACGCGACAATATTGCCGGCTTTGGCGGCGACCCGGACAACGTCACTATCTTCGGTGAGTCAGCTGGCGGCGCCAGTATCTATTCCCTATTAGCGACACCGTTGGCGAAGGGTCTCTTTCACAAGGCGATCTCCGAAAGCACCTGGGTTACACCGACAAACATGACCCACCTGACGCGCAATAACGGCCTCTCCGACAGCGCCGAATCCAGGGGCGAAAGAGCCGTTTCTGCCAAATTGACTGAACTCGGCGAAACCAGTGATAGCGATGTGTTGGCAAAGATGCGCGCCATGTCCGCTCAAGATATTCTGGCTCTGCAATTACAGGTGTCTCTAATTGAAGATGGCTGGGCCTACCCAAAATCGGCCGCCGATATTTTTGCCGAAGGTTCACACAATCACGTGCCTTTGTTAGCAGGAACCAATGATGGAGAAGGCATCCTCTTCATACGACCCGGGAGTGCGCCCGGCAGCGTCGCCGAGCAAAGGCAGGCAAGAGAAGCAGAATTTGGAGAATTTGCGGGTAATTTGCTGGACCATTATGTGGCAAAAACGGATGCAGATGTGTTGACAGTAGAAATCGACTACAACACCGATTCCTGGTTTGCTCGACCAACTCGTGAAATCGTGCAGGCCATGGCTAAGACTTCCGCAGAAAGTTTCATGTACGTCTTTACGCGCAACCTCCAGGATCCTTCTCAACGATCTCCTCATGCTATGGAACTGCGTTATGTGTTTAACGAATTACCAGACAGCGCCAGCGATATTGATAAAAATATCGCTCAACTGATGAATGATTACTGGACTCAATTCGCGGCGACTGGAAATCCGAATCGTACAGGGCTTCCACCATGGCCCAGTTACAATTTGGAAACCCAGCAGCATCAGCTTATTGGCGCCGAGGTTACACAGGGTTCGTTCTTACTAAAAGAACAACTGGACGAATTGGATCGTTATATTAGTAATCGATACAACTCAGCGAAATAGTCAATAGTAGTCAATAGGGACAGATTTATTTTCTTTGGCGCAGTCCACCGTTCGGCGGCCGCCTGTCGCGAAAAATAGATCTGTCCCTATTGATTCACTTACCTAAATCCGTCCTTAAAGATCGTACCGACTCGGTTATAGCCTGCTGGCATTGGTAGCACATTATTTGCTTCCACATACGCTTCATAATCAGCCAGCATCTCTGCCAATAAATCAGCCTGGTCTGTGGCCAAATCCTTGGTCTCACCTGGATCACTCTTGATATTAAACAGGTGCCATTCTGTTTCGTTTTGTCCTGCGGGATTAATTACGATCTTGTAATCGCCTTTAAACAACGCACTGTTTCCACCTAATTCGTAGCCAATGGCTTCCGAGGCATGGTGAATTTGTACCGAGTTGCCGGCTAAGAATCTCGAAAATCCTGATCCGATTATTGGTTCCACTTCCTTTCCATCCCAATTGCCGTCGTGATTGTTAACATCAACCAGTTCAAGGATGGTTGGAGTGAGGTCGGTGACAAACACAAATTCATCGGTCATTGTGCCCTGGTAATTGATACCGGGTCCGGAAATCACCAGAGGTACCCGCAGCCCGCCTTCGCTTGCATGAAATTTGTAATACGCAAGTGGTGACGCGGCAATACTTGCATTGCTTGGCCCAATGGCATTAAAGGAGCCGCGTTCACCTAATGTTTCATAGTCGGCGCTATAACCCACGTCATTAAACCATTCACCGAGTACCGAGGTGCCAGTCGGACTAATCAGGCCTGATCCCTCGGCACCATTGTCAGAAGTGAAGATAAAAATCGTGTCCTCATACTCGCCAATACTTTCCAGGTAATCCATCAAGCGACCAATGTGCATGTCCATGGCATCCACCATGCCGGCATAGACCTCCATACGCCTGGCATGATGCCGCTGCTGTTCTGCGGTTAAGCTATCCCAAATTAGCGTGCCTGGAGTGACGACGGCTTCAGCGCCAGCGGGAATAACGCCCGCCGCTTCAGCAGCAACGCGTCTGCGTTCGCGCATGACAGTCCAGCCTTGGTCATAGACGCCTGTATATTTATCAGAAAATTCCCGGGGCGCTTGCACCGGCATATGCACAGCTTGAAATGGGATGTAGGCGAAAAACGGTGTGTCGTCCTCTGCATTCGAATCGATAAATTCAATGGTTTTATCGATAAAGTACTCGGAAGAATAAAAATCATCCGGCAGGGTGTGCTCTTCTCCGTCGGCATACCAATTTGCACGATCATAAATGGGAAGATAAGTGCGTTGTTCCCAATTGTCCGCACCGGTATCTGCCATGGCTATGGTGCGATCGAAACCTCTAGCGGAAGGTAGCAGTTGCGGGGTATGGCCTAAATGCCATTTACCTGTCATGTAGGTGTGATAACCCGCGTCCTGAAGAAGGTTGGCAAGGGTAACTACACCGTCACCAAGAACGCCCTGATAATTTTCATAAGCGCTTTGTTCGGGTGGAAGCGCCTCTGGAATATTAGGCACGCCATTGCGGTGGCTATCTACGCCGGTCAAGAGCATGGCGCGAGCCGGTGCACAGCTGCCGGCCGTATGATAATTCGTGAAAGAAATTCCTTCGGCGGCAAGCCGGGCTATATTTGGCGTGCGTATTTCACTGCCGAAGGGAGAAATGTCTGTATACCCCAGATCGTCCGCCAGGATAAGAACGATATTAGGCCGCGCTGCTCCACCATTTGTGGATTGCTGGGCTAACAGTGAATTTGCGGTGCTGATCCCAACAATCAGCAGCAAGACGATTCTCAATTTTGACTCTAGTTTCATGTGAATACCTTATATCCCTTTGGGGATAATATAAGGGACAGATCGATTTTTGGGAAATTTTCCCTATCGCGCCCGCATCGTCCAGGCCCGGCTGATCAGTTGTGAGCGTCCCAGTTTGCCTTTAACATGCTGACTAGTAAATAGGGACAGATTAATTTTCTATTTATCTCAAGAAAGGAAAACCTGCATGAAACTCTCGACCAAGCTCACTCGAGCGGCACATCTACTTACACTGGCCCTTGTCACCTGGCTTGGCGCCCAGGTGTTTGCCGCTGAATCAAGCTGGCCACAGCAGGAAACCGGCGCCGAGGCGGCTGGCCTCACCGAAGCGGGCATCGCCCGGCTGGATGAGGCTATGCGGGAAATAGTCAGCAACCAGGATGTGACTGGCATGGTGTGGTTGTTGGCGAAGGACGCCGAGGTGGCCACGTTCGAGACCGCTGGATTGGCGCGAATCGACGACCAGACGTCCATGACCCAGGACTCGCTATTTCGCATATACTCCATGAGCAAACCGGTGACCGGCGTCGCCCTGATGATCCTGTGGGAGCAAGGCCTGTGGGATTTCGACGACCCCATCAGCAAATTCATTCCCGAATTCAACGATCTTAAAGTCCTGGCCAGCTATGACGCGGCCGGCAATGTCGAGCTCGAAGACCTGAAGCGCCAGCCCACCATGCGTGAGCTACTCAACCATACCGCCGGTTTCGGTTACGGCCTGTTCGGTAACGATCCGGTCAACACGGCTTTCCGAGAGCAGGAGGTACTGGGCTCCAGCGACCTCGACGAGTTGATCGACAAAGTGGCCGACATCCCTCTAATGGCCCAACCCGGTGAACAGTGGTACTACTCCATCGGCGTGGACATCCAGGGCTACATCGTGCAGCAACTTACTGACCTGACATTCGGCGAATTCCTGCGCCAACGAATTTTTGAACCGCTCGACAAGCAAGATACCCGCTTCTATGTAGCGGCAGAAGATCACCAACGCTTTGCCGAGGTGCACTACTGGGATACCGAGCGCGGCCAACTGGCTCAGCAAGCCCATCGGCCCGACCGGCCCAGCTACCTGGACCCGAACCGCCTGGAATCCGGCGGCGGTGGCCTGGTGTCGTCCACCCACGACTACGCCCGCTTGCTCCAGATGCTGGTCAACGAAGGGGACCTGGACGGCGTGCGCCTTCTCAAACCGGAGTCGATACGCATCATGCGCACCAACAGCCTGACCGGCGAAGAGAACATGCAATACGGCATCGGCGGCCCCGGCCAACCCGGCCAGGGTTTTGGTGTGGACTTTGCCGTAACCTACGACCCGCAAGCCGCAGGGACGCCGCAGGGCCCCGGCACCTATTACTGGGCCGGTGCCGCCGGAACCTCGTTCTGGATTGATCCCGTGAATGACATGTTCTGGTTATCGATGATTCAGGCGCAGGGGCAGAGAAGGCCCGGGGCTACGAATATGGGGACTGTGGCTCGGGATATTATTTACGAGAGTCTGGCGCGTTAAATACCAATAGGGACAGATTCTTTTTTCCGCAGGAAAATGAATCTGTCCCTAATTATTCTTTTCTTTTATCCTTCGCAATCTACGAATCAAATCAGATACTTGAAATGAGGCAACCATCAATGACAAGCAAACTTCACAAAACTGTAGTAGCAATCCTATTCCTTTGGTCATCAACAATGGCATTAGCACAAGGAGCTGGCGCAGAACCCAGCCTGATGACTTATGATCTGGCCACAAAGGCCATGGAGGCAGCCGAATCCTACGCGCGTCAGCAGGGATGGAACGTGACCATTCTAATAACAGACCAGAACAGCAATCCGGTAATGTTAAGGCGTCTGGATGGGGCCGGTGCACGCACGTTTAACTTTGCTACTGCCAAAGCATTAGTAGTGACCGCAACGGGTCTAACTTCCGGGGAATATGGGAGTAGAGTTGAAGCAGGCGATATTGAAGAAATTGAAGGTGGCGTCACGTTTGCGGGAGGCGTACCGGTCTATCTGAACGGTGAGCTTATTGGTGCCGTTTCAACCAGCGGGGTCAGAGCACTTCAGGATGAAGAAGCGTCCATTGCTGGAGCTGAAGCAATAGGCAGTACATCCAGCGATTAAGCAAAGGGAAAAGAGTAAATAGGGACAGATTTATTTTATTTGAAAAATAGATCTGTCCCTATTTATCCAAGAAGGAAGCACGCAGTGTCTGAGGCTGTACTCACGGATAAAAAACCCATCGCCAATTTAGTCAGCCTGGCTCTGAAGTTACTGTGGCGTGACTGGCAGGGTGGTGAATTGCGTCTGCTGTTTCTGGCCCTGGTAATGGCGGTAACATCGGTCACCGGCCTCACCGTGGGGGGCCATGGACCGTGCTAATTCAAGGTTGGAAAGAGGCGCGAAACCAGTTTATTATCCTTTACCAAATCAGGGTTTATGTCGAACTAAGCAATCATTTATAGAGTTTTCTGGATGCACTCAGCAATTTCATGGTTATCCATCCACTTCATTCTGAAGCCGAGCCGTCTTCTTTCAACCTTACTGTGAGGCAGAATAATTCTGACCCCAATTTTGTAGGCGCTCGAAAGGGCGCTACCGGTACGCTTGACGACCTGAAGAGTAGCCCTCCAATACCCAAAGCCTGGTTAAGACCCTCACTTGTGAAGGTCGTAATGGACCGCCTAAAAGCGAATCAACTCGTTCATTCCAGACTCAATCTAGACTCCATCATCCACAAGCACTTCTTCGCTCAATCCAATGACCGCTATCGTATTGTCTGGTCCAAGAATATGATCACTTCTGCAGGAGTGTCTAAAATTCAAAGAAAAGGAGGGAAGGCGGAGCTGGTTCTACATCTCCGAGACGGGGAGGAGGAGCGCAACGACAAGCAACGCTGGATGCGTCAGATTCTTGAGGGTCTATACGCCAAAGGTAAACGAGCAAAAGAATCGGTTGAGGATTTTCTTTACCTCACCTTGGTGCATGAAGCGAGTGAAATCCATGAAAGAAAGCAAGCAGAGACCTTGATCCCCAATATGAAGGCAGAAATAAGGGCCGAAATAGAAGAGGCAAAGGCTTACTTCTCATTCCCCACAGAAAGAAGAAAAATGTTGAAGCAGTTATACAAAATGCTCGATGAGACATATGATCCCAGCAAAAAGATATACAGTCGCGAGCTTGATCTCTTCGAGAGCATAGGCGAAGAAAATTTAGGTACGATCGAAGGCCTGTTGGCACTGATTGAATTTGTTCTGGGGTTGCCCGACTATGCTAAGGAATCAAGCCTTTATCACGACGATAGAACTAGATTACAGCTGGCGAAGAGTCTATATGTTGACATTCTTCACAATTTTGCGGGCTCTAGTAGGGCTGACAAATGGGTGATAGATGTGGAAAGTTCCGGCACGTTTACTAGTCAGGCCGTCAAGTATGTTTACACTGAAAACTCCAAGGCTCTTAGCGAACAAGCACAGGAGATCTTTAGCGCAGCCGCGAGAATTATTGATACATTGAAGGGAGCAAACTCAGAGCCAATCTCCTTGCCAAGTATGAATCAAAAAAAGCGTGTTATCGATAGCTTCAATAAAAAATCAATCAACTGGACTCAATTAGGAGCCAATCGAGTTTAAACGAAGTCTTGAGTATACCTTCTAATTTGAAGGATGCGCTCGAAGATAACAAGCTCAATCGACATTTCTGTTACATGGATAAGTTTGGGATTTATCATTCTCTCAATCTTTCACGCCTTGACCTTCGGGGTTTAAATTTACATTCTGGCGACGATAAAAGAACAGCAAGAGACAAGGCCCGCGAAACCGATCGATACAAAGATGAGCGTACCGACCTGAGAGGCGCTCGCATTGTTGGTAGTGATATATCTGAGCGAGCTAATTTTAGTGCGGCAAAAATGGATTTTGTGGTTGCTTCCTATTCAGATCTTAGTGAAGTTATTTTCACGCGGACCAAGGCGATTGGAATGATTTTTTATGGCGTGAATGCGAATGAAGCACAATTTGAACGAGCGAAATTGACCGCGGCAGACGCAAGAGGTATGAGCGCGAGCTTTGCACGCATTCAGATGAAAGAAACCGACATTAATGGAATGAAAATCTGGCAAACTGATGTACCAAGCTGGCAAAGAGCTTATGTTGATATTGTCCAGCTTAAAGCGGCAAAGAAGAATGATGACTCTGTAAGCGCAGATCGCGAATCCCTAAAAGCGGAGCTCGAATTTTTGGATGACTCATTTCTGAATGAGCTAGAAGTGTTAGATGAGACCGATAGATTTCAAAGTGAGCAAACCTGGATTGAGCTAAGGGAAGTTGACGGTCAGCTTGAGTTCTTAAAGGGTCGAGGCATTGTGTTTTACTCCAAGGAAGAGATTCTAGAATACAGTGTCAGGTAACAGCCCTGATAAATAGGGACAGATTTATTTTCCCGAGCGGCAGCGACCGCGGTGCTCGATACGCACACCAAGGCGAAGCTCTATCTCATGGATGAAAGCGGCATTGCCGGTAAGTTGATTGCGGGATACTCCCTGGCGGATGAGTGTTGTCTCCGATGGGCGCGATGACTGGACCAGGGATACTGTGCAGCATGCATTACCATGCGCGCCTTGATCGGATTGCGCTCCACCTAGCGGCAGCACTGCAAAAGATACCGCTCACGCTGGATAGGACTGATCTTGTACCGGCTCTCCCACATTGACCCGCTACGTCCTTCCAGTTTATTAACCCGCCGTGTCTGACGAGCCGCTAGCTGTTTCATCAAGCGACTTACGGTCGCGCAATCTTCAGGGGGCTCCACCATCAGTTGGACGTGGTTCGTCATCAGGCAAAAGCTGTAGACTTTAATCCCCAGTGCCAGCTTCCATTCCTGTAAATTCTCCAGGTAGTAGCGATAGTCATCCGGCTCGACGAACACCGCCTTGCGGTTGTGCCCGCGCTGCACAATATGATGCAGCATCCCCGCCACAATAACCCGTGCCTTCCTTGGCATGGCTGGCTACCTCCTAAGCCAAACCTCACCAAGAATATATAGACCAGCCCGCGCCCCAGCGCCAACTATTCGCCGAAAATAAATCTGACCCTATTTACATCTAGTTGTCGACCACTTCAAACAACCAAACCGAACCGCCGGAGATTGCCGTAGCAGGGGCATCAAAATACTTGCGCGCGATCTCGGACATCACGGCGGCCCCAATTGGGCCTTCCGTAATCCGGTCGAGTCGCTGCTGGTAAATATTGTCATCCACGCGAATCAGCACACGATTGTCTTCTGCCATATAAGTAGGCCACAGCTGCAAAGAGGACGATGCCTGCCAGCACGATGCCAACCCACTTCGCTACTCTTTTTAACATAAGTACTGCCTTCTCAAGAGTTTTCCTGGCGGTGACTTACAATCAGTCTTTTGCTGTTTTAGACTATTGTTCGGCCATTTATTAAGATGCTTGCTAATTGTTGAACTATACCCCTCCTTAAAGCAGCTCGATACAGGGAGTGTATAATAGGAATTAATAGTAAATAGGGAATAAATAGGGACAGAATTATTTTCTTTGGCGCAGTCCACCGTTCGGCGGTCGCCTGCCGCGAAAAACAGATCTGTCCCTATTTATCCAAGAAGGAAGCACGCGGTGTCTGAGGCAGTACTCACAGATAACAAACCCATCGCCAATTTAGTCAGCCTGGCGCTGAAGCTACTGTGGCGGGATTGGCAAGGCGGTGAATTGCGCCTGTTGTTTCTCGCACTGGTCATGGCAGTAACATCGGTCACCGGCATTGCCCTGTTTACCGATCGCCTGGAAAAAGCACTGCTATTGGAGTCAGCCAACATGCTGGCGGCAGACCGCATCGTCAGTGGCAGAGGCACCCTGCCTGAAGAGGTTCTGCAAGAGGGCCAGGCACGCGGACTGCGCACCGCCGAGACGCTGTCGTTCACCTCCATGGTTTTTTCCGATAACGGCAACATGTTGGTAGCCGCCAAAGCTGTCACCGACAACTATCCTCTGCGCGGTGATGTCATTGTCGCCGATGTCCCCTTCGTTCGTGGCACGCCAATACAGAGCGGCCCAGCAGTAGGTGAGGTGTGGTTAGAGTCGCGTGTACTGCCTGCGCTTGGCATCGATGTCGGTGATTCTGTCTACGTTGGGGAGGCAGAGCTGACAGTAGGCAAAATAATCATCACCGAGCCAGATCGCGCTGGTGGGGGCATGGTGGATAATGCCGGTCCCCGCCTGATGCTACACATGGATGATGTTCAGCGGACCAATGTGGTACAGCTCGGCAGCCGGGTCAGTTATCGTTATCTTTTTGCGCACGACGAGATTGATGTGCTGGATGAATTCGAAGCCTGGTTCCGGGCCCGGGAAGAATGGCGCGGACGCTACTACATACGCGATATCCGCGAGGAGAGCGAGGAAGTCAGCGAAGCGCTGGATCGGGCAGAGAGTTTTCTCCTGCTGGGCTCCCTGTTCGCCGTATTGCTGGCAGGAGTTGCCATCGCCCTGACTGCAAAACGCTACAGCGAAAGGCATTACGACTATGTCGCAATCCTGAAAACTTTCGGCTGCACTTCTGGCCAGATTTCCATCATCTATCTGACAATTCAACTAGTGCTGGCCGCAATCGCCGTAGTGGTCGGTTGGTTCCTCGGTTACCTGGTACACCAGGGTATTCTGCTATTACTGCAATCGATGATGTTGGTCACTCTTCCTCCGGCTTCTTTGCAACCCTATGTGATCGGATCGCTAACCGCATTTATCTGTCTGCTAGCGTTTGCCCTGCCACCGCTGCTGGCGCTGCGAGAGACACCACCGCTGCGCGTGTTACGCAAGGACATAAGCCAACAGAAGATTGGAGCCAAGGTCCCTTATATATTTGGGATACTTGGCACTATTTTTCTGGTGTTCTGGTACAGCCAGGACCTGTTGGTAACTTCGGTACTGGTTATCGCCGTTGCCGTTATCGCCCTGTTCCTGTCCCTGGTCTCCTATCTGTTTCTCCGTTCCAGCGGGTCGGTCGGCATGAAAGCCGGCAGTGCCTGGATGCTGGCAATGACTGCCGCGCGCCGCCGGCGCAAGCAGAATGTACTGCAGGTGACGGTGTTCTCCATAACCATCATGTCCCTGTTAATCCTGACATTATTGCGCACCGATTTAATCGACGAGTGGCAGGCGCAGATTCCGGAAAATACGCCCAACCATTTCATGATGAATATTACCCAGGATCAGATTCCCGGCATCGAAGCGTTTTTTGCCGAGAACGGTGTTCCCAGCAATGCCTTTTACCCGTTAATCAGCGCCAGAGTCACCCGTGTTAATGGCGATTTACCGGATCCGCAGGGAGAATTGGGAGCGGATGGGGGTGGCGGCACACTCACCGAGAACGCTCAGCTTGACGATGTCGAATTAGATGAAGCGGCTGCGGCCGCAATTGCGAATACACAAAGTGACGCGGCACCCGAGCTGAATGGTCAGCAGGCTTCGAGCGGCGGTACCCGAGTGCGGGGGCAATTAAGCCGGCGTCAGGTAACCTGGGCTGATGATCTTCCCACTGACAATTTAATCACCGCCGGCAGTTGGTGGGGTGAAAATGCCGAGCCGGGCTACGTGTCAATCGAGCAGGATTATGCCAGCTGGCTGGATCTGGAATTGGGTGATCGCCTGGAGTTTGAAGTGAATCAGCAGGTGATCAGTGCCGAGGTTAGCAGCTTTCGCAGTGTGCGTTGGGACAATATGCAACCGAACTTTTTCCTTGTCTTTTCGCCGGGAACTATCGATCATCTTGGTGCGGCTTTCCTGTCCACCGCCTTGCTGGAACGCGAACAGAAGATTCTCCTAAACGACTTGATACGGTTGTTTCCCACCATTGTAGTCATCGAAATCGATGCCCTGATCGAACAGATTCAGACGATTATTGCCCAGGTAACCTCTGCTATCGAACTGATATTGCTACTGGTGCTGCTCAGTGGCGCTCTGGTACTGCTGTCCTGTGTTAACGCCACTCTGGACGAGCGCTTTCATGAAAACGCGATATTGCGAACTCTCGGTGCGGGCAAGAAACTGATTCTTACCAGCCTGTTAATCGAGTTCGCCTTTATCGGCATTATAGCCGGCTTAATCGCCACCATTGGTGCCGAGGCCAGCCTGTACTTTTTGCAGGAAAAAGTGTTCGGGCAGGAGTTTTCATTGCACTACTGGGTATGGCTGGCGGGTCCTCTGCTAGGTATGTTCATCATCGCCGGACTTGGCGTCAATTCGACCCGCAAGGTTGTCAGCATCAGTCCGTTGAATGTGCTGAGACGGGTTGTATAAAAGCCAATAGTTAATAGTGACAGATTTATTTTCTTTGGCGCAGACCACCATTCGGCGGTCGCCTATCGCGAAAAATAAATCTGTCCCTATTTATCCAACACCCGTGGATCTATTCAATTGCCTTCATAGCCTTTATCGGGCGAAACCGACCCTGCCTGGGGAGAGTCCCCATTGCGCAACATCCTGTACCAGTCACGAAACGGGCCGCTGGTGTTTTGCCAGAAAGATCGGTACTCGCTTTGTGTTTCTGGCCCGAGCCCCCAGGGGGTGTATTCATCTTTCTCTGGAATATAAAGCGTACCAAACAGTCGATCATAGATACTGGTGACAGCGGCGAAGTTTGTATCCCAGTGTTTCTGCAGATAGCTGTGATGGATGTGGTGCATGGCTGGACTCTGTACCCACTTCTCCAGCCAGCGGGGGTAGCGAAACTGCACATGATAATGTCTGAAAGCACCGCTGAGGCCGAGGATGAAAGAGAAGAAACCGGCACCTAAAATGGTAGCCTGGGTGATGCCGCCATTGAACAGATAAGCAAATATTCCAGCGGCGAAAGCAAAACTGAAGGCGGAGCCCGCTGCCCAGATTGGACCTGCCAGAAAATGTTCCCGTGAGCGTGTGAGCGGAGTCAGCACTTCGGCCGAATGATGCACTTTGTGAATCGCCCACAAAGCCGGCACCTTATGCATCGTGTAGTGAATGGCATAGAAGATGAAGTCGTAGCACAACAGACTCACCAGGGCATAAAGCAACATCCAGGCAAAATTGGGTGTCAGTGCAGGTGATGCCCCCAGCAGAGTTTCCAGGAAAGCTATCACTGTTTGTTCCGTCACCGGGCCGACGGTGGAGAACAGCACCACTACCCACAGCGGCCGCAGCAAACGTTCAATTACCCAGAGCCAGATGTCGACTCGGGCAGACACGTGCGTGTAAGTATCCCTGGGTAACAGAAACTCAAACAGGCTAACCTTGCGTTCACGCCCCTCGGCATTCTTGGAGCCATGACCGCGGTAGATGACGAAAAGCAACAGGGCGAGAAACAAGGTGATTAGTAAACGATCCCAGTGCAAGTCGCCGGGAATATTGCTTGAGGTGATATCCCAGATGAATTCAGATGCCTGTCGAACGACGTCGGTGAACGGCCCGACGACTTCTCCAACATCAGCAGTGATATCACTATTATCAGCCATATGACCTGACCCTAACTATTATCGCTTCAATAAAAGGGGACGGAGGGATTAAACTTTAATCCCTCCGTCCCCCCTGTTTGTGGTTGGGTGAGATGGTTCACCACGGGGTGAGAATAGAGGGCTTGGGTGGTGGCGTCAACCGCACCTAAATCAAGGGAGTTAGAGTAATTTCATCCGATATTCGCAATATTTACCACATCTTGCTGGCTAGCCAGATATTCTTCGTAGTCGCCCTGAAAATCTACCAATTGCTGATCTTTAATTTCAATGACTCTGGTAGCCAATGATGAAACAAATTCTCGGTCGTGACTCACAAAAATCAATGTGCCTTCATAATGAGTCAGCGCCAGATTCAAAGCTTCGATGGCTTCCATATCCAGGTGATTGGTTGGTTCATCCAGGATCAACACATTAGGATCCATCATCATCAGTTTGCCAAAAAGCAGGCGATTTTTCTCGCCTCCGGAACAGACTTTCACTGATTTCTCGAAGTCTTCGGTGGAGAACAATAGTCTACCCAAAGTAGCACGCACGATCTGATCGCCGTGGCTTGGTTTGCGCCACTGGCTCATCCAATCAAACAAATTCAGCCCACACTCGAAATCACTGTTACTGTCCTGAGGGCAGTATCCCAAAGTAGCGCTTTCCGCCCATTGTATGGTTCCATGGTTCACTGAGAGTTCATCTAGCAGGCAACGAAGAAAGGTGGTTTTCCCCGCTCCATTTTCACCAATAACTGCCAGCCGAGTCCCTGCATCCAGTATCATATTGCCCCCATTGAAAAGGGGCTCATTGTCGAAGCCATGACCCATGTTTTCAAGGGTAAGAGCCTGGCGGTGCAATTTTTTCTCCTGCTTGAATCGAATATAGGGGCTGACTCGGCTAGAAGGTTTGATGTCCTCTAGTTTAATTTTTTCTATTTGCTTGGCTCGCGAAGTTGCCTGCTTGGCTTTAGATGCATTGGCAGAGAAGCGACTGACGAATTGTTGAAGTTCAGTGATCTGGGCTGATTTCTTTGCATTGACTGACTGTAATCGTTCTCGAGCCTGGGTAGAGGCGGTCATGAAATTATCGTAGTTTCCTGGATACAGGCGTAACTCACCGTAATCTATGTCGGCCATATGAGTACATACAGAATTCAGGAAGTGCCGGTCGTGAGAAATAATTATCATGGAGCATTTGCGGTCACCCAGGACGCCCTCTAGCCAACGAATAGCGTTTATGTCTAGGTTGTTGGTAGGTTCATCTAATAACAGGATGTCGGGGTCTGAGAATAAAGCTTGCGCCAGCAGCACTCTTAGTTTCCAGCCTGGAGCAACTTCTTTCATGGAGCCTGAATGTAATTCCTGAGCGATACCCGCGCCCATCAGTAATTCTCCAGCACGGCTTTCGGCGCTGTAGCCGTCCATTTCAGCGAACTGAATTTCCAGCTCTGCTACTTTCATACCGTCTGCTTCAGACATTTCCGGCAGCGCATAGATGCGATCCCGCTCTTGCTTGATCTCCCATAACTCTCCATGCCCCATGATGACAGTATCGATCACATTGAAGGCCTCGAAGGCGAATTGATCCTGGACCAATGTTCCTACCCGTTCACCAGGCGTTATCGAAACATTACCTGATGTTGGGGCGAGGCTGCCTTCCAGAATCTTCATGAAGGTGGACTTGCCACAGCCATTGGCACCGATTAATCCATAACGATTGCCATCACCGAATTTGACCGAAATATTTTCAAATAGGGGCTTGGCACCAAATTGCATAGTGATGTTTGCGGTAGAGATCAAGAGGGAAGTCCTAAAAAGTAGAAATGATTGAAATGTGTTTTTAAGCAGGTTTGCTTTGAGGGGGCGTACTATAGGGATTTGTTGGGGTTAGGTCGAGCGAATTTTCATTTGATTTCCGCTATTTGTGACGTCTCTCTGTTAGTTGCTGAAATATAAAGCGGATTCACCAATCTACCCATATCCCAAAAACGTGGTCTGTCCCCAGTTTTTCCGGTTTTATTTAAACTCAGGTTTGTTTTTTTCTAACCAATCTAACATTAGCTTCTGCAATTTTTCGGCCTGTTTTATACATTCTCTCACCGACTCGGGACTAATCAATTCGCCAGAATAATCTACAACCTGCCGCTGCTTTCGCAAAATGTCATAAACGATGACGGTTTTTGGATTTACACCAAGAGTCTTCGGCAGCGATTGCAGCATTGTCATGTGGTGGCCAGGTTGGCTTGTTGAGGGACGAAGCCCATTAACCTGCAGTGCGGCATTAGCCATTTGCAAAATTGCTTTGTATGCGCTGTCAAATCTATTTTCATTGCTTACAGCTTGAACTTTGGAATCACTAATATTCCGGTTTGCTGCAGCAACTAGCCGTTTGATCGTCGATTCAGCGGGTACAATCCGTTCCAGGCTCTTGCCCACCAAATTATCTAAGCTCATTGGTGCTTCCAATAATTTCTAATCGCGGGCTATCTAAAACATCACTAATAAACTCACCTTGTTCCTCTGTTAGTAATGCCCATTCAGAAGGACTGTAAATCCTCGGATTGATGTACCTGCCCATAGATGATTGGATCGGGTAGAGGGTGTCAACAACCTCTTCCAGGCTTACATCGCCTATCAGCATTAGATCGATGTCGCTTCCAGTGGTTTCGGTTCCTCGTGCTATCGAACCGAATATAAATGCAGCAGAAATCTTGCTTCGAAGCGGACTCAAACCCTTTGCAATTACATCAGCTACTCCGATAGTCTTGTTGACAATGCTTTTGAGTTCCTTATAAATTGGACAAAGCTGCTCTGCCTGATAATGATGTTGGTTGCCAATTCGTTCTCGTTGTAGGATTCCAGCTTCCTCCAGACGATCTAATTCTCGTTTGATGGTTGCAACTCCCATCCCGGTAGCTCTAATTATCTCATTGATATAAAAGCTTTTTTCCGGATTGGTAAAGAGTAGCCCCAACACGTTCTGTTTAGTTTCCGAAAATAGAGCATCACCTAAACTACTCATAAGCACCGGGCCCGTAGATAATTCACATAAAGTGAATGATAATACACTTTATGTGAATTATCTATGAGGCAGACTCCGTTTTCCGCACCCCGAGAACGTGCCCTGTCTTCGGTTTGATAGACTATTAAAGATAGCTCATACCTCCAAGACCCCCAAACTTTTCCCAAAACGTGGTCTGTCCCGGGTCTTCCCTTCATGGCGACAGAGCTTGTGCTTGCCTATACCATAGGCTCGATAAGCCAATTACAGGGAGTGTATAATGGCGATCACTACGTTCGATACCTTGAAGTTTGTCCGCCGGTTGCAAGAGGCTGGCGTACCGGCACCGCAGGCTGAAGCACAAGCTGAAGTGCTGACTGAGGCATTTACCGTGAACCTTGACGCACTAGTTACCAAAGACTACCTGGCGGCTCGCTTTGCCGAACAGAATGCACGCATTGACACCCGCTTTGCCGAGCAGCAGGCACATATGGATACTAACTTTCGTGTCCTGTTCTGGATTCAGGGCATTCTGGTAGCAGGTATAGTTTTACCCTTTCTTGAAAGACTTCTCACGCTTTAAATGGAGACAGATCTATTTTTGATCTGCTTCTAGTCTGCGTGCGCCAGCAAGCGTACCCGGCATGGAGTAATTACCTTCGTGGCATGCATACTCATAGAGTCGACCATCTGTGGCATGGAAGCTGAGTTCTGCTGTCCAGGGTTGACTGTATAGGTCAGAATCTTCCACTGTAAAGCGGTAAACAATTTCAGTGTCAGAATAACGCATAAAACGCTCAGTTATCTTGCCATTTTTTGTGATAGCTGTGGCGCTTTGTTGCATTTGCTGAGGGTTGACATTGAGAGTCTCCACTACCAGAACGCCATCTTCATACCAACCAACAGAGTCTCCCATGTATTGTTGCAAGACCTCCGGTCGGCGATTAGCCCGGGCTTCTTCGGCCGAGTCAAAGGTGGGGATGATTCGCGCATCATGCATTTGTTCCACTTCTATCATCACGTAATCATCGGTTTGAACGAACTGATAAGTGTTATTATAGAGTCCGCTTCGCATCGCCGGACCGGCTTTACCTTCAGAAAGAATACAACGCTCCGATATGGGCAGGGCCTCGGGACCGTCAGCGTTACCGACGCCTGTCACGTATCGACTGCCGAAACTGGTACGCTGAAAATCTGTGGTAGGATTTTCCAGGCGCGGGACTTGCCCGTTCTCCGGATTAACTATATAAGAAGTACGATACTCGCCCTTGACCAGAGCCAGGTTGGAGCCGGGATCGACCCAGAAATGATTGTACGCCCTGGTGCCGAAGTCATCTCCGGCCACTTCAGGCGTGTTATTGACACCATCACCGTCATCAAAGCCACCCTCAATACCACCAATCGGTACGCTGGCTGCCATGACCAGGGCTACCTCCGCCGACACCACAAGGGATTCCACCCCACTTCGACGCGTGAGATTGGTTAGCGATGCATTGGTCCAGACGCCTCCCAGATCGGGCCGCGCAGTGTTTTGAGCCAGCGCGCCAGAGCATGCCAACGCGGTGCACAGCAGCAAGCTTCCTATTCGGGCGGGGTGTTTTGGGAGAGTTGTCATTTGCTATTTCCTTGTGTCCCTATTTATTAAAGGATCTCGAAGATAAACACCCTGACCGCTGCAGTAGGAATGTCATTACTATGTATCGCACCTCTCGAGATAAAATGCACATTAGCTTGAGTGCCTGTATCAAACCAGACTACCACGGCATCATGGCCATGGTAATGCACTGAACTCTTAGTGTTGGCAATACTGGCAGTACTGGCGGTGCTGGAAAAGCCCTCATCGTATTCCCACACTCTAACGCGTTCGTTTGAGCGGCGATCCAAGGGATCATCGTCCGGGAATTGAGGCATTGATGAATTGATCTGTATTGCACCAGCAAGCGGGCGTTTGATCTGCACAAAAACGGCACGAAGAGGCTTATCACTAATGCCGGACTCGGTGTGAGTCACACCTGCAAGTTGAAACGAAATGTTCCAAGCCTCTGTGTGGACCTCGCGGGCCTCACCCTCAGTCGAGGTGATTATCCTGTCACCCGAGGCGTAGTACACACCAGTATGGTCATAGCGATGACGGTGGATGGGGTAGTTCTGTTGCAACCAGCTAATATTCCAAACAATGACGTGCTCGTTCTCCAGCATTTTGATCGCCCCGTCACGAGGATAGGCAGGCGGGGCATCCACTTGCGCCTGAGCCATTGGGATAGCGCAAATGAACAGGAACAGTGCAATTTTTCTCATAATAAACTAGTGCAATAAAAAAGGGGTCAGGGATCAAGGGGGTCAGAGTAGTTTGAATATATAGCTTTCATAGCGACAATCAAACGACTCTGATAATCATTAGCCGACTCCTCAGAGGGGTGATAAAACTAGAGTTGAAAGACTTTAACTACCACCCCAATTTGGAGAAGGCTAATGACTACACCACTTTATTGCGGAATTGATTTGCATTCAAA
>Ga0208879_1001385_pt1 | contig 22969 bp, 18 predicted proteins | sample Knorr_S15_td_Bot_FD_185605 | JGI IMG/M metagenome (GOLD analysis project Ga0208879, IMG submission 185605) | Marine microbial communities from Southern Atlantic Ocean transect - Knorr_S15_td_Bottom_ad_5009_LV_A (SPAdes) (version 2) | ecosystem: Environmental > Aquatic > Marine > Oceanic | place...
CCACTACCATTACGATGGGAATTGTATGCATTGGCACCCTGAAAACGAGGGTGAAACCCATCAGGTGAGCATCACAGATGACAAGGATTTCCTACCTGAGGACCTGACCATCAACGTCGGTGATACTGTTATCTGGACCAATAATGATGATAGTCCTCATACGGTAACTGCGGATGACGATGAATTCAATTCTGGGAATCTAGCAGAGGGGGCAACATGGTCCTATACCTTCACTGAGGCTGGAACCTATGATTACCACTGCAATTATCACGGTTCAATGACCGGATCGGTATCTGTTGTTGAAGAAGATGAGGAGATTGTCTGGACCGATTATACCTTTGACCAGGTGGATGATTCCGTGCATTCTCCCATTATTGGATTCGCATTCGATGGGTATCCGATCTATGGCGCCTATGGTACTGTAGATGGAGAAGTTACGTTGATGCGTAGCAGTTATGAATTGAATGACGGGGCAGACGGTTCCAACGGGATCCAGGATTATCAGTACATCAAGGATTCAGGGCATCTGGACGCCTGTAATGGCGTCTTGAGTGCAACGCCCGAGTTCCCGGACGGGATCTATCATTATCATTCGACCATGCCCGTTGAGGTAGATGGTGAAATGACTACCAATCATGCTTTCCCCTACTTCATCAATTGTTATGCTGGAATTGCTGTAGCTTCCAATATGGAAGGTGGCGGAGACATGCAAGGACCACCTGATGGTGACGGGGACGGAGTCGGGGATGGTTGGGATATGTGTGCGGATACCGACGATACCACCTACCCAAATGGAAAACCCATCTATCCAAGAGGATGTACGGAAGAGCAGTTTGCAATCCTGAGTAGTGATGATCAGGATGCAGCCAAAATTGCATATTCAGGGGACAACCCCCCTGCTCCACCCGATGAAGACGGGGATGGGATTGTTGATCCTCAGGATGACTGTGACAGCACTGAAGCTGGAAAATTAGTATTCCGTGACGGATGTAACCATGGCTGGGCATCTGATGGTGACAGCGATGGAGACGGTTTTGCAGATGATTTTGATGCATTCCCCACAAATTCTAGTGAATGGGCTGATTCGGATAGTGATGGGGTGGGAGATAATTCTGATGTATTCCCAACCAATTCTAGTGAATGGGCCGATTCGGATAGTGATGGGGTGGGTGACAATTCTGATGTATTCCCAACCAATTCTAGTGAATGGGCTGATTCAGACAGTGATGGGGTGGGTGACAATTCTGATCTCTGTTGGTACACCAACACAGATACTATTGTTGACAATGAGGGATGTTCAAATGATCAAAGACTCGATGATGATGATGATAATGTGAACAATCAGGATGATTTGTGTCCTCAAGAAAAAGCCTCAGGACATGACGCGGACGCGGACGGGTGCATCGATGATAGTGACAATGATGGGGTCAAGAACGATGTCGATGTATGTCCATTTGATCCAAATGACGAGTGTGAGGCTACGTTAGAAAATCAGCAAACTGAAGTTGAATGTGTTGAAGGAGATACAAAAGATGCTGACTGTAATTCCTGTTCCTGTGACTTAGATCAGGATGGAAATAGGGGCTGGACTTGTACTGAAATGGCTTGTGAAGGAATGGAAGGAGACTCTCCGGGTTTCGGTCTCTTGTTAGCTGCACTAGGCTGTATTATTATAGCAGTCAGAAGAAGAAACTAAAATCTTTATATCGGTGCAAGACTGAGTAGAGTATGAGAAATGCCTTGTTTTTTCTAGCCTGCTTCTCAATCTTATTTTGTTTTAATGGTGCGAATGCAGAAGAGCAGAATGTTAAAATTGGATTTCTGAGTCCTCAAACAGGCCCTATTGCGGTGTATGCAGAAGGGCTTGAAATGGGTGGAGAGATCGCGATTGATGATTTGAATGCTAAATATGAGGGTGAATACAATTTTGAATTGGTGATTGCAGATTCAGCTTGTGATGAGAATCAAGCTGATGATGCAGCTCAGGAACTTGTTGACGAAGGCGTAATAGGTATAGCAGGAGCTGCATGTTCAGGAGCTACTCTTGGAGCAATGCCTGTTGCAAAAGATGCACAAATTCCATTGATCTCTTATTCTTCAACCTCTTCAGATATTACTGATGCGGATGATGACGGGTACCTTTGGAGAATAGTTCCAAGTGATGACCAAATCGGATTGGGACTGGCAAATTTGGCATATGTTGAAGATTATAGTTATCCTTCAGTAATTTATGACGGGAGCTGGGCTTATCTTGAATCTGCTGCAGAATATTTCGAGGAAGTGTGGGGGAATTCTGGGATGGATGTGTGCAATATGCAAAGCATCTATGAAGGCCAGACTGATTTCAGTGACGAAGTAGATAATATTGAGAATGATGAATGTGATTCTGTCGTAATCTTCTCATATAATGACGAAATGGTAGGAATCATAGAAGAACTTCATGAACAATATGTGGATATTGGAATGTTTGGTACTCAAGTTGACCCTGAATATTTCATTGACTCTTTTGAAGATGATTATGATGTTGATGGTGTCTACACTATGAATTACTCGACTAAATGGAATGTACACAATCCTGCAGTGAGAGAACATGTTGATGAGGAATGCGATGACCGAAGCAATGATTGCGATTCCTACATTTACTATCATGAATCTTATGATACGGTCAAGATCATAGCTGAAGCGTTTGTCATGAGTGGCGGTGACTATGATGACGTCAACTCTTTTATTGGTGATATTGGTGTCACTTACATTGGAGCGACATATTCTCTATTTTTTGATACAAATGGGGATGTTCGTGGTCCTGGGTATGATATTTGTGAATTTAGTGGTGGTATTTGGAGTGCCTACTACAACTGTGACGGAATCTGGCAACCAAGATTTGGCGTCTTATATGATGATACGGTTGTAAATGTACCTCTTGGTTTCTTGAATCCATTGACAGGACCTATTGCCGCCTATGCAGAGGGTTTCACAGTCTCATGGGATGTGGCCGAAGATCATCTAAACGAAATATATGGTTTTTTGAATTTTGATGTTTGGGAGGAAGACTCCGGTTGTGATGGGACTATGGCGGCTGATGCTGCACAATATTTAGTCGATGACGGTGTTTATGCTATTGCAGGTGCAGCTTGCTCAGGCGCTACTTTAGGCGCCATGGAAGTGACTCGAGACAATCAAATTCCTCAGGTGGCTTATCCGAGCACTTCTCCTGCGATAACTACAGCAGATGATGATGGTTATCTCTTCAGAGTTGTGCCAAGTGATGCACAACAAGGTCAAGCGATTGGAGATTTAGTAGCCTATTATGGTTTAGAAAATCCAGCCTTATTATACATGACCAATGATTATGGTGCTGGTACGGCAGATGCTGTTGAAACCCGATTGGATGAGCACAACATAGAAACTTGTGTAAAAATCGGCTATGATGATGGTCAAACGGATTTCGAGGACGAAGTAAGTGTGATAATTGACAGCGAATGTGATTCTGTGGTAATGGTTACCTACGCTAATGATGGGGCTGCGATTATAGAGGAATTAAGAGACCAGAGCTTCCATTGGCCCATTTTTGGAGGCGATGGTATTGCGGATCAAGCTTTCCTTGGCGCATTCACCGACCCGACTGATGCTGAGGGTGTTTTCGCAACTAAAGGGGTTTATGAGGATGGCAATACAATAGAAGGAGAATATTTCATGGCTGACTATGATGAAAAGTGCGATGATGAGTATAATGGAGGAGATTGTGAAGATAATGGAATTTACCTATATGAGACCTATGATTCGGTCATGATACTTGGTAGGGCCATTTATGCATCAGGCTATTCAGGATTGGGCAGTGGTGGAGATAGTGGAGAGACCATTCGGGACATGCTCCCTTATGTCGGGAAAAGCTATCAGGGCGCAAGTGGACTGATTGATTTTGACGAAAATGGTGATATTTCAGGTTCCGGCTATGATATTTGCAGATTTGAATATGTTGAGGATGAACTACAATTTGTTTGCCATGGGAGTTGGACGCTTCGAAATGGTATCAGGGGATTGGATGGAATTGAAATTATATCGAATGAACCTCCTGTAGTTTGGATTGGTGATGTATCTATAATAGGTATGGATTATATTGAAGAGAATTACTATTTTTGTGAGGATGATGATGAGATTGGATGCGATAATATAGATGAAACCAAGATTGAGGCAATTTTTTCTCAGGAAGAGTATGGTTATGTTTATTTATCATCCAATCATTATGATGAGTCGTCATATCTTGAGGAATATGAATGGTATTCAGATCTCGATGGGTTTATAGGAGATACATCTTCATTAATGTTTTATTCTGACGAGGACGTTTTCTTATCTGAAGGCCTTCACAATATTTCTGTTCGTGGCATGGATTCCTTTGGATTGTGGTCTAATTGGAGTGAAAGCCTTGAACTAGAGATTATTTACAATATTAGACCCACGGTAAATATTCAGATTACAGATCCACAAGATAATCTTGTAAAATCTAGTTACAATAGATACAGCCATTTTTGTTGTAGTGAGCTTTATTTTTCTTCAGAAGTATTTGACGATTCTCAGATTGTCTCTTATGAATGGTTCCTGAATGGTGAACTGATAAGTGAAGAAAAAGAGTTTTTTACTGATGATTATAATATAGGATCTTATCCTTTGAATAATATACATCTAAGGGTTCAAGACAATTTGGGTTTTTGGTCTTATCCTGAATCTTCTAATGCTTCACTTTCTTTCTTTGTTTACCCCATATCACCCATTTTGAAAATTTCTGTAATATTCGGAGATTATGTTGATTCTTTTGGCCAAAATGTAACCATTGAAATAGAAGTAGAACCTAGCCAGTATATTTCTTATGAGCAATCATACTACCTCAGATCTGAGTTAATAGAGGACTATGAATATTTATCTATTTATGAGGATCAAGTTGAATTTCAGGCAGGACTCGATTCTCTTTCTTTAGAATTATTCGAATCTCATGGAGATCATGAGTTCCACTTTGAAATATGCCATTCAAGAAATTTTGCAGGTGGCGAAGAAAACTGGGATAATTGGGATTTCAAGTTTTGTTCAAGTGAATCAATTGAATTTAGAATCAATACACCGCCTATTGCTTTGATTGAGGATATTGCTAATTCAGATTCTCCAGCTTCATCACATTATAATGAGAAAATCTTCTTTGAAGGACAAGGTATCGATGAAGATGGAAAGATTGTTGAATATGCTTGGGTGTCATCTATCGATGGTCTTATTTCTACAAATGAATCATTCAGTACGTCGGAATTGTCCATAGGGACTCATGTAATCACCTTAAGTGTAGAGGATGATGATGGAAGGTGGAATGAAAGTGAACCATTTGAATTGTTCATCTACACTAATCCAATAGCTCATGCTGGAGAGGATATTACTATAGAACCAGGCAACACAGTCCAATTTGCTGGGGCAGGTACTGATGAGGATGGTGAGATTGTAAAATACGAATGGGATTTGAATGGCGATGGTATTTTTGAATTTAAATCCGAGAATACAGGTCTTACCACATTTATTTATAATAATGAAGGTTCATTCACAGTTACTTTGAGAGTAACGGATAATGATGGAAATGTTGCAACTGATGAGATGATTGTTACGGTTGAAAGCGTGAAAAACGAGATTCCCGATGAAGGGTTGCCTTCTGTTTCATTTGTTATGGCTCTTACGGCTCTTTCATTAATCGCTCTCAGAAGAAAGCACTAATAGCAATATTCAATCGATAATCGTGAAGATTCGGCATATTGGTATCGCAGTTGACTCCATCGAGGAGAGATTGCCCGTATGGGAATCGTTTGGGCTAAAACTGGTTCATACCGAGAAAGTCGATTCGGAAGGTGTCACGACAGCGCATTTGAAGATCGGTGATTACGAGATCGAATTATTGGAACCTACGGGAGACGATACTCCTGTTGGTAGATTCATAGATAAGAAAGGCCCGGGGATCCACCATCTTGCACTGGAAGTAGAGAATATCGAAGAATCATTAGCTAAAGCAAAAGAGAATGGTTTGGAACCGATTGGTGAGGCTCCGCGATCGGGTGCAGACAATACGAAAATCGCTTTCTTCCACCCCAATGATACGGGCGGCGTACTTCTGGAAATAGTAGAGGTTCAATGAAGGATGAAGCTAATCTCACGTTTAGCCACAATCTAGAATCCGTTTCTTCCGATGATGGAATGCGATTTCAACGTGAGAAGTTTTGTCCAAGAGTAGAACGGGCCAAAAAGTTTCTTGGAGGATCTATAGCTGAGGCTCGCGTTCTTGACATTGGGATTGGTTATGGGTCGTTCCTGAATATTCTTGAGCAGGATTATGGAATCCAAAACTTGTGTGGGATGGACCCGTTTCCTAAATCTTTGGAAATGTCTAAGAAGAATACCAGTGCCGATTTGCGTCAGGGAGATATTGACGACCAAGAATGGCCTTTTTCGGAACCTTTTGATTTAATCACCTGTTTTGATGTGGTTGAACATCTGAAAATTCCAAGCGTGTTTTTCACCCGGTCTGCCAGATATCTCAAACCCGGTGGATTGGTACTTGTGACCACGCCCAACAAAACGTTAGCCTATCATATGCGGAAATTACCATTCATCGGAAAGCCGGACCTGAACCCCACCCATATCAATGTCCGAGTGCCTGAATACTGGCGGCGATTGGCACTATGCACAGGATATGAGATTCTCGACGAATGGATGGGAGAGCATCTTACACACATCAAGTTTGCTCCACCTCTTTTGAGTGCAGCGCTCGATAAAATGGGTCTCGATCCGAGAAATATCCCTGGATTGAATCATTTTCAACAATCTTTTTGCCTATTGCTCAGGAAACTTTGAATTGTTCGTATAGCTTGACTAATTTCTGACCTTCAATTTCCCAGCTATATTTCCCAGATGCGGCTGTCCGTCCATTGGAACCTAACGTCTTACGTAGGGTGGCGTCTCCAAATAATTTTTCTATTTTGGATGAGAGATCCTTGGTATTTCCAGACTCGAAAACCAAACCCGACTGGGTCTCTCGTACTATTCTTTCCAAGGGTTTGCAATTGCTAACAATTACTGGCCTGCTGCCCAGCATATATTGGAATAATTTATGAGGTATTGTGGCATCGGTATGGGCGTGCTTCTGATGTGGGATTATTCCAATATCACATTCTAGAATCGCGTTCGGAACCTCTTCTAGAGGGCGCCATTTCACTAATTCAATTCTGTTCTCTATTCCTAGGTCTTTTGCAAGTTTTTTCAGTTCTTCGGCATACTCACCTCTAGCACCGACGATTCTTAATGAAAGATTGAGTGACTTCAATTCGGCTAATGCCTTTATGACCTCATCTAGGCCCCGATGAGGTCTAACGCCTCCCACATAGACTATCCGGATTGTATCATCGCTTATGACTTCCGATGTCGCATGTGCATCAAACCATTGTCTTTCCTCTACATTCATCACGACCGCCATTTGCCCAGAATTGACCGTCCCAGATTCCTGGAGCCTTTGAGCTGCTTCATCTACTACTGTGATTACCTTATTGGCAAGAGGAAGAATTTCCTTTTCGTAGCGTGCCCACCTCCTATAATCATCTCCAAACCATACCAGTGGATCGCGGATGCCTTCGCTCCAGAGTTGCTTGGCTGCTGGATAATTCTCATGCATGTCTGCAACAACAGGTATACTGAATTCTTCTGCCACATCCAAGGTTGTACCAACCAATGGAAGGTCATGGACGTGGAGAATCTCCAAATTATTGCGTTTCACAAAATTCCGTATTCTATTATTCCAGAAACTACTCCTGAATGACGTTTGGAAACGAATCCAATCCAATCGTCTACGGAAAGAGTGAGGAGGTGTATGTCTATCCGTGATTGCCCCTGAGACTTCTTCGCTCTTTGGCTCCTTGTCTCTACGCTCGGCAAGAACGAATAGATTATGTCCTGCTTCTGTCAGAGACCGGATTTCTTTCTCAAGACGTATATCTGGAGGATATGGCTTGCACAAGACCATGCCTATACGCATTGGTCATGCGTGGTTCGGCTCAATTTAAGTATTTCTTATATTCTGCAAAACCAGTATAATACCCTGCTGGCTTAGAATAATCAATTGGCATGAGTAAGGTTCGAACTTCTCCGTATCGACAAACACCTACGCCTGAAGGGTTGAAAGCTATCGAAAAGGGAACTCTGGATTACTTTGATACTGAAATGTATGCCAATTTCAACACCGAGGTTCTGGAAGAATACCTGGAAGAGAAGAACCGTAGAGATGGTTTCGGTTCAACCACATGGAAATGGAACCAAATCCTGCTGGGGCTGATTATTGGTATCATCTTCGCGATAATCAATCAGTACGTGGGACTCAAGGTCGGGATGATTGTTTCCGGGTCATGGTATGTCGCATATCTTGCGGCTATGGCTCTGCGCTGGTCACCGGGAGAAGTCAACCTGTCGGCATCGGCCTCAACTGGTGCATCCATGGTCTGTACTGGATTTGTGTTCACTTATCCTGCAATTTACCTGTTAGCGTATTCAACCAGATACGAGATGAACGGGACCTATCTGGTAGATTCATCATTGCTTCTACCTAATTCATGGGCACTGGCCGGTGTTGCCATGGTCGCCTCGATCCTGGGTGGATTCCTAGGATGTCTTTACTTCATTATCTTCAGAAGGGTATGGCTTATTGAGGATCCTTTGCCCCTACCTGGTTTCGAAGCGAACATCAAACTAATGGACATCGCAGGCGAAACTTCCAAGGAGGGGGGCATGGAAGGAGCTATGCACTCGATTCGATTGGTAGGAATATCGACGGCCATCGTGATGCTTTTCACGTTTCTTAGGGATTGGCCCCTCCTTGGTACCGGGACCAATGATGCAGCTGGTAAAGAAATCAAGACCTCTATTCTGAGCAGAGCTGGTGAGAGTACCAGTTGGTACGAAGCCGGAGACCTTACGGTGCCGATGGAGAATTCCCTCACTAATTACACCTGGTTGGGCTTTGGACTCACACCTATGATGATTGCGATCGGCTGGTTCATGAGGTTCAGAGTTGCACTTCTGGTTAGTCTTGGTACGTTCTTCACCTGGTTCGTGGTCACGCCACTAGCTTTCCACTATGACTATCCCTTCTATTTTCCACTGGATGCAAGCTACCATTCAGTTACACAATTCGATTATCCATCCATTATGTCTTACGGTTATGTCGCCAGACCAATGGCCATTGGTGCCATCTTGGGAGGTGGAATTACTGGCCTGCTGAAGATGGCACCTGTTTTCAAGACCACGGCCTCGGATGTGATTGATATCTTTAGTGGAAAAAGTGATAATGCTTCCAGAAAGGACTATGTTGAGGGCAAGGGATGGTACGAATGGCCAATCAGCCACATCCCTGTAATGTTGCTCGTTTCATTGATTGGAATAACTCTGACCTTTTCGACGCAATTTGGTTTCTTTCCTTCCTTGATCTTCTCTTTGGTATTGTGTCTGACCACTTTTGCCTTGGGGGCAATCGCAGTCAAGGTCATGGGTGAGACCAGTATCGAACCTGTATCCGGGACCAGTTTCATCGTCCTCCTGATGCTTGTCTTGATATTCAAGGGAATTGGACTTAGCGAAAGCGACACCGCCATATTGGCCCTAGTTGGAACCACTGTGTTCGGTGGGGCTATCTCGATGTCGGGAACTGTTATCGGAGACTACAAGCCTGGACTGTATGTTGGTAACCGGCCCATGCACATCATGAAAACCGAACTACTCGGTATCATTCCGGGAACTATCGTGGCCGCGTTGTTCGCTGGACTCTTGTCGTTGGCACTGGCCCGTGGGGATCTGGTCCTTTATGCTCCACAGGCAAATGCTTTCGCGGCCTTCGCCCAGATAATGCTTGGAGGACAGACACCCTGGAATCTGTTGCTTGTCGGGATTATAATTGGAGTCTTCATGGAACTGCTTACTGGAATGGGTACTGCTTTTGGACTAGGGATGTACTTGCCTATGGTTGTCACCCTGCCCATGGTCATCGGGGGGGGTTTGAGGGATTACTGGGAATCGCGCTTCTTGGATGTAGCCGTTGAAAAGGAGAATCTGAGCGAGAAACAGAGAACCATGAGATTGTTGAATACCTACATGATTGCGACTGGGTGCATCGTTGGTGAGGCGTTGTTAGGTACCTTATTAGCCATCTACTATGTTCTACCCCTATTGATGGGGTAATCTTGAGGCTAAGTATCTTATAAGGCCCCAGTTTGAAACAATCGGAGTTATTTAATGGCAAAAGAAGAATATGAGACGCCTTTGATTGATGTTTACAACCGAACTCATATGGACGCACTTCATGGGGATGGGGGATGGTATCACCGTTTTTTACCTGATGGGGTCTTCTTGGAAGATTTGGGGCAGATTATAGAGGAGGAATTGATCAAGGCCTATAACGAGGCTGAAAGGGAAAGTGACGAGTTCTTCGAAACTAGAGTGAAGGAACTCTTTGCAGACATCTTTGCGCAGGCAAACCCCAGGGACCTTCGTGGACTCTTGCCCAAAAAACCTCCAGTTGCCTGGGCTGAGTTGCCTGTAGAAATTCAGAGAGAAATACAGATTATGCATGATGGTGCGAAAAGTGAAGGTGTGACCGAGAGAACATTGAAAAAGAGGGTCCGACAATACCTTATTGACCAGTTTATAATCGAGGAGTGATTCTGAATGGCAAAAAAAGATGTGACAAAACCAATGAGCCTTGACCCCCGTGGTGGTAGGCCTAGAGAGAAGTGTGTCACGGGTATCGAAGGCATTGATCGAATCTTGAATGGTGGAATTCCTGTCGGAAATATCGTTCTTCTAGCTGGAACCGTTGGTTCAGGTAAGACCACTTTGGCAATGGAATTTCTCATAAATGGAGCCAAGAATGGTGAGACCTGTTGTTACATCTCTGTGACTGAACCGTCGTCCAAGATGTTATCTAACTTGCAGACTTACGGTTTCTTTGATGACAGTCTGGTCAAAGAAGGGAAACTCAATATTTTTGATCTAACTGTCATCAACGACCGCCTTGGTGTGGAAAGATTGGATGGAACCTACACTGCCAAGGATATGGAAGCGCTTCTGGGGGCCTTCGAAGATATTGTTGACGAATTGGGTGTCACCAGGTTGGTTGTTGATTCTATCACTGCGGTTTGTTACCAACTTCCTGATAAAGGAAGTATCCGAAATTTCATTTTTAGATTGAGTCAATTCTTGAGTACTTTTGGTTGTACCACGATGTTGATTTCAGAGACCGTCGTGGATTCGAACGTCCAGACTTATTCGATTTTCGGTGTCGAGGAAGCTGTTGCGGATGGTGTTTTCCTTATGGGGAACATAGTAAGACAAGGTGACCTGCTTCGAAGTATACAGGTTATCAAAATGCGTGGAGCCAAGCATTCTCGTGCAAGGCACCTGATTGAATTGACGCCCGTTGGTCTGGCTGTCATTCCACTGCTCAAGTGGGGACAGGATGGAGGACACGCGTTCACATGAGTATTGCTAATATCGCAAAATCCATCATAAAAAGTATCAATGATGGGGATACGTTAGCTACGGTCACCCTCCCTGCATCTAATTTTCACGAGGGGACTGTTAAACTGGCTACCGTCCTTTTGGGAAAGAAACTCGGTGGAATTTACATAACTACTTCCAGACCCTCCTCACAAATTGTTGCAGAGTTGGAGGAGGCAAAGGCGAACCTATCGGATTTGTACTTTGTCGATCTGGTGTCCATGACTGTCGGTGGCAATACTGACGATGCAAGAACGTTATTCATTGAGTCTCCCACCATGCTGGAATCAATTCTCTTGAATATCTCCCTCTTGGAAAGGAGATTGAAAGCAAAAAGAATATTTGTAATATTTGACTCGATCAATGGGCTGAGTATCTACTCCGCACCTAAGGTTTTGAAGGAATTCATCAATGTTCTTGCGAATTCGATGCGGATCAAATCCATTTACACTATGTTGATGACTGTCGAAGAACAGACTGATGATGACCTTGCAGCAGCGTTAGAGTTATTATCTGACACCATGATAGGTACCTGAAAATGGCCGAGATAGTATCCACCGGTATAGAAAGGCTCGACGAGGCTTTAATCGATGGGAAGGGGGTCACCATGGGAAGTTCAATCCTGATACAAGGTTCTTCAGGTTCCGGGAAGGAGCTGCTAGCGAAACAATTCGCTTCGGCTGGAATTGGTTCCGAGAATGTGGTTTACTTCTCGACCGACGAAACGTCGGACGAATTGATTGATACCTTTGAGCAATACCGCTGGCCTACGGACCTTCGTATCGTTAACATTGGAACACAGTATTTCGAAAAGGTCTTGTCACGTGAATTACAAGCATCCCGATTCAAACAGGAAGGGCTTTCAGTCGCTGAACTTAGGAACATTGGATCCTATGGTTCTACAGCCGACCAGATCAATTTCGTTGCTGATATGACCTATGAGATCTCAAAACTGAGATCCCCGTTCAGGGTCGTTATAGACTCCCTGGATTTCTTCTTACAATATTACGATCCTGGCGAAGTTCTTTCTGCTATGAGAACTATCAAGGAATATGCGCAAGCAAATGGAGGGACTGTGATGTACACCATCACGGATGGTGCTCATGAAGCAAGGCTCCAGAGCCAGATGGAAGCAATTTCTGATGTGGTTATCCAGCTTGAGGTCGGTCGAATGGCATCTGAGTTTGAAAATCGACTGATTATCAAGAAAATACGAAATCATCCCGAAAAGGCGGCAGTAATGATCTACGCTGTAACTGAGCACGGAATTACGCCAGAGATGATTACCCGTGTTACCTGAGCTGCACTGAAACTTCTCAATGAATATACAAGCCTTGCTCGCTTTACTGGCGTTCATTGTGCCAATGTGCTTTACGCCTGGGCCAAACAATATCCTCTGTGCCGCACACGGTTCTCGTCATGGGGTGAGGAAAACCGTTCCTTTGATAGGAGGGATGGCAATTGGATGGTCCGTACTTGGAGTGGGAATTGCCGCCGGAGCCACCTTCCTAGAGGAAAACGAATCTATCTTCCAAATCATTTCCTATCTAGGGGCTGCTTACATCGCTTATCTAGGTTATAAAGTTGGCACCGCTTCCGCGATTGAAGACCAAGAAGAGGCTGAGAACATACTAGGGCCCTGGACTGGATTTGTTCTTCAGATTGTAAATGGCAAGGCGTGGATTCATTTCCTAGTGATGATGACTACCTTTGGGGCTACATTTGGAACAGGGTTCGAGCACAAGATTGCTCTCGTATTATTGAATCTCTCTTTTGGATTTCCTGCTGTTCTGAGTTGGGCGGCCTTTGGGACCTTACTCAAACGGATTTTCAGTGGTGAAGAATCCGGGATCTGGTTGAATCGTATGCTGGGGCTATTGCTTTTCCTTGTTGCTGTGTGGATTGCTTTGCCACACAAATGAGGCACACTTTAGTACTAGAACACAAATTAAGGACTATGAGAAGAGGCGCACTAACGTTTGTATGTGTTGTTTTCGCACTGCTTTTGGCTACGGGTTCAGCGGTTGCTGAAGAAGGAACTACCGAGGATGAAAGTAATGTGATCATTGATGTTGTGTTGCCTGTTGCACTGGCATTCATCATGTTTTCTCTTGGTATCGGTTTGAAGGTGGACGATTTCACGCTGGTTGCCAAGGAACCCAAAGTTTTCGCCATCGGTGTCGTGAATCAGATGATTGTTTTACCAATAATGGGATTTGCCATCGCCACTGGTTTGGACCTGTCTGCAGAATTGGCTGTGGGTTTGATGATCCTGGCCTGTTGCCCTGGTGGTGTTACTTCCAATATTCTGACAAAACTCGCTAACGGTGATACCGCGCTTTCGGTCTCTTATACGGCAGTAGTAAGTGTTGTCACCGTGATCACTTTACCTCTGATTGTTGGTTTCTCGATGGACCATTTCATGGGTGAAGCCGCACCCGACATTGATATTCTGGGTCTTGGAATGACTATGTTTCTCTTGACTACGATTCCAGTGGGCCTTGGCATGGCCGTTCGGCACTTCTCAGCGGAGACGGCTGATAAGATGGACAAGGGTGTCAGTATGGTCTCCACAGGATTGTTCGTCATCATTGTCCTGGCGGCTATTGCAACCGAATGGGATACTTTGATGGCCAATATTGGGAAGCTTGGTCCTGCTGTGATTATACTCACTGTTTTGATGCTCGCAATTGGATACAAGAGTGCTGAATTTCTCAATCTTGACGACAACAGGGCCACCACTGTTTCGATAGAGAGTGGAATCCAGAATGCTACTGTGGGAATAACTGTCGGGGGATTGATCCTGGCCGACCCGGATGGAGGGATCTCCACACTTAGTCTGCCTTCCGGCGTCTATGGGGTGTTGATGTATCCTATAATTGCTCCATTTATCTACTGGCGTGCAATCTATTTGGAAGACTAGGACTTAAATAATTCAAACTCATAACTCCCTTATGGGGACACGGAATCTCACTCTCTGTTTCAGCCTTTTTCTAATCTTGTCTTCTGGTTTTTACTACCTGCCCCATAATGCTGAAGCACAAGGTACCCCGCAGTACAATGATGTTAGCAATGGTCTACCCACACAAGGTCTCTGGGTTTCCAAGGTCCGGCTTCATGATATTGACGAAGATGGGACTGATGAGGCTTTCTTTTTGGGCCCGCGCAAGGGACAGGGGGACCGTTCTCTCCACGTAATGCAATGGGATGGTAATACGTGGTCGAATGTTTCATCCACGTTTGGAACGGAAGTGATTAACCATCACTCTTACGGCGGATTTGATTTTGGCGACCTTGACAATGACGGTAACGTGGATGTGGTGGCTGGTAGCCATGGCAAATATAACGTCAGTGCCTTCTACCGAGGCTCTGGAGGAAATTGGGACGAGAACGTGGTAAAGAAAGAGTGTGAGGGTTGTAACAGTCAGGATGCTTGGTCTATTGATGTTGGAGACTATAATGCCGACGGGCGTCTGGATGTTTTGATAGGGGGTCAGATGGATATGGTCCTTACTCCTTTTGCAAACTCGGGTGACGGTAATTGGACTCAACAGAACGACGGGATAATCATGGGCAGAGCCAGCACTTTGCAGGGCTATTTCGTTGATATCAACCGAGACGGGTTCCTAGACCTGACAGCCAATCTTCGTGACGGCGTCTGGGTATACCTTGGTGACGGAAACGGAGGCTGGACAGACTCCAGCGCAGGCCTGCCGGTTGAATCAGGCACAAGTGATAGTCCGTTCTCGCTCGACTGGGGGGATTTCAACAATGACGGATTCGTGGATCTAGCATTATGCACGGTTGGTAACGACGATAGTCGCGTCTACGCATTTGCGGGAGATGGAACCGGCAACTGGACGGACAGTTCGGAGGGCCTGCCAACTTCAGGGACCGCGTACCGTACAATCAAATTAGCTGATATGAATCAGGATAAGTACGATGATATTGTGGGCCTTACTCCTAGTGGTATCATCGAAACCTATCTTGCAACCGAAACCGGTGGATGGGTAAAGTCCCAGAACACGTTACAAGGAAACGCACAGGGGCACCGCCTGGAAGTAGGGGATTTCGATCACAATGGACACCGCGATATTATCGCCGGTTTTGGGACGGACCAAACTGGCTACCCGGGCAGTGTGAAAGTCTGGCGTGAAAGCACGGCCGTGACTTCACTAGGTGTGGACATGGACTATCCTGATGGCATGGAAACCTTCCGTGGTGGGTCTATCAGGTTTATTCACTGGCTCTCGGAAATTCCATCGACCACGGAATCCCGTAGCGTGAAATTAGAATATTCAACTGATGGGACTGAGGGGGGTTGGACAACTATCGCAGAAGGATTGCCAGATACGGGTACCTTCCAGTGGGAAGTGCCTTTCGAGAATTCTGGCAATTGTTTTCTGAGAGTGACATTGACGGATGAATTAGACAACTCTGTTGGTGATATTAGCGATAATAGTTTTGCGATTATATCGCCCTCAAATGTTCCACCAGATATAGAATTAGATGAGCCAGATGGTGTCTTTGATGACAATTATACCATCTCTTGGTTGGTCTCCTATCCGGACGGGGGCCAAGTGACAGTCGACCTGTATTATGATGTGGACACTCAACCTGATGAAAAACAACTGATTGTCTCTGGACTCTCAAATTCAGGAGAGTATGAATGGGATACCTCGGAAATTGAGGAAGGAGATTACTATTTGGCAGGTGTAGTAACTGATTCCAATTCACAAGATGATACTGATTATACTTCTGGAACGCTACGGATTGAGCATAATGATCCTCCGGTAATCGATATCAAAACTCCCGATTCACAGAATGAGGTTGCCGATGAAAACTATGTTATCCAGTGGCAATCCTCGGACCCGGAAAATGATGCTCTGGTGATAGGGCTTTTCTATTCAGACTCGAAAAATCCAGATGATGGCATCACCATAGAAACAGGGCTTTCAAACAGTGGAGAATACGAATGGAATACTTCCCAAATTGAGGAAGGGGCATGGTTTGTGTGTGGAACTGCCAATGACGGTGAGCTAGAAAGTTATGATTGTAGCGATTATACTCTCGAGATTAACCACACAAAACCAAACAATCCACCCGAGATTGTTATCTATTCACCCACTCCCTTCGAAATGATTGATGCTGGCGTGAATGTACAATGGTCCGTAACGGATGCGGATGGTGATTTGATTGAAATCAATCTGTTTTCAAGGCCTTTCTCATACGCGGGGCTTGGTACCATCTCTTCTGGTTTGGCTAACTCTGGTAACCTATTATGGGATACAAGTGAACTGGATGAAGGAGATTATTATCTGATTATGAGTGCCAATGATGGGCAGACCACATCCTGGAAGAATATCAGTGTGACAATCTCGCACCCTGAGTTCTCTGTTGAACTGGATGAAATCCAGGTTGCTGCTTTTAATCCCACTGAAGGTGAGAAAGTATCTTTCTATGTGGTCGTTAGCAACGTTGGTGATCTTGAGGGGGTGGCTGAACTGGTTTGGAATGTGGATGGTGAGGTGGTCTCAACTATTCTTATAGAATTGGAAGAGGGAGGCGATGCATTGTCTCAATTCAGTTGGATAGCAGTTAGTGGAGAACACACGATCAGTGTCTCCAGTGGTGATGTTCTCAAAACTGTCCCGGTTTTCGTGGTTTCCAGTGCTGAAGTTGAAGATGACGAAGAGATGAATCTATGGCTCTACTCAGTGCCAGTTATTGCTGTGGTCGTAGGTGTTGTCATTATGCTCAGAAGAATGTTGGGTGGTGGTGACGATGAGTTCGAATGGGAATGAAATGAGCAGGCACATTTTTTTGACCCCCCGTTAGTGGTTTGGAGTGACATTACCACCCGAAGACCACCCAAGATACAAATCCTTGATGGCTCGAGAGAAATTGGTAGAAGCTACGGATGTTGTGGCCAAACAGGGCCTGATTGCTCATGGAAGAGGAGAAGCATTCGATTATTTGTTGGGGGAGCAAACATGCCCTCCTGCAATGCGATCGATCAAGGCGGCTGCTTCCTTGATTAGGGCTGCAAGTAGTCCGGTCATCTCCGTTAATGGAAATGTTGTGGCCCTAGCTGCCAAAGAAGTAGCTCATCTCTCTGAAGCTAGTGGAGCAAAAGTAGAGGTGAACCTATTCCATAGAACCCCAGAAAGGGTTGCCGGTTTAACCAAAATGATGGATGAGGTTGGAATTCAGGCCCTTGGTATGAATCCTGACGATGTTATACCTGGTCTTTCGTCTGAAAGAGCTAGTTGTTGCTCAGAAGGAATCGGTTCTGCCGATGTGGTTATTGTTCCTCTTGAAGATGGTGATCGTTGTCAAGCGCTGGTGGATATGGGAAAACAAGTAATTACTATCGATTTGAATCCACTATCAAGAACGGCTCAAACTGCACATATCACAATCATTGACGAATTGACTCGTTGTCTGCCATTGTTGACAGATGCGATTCGTGACGGTGTGAAAGTAGATGATTTTGACAACGAAAAAAACCTGAGAGAAGTTCTTGCATTTATCTCCGAGGGGCTTAGAGATATCTCTTAAATGGCTGGTTTTGGTAATCCATTATGATGGGGTTAACAGAAGACCGTACGCGACGCGTTTTTCGCTCGGTCGCATTGGCTCTGATTGCATATTATTGGTTCATGAGCCTCATCATTGGCCCTGTTGATGAGGACGCGAAGCGGTGGGCTGGTGGTTTTTCTTTCCTATCGAATTGGAATTTGACACTTAACCTCGTGGTGGCCCTAGGGGCAATAATGAATGAATTTGGAGGGAGAGATAGATTTGACAAACCGATTCTTGCCGCCGCGATGGGAGTGAACATTATCGTGTTGATGCTCTACTGGACCTTGAAAGCGCTTGGCGCGCTTGGTGAGGTCGAGGCCTATGATTCCTTTTTTGACATGTTTAGGGACTATTACATACATGGAATTACCTCTGTATTCTTATTCGGAGAGGCGGTGTTCTACAGTGAACCATTCGAAGACTGGAGGCGATCGTACGGTATCTTTATGGTCATATTCTTGGGATATATTATCTGGATGGAAGCCTTTGTCGCACGTCTGGATGATTTACCCTGTGGCAAAGTGTCCTGTGGCTTCCCTTACGAATTCCTTAACGACCTGAATACGACAGGGCGTCTAATCTTCTATTTTGGAGTCTGGATACTGGGCAACCTGGCCTATGGGTTCAGCTACTGGTTGGTAAAGTACAAAGAGCGGAACTGGAATTCTATATAGTACTTATTTGCCAGGGGCTCGCCAATCACCAAGGGAGACCTTGACCATCTCATCCATTTCTTCCACAGATATTAATGGTGTGAGATTGCCTGTGAAACTTCCTGAAGCTGCGATGTTGAGTGCTATTCCCGTGACAGTCGTATGATCTGGAAAATCCACGATCATAATGAAATCCGTTTTTCCGTAGCACCAGTAGTATACCTCAAGCTTCCCTCCCAGTGATTCCACTAATCTGATTGTTTCCTCTTTACGGGCTGTGCCACCATCTTTCAAAAGGCCTTTTACTCCACGTTTCGTATAATTCCCGGAATACATGAATTTAGACATGTGTGTGCCATTTCCTCCTAAATATAATGTTTTTGATGCAATCTATCTAATAATGCCGTGATTATATCGTGACATGAAAGAGATTGTGACGAGCTCGATGGCTCCGGAACCAATCGGTCCTTATTCGCAAGGTGTTGCATCAAGCGGCTTTATCTTCCTAAGTGGACAAGTTGGTCGTAAGCATGACGCAACCGAATTAGAGAATGGAGTGGCGGCCCAAACGCGTCAGGCTATTCTCAACATGAAAGCCGTGCTAGCTGAAAAAAATCTAACTCTAGATAATGTGGTAAAGACAACCGTCTTTCTTGCGGATATGAATGACTTCACAGAAATGAACGGGGTCTATGCAGAATTTTTTGACGAAAATACTGCGCCAGCCAGATCTACAGTACAGGTCGCGGGGCTGCCATTATCTGCTGATATGGAGATAGAAGCAATCGCTTCTCTGGGATGAAACCCGCAAGTGGTTTTATCACCCCTCTACTCGGAAAATAATGTACGTTATTAGCGGTTCAACTCACCAGAGGCTGGGCGCCTCTTTGGCTGAGGAAATGGACGCTGAATTCTGTGGTGTTGTTAATCGGCATTTCCCAGATGGTGAACGATATATTCGAATTCTGATGGATGTTGATGGACTGGATGTGGTAGTCGTCCAGAATACATTCCCGGATAAGAAAATCGTGGAGCTGTTGCTTATTCTCCAAGCCGTCAAGGAAGCTGGAGCGAAGACGATTACCTGTGTCATTCCCTACATGGGTTATTCTCGGCAAGAGAGAGTCTTCCAGGCAGGAGAAGCAAGGTCTGCAAAGGCCATCGCTGGTGTTATCGGTTCAATGTGTGATCGAATCTTTACCATAAATGTCCACACTCCTGCGGTTCTGGACTTCTTTGGATGTGAAGCTCATGACATCAATGGATTCAGAGAAGTTGTACGCTATCTGAAAGGCTTCAAGCCCGATATGGTCATTGCTCCTGATGAAGGTTCCAAGGACAGGTGCACTCTGGCGGCAAACATGCTCAAGGTCCCTGTTCACGTCATGAAGAAAGTACGCATTGATGGCCGAACTGTGGAGACCTCCTCGGGACCAGTGGAGGTCAAAGGATGTACTGCCGTCATTCTAGATGATATTATCTCGACCGGAGGGACCATCGCAACCGCTGCCAATATTCTAAGGAATGGTGGTGCAGACAGAATTCTAGCAGCATGTACTCATGGGTTATTCATCGAGGACGCGGCCAACCGTCTGAGAGTTTGTGATGATATTCTGAGTTCCGATACTCTGGAAGGGGTTTACACCAGATTCTCCGTTGCTCCTGCTATAGCTAACGCGCTCTAATGTTTTGGAAAGGGCCGGTCTTCACTAAAGATGGCTTCACGGGAGAGGGAATAAACCTAGAAACTTGCAGCATAGCCAACACACTGGATGGAGGCGAGGATGGTATCATCGTCCCCTTGTTCCGTAATTGCCATACGCATTTAGGCGATACTCTGGCACGCGATGAGGTTCCTGAGGGGTTGACTCTGGCTGAACTCGTGGGTCCTTCAGGATGGAAACATAAGTGGCTGGCTGATAACGACGCGGAGGCTTCAATTCGTGCTGGAATGCGAGAGACCATTGCCTCGGGCACAGGTTTAGTAATGGATTTTAGAGAAGGTGGAAAAGCAGGTTTGGATGATTTCGAGGATATGGAGTATCCTGGAACTCTCATTCTTCTTGGTCGTCCTGAAAAAGATGAAGAATTACCTGGAGATAATGCAGGCATAAGCAGTCTAGCAGATGTCGGAGAGATGGCTGTTGAGCTGGTCCAGCAGTCCCGGAAGAGGAATGGTTTGGTTGGAATTCATCATTCCGAGAATGAACACGAAGAGATACAGGCCATAATCGATCTTAAACCTGATTTTCTGGTGCACATGTGTCATGCTACAAACGACGACCTCGAGGCTGTGGGATCAGCCGGGATCTCTATCGTCGTTTGCCCTAGAAGTAATTCCTACTTCGGAAATCTTCCCCCACTAACGAAAATGCTGGAACTGGGAATCGATGTCGGTTTTGGTACTGACAATGGAATGTTGTGTACGGCAAATATGCTGGACGAGATCCAATTCATAAGGCAAGAATTCGACTCTATTGATTTGCAGCAAATCCTGTCGATTGCCTGTTTTGGGCTCGATGATATGTTTAATAAGGATGGAACTTCAACTTATTCCAATCTGGATCAAAGTGGTTGGGTTCTGCTCTCAAGAGCAGCTGAGGACAACTTCGAGTCGGTCTTTAGCCCCAATGCCGAGATCCTAGGTGTACGCTGGAGAAACTAAAGTGGACTTTCAGAAAGTGACCGCGGTTGCAACCCGTCGGGGAATATTCCAGCCTGCATTCGATGCGTATGGGGGTCTGGCTGGTTTCTATGATTATGGGCCCGTCGGCGTCAGGATGCGTAGAAGGATCCTTGAGGTCTGGAGAAAACACTACATTATTGATGCTGGATGTCTAGAGCTGGATGGGGCTTTGATTGGTCCAGAAACACTGTTCCAAGCATCAGGTCACCTGGATGAATTCGATGATGCGCTGGTTGACTGTCCGGATTGTAGGAAACAATTCAGGGCAGATCATCTGGTAGAGGATGGTAACGCTTTAACCAGAGAGGACTTGGCTAAGGCTGTTTCCAAAACGGCCTGCCCAAATTGTGGCGCTGAACTGTCTGAACCTAAGGCCTTCAACCTGATGTTCTCGACAGGTGTTGGTTCTGGAAAAGGTGCGCCTGGATACCTCCGGCCTGAGACTGCTCAGAACATATTCCTGGCATTCCCATGGCTACTGAGGCAGAATCGAGGAAAATTGCCCTTTGCTGGAGCGCAAATTGGAAGGGCGTTCAGAAATGAGATATCTCCAAGACAAGGGCCTTTGAGAATGCGTGAATTTACGCAAATGGAGGTCGAACATTTCTTTCTACCGGGCGACGAGCCTGGACTGCCTGATTCCTTAAAGAAGATGAAAATCACACTGGCCCCAGCTAAAGGAAAAAAGACTAAAACAACCATCGGAAAGGCATTCAATTCGGGAACTGTGGGTTCGTCTCTAGTGGCTATACACTTGGCCCGAGCACAGGCATTCCTAACCGCAATTGGAATCCCAGATGACAAGCTCCGATTCAGACAGCACAAATCCAATGAGATGGCACATTACGCCAGTGACTGCTGGGATGGTGAAGTTCATACTTCTCTAGGTTGGATTGAAGTTGTCGGAGTTGCCCATCGTGGTGATTACGACCTGAGTGCGCATGGAAATGCATCTCCTAAGGAATTTCGAGTTATGGTTCCAGGCACGGAGAAGGAAACAGAGGTGTGGGTTCCTGATGCAGGAAGTATAGGTAAGGAATTCAAGGGAGATGCAAAAAATATCCTGGAGGCAATCAAGGATGTGGAATTGCAGCCAGGTTTTGTTGTGGATGGAAAAACCCTGAATGATAACCACATGAACCAGAAAACGGTTAGGAAGGGTGAAATGGTCTATCCAAATGTAGTAGAGCCCTCTTTTGGTCTTGATCGTATCCTGTACTGCCTCTTGGAAAGTTCCTGGAATGTTGAAGATGATCGGGAATGGATATCTCTCCCGCAAGACACCTCTCCCTATGATCTGCTTGTGGCCCCCTTGATGACAAAAGATGGTCTGGATGATTCTGCCAAAGAGATATTCGCGAAGGCGCAAAAACAGGGCATCGATGCCTATTATGATGAGGCGGGTTCGATCGGGCGTAGATATGCGCGAGCAGACGAAATTGGTATATTTTTCTCGATGACCGTCGATCATCAAACGCTAGAGGAC
>Ga0208879_1001387_pt1 | contig 22952 bp, 15 predicted proteins | sample Knorr_S15_td_Bot_FD_185605 | JGI IMG/M metagenome (GOLD analysis project Ga0208879, IMG submission 185605) | Marine microbial communities from Southern Atlantic Ocean transect - Knorr_S15_td_Bottom_ad_5009_LV_A (SPAdes) (version 2) | ecosystem: Environmental > Aquatic > Marine > Oceanic | place...
CTTCAATAACAACAGTCATGTTGTTATCAGTAGGTGCTACTTTTGAGAAGTGAGCTACATTGTTCTCAACGATTTCCATCTCAGCCAAACGGTAAGAGTCATCATTAGACAAGTAGTTCAATACATCGTCGTTGTTTACTTTCAATTGGTAACCTTGACCAGCGTTCATATCACCGATACCGTTGAAGCCCCACTCTGGTAAGTAAGCCAAACCTTGGTAATTTTTCACAATCACTAGATTCTCTTCAGCAACAATATCAGCCATTACAGCGTCAGTTGCAGCAGGTTCAGTTCTCAAGTAACCAATCATGTTCCAACCAGCACCTAAATCAATTGGGTGTTCTTCTGGGAACATATATTCGCCTACTACAGTTATAGAAGCCTCTTCAGTAGTCTTAACTTGGTATCCTTGACCTACAATAGCCTCTCCAATTCCGTTGAAGCCCCATTCTGGTAGATAAGCCAAACCAGCATTGTTTTTAGCAATTACAAGTACATCAAATATAGGAGCTAAAATAGCATCTATATTCATATCAGCAGCTACCATATAAGTAGAGAACATAGACCAACCCACTGGGAAGTTTATTGTTTGCTCTGAAGGACCTGGAGGAACTGTTTCAAGTGTTGCCACTAAAGACATACCATTTCCAATAAAGTCACCACCGTTAGGCATCGCATTTGAATAAGTAGCCGTAGCCATTAGGATAACATCTTCAGAAGCATCCCAAATCATATAAGTGAAAGCTTCACCTGCTTGGAAACCATCAATTTCATCAGTGGTAGTGTCATCACCTTGAGCAGCAATAGAGTTTGTTTCGTTGTTCCATACGATAGAACCAGCACAAGATAAATCTCCTGCGTCGTTCGTGTAGAATACAGCAATTGCATCACCAGATTCAAGCTCAGCACCATCGATACTCAACACAGAGTTCATGTCAATCAAAATAGTATGATTCACACCTGTAATTGGGAAATCAAACTCTTCAGGTAAATCCGGGCTCACAACATCCCCTTCACAAGAAGCATTGAATACAACTTCGCCCAAAGCACCTGTTTCTAGAGTTCCAGAAGCCAAGTCACAGTCAGCAGATGTGATCACGAATGATCCTCCATTCCAACCGTCACCATAAGAGTCTTCCATCACCATAGTGTAATCTGTATCAGCATCTAAGCACAACACCGTAACATATTCAGTATCGTTCGTATAGTCACCCGCCATAGACGAAGCAACAATAGAGCCGTTCAGATCCACTAAGCTCCAAGAGATTTCAGAGCCCCAAGCAGCAGTAGTAACAACAACTGATGCCTCAAGTCCATCGCAAGAAGGGCTATATTCACAAGAGTCATCATCGATAGTAGCATCCACATTATAGTTGATTGCTTCAGGGTCGGTACATCCATAAACATCATTTCCACCTTCACAATCAGAGAAGATTGAGAATGTTTGTTCTTCATCGGCTATACCTTCAGTGATAATCTCCATAATGTCGTCAGACAATAAAGACAGTGACCATGATACCTCTTCAGTCCATGAACCTCCACCTACATTGATTGAATAACAACCAGCAGCTAGACACAATTCATCTGTTCCGTTATCACCAGTCTCAAGACCGCCAGTAGCAACTACAGTTCCGGAAGCATCAGTAATCGTATATACGTTACCGTTCCAACCATCACCATATGAATCGTTCATATTCATCATTACAGTGTATGCATCACATGCAGTACCTTCGTACTCACATGAGCCATCATCTTGAGTAGCCATTGGATTGTAGTTGATTGCATTAGGATCTGTACAACCTAAGATATCAATTGTAATTTCTCCACAATCTTCTTCTGTATTCAAGCCGAAACCTAATGATCCTTCAGATCCCCATTCTAGTGTACCTGATAATAATACATCTCCGTTTGATGAAGTAATTGTAACTGTGTTACCATTCCATCCATCACCGTAAGAATCGTACATATTAAATGTATGACAACCATCTTCTAAACAGGCTTGAGTAGTCCCAACTAGGCCTTCGAAAGCGCCTAAAGACCATGAAACTTCTGATTGCCATGATCCGCCACCAACTTCAATCATTACAGCTGTTAAGCCAGTACAATCGATTGGGTAAGTACATGAGCCATCATCTTCAGTAGCATCAGGATTATAGTTTAATGCTTCAGGGTCTGTACATCCAGGAAGTGGATATATACAAGAACCATCTTCAATAGTAGCTTCTGCGTTATAGTTAATCGCTAAAGGATCCATACAACCAGAAACAAAACCACAATCGGCATTTAATGCGAAAGGAATTGTTCCTTCAAAGCCAGCTTCTAGAGTCGTACTCAAAATAACTGTTCCATCCGCTAGGCTAATTGTTGCAATATTTCCATTCCAACCATCGCCATAAGAATCAAACATATTGAATGTATAACATCCGTCTTCTAAACAAGCTTCAGTTGTACCAACTACACCTTCAACACCGTTTAATTCCCAAGAAACTTCATATTCCCAGAATCCACCACCAACTTCAATTGTTACAGCTGTTAAGCCAGTACAATCGATAGGGTAAGTACAAGAACCATCGTCTTCTGTAGCATCAGGGTTGTAATTTAGTGCATCAACATCCATACATCCAGGAACTGGATAAGTACAAGAGCCATCTTCTACATTAGCTTCAGGGTTGTAATTAGTTGCTAGTGAATCCATACAACCGTAAACATAACCACAATCAGCATTCATACTTATTGGTTCGCTAAAAGGAGCACCACCAGAAAGCACCAAAGCACTATCGGTGTTAAATAACTCCCAGCTTACTTCAGATTGCCAAGAACCACCGTCGACAACAATTGTATAACAACCGTCGATCAAACAAATCTCTTGAGAACCTTCAGAGCCACTTTCTAAAGTTGCAGTTGCTACCGTAGTACCATCTGCAGAAATTGCTTCTAAAATATTACCATTCCAACCATCTCCGTAAGAATCCATCATCGAAAGAACGAATGTTGTTCCTCCAGTACAATCGATTGGGTAAACACATGAACCATCGTCTTCAGTTGCTTCAGCATTGTAATTTAGTGCTTCAGCATCAGTACAACCAGGAACTGGATCTCCACAAAATTCTTGTGTATTCAAACCAAAACCAACAACACCTTCAGAACCCATGTCAAGAGTAGCTGTAAAGATTACTTCACCATTAGATGTTGTAATAGTAGCAGTATTTCCGTTCCAACCATCACCATATGAGTCGAACATATTAAACACTTGGCATCCATCTTCTAAACAAACTTCTGTTAAGCCTTCGCCTCCAGTAAATTCGCCAAGTGTCCAAGAAACCTCGTAAGACCAAGAACCTCCGCCAACTTCAACTGTTACCGCTGTTAGGCCAGTACAATCGATAGGGTAAGTACAAGACCCATCATCTTCCGTAGCTTCAGGATTATAGTTTAATGCCTCAGCATCCATACATCCAGGAACTGGATAAGTACAAGAACCGTCTTCAACAGTTGCTTCTGCGTTATAGTTAGTTGCTAATGAATCCATACAACCGTATACATATCCACAATCAGCATTCATACTAATTGGAGAATTGAAAGGAGCTCCACCAGATAACACTAAACCACCATCAGTATTCAATAATTCCCAAGAAACTTCACCTTGCCAAGAACCTCCATCAACAACCACAGTATAACAACCATCGTTCAAACAAAACTCTTGAGTTCCCTCTGTACCTGTTTCAATTGTTGCACTAGCAATAGAAACACCATCAGCAGAAATTACTTCAAAAATATTTCCATTCCAACCATCGCCAAATGAATCATTCATATTAAGAACAAAACCAGTAGCATCTGTACAGTCAATAGGATATTCACAAGAACCATCGTCTTGAGTAGCTAATTCGTTATAATTTGAAGCAGCAGGATCTGTACAACCTAAAATATCGATTGTAATTTCACCACAGTCTTCTTCAGTATTCAGACCAAAGCCTAATACGCCTTCAGAACCTTCTTCTAGAGTACCTGTTAAAACAACGTCTCCGTTAGATGTAGTAATCGTAACAACGTTACCGTTCCAACCATCTCCGTAAGAATCTGCCATATTAAAGGTGTGACAGCCATCTTCTAAACAAGCTTCAACTGATCCTTCACCGCCAGTAAATTCGCCTAATGTCCACGAAACTTCTGAGCCCCATGAACCACCACCAACTTCAATTGTAACTGCTGTTAAACCATCACAATTCCCTGGAATCACTACATCACCACCACAGTCTTCGGCAGTATTCAGACCAAAGCCTAATACGCCTTCAGAACCTTCTTCTAGAGTACCTGTTAAAAGAACATCTCCGTTAGAAGAAGTTATAGTAACAACGTTACCATTCCATCCATCTCCGTAAGAATCTGCCATGTTAAAGGTGTGACAGCCATCTTCTAAACAAGCTTCAACTGATCCTTCACCGCCAGTAAATCCGCCTAATGTCCACGAAACTTCTGAGCCCCATGAGCCACCACCAACTTCAATTACAACGGCTGTTAAACCATCACAATTAATAGGGTATTCACAAGAACCATCGTCTTCGTTAGCTTGAGCATTATAATTCGATGCTGCTGGATCAGTACAACCAGGAACAGGAATTCCACAATCGCCAATACCACCTTCATAAGGAGCACCACCACTTAATAGAACAGTTCCATTAGTATCAGAAATAGTCCAAGAAACTTCTGATTGCCATGAACCACCGTCGCATGACACTAAAACACAAGCTTCATTTGAATCGTAACAAATAGTAGCTGAACCTTCAGATCCACTTTCAATTGTTAATGTTTGACCATTTATATTTAAAACATTACCGTTCCAACCGTCTCCATAAGAGTCAGACATTGAAATTACTAATGTTTCACCAGTAACACAGTTACCATCACAGTCGTATCCTGCATCAGGGCCGTCACCACCACAATCACCACATTCGTCTAATTCAGCACAAGAACCATCGTCATAAATAGCTTCTGCATCATAATTACACGCACTTGCATCCATACAACCGTAATCGCTATTGATATCAGCAGTAGACTGAATCCAGTCTAATAAATATGATACACGTGCATATACACCTGGATAATTAGCCTCGGCACATCCGTAACCCCAACTAACAACACCGGCTAACATCCAATCAGTATCCGCCATATTGCGAACTACTAAAGGCCCTCCGGAATCACCTTGGCAAGAATCCTCACCACCGTCATTCATATCACCAGCACAAATCATATCTGATGTAATTTGTCCAGAGCCATATCCGCCAGGATTCATTGCTGTAGCATTTGAAACCACAGGAACATCAACCACCTGTAAAACAGAAGGCATAGATCCTCCTGAAGACAAGGTCCCCCAACCGGTAACAGTTGCAGTAGCTCCCGCATCGGTAGCTCCCGCATTTACTTCAGAAGTAGTAATCAAATCGATAGCACCAACAAATTCATTATAAGCAAATGCACCATCAATGTGAATTAATGCTACATCATTTTGATTTGTACTTCCATTATAATTTGGGTGAATAATAATTTCACTCACACTATAAGAGTCTCCACTAGCTGCATAAGCATCGGAAGCTCCTACTCTAATAAATAAGGATCCTGCGCTCTCACCATTCACACAATGTGCGGCAGTAAGCACCCACGAATCGCCAATGATTGACCCACCGCAAAAACCACCACCCCAACTAGAGGTTAATGCTACTTGCCAAGGATAATCTTTAATTTCTGCATCTTCCCCCCCAACAATTTTTTGTTGAGCATTTGCAGTAAACGAGAATGTCGTTAGGATTAATAATAATAGGGTAAAGCCCATAGATAGGCTCTTTCCCAGGAGGTTTAAGTGTCTCATATTGGTATATTTAGGTTCATATTATGGAGTAAACAACAAAGACCCTGCCAAGTATTAGTCAGTACATCCTATTGATTATATAAAAATGGATATTTTAGTTTTTGTTCAGCGGTGAATGAAAATTCAGAAGCATAAGCACGAAATCAGCCTATCATTTTAGAGTTAAAAAAACTACTAATTGCTCTGCAAAATCTCTTATTTCATCTCTCACTTTTCGAAAAGCCAACTCTTTATCGTTCAAAGCTTTTGAAGGATCTTCAAAATTGCGGTGCATTTTATTTGTATTCGATGGGAAAATTGGGCAAGTTTCATTTGCATGATCGCAAACAGTAAGGATGAGTTCAAAATCTAAATGCAAATACTCTTCTATTAAATTCGATTGATGCGAAGAGATGTCAACCCCAACTTCATTCATATAATACACCGCGTCTAGATTTAGACCATGTCGTTCCACTCCAGCACTGTACACTTCCATAGATTGCTCTCCGAAGTTTTTTAACCAAGCATGCATCATTTGACTACGGCAGGAATTTCCTGTGCAAATCACTAATATTTTTACGATCTCTTTCTTTTCATCAAAAATACTAGAAATCGAAGAAAATATATTGCTTTACAATTACTTAACATTCTAATAAAAACCCATTAACCCCTTATTCATAGAATGGCCATAGATTTGCCCCATCAAACAAAACAGTAACACTATGAAGAAGTTCAATTTGCTACTAATAGCCTTAGGCTTTTCTGCTATAATGTTCGGACAAGAAGTTGTAGACAACAGCTTTGGAAATGGCTTTTACAATGTAATTGCTGCTGACAACTCATACAGTATGAAGTTTGCCGCGCGTATGCAATCACTTTATATCGGTACATGGGATATGAACGAAGAAGAGGGCTTACACAATGGGAATTCTCAATTCTTAGTACGAAGAGCAAGATTAAAATTTGGTGGTTTTGTATTAAACCCAAAAGTGAAGTATAAGCTTGAGTTAGGTTTATCTAATAAAGATTTGGGGAAAGTTGATAGCCGCAACAACGAGGCTCCAAAAATGATATTAGATGCAGTTATTAAGTGGAACTTCTATAAGAATTTTACTTTGTGGGCAGGTCAAACTAAATTGCCAGGAAACAGAGAGCGAGTAGTATCTTCTGCAAATTTACAATTGGTTGATCGTTCCCTAGTTAACAAGAATTTTAATATTGACCGTGATATGGGGATTCAATTGCGTCACCACTTCACTTTAGGAAAAAACTTTATTGTACGAGAATCTCTTGCTATGTCGCAAGGGGAAGGTAGAAATGTGGTTCAAGATAATCTAGGTGGCTACCAATGGACTAGTAGAATTGAAGTTTTACCATTCGGCAAGTTCAAAGGTAAAGGTGATTATACTGGAGGTGCTTTGAAAAGAGAAGAAACGCCTAAGCTAGCAATAGGTGCTACTTACGACTTTAACAATGCGGTAAAAGACAAATCTAACCAAGGTGATTATATGATTATAGTGGATTCTCTTGATTTATACCACCAAACAAATGTGAATACCGTTTTTGTTGATGCTATGTTTAAATATCAAGGCTTCTCTTTAATGGCTGAATACGCCTATAGAGGAGCTGAAGATCCAATTGCACTTGATGAGCATGGTGAGAAATTAATAGTACAAGTTGGAAATGGGCTAAACTTAATGACTGGTTATTTATTTGAAAACAACTGGGAACTAACGGGTCGTTATACCTCTATCGAATTAGACAAAAACATAACAAGTAAAGACTTGGAAACTCAATATACTTTGGGGATTTCTAAATACCTCAAAGGACATAAACTGAAAATCCAATCTGATATCAGTTATTTAACTACAGCTAACGAGCCTACTGGTAACTTAATGTACAGAATGCAATTTGATGTTCATTTCTAAATCGATTTGAATAACTCAAGCCTAGGATGTAGATTACATACTTACTATCATAAATTAAAAAACGGGAGCTCCAACTCAGGAACTCCCGTTTTTTTTATGCTGTTTTTAAGAATTAACATTATTTATGATATTGGAACTTGCATAAACGATAGTATTACTATTATATTTGCGTTGATTAATATTTAGCTATGAAAAGTTTACATATACAGATAGAGATTGGCTCGGAATTGTATTCCAAAAACCCAGATTCTTCAGAATTAGGAAGGAAGATTATTTCGAAGAGTATTGAACTAATCAATGAGATGGGCTTTGAAGTTTTTACATTTAAAAAACTGGGGCAAGCAATAAACTCTCCTGAGAGTTCTATTTATCGTTATTTCGAAAATAAACATACGCTATTAATTTACCTCACTAGCTGGTATTGGACATGGACGGAATGTAGGATTGTTTTTGCTACAACTAATGTTGATTCTGCTGAAGAGAGACTGAGAAAGTCGATAAACATTCTAACCAAACCTGTTTTGGTTGACAATGGTATTTCTTATGTGAACGAAGTGTTATTGAGCGAAATCATTTTTTCTGAATCGCTTAAAACATATCATACAAAGAATGTAGATGCAGAGAATAAAAAGGGCTGTTTTAAGGCTTATAAATCGGTAGTGCAAAGGGTGAGTGATATTATCTTAGAGATTTCTCCAAATTTTGAGCTTCCGCACATGTTAGCATCAACTGTGATCGAAGGGGCTCATCAACAAAAGTATTTTGCCGACCATCTGCCTTCACTAACAGATGTTACGCACGAAAAGGATATCATATCTGAATTTTATACAGCATTGGTTTTTAATTTTTTAAAAAAATAGTACATGAAAAATCTATTTAATTTCAAGCACTTTAAGGGCGATATATATGGTGGTATTACCGCAGGTATCGTTGCCTTACCACTAGCTCTTGCATTTGGAGTAAGCTCTGGTCTTGGTCCGAGTGCTGGTTTATATGGAGCAATTTTTGTTGGCTTTTTTGCCGCACTTTTTGGGGGTACAAACACTCAAATATCTGGACCTACAGCACCAATGACGGCTGTAAGCATGGTTGTAATTGCTGGTATTCTTGCAACTTTTAATGGCGACATCAATATGGCTTTACCCGCAATTTTGGCAGTATTTTTACTTGCAGGGCTCATGCAAATAGGCTTAGGTTTGATAGGCTTGGGGAAATACATTAAATACATTCCTTACCCAGTAGTTTCAGGTTTTATGACTGCGATAGGGATTATTATATTAGTTACGCAAATACTTCCCGCAGTAGGTTATTACCCTAAAGAGGATATCGAGTTTGTGAACCAATTTAAGCCTTATGCACAAGAGGTAATACTAGATAATATATTAAAAGAAGAAGCGGGTGAAGGGGTTATGGTTCTCGAGAATTTTGAGGAAACCATAAAAAGGGCTGCCCATATTAGTGAAGAGCAAATCCTGAAAGAATCACAAACCTTAGCGAGTAAAGAAGCTTCGGGAGTACTTGGTGCAATTAAGATTTTACCAAGAGCATTACAGCATATAAATTGGTTGGAACTGCTTTTAGCTTTGGGAACAATAATTATTATCTATGGATTTAAACGAATAAGCACTAAAGTGCCGAGCACCTTAGTCGCCTTGGTGCTAATGTCGGGGATTGCTGTTGGTTTTGGTTTAGAATATAGACCCATTGAAGAAATACCAAGTGGATTTCCAATTCCTGATTTTAGAATCTTTACAGACTTTAGCTTCACTAGTATTTTACCCTATATTTTTAGTGCACTAACATTGGCGCTCTTAGGAACTATAGACACCCTGCTTACATCTGTAGTTGCTGATAATATGACTAAAACAAAGCATATCCCTAATAAGGAATTAATTGGGCAAGGAATCGGTAATAGTATTGCGGCAATTTTTGGAGGTATTCCTGGTGCAGGTGCTACCATCAGAACAGTTGTAAATATTAAAGCTGGCGGAAAGACCCGATTATCTGGAATGGTGGCAGGTGTAATGTTACTCATTGTGCTTTTAGCATTAGGACCCATTGCCTCACAAATCCCAGCTGCAGTTTTAGCCGGAATATTAATTACAGTGGGTATTGGTGTTATGGACTATAAAGGACTAAAAGCGATTCCTTCTATGCCTCGCCCAGAGGTTGCCATTATGTTTGTGGTTCTCATACTTGCCTCTGTATGGAATTTAGTTTATGCCGTTGGAATAGGCTTGGTGATTGCGTCTTTGATGTTCATGAAAAAGATTGGGGATATAACTTCTGAGCGTTCTCATGTAAGGCCTTTAAAAGACAAGGGCTTGGCAGACATCATGGATTTACCAAAAGTGATGAAAGATCGGATCGTAGTTAAGCAAATCAGGGGGCCTTTATTCTTTGGTTCTACAAGTGAATTCCAACAATTGGCACAGCAGATCCCAAGAAAATCTTCAATAATTATCTTTAAGATGGGAAGAATGCCCTATATGGATCAATCAGGATTGTATGCAATGGAAGATGTACTGATTGACTTGGTTCAACAAGATAAAAAAGTGTTGTTGGTGAACGTCTTAAATCAACCTAAACACATGCTTAGTTGCATCGATATTATTCCAGAATTAATCCCAACTGAGCAACTGTTTGAAACGATGGAAGATTGTTTAAGATGGCTTAAAGAAACTGAAACGCTTAATTAAAATTTCAAGAAGAGATGAAAGCAATGACTAAAGCAACACAAGAGCAAATTACTCCTGCAGATGCATTAAATAGATTGATTGAGGGCAACAAAAGATTCACTCAAAACACTCAAGCCAAAAGAGATTTACAAGAGCAAGTTTTAGATACAAGTAAAGGGCAATTCCCTTTTGCGGCCATACTTAGCTGTATCGACTCTAGAGTTCCAGCAGAAATAGTATTCGATCAAGGTATTGGCGATATCTTTAGTGCTAGAGTAGCTGGGAACATTGTAAACGAAGACATATTAGGATCTATTGAATACGCTTGTAAGGTTGCCGGGTCTATGCTGGTAGTAGTAATGGGTCACACCAAGTGTGGAGCTGTAACTGCGGCGTGTAAAAATGTAGAATTAGGAAATATTACGGCTTTACTTTCTAAGATTAAACCTGCGGTAGATATACATAAAGTAGGCGAAGAAGAAATGACGGATAGCCTTATTGAACAAGTTTCAGTACAAAACGTGAAATTGTCCATTGACAACATCAGACAGAAAAGTTCAATATTGTCCGAGATGGAGCAAGAAGGGCAAATAAAAATTGTTGGAGCCATCTATGATGTCTCTAATGGTCAAGTGGCGTTTATATAATAAACTTATTAAAGGTAACTGACTTGGACTAGTCGCTACCTTCCTATTATTTTTTAGCCCAAGGCAAACTAATCATGGGCTCGGGCCCAGCCATTAAGCTAGCCACAATTTTAGTATTGGGAAATTGCTCTAACAGAATCTTCACAAATACTGTAATTGGTATGGACATAATTAATCCAGCAATTCCCCATATATAACCCCAGAGCATCAGCATAACTAAAACGGTTATCACGTTTAACGAGAATGTTTTCCCCATAAAGATTGGCTCTAAAATAGCTCCCATCAGCACTTGCACTCCAGTAATTGCCAGAACAAAATACAGAAGAGTCCCTGTAGGATCAATCTCTATAAAGGCAAATAAAGACAGTAGTACCACAGAAATTACCGAGCCAACCATTTGAACGAAATTGATAACAAAAGCAAAGAGTCCCCAGAAAATTGGGAAGCTTATATCGAAAAACAAACAGGCTAGACTGAAACCTATCCCTGTAAATAAACTTATGACAAACTTTACCTTGACAAATTTCACAATGTCTTTTTCAATTTTCATAAACGTTTTTACAGAAGAATGATTCTGCTTGAAAATCGTGGCATTTAATATTTTCTGGAAGTTGATAGATTCCGAAAGAAATAGAACGACAAAAAAAGCAGTCATCAAAATCATGGAAAGCGTATTGCTAATAAATCCCAAGGTCGTCCCGAAATTTTGTAGAATACCACTATTTTGAATATAATGCATCAACACATTTCCTCCTTGAAGTCCTTCAATTCCTAAAAAGCTTTCGATAGTTGCAATTAATCCTAAAAGTTTTGTTTCTGCTTTTTCAAAAAAGAAACTGTCTGCTGAGAGGATTTCATTCGTTGACAACTGAATAAGTTCTCCCCCTACTTTTAAAGCCCCGATAATTATTAAAATTATAATTAAGACACTTCCAAGCTTAGGTACTTTCCTCTTAGTTAACCACCTCATAATGGGTAAAAATAGAAGCGTGATAAACATTGATAATATGAGCGGAATAAAAATAAAGGAAAGCGTTTTGAGCAAATAAAAGATTAAAGAGATGACAATAATCAATAAGAGCTTATTTGTTGTTTTTACTTCTTTCAATGGGCCGATAAATAATGTTGATATGCCGTTTGCAATACTGTTTTTAGGGAGGGCTCAAAGCTAAAAAATAATGTGATATCTATTGAGCTTAAATTGTTAAAGTTTGAGGACAGGAAGTGTAATTTAAACCAATCTAAATTATTAATTTGTAGAGCACCCTTCAGAATAGATTTACATTGGGAGTGTCTAATGTGAGCCTTGACTATTAATTCAAAGGTCTTTTTTTAATCACACCACCTTTGGCGTCTTTCACACTTTGCATTATAATAAATGCATCTTTATCTATCTTATCAATCTCGGTATGTAGTTTAGATAATTCCAATCTTGTAATTAACGTAAAAACAATTTCGGTGGGCTTAAGTGATTGCCCCATTTTACCAGAATAAATTGTGCAAGTTCTACCCAGATTTTCAGTTATAGCTATTCTAATTGCGTCATTTTTAGCTGAAATAATGGTTACCCCTACATATTCCTCTATCCCCGAAACCACAAAGTCAACAGTCTTAGAGGTTACTAAATAGGTAAGCATGGCATATAATGAAATCTCAACTGTAAATACATATGCTGCAAATCCAAAAATAAGTGTGTTAAATATCAAGATTACATCTCCGATGGTCAAGGATGTTTTTCGACTTATAAAAACGGCTAAGACTTCTGTTCCATCAATCACAGAGCCACCACGAATTGCTAAACCGATACCCAAACCTAAAAAGAAGCCACCAAATACAGCAATGAGTAATTTGTCATCGGTAACAACTGGGAAGGGTATAAAATGAACTGAAATAGCAAGTAATATAATTGCAATAATACTTCTGATGGCAAATTGACGGCTGATAGTAGAAATTCCCATAATAATAAATGGGAGGTTTACGGCAAATATTAATATTGACAAAGGTGTTTCTGTAAGCTCGGCTATGATTAGAGAAATCCCCATGACACCACCATCGATAAACATGTTGGGTAGTAAAAAGCCGTTTAAGCCAAAACTAGCCGACAATACTCCTAATAGAATGAAGAATCCATCACGTATTAAATGAGTAAATTCAATTTGTGTATTCATTAATTCCTTCTCAAAATCTTGTGAAGGACCTTTTGCTTTTTTCTTTCGTTTTACAATCTCAATGATTAAAAGTTGAAAAATTGGATTCATTTGCTCGGTATCTAATTATCATTTAAATGCTAGGCCATGGATCTGGCGAAGGCTATTCCTAAGTTTATCTTTACTAAGTACATTTTTTATTCGAACACTAAATATACTAAAATTAGACTCAAGAAATGTGACTCCAAAAAGAGTAGGAGACCTTATAAGGTAAACATTATCCATGAACTTAGGACCTATTTTATTTTAAGCGCATTCATTACCTTTGAGCGATGGATTGGAAATCAAGAATTTTTCGGAATCATAATACTGCTGACTTTTTAAGTTTAGCATTGGATATCTTTCGATTTCAGGCAGAAAACAATCCTGTGTATCACGAGTATATCCAGCATTTGAATATCGATATTCAAGAGGTAGATTCCCTAGAGAAAATCCCATTTATCCCCATTCAGTTATTTAAATCGCATACGGTGCAATGCGAACCTTGCAATGCCGAAGCCATTTACAGTAGTAGTGGAACGGGAGGGCAAACGAGTAAACATATCGTTCACGATCTGTCCATTTACCAAGAAAGCTTTTTAAAAGGCTTCGAGCGTTTTTATGGAAACATCAGCGACTATACCATTTTAGCACTACTCCCATCCTATTTGGAGCGCAGCGGTTCTTCGCTCATCTATATGTGCGAAGAGCTCATCAAAAGGTCTAGAAAAGAAGAAAGTGGCTTTTACCTAAATGAACATCAAGCGCTCTTTGATATACTTCATAGGCTAGAAAGTCAAAACAGAAAAACTCTTTTAATTGGGGTAAGTTTTGGGCTTCTAGACTTTGTAGAAGCATTCCCTATCCTTCTTAAAAACACCATCGTGATGGAAACGGGAGGGATGAAAGGAAGACGTAAAGAATTGGTGCGCGAAGAACTACACCAAATCCTTCGAGAAGGTTTTCAGATAGAAAACATCCATTCGGAATACGGAATGACCGAATTACTTTCGCAAGCTTATTCTTCAGGGAATGGAGTTTTTAAATGTCCACCTTGGATGAAAATTATGCTAAGAGACACCAATGATCCCCTTAGCTTTAACAATAAAAGTGGAGGTCTCAATGTCATTGACTTAGCCAATGTATATTCCTGCTCTTTTATAGCCACTCAAGACTTAGCCCGAATGCATTCTAAAGCTTCATTCGAAGTTATCGGTCGTTTTGACGATAGTGATGTGAGAGGCTGTAATTTGATGATTGTTTAAATAGCATTCATCTCTTAGGTTTCATCTCTCAGCAAAATCTTGTTCACTGTTCACTAAATAGCTTTCAATAAGAAATAATTTTTCTTGCCTTTCTGAATTAAAATATACTTATCGTTTAACAGATCTTCAGAGCCGACTACTTTATCCTCTCCAACTTTCAGTTTGTTTACACTCACTGCATTAGACTTCAACATTCTTCTAGCTTCACCATTCGAGGTAAATACTTGAGATTTTTGAGCTAATAAATCGATGATTTGGGATCCTGCTTCAATATCGGCTTTGGCAACTTCAAATTGAGGAACACCTTCAAAAATATCTAGCAAATCACGCTCTTCAATATTTTTCAATTGCTCAGCAGTATCTTTTCCAAAAAGAATTTCCGAAGCTTCGATAGCTCTATTATAAGCTTCTTCGCCGTGTACTCTGATGGTTACTTCTTTACCCAAGGCTTTCTGAAGGGTTCTCAAATGAGGAGCTTCCAAATGTTCTGAAATCAATCCGTCGATTTCCCCTTTGGTCAACAAAGTGAAAATCTTGATATAAGTCTGCGCATCCTCATCAGAAGCATTCAACCAATATTGGTAAAATTTATAAGGAGATGTTCTTTCGGCGTCTAACCATACATTACCACCTTCGGTTTTCCCGAATTTAGTTCCGTCGGCCTTTTTAATCAAAGGAGTTGTAATGGCAAAAGCTTCACCTCTAGCCTTACGTCTGATGAGCTCTGTTCCAGTAACAATATTCCCCCACTGATCAGAACCTCCTAACTGAAGTTTACAGTTTTTCTCAGTGTATAAATGAAGGAAATCGTAACCTTGAACCAGCTGATAAGTAAACTCTGTAAAAGACATTCCCGTTTCTAAACGCGACTTTACAGAATCTTTAGCCATCATATAATTCACACTGATATGCTTACCTACATCGCGAATGAAATCCAAGAAGTTAATCTCCTTAAACCAATCGTAATTATTTACAATCTCTGCAGAATTCTCACCACAATCGAAATCTAAAAAACGTGCTAATTGCTTGTGAACACATTTTAAATTGTGATCTAAAATATCAGCAGAAAGCAAGTTTCGCTCTTTAGATTTTCCCGAAGGGTCACCTACCATACCAGTAGCACCACCCACCAAAGCATAAGGCTTATGCCCCGAGCGTTGAAGATGAACCAAAGTCATAATCTGCACCAAACTACCAATGTGTAACGAATCGGCTGTAGGATCAAATCCTATATAGGCCGAGGTCATTTCTTTTTGTAGTTGTTCTTCTGTTCCAGGCATGATATCGTGAATCATACCTCTCCATTTCATTTCTTCGACAAAGTTCATGGTCTTCTGCATTTTAGAAGCGTAAAAATAGGGGTTTTATTGAGACAGTAAAAAATATCTTTTCTTTATCTTCCGCACATGATATTACTTACAGGAGCAACTGGCTTATTAGGATCACACGTTTTGTATCAATTGTGCAGAACCGAAGATAAAATTCGCGCTACAAAACGCCAAAGAAGCAACATGAATTTGGTGAGAAAAGTCTTTTCCTACTATTGCGATAATGCTGATGAACTACTCGAAAAAGTGGAGTGGGTAGACGCCGACCTCCTTAATATCACCGACTTAGAAACTGCTTTCCAAGGAGTAACAAAAGTGTATAACTGTGCCGCTTGGCTTAGCTTCAACCCCAAGCACAAACAGCGCATGATAGAGAACAATGTACGGACTACTGCTAACATTGTAAACTTGTGTTTGAGCAATAAGATTCAAAAATTATGTCATGTGTCCTCGGTAGCCGCTTTGGGGCGATCGGGCGAAAGCAATCATATCGACGAAAATACTTCTTGGGTAGATGGGCCTGAAAACAGTAATTATGCCAAGAGTAAATACTATTCGGAATTAGAAGTTTGGAGAGGCATTGAAGAGGGCTTAGATGCTGTGATTGTAAATCCATCTATTATTTTAGGCCCCGGACAATGGGAAAGCGGAAGCTCTATTTTCTTCCACACCGTTTGGAAAGGAATGCCTTTTTACACTTTGGGAAGCAATGCTTTTGTTGATGTTCGCGATGTGGCGAATATCTTAATTCAATTGATGCAAAGCTCTATTACATCCGAACGCTTTGTGATTTGTTCCGAGAACCTTCCTTTTAGAAGCACCTTTAATTATATCGCTGAATTTCTAGGGAAGGAAAAACCACATATTGAAGTGACCCCATTATTGAACGCCATGGGTTGGCGCATGGCAAAATTCGCTAGCTTTTTTACTCGAAAATCTCCGGTGCTCACCAAAGAAACTGCCCGATCTGGTTCTAGTCATTCGCACTACGACAATACAAAAATTCGCAAAGCACTAAACTTTGAATTTATTCCTGTAGAACAAACTTGTAAGGACTTGTCGAATATGTTTCTGAAAGAATACGGAAAATGATTATTAATTAATGATGGATAATTAATAGTTTGAAAATGTGCCGATTTGAAAATTGAATCAATACGATTCCTATTCACTGTTATCTACTGAACATCCAACATCTGAATCTTCTGAAGTACAGAATCGTAAATGGCTTCCATGTTTTTTGGATTTTGAGCATAGTAGCTAAAGCTCTCTCTAAAAGTGTTTAGCTGAAGGCTGTCGCCATCAAATAATCCAAGGTAATAATCTTTAATGTTTAGACTATCATTCAATCCTTCCAACAAATTCAACTGAAGAGAAGCCTCCAATAAGTGTACATCTACTAAAGTATTCACAAAAACATCTTGCTCAAGAATCCCTTGAGGCTTTTCTTCCTTAGGTTGGGAGCATGAAAAACATAAGATGCTAATTGCTAAAAGGATGTAATTTGAGAATCTCATCGATCGAATTCTAAACGCATGCCTCTTTCGCTCTCGTCAAATTCTCCATTATTATAAACGAGATGTCCGTTGACAAAAGTTTGGGTAATCGTCGATTTAAAAGTCTCCCCTTCAAATGGCGACCATCCACATTGGTAGAGGATATTATCTTTAGTAACCTCCCAAGGATTATCGATATCCACCACTACTAAATCGGCGTGATAACCTTCGCGAATATAACCGCGTTCCTTCACTTGAAAACAATCAGCAGGAGCATGACACATTTTGTTTACTATCCATTCCAAAGACACTTTCCCTTGGTGGTAAAATTCCAACATCGCTACTAAAGCATGCTGAACCAAAGGCCCTCCCGAAGGAGCTTTAAAATAAGTATTGTCTTTTTCCTCTAAAGTATGAGGTGCGTGATCGGTAGCAATAATGTCAATTCTATCGTCTAATAAAGCCTTCCAAACACCAGCTCTATCTTGTGCCGATTTTACCGCTGGATTCCACTTTATTAAAGTTCCTTTATCATCGTAATGCGACTCATCAAACCACAAGTGGTGGATGCATGCCTCGGCCGTAATTCGCTTTTCGCTCAATGGAATATCGTTACGGAACAATTCCGTTTCCATAGCCGACGAAATGTGTAGGATATGAAGACGCGTATTGTGCTTTTTAGCCAAACTAACCGCCAAAGATGAAGACTTATAACAGGCCTCTGCTGAACGGATTATTGGATGAAAACGAATGGGTAAATCTTCACCATATTCACTTTTCATACGAGCAGAATTAGCGCGAATAGTTTCTTCATCTTCACAATGCGTAGCAATTAGCATGTCGCATTTCTCGAAGATGGCATCCAAAACCTCCTCATCGTTCACCAACATATTACCTGTTGAAGAACCCATGAAGATTTTTACACCCGGTACATTTTTAGGATTGGTTTTTAAAACCTCTTCGATATTCTCATTCGAAGCACCCATAAAAAAGGAGTAGTTCGCCAAAGAGTCTTTAGCACCTATCTGATATTTATCTTCTAATAATTCTTGAGTAAGTGCCTGAGGAACTGTATTGGGCATCTCCATAAAAGAGGTGATTCCACCGGCAACAGCCGATTTAGCTTCCGAATAAATACAACCTTTATGGGTTAATCCAGGCTCGCGAAAATGCACTTGATCGTCAATTAATCCTGGCAATAAAAACTTCCCTTCAATATCAATCACCTCTGCATCGGCCTCTTCTAAGCCTTTTGCAATTTTGGCAATTCTTCCTCCTTCAATTAATACATCTGCACTGTAAATTTTCCCTTCATTTACGAGTTGTGCATTCTTGATGATTCGTTTCATGCTCTTGTTCAAGTACTATGCTTGTTTATATTTTTTGAAAAAACTCTTCAGCTTCATCTGTATCACTCCAAAGAAAGCTTCGTAAAAAATGGACGTACTCATTTTTGAAACCCCTTCTGTTCTATCAGTAAATATTACCGGCACTTCTTTAATCTTAAAACCAAATTTCCAGCTTTTAAACTTCATCTCAATTTGAAAGGCATAACCCACAAAATGAATATTAGTGCGAAGAACATTCTCGAGAACTATTCTTCGGTAGCATTTAAACCCTGCAGTTGCATCATCAACTGGCAAGCCCGTAATCGTCTTTACATAACGCGAGGCGAAATAAGACATCAATACCCTACCGATAGGCCAGTTAATTACATTTACCAATCCTCCTACATAACGCGAACCGATGGCTAAATCATTTCCGTCTACAGCACATGCATTATACAAGCGAATTAAATCTTCGGGATTGTGCGAAAAGTCGCAATCCATCTCAAAGAAATACGAATAATCTCTTTTCAGGCCCCACTCAAAACCGTGGATATAAGCAGTCCCCAATCCTAATTTCCCTATTCGCTCTTCGATAAAAAGGCAATCAGAAAATTCTGTTTGTAATGATTTTACGATGGCGGCCGTCCCATCGGGGGAGCCATCATCAACAACCAACACATGGTATTGCTTATCTAGCGAGAAAACTTTGCGAAGCATGCGCTCCACATTTTCCTTCTCATTATAAGTGGGTATGATTACGAGGGTATCCGTCAAAATATTCATTTAGTTTGCTAAAATAGTGCTTTTCGGCGATTTTATAATTTTTGAAATTACATGATTTTCAGCAATCTAAAAAGCTTCTCTTAAACACTAGAGCCTGGCTCAGATTTTTTTAGTAATTTGTGATGGTTTAAATCGAAATACTATGAAAAGATTCTCCCTTTTATCATTAGCATCACTTGCTTTTACATCGCTTCAAGCACAGGACTGCTCAGAAATCTTCATCTCGGAATATGTCGAAGGATGGAGTAATAATAAAGCTATAGAAATTTACAACCCTACTTCGGAAGCAATAGACCTTTCGCAATATTCATTATCGCGTTGGTCAAATGGAGGGAGTACGCCTACAACAACTGTGTTGGAAGGTAGCATAGAACCAAATGAAACGATGGTTTTTGGTTTAGATAAACGCGATCCAAATGGCGAAGGCTACGAAGCGCCACTTTGGAATGGCTGGTATGTGTATACCGACTCTTTAACTGGTATGGTTGACAGTATTTATACCGACGAAAGTAATTTGATGGATCGTGTAGATGTATTCTTAAACCCAAATTACGACGAGGTAAATACCATGTATTTTAATGGCGATGACGCCCTAAGTCTTGAAAAATTGACGGGTGAGATTATCGACATTTTTGGTAAAATTACCGAAGATCCAGGTGAGGCTTGGTCGGATGCCGATGGTGCTTACTGGACTAAAGATCAAACTTTGGTACGCAAATACGGCGTATTAGGTGGCGTTAGTGATAACCCAGAAGTCTTTGACCCTACTGCACAATGGGACTCTTTACCAGCAAACACCTTTGTGAATTTAGGTATTCACGACTGCCAATGTAATGAAGTAGGCTTAGAAGAAACCAAACAAGAAATTGTGTTGATCTTTCCAAACCCTAACAATGGTGATGTGTTAAACCTACAATCATCGAGTATTATCGATGGGATAAAAGTTCAGAACACACTCGGTCAAATTGTGTATCATGAAGACTTCAATTCAGACCTTGCTAGACAACAAATTACATTGCCTAATCAACTAAAAGGGATTTTCTTTGTCGAAGTATTCTTGCGCAATAAAGAATCTATTACACAGAAAGTACTTCTAAAATAATCCAAAAACCCTCCTGTTTCGCTGGAGGGTTTTTTATTCTTCGCAATGAAAAAACATTTCATTTTAATAGTATCACTCTGCTGTATTTTTCAGCTTAGTGCGCAACAGCGTATTAGCGGTACGGTATTCGACGACAAAACTGAAGAGACACTTATTGGTGCCAATATCATTCTCGACAATGGTCAAGGAACCGTTACCGACCTCAACGGATATTACGAATTACTACTTTCCGAAGGGAATTATAAAGTGACGATATCCTATGTGGGCTACGAGAATTACATCAAAAATATTAGCGTTTCAAAAAAAAATCAGGAGTTCAACTTTTACCTCAGCAATATTGTTTTAGACGAAGTAGAAGTGGTTTCCGACATTGCGCGATCGCGCGAAACTCCCGTTGCTTTTAGCAATGTGAGTCCTGAAAAATTAGAGGAAGAATTGGCCGGGCAAGATATCCCGATGATTCTGAATAGCACCCCTGGGGTTTATGCTACCCAAAGTGGAGGTGGCGATGGTGATGCTCGAATTTCTATTCGAGGATTTAACCAACGCAATGTAGCCGTTATGATTGACGGTATCCCAATGAACGACATGGAAAATGGTTGGGTGTATTGGTCGAACTGGTTTGGCTTGGATATCATGACAAAAACCATTCAAGTACAGAGAGGCTTGGGAGCTTCAAAACTAGCTATCCCCGCAGTAGGTGGAACTATGAATATTCTTACTCGAGGAATTGACCATAAAGAAAGTGTCATTTTTAAGCAAAGTGTCGGCTCAAACGGGTATTTAAAATCTACCATAGGCTTTAACAGTGGTACGCTGAAAAATGACTGGGGATACTCCTTGGTATTGTCTAAAAAAACAGGCGATGGATGGGTGGATCAAACATGGACCAATGGTAATTTCTATTATGCAAAAGTTCAAAAGAAGATCAACAATCACAACCTTTCATTTACCACTTTTGGAGCACCACAAGAACATGGACAACGATCCTATAAAAAGTCCATTGCTTTTTATGACAAAGACTATGCGGCGAATCTAGGAGTAGACACCACAGGGCTTAATGGCGATCACGGTCTTCAATACAATCAACATTGGGGTACATTAAATCGTTACAAAGTAAATTTTGATGAAAACAACAATCCTATAGATACCGTTTTTGCCAAAAATGAAATTATTAACTCCAAGAAGAATTATTACCACAAACCCCAGTTAAGCTTAAACGACTTGTGGGCGGTAAACGATAAATTGGTGATTGCAAATATTCTCTATGCCTCACTTGGAAATGGTGGTGGAACGGGAATTACTCCAAGCATTGGAGAGAATAATTTTGATGAAAACAATCAAATAGACTTCCAAAGTATTTACGATTTAAATAGTGGGAATACCATTCATCCCTTTTTAGGAGATTTATCAATAGATCCAAACTACAGCGAAACGGAACATAAATCTTCGCGATTCCTCCGCTCTTCTATCAACAACCACCAATGGTTTGGTCTTTTATCAACCTATAACTACCAACACAATAAAAAATACACCTTCGCTGGAGGGCTCGACTTTAGACACTATACCGGAGAGCACTTCCAAGAAGTATACGATCTGTTAGGAGGTGATTATTACGTTGCTAACGATGCCGTTGGGGCGAGTAATTCCGACCCCGTTATTCGTGAGGGCGACAAGTTTAACTGGCATTACAACAGTATTATCAAGTGGGCGGGGCTCTTTCAACAAGTAGAATATAGCTCGGGCAATTGGTCGGGATTTGTAAACCTATCTTTTTCAACGACTGGTCATAAACGCATCGATTATTTTAAGCCCAAAGATTTAGTGTTAAGCGACACCACTTTGGTACAAGCGCTTTCTTATGGCGATACGCTAGACTATAATGAACAAAGCTATACCATTGATTCGCGAGAAACACGCTATGCCGAAACCGACTGGACATGGATACCAGGTTATACAATTAAAACGGGCTTCAACTACAATATTGACGAGTTCAATAATGTATTTATGAATATCGGTTATCTGAACAAAGCGCCTAAGTTTAACAATATTTACGACTACGATAATTTACTGTATAGCAATATACAAAACGAAGAAGTATCTGCTATAGAGTTCGGTCATAGCTACAATAGCTCGAGATTTTCTACCAACTTAAACCTCTACCATACCGAGTGGAAGAACAAACCTCAATCGGGAAGCACGGTTATCGATGGAGAGACTGTCAAGTATAATATCAATGGGATTAATGCCTTACATAGAGGTATAGAGCTAGATTTAGTCTGGAAAATCAACCAACTATTTGTTCTTGAATTTTTAAGTTCAATTGGAGATTGGCGCTGGACTTCGGGAGGAGAACTACGCAGCTATGATGA
>Ga0208879_1001388_pt1 | contig 22949 bp, 19 predicted proteins | sample Knorr_S15_td_Bot_FD_185605 | JGI IMG/M metagenome (GOLD analysis project Ga0208879, IMG submission 185605) | Marine microbial communities from Southern Atlantic Ocean transect - Knorr_S15_td_Bottom_ad_5009_LV_A (SPAdes) (version 2) | ecosystem: Environmental > Aquatic > Marine > Oceanic | place...
GATCAATCCAATAACGAGGGTAGCACTCATTTCAAGGTTGTAAGGACCAAGGCCAGCAATCCATCTTTCTATATGGGTTTCTTGTCACTGACCGCAGCAGTTGGTGCGGCAGTCTTGTTGTCCACTTATTACCGTAACAAAGAAGACTTGGAAGATTAGATTCACAAGTCATTAAGGGGTAGATGAAGAAAGCCCTGACCGGCCCGGACATTAGGGAGCTGGTGTCGGAATGGCAGTATTTATTGGGTTGTAGATTGGAGCAGTTTGGACGGCCCAGTTCCAATAAGTTGATTCTGAAGTTTCGTAGTTCAAGAACTGGAACTGTTCGCCTTGTGGTCGATTTTAGCGGATGGGTCTATGTCACTAAGGAATCTATCAGTACCGAGTCCAATCAAGGTGTCTTCGTAAATTCTGTACGGAAGACAATTAAGAAGAGTCGTTTGGAATCTATAAGCCAGTTGAACGGTGATCGGATCTTGTGTCTTGGATTTATGAGAGGTGATGAAAGTCACACCCTGATTTTTGAGATGTTCCATAAAGGGAATGCTATTCTGTGCCGTGATAAAAAGATAAAAACCGTCATGCGTCAACAGAAATTCAGACACCGGAGTCTGAAACCGGGACTGGAATATCAGGCACCACCAGGTTTTAATCCATTTGAATCGGATTTATCCAAGTTCAGTGAGGTCATTTCAGGTTCGAAGAGGCCAATTGGAGCTAGTCTGACAATCGACTGCAATTTAGGAGGTGAGATTTCGAATTTGGTGTGTCATAGATTGGAAATAGATGTGAGCACTAAAGTCGAGCAATCCAAATTCCAAAGTATATATGACCAAGTACAAGCGATACTATCTGATAAGATTAGACCGTCCATATTTCTAGATAATGAAGGTAAGAATTTTACGGTATCATTCCTTAACTTGAGTCATTTAAGACAGGGCCCTCAATTTGATACGTTTGGTGAAGCCATAGAAACCTATCTTAATTCTCGAGAAGAGCCAGTAGTAATAGTTAAAGACAAAGAAGATATAAGGATTATCCGGCAAAAGGAAGCTATAGAAAATTATTTGTCTAAGGCCGAAAAAATGAGGGAAAAAGGCAACCTGATTTTTTCCAATGTAGGCCTTATAAAGAAAGCTATCAAAAATGAAAGAGATACCCTTTTAATTGAGAATAAAGAGATAAAGATTGATATTTCCAAGTCTCCTGAAGCTAATGCTTCTGAGTATTTTGATAAAGCTAAGGAAATGGAAAGAAAGGCTAAGCGTACTAGGGAAATTCTGGACACTAAACCGCTAAAGAAACCCAGAAGAAGGAAAATCAAGGCTGAGAATCTGGAGTGGTTCGAAAATTATAGATGGTTTATAACTTCAGAGGGAGAGGTTGCAATTGGTGGAAAGGATGCTACAACAAATGAAAGAGCAGTCAAAAAATACTTGAAAAATATGGATCGTTATGCCCATGCAGATGTCCATGGAGCTCCTAGTGTTGTGGTTAAGAATAATGGGACCCCACCTTCATCCGTCTCTATGCTGGAAGCTTGCCATTTCAGTTTAGCTTATAGCAAGGCCTGGGCAGCCCGAGTTTCGAGTGGACATTCCTTCTGGGTCGAGAGCGATAAAGTATCAAAGACCCCGAATACCGGTGAGTTCCTAGCTAAAGGTTCATTTATTATTAGAGGCAAGCGTAATTGGAATAAGAACTTGGAACTTAAACTGGCAATTGGATTGATTGATTATAATGGCATTGAGAAATTGATGGGAGGTCCAGTTATGGCTTTAGAGAATCAATCCAAGAAATATGCGGTTTTCAAGCCCGGTTTTACAGAACGAAAACAGCTTTCTGAGATTTTGTCAAATATTTTTGAGAGGGATATTTCTGAAATTGAGAAGTTATTACCTAATGGCGGTTTTGAATTAGTTAAATCCTCTGGTATTGATATAAAATTGGAATAGGTGGTGCGGGGGGTGGGATTTGAACCCACGTACCACTAAGGACTAGGCCCTCAACCTAGCGCAATTGGCCAGGCTATGCGACCCCCGCTTTATGCGGCAGCGTCAACACCAGACATGAACTCGTTACAATGCTTGTCTAGCTCCTTAAGGGCTTGTTCTAGAGCCAATTTGGCTTTCATTGCGCCATTAGTTTCAAATTCAAAAACAAAGTGATCTTTCTTTGTGGATACTTTCATAGCCGATTGAGCGTCTTCATCATTCCACAACTTTTCCAATACCTTGAGGGCTTCGTGAGCATTTATGGGGTCCTCTATGACGTATCCCTTTCCCTTTTTCTTAAACTTACTTTTGCCAACAGCATCCAGAACTGCTTTTGAGCCCTTTCCAGAAGCTACAGTCAAAGTTGGCGCCTGATAGAATCTCGGAGCCACCACACACTGCCATTTTGCGTGTTTTCTAGCGTTTCCCATTTTAGCCTTGGCATAGACTAGAATTGCCTGTCCTTCCCCTAATTTTACGATTGGAACATTTGCATCAGGTATTATTAGTGAGTTATCACCACTAACAGGTTCCAGATCACCAGAATAAACAGTGCAAGGCCCCTGTTTATGGAGTGAATACATAATATCTGGCTGTTTGGAGTCATCATCTATGGAATTGCCAAAGGCTTCGATTGTCTTTTTGTCAGTAGGTATGGGAAGCATTCCAATTCTATGAGATATAATCTCATTGAACATCGCACTGGTTGATTCGTATTCACGTTCTTCTCCACTTTCTTCATCTACATAGGCTCCCAATGATCCCAGGTGAAAATCAACTTCATGTATAGCTAGACAAGGTACCATTGAAACTAAAGACCTCCTTACTGAATTCACAAACGAATAATTGACGTCTTTGAACTCAACCTGGGCGTAATAGTCTTCCATCTTCCTGACGTTTACCTTCATTATACTCTCCTCCCTCTTCTTCCACCTTTGGGTTTTCCACCATCATGAGGTATGGGTGTAACGTCATCAATTCTGGTTATGAGTATTCCAGCCCTTGCTAAAGCTCTGATCGCAGCCTGCGCTCCGGGACCTGGTGTACCTCCTCTCTTCCCTCCAGCACCTCTAAGTTTTACATGGACGTTTTCAATACCCTTTTCCTTCAAAGCATTTGCCACTTGTTTGGCCGCTAACATGGCTGCATGTGGTCGTGATTCTTCTCTCTGGGCCCTTACAACCATCCCCCCAGAACATTTGGCTATAGTCTCAGCCCCGGTTGAATCAGTAACCGTGATGATAATATTGTTGTGTGAGGCGAAAATGTGTGCTATAGCCCACTTTTTCATTATTTCTTCTCCACTGTGTCTGCTTTGGTTTCTTCAACCTGTTCGGATTTAGTTTTATCTTCAGTCTTAGCATCCTTTACAGTCTTTTCTTCAACCTCTTTGGATTCAGCTTTATCTTCAGTCTTAGCATCCTTTACAGTCTTTTCTTCAATCCCTTTCTCGTCCGCCTTTTCCTCTTCTACAGACTCTTCCATTTCATCATCATGTTTTTCCTGAATTCTAGGTCTTACTGGATGAAGATCACTATTCAGAGCCGAGGTTGGTGAATAAGATATATTCTTTTCTTGTAATTTGGTAACCAATATTCCTGGAACCCGGACTACTGCTCCATCTATCGATATATGGCCATGAACTATTAGTTGTCTTGCCTGCTTGACTGTGGATGATAATCCTTGAAGATAAACTTGAGTTTGTAGCCTGCGATCCAGAACATTTTCGGGCGTCATTATAAGGACGTCTTCAAGACCTGAATTTTGCTCTAACATCCCAAGGCGGTTGAGTTTGGCTAAAAGGAGGTTCTTTTCTTTTTGGGCTTGGTCATCACTGGAGTTAGCTGTTAGTTTCCTAGCTTGCCTCCGCATTTCTCTGACCTTCGTATTGGCTCTCCAAATCTCCCTTTTGTTCTTAAGTCCATACTGATGAATTAATCCGCTCTCCTCTTCTATTCTAACCTTCTGCCAAGGATGAGATGGTGTGTCATAGTGTTTACTGGGAAACTTGGGATCTCCCATGACTATGTTTGAGCCTCTTTCTTACGGCTGACACCCAAGGCTAGTCCCTTCCTTCCATTGGAGTAGGTCCTCTGCCCTCTAACCTTGTGACCAGACGCATGCCTTATGCCTTTGTAGGATTTGACCTTCTTCATTCGATTTAGATCTTCATCATGTATCATTTTCAGTTCAACACTAACTGGATGTAGATCATCCCCTGTGTCGTAGTCTTTCTGCCTGTTAAGCAACCAGTCAGGAACATAATCATTCAGATTCATTATCGCATTTTCAATATCCGCTACATTCTTATCGTCTAGTTTTCCAGCCAGTTTATTGGGGTCGAGTTTTAATTTCTGGACTATGGCATTGCTAATTCGGGGTCCGATTCCCCTAATTGAAGTTAAGGCATTTGCTAGTCGCTCTTCACCCGAGACATCGGAGTTTACTATACGGATTATGTACTTGAAATTTGAGTCGTCTGACACATGTACCTCTTAGGAATAAAATCCAGTTGGCGCCATTCAGGCAGCCTATTTATATGCTTTTCTTGAAATAATCGACGATTGAAAGCATGGGTAACTATTAATATGGCATAACCAAATTGGAAACAGAAATGAAAAAGGTCACACTCCTATTACTGATTCTTTTCCTCGTTATGGGTGCTTCTGGAGGTTATGGCTATTATGTCATTGTTCTTGGAGATGATGCAGATGGAGATGATACTGATGACAATCCAAAGTCCAGTAGTCCTCCCATTGCAAGGATAAACCCCTCCAATCCGAAGATACAAGCTAATGAAACTATTCTTTTCTCTGCTTCTGATTCTACAGATTCGGATGGAGACACACTTACTTTCACGTGGATCTTTGAGGGAGATAGTGAACAATACAGTGGTGAGACAATCGAACGGACTTACCCTGATGGAGGTGATTTTTATGTCAATCTCCTGGTTACCGATTCAACCAGTTTGACTGATGAAGCTGAGACCACAGTAAGTGTGGTAGAGGACTATCATGGAGAGGCTAATGGATCTGTAGATGATGGTGAATCTGATGAAATAGAATTTCCGGTTAAGGCTACGGCAGTAAGTGTGCTGATAACCTATTCACTGGATGACCAGAGAATCACAGGGGCCGCATTTCCATCTTCTGTTACTCTGGTTCTTAATGATGCAGATGGTAGCGAATTGAGAAGAGAGGAAGGACAAGAAGAAGGTGATGGTTCCTGGTCATTTAGTAGTGATGATGTTCAATCCGTGGGACAATATGTATTCATAATTGAGGGTGAAGAAGGAACTATGGGATACGAAGTGGATATTGACGTAAAATACTAAATTTTTTCCAAAACCAGTATATTTCTCGTAAGTGATTTGTGTATATACCATTCGAATTGGTAGATTTTCTTGAAATTAGTGGTTTGTATTAATTCCGGATTAGAAATAGCCATTACAATTCTTTTTCCTTTTTCCATCGATTCCGAGAAAACATTCATGGCTCTCTGCAAAAGTTCACTGACCTTCTCACCTCCCGTACTACTTGCGATTCCATATGGTGGGTCCGTAACAATCGCTTCAAAGCCTTGATTCTTTGATTCTTCTACATCTCCTTTCTTAATTTTCCCTTTTAATCCAAAATATTCGAGGTTTCCCCTTGAATTCACAACCATCTTTTCCAGGAGATCAATACCTTTTGCTTTCATTCCCATATCCGCAACTTCGATTAGGATCCCCCCAGTGCCACAAAAAGGATCAAGGACAGTATCATTTGGCGAACAGTTAGCAAGGTTCACCATCGACCTTGCTATTCTGGGGTGAATACTTATGGGAGAAAAATAAGGTCTGTACCTTACATGATGTTCCAGACAACTTTTGTAGGATGTCGTTGAATTTTCTTCAAGAATAGAGATTATTGTTTTTGAACCGGTATAGACAAGTATCTTTACGTCAGGATTCTCTAGATCAATTTTATTCTCGATTGGTATTTTTTGTCCAATCTTGATAGCTATTTTTCTTTCTGAGATCACATTTCTACAAATTTTGCGTACTGCGAAACTGCTTTTTCCCAGATTTAGAGTTGGTAATTGTTCTATGACCTTTCCAATATTCTTTTCTTCAGATGAATGTATGATTCTAGAGACCCGTTTGGTCATACCCAATCTTTGAATAGTTTTTAGTACCAATTTCTGTGAGGTCTTAATTATGATTATTTGACCTTCTTCAAAATGCGTTTCGGGATTATACCTCTCAGTTTTCAGTAGCTCCAGAGCCTCAATCTTGGCCAATTCTTTATTCTCGCCACCCAATTCAAACAAGTATTCGCTTGCCACTGGACTCCAATAAAGTTGTTTTATAATGTTGTGTGCACCTTGCAATTTGTGAGAAGGATAGCAAGGAAGTTCTTGTCTCCAATCTACAAGTTGTACGAGAAGAGATTATTGAGTCAGGTTCGTAAAGGTCCAATACCTAATCATTTAGCAGTGATTATGGACGGTAACCGGAGATATGCTGAGAGTCTTGGCCTGCACCCTAATGAGGGACATGTCAGAGGAAAAGATACTCTGGAGAATTTATCAGATTGGTGTCGGAACCTAAACATTCGTTACTTGACAGTTTATGCATTTTCATTGGAGAACTTCAAACGCGATGAAGAAGAACTTGAGGCATTGATGGATCTTTTCGAAGAATCTTTCAGAAACGCTGGGGAAGACCCCCGTGTCCATAAGTACAAAGTTCGAGTTAGAGCTCTGGGGCACCGTGAGTTATTGCCAGATAGAGTAGTTGAAGCTATAGAATATGCAGAGTCACGGACTAAGGATTACAAAGATTACAATTATAGTCTGGCGGTGGCTTATGGAGGGCGGCAAGAGATAGTCAGGTCAATGAAAAAGATTGCCGAAAAAATAAAAAGTGGTGAAATTGATACTGATCAGATTGATGCAGATTTGATATCCGACAATTTATACACTAGCGATTTGCCAGATCCGGATTTGATATTGAGAACTTCAGGTGAAGAAAGGGTAAGTAATTTTTTGTTATGGCAATTAGCCTATTCCGAATTATATTTTGCAGATGTTTTCTGGCCTGAGTTGAGAAAGATTGACTTCTTGCGAGCAATTCGTTCTTTTCAGCAGCGCAAGAGGCGCTTAGGACACTGACAACAATTTTTAACGGAGTGTCTTATACAAGGTAGCATGTTAGAGCGTTGTGCACGTCTTCCAATCGATAGCCCAAGGCCAATAATAGTCATTGTGATGCTGCTGACGCTTGTTGCGTCCCCTTTACTTTTAGAGGTTGAATTTGTAACTGATGTGCAGGCATTTCTACCCCAATCTGAGGAAGTGGATACCTACGACAAAATAACGGATCAATTTGGAAGGGATTCTAGTGTAGCTAATCTGTATATTACACCACTGGGAGGCAATAACGTCTTGACCATGCAGAACCTGGCAGATGTTCTTGTGTTACACCAGGAATCTTCAAAGATTACCGGTGTCAAGGATGTGCTATCGGTTGCCGGTTTCTTCAATGAGGCACTGAAAGATAGTGGGACCTCATTAAATGAGATTAATAGCGAAAGGTGTGTTGAATATGAGGATTCTAATGGTAATGGACAATATGAATCCGATGAAGATTGTTATTATTCTAATTGGGATAGGGTCTGGGATTCTATAAAGTCCTCAAATACTGAAGGGAATTATACTTGGGCTGATGTCGATTTTGTTGCCGATGTTCTCATAAATCGTGATATGAATATGAATAATTTTGTTCTTCCTGAACGTAATAGGACAGCTCCAACGGCAAACTCAACAATCATTATGATTAATCTGGAACCTGATTTGACGACTCAACAAAAAAAGGAAATTGGACAAAAGATCAGGATTCTGGCCAATAACCACAATTATGAGTCAGGAACTGATATTCAGGCTGAAGCCTTCTCAGTTCATCTTCTCGCCTCCGATGTTGATGAGTCAACACGAGAGACTAATTTGCTAATGGCAATTGGCATGTTTGTTGTTACGGTTGTTCTTCTGTGGCTTACGTTCAGACATTGGAGCTATGTTATTCTACCAATAGTCACATTGGTAATTTCGGTTATCTGGACATTCGCCTTTGGTGTTCTGATGGGAATCACATTTACAGCAATCGATGTGGCTGTTATACCTCTGGTAGTAGGTTTAGGAATTGACTTTTCGGTTCACATAAGCCGTAGATATCAAGAGGGCATAAATGCTGGAAATTCAGTAGAAGAATCGCTTCTTGATTCCCTGACCCATACAGGAAGGGCGCTATCTTTAGCCGTAATCACAACGGTAATTGCCTTCCTATCTGGGATAAGTGGAGGCGTCGGCCCTGTACGTGATTTCAGTTTGCTATGTGCAGCAGGGGTCTTTTCGTCATTTATCCTGACTATTTTGTTTTACACATCTCTAAGATATGTTTTAGATTCAGGTTCGGAGCAAATGACTTCAGTTGTCTCAGGGTCTGAACTAATTGAGAATACTATATCACGGGCTTCTGAACTGGTAGACAGCCATCCTCAGGCCATAGTTTCAACGGTGGTGATTATCACACTCCTGGCAATAGGAGGCGCTTCTCAGATTAATACTTCGTTCACATTAGATGACTTTCTTTCGGATGATCTGGAAATAATGGTTACAGCTGACAAGATTCAGACTGAATTTAGAGGAGCCAGCTATTCCCAATCCCAGATACTAATAGAGGGCCCAGTAGCAACCACTACCTTTTTGGATGGTTTATATGAATTCAAAGAAGGGGAGCAAGGGGTATGCCCATCCAACATCGCCAATTGTGGCCTGAATGATGATAGATATATTATTCAGGTAGGCGCCGAGGCCCGTCTTGAATCAGTTCATGAACTTGCTCAGAAGGCCATAGATTCTGAGAAGTACAATGTGGGTCATGGTAATAATTCGACCCATGAATGGATTTTCACCAATTTCTTTCAAGTAACTCCGGGAAAGGTGATTGAAGTAAGTTGGAACAACCAACAGTCTTTCGTGTCTCCGTCTTTAGAAGTAAAGGTTATCTGGTATCAAGGGAACAATCAGGTTGGTTCTAAGAGGCTGGATAGCATGTCTTTGGATTCTGATATGTCTTCCTCTTCTAAAGCTTCAACTATAGTGCCTCCAGGAGCCGACAGCGCCAGTGTCAAATTCACCCATCTTCAGGACAGTTCATCAGATTCTCTGGTCTATGGTTCGGCAGTTCATGATTCTGAAAAATATATTTATGTTCAATCATTACAGTATACTTTTAACCTTACTTATCAATCGAAATCCTTCAGCCAGACTGATGACTCAGATGTGAAGAATCTATATGACTATCTTTACCAAAGAGACCTTGATATTGCAGATTCTTTCACTGGTGAGTCATATTCGGATAAAATACGTCATGTTCTGCATAGAGATGAAAATGGCCAGTACACTTCATCGGTAATCAGGGTCTTTATTGGGCCCGATACCGTTCATGACCTTGATAACGATGGCTTGGAATTCATGCGGGCTGAGCTTAAGGCTAATGTCCCCTCCAGTATGAGTGATTACAAGATCAGCTTTACGGGAGGTCATATTCTGACAAGTGTTACAGTTAATGAGATTCAGTCTACTCAGATCAGCTCAACTCTGACTTCTATTGTCTTGGCAGCTATCATAATGATTGCTATTTACCGTAATTTTGGTATGGCAACTCTGGCACTCTTGCCAACCGTTCTGGCAACAGTCTGGATTATGGCAACAATGACTGTCCTAGGAATAACTCTCAATGTGCTTACGGTGATGGTAACTGCTTTGACGATAGGTCTTGGAATTGATTATGCAATCCATATTGTAGAGAGATTTAGAGAAGAAATAGAGCATAAGAGTGAGAGGCAAGCGATTCAGACTACAATCAAGCGTACAGGCTCGGCATTGCTGATTTCAGGTCTTACAACTGTTTGTGGTTTTACAGTTCTGCTTCTGTCCCCCATGCCTCTGGTGCGAAACTTTGGAATTATAACTGCAGCCACAATTGTGTACTCCGTTCTAATCGCGATTTTTGTTCTGCCCAGTCTAATCTGGACCGCAAGCCGAATAAAAGAATGGTATTCTATTCAAACTTTAGATTAGTTTTTCTTTTGCGTCTCTTTTCCCATAGATCTCTGGCCAATTGACGCATGTCTTCTACTGAGTCCGATTCATCCACTATCTCAGCACCTAACAGAGTCTCCACTACATCTTCTAGAGTTATTATTCCTTGAGTGGTGCCATATTCATCCACAACTAAGAAGATATGTTCCCTTTTCCGGAGAAACTCCTGCAATAACATTGCAACAGAGTCTTCGGGGTTTACAGTAGATAGTTCAGATGCAAAAGCCTCCATCTTGGTGTCAGCTTCACCTCTACTGTGCAATTCCATTATTGTACTTCTGAGGACCACTCCGATAATATCATCAATATTCTCATCATAAATAGGAATCCTCGAGAAAGGGATTGGAGCATTCTCTTTCACAACTTTCCCGACCGTTTTAGATCGGTGAATGACCATTATTACGGTGCTGGGAGTCATAACATCCTCAGCCAGTATCTTGTCTAGGGTCAAAAGATTCTTTATTACTTGAGTTTCCTGTTTTTCCAAAGCTCCTTGGGTCTCCCCAATTTCAGCTACAGCAATCATTTCTTCACGGGTCATTTCCTTCTGATTTTTATTCCCTTTGGCAATCCTCCTGGAGAAGTTGTTCAGTACTACCACAATAGGCCAGGTAATCCACACGAGTCCATCCAGGGCATAGGCCGAGGCCGGGGCCATTTTTTTCCAATAAATCGCACCTATGGTTTTAGGTATTATCTCCGAGAAGACAAGAATCAATATAGTTAGGATAATTGATGCTGCAGTAAACCATTCATTCCCCAATTTATGAAATTCGGAACCAATTCCTGCCGCACCAATAGTATGTGAGATAGTGTTCCATGTCAGTATAGCAGCTAGTGGTTGATCAATATTATCTTTTAGTTTTTTGAGTCTGGTGCCACTACCTTTTTCATCTTTGCCTATAACTTCTATGTAAGACCAAGTTACTGATAAAATAATCGCCTCTAGCAAAGAACAAAGAAAAGATACACCTAAAGCTAGGAAAAGGAAAAATGCAATCCTGCCCCACTGTAATTCCGGACTTTCCAGTCCGTCTGTTAATGACGTAAATATGGATAGAAAAACCACTATCTTAGGCCCCTCCCTCAAAGGAAAAGATAATTGTCGTCTGCGGACATTCCAAGCATGCCTTAATTCTACTCAATTGCTAGAAACCTCGAACATGATTCGCCCATTTGGGCCATAGACTCATGACGTGACACTGGGAGCTTGTTTATTAGTTCTTTTGTTTGTTTAAACACGATTTTTTGCACAAATCATTATAACTGCGTCCTCTACGGCGCCCGCATGGCACGTTTTCCTGAGGCCGAAGCCCGATTGTTTAGCAAGAAAATCTGCATGCGGTGCAATGCAGTTAATGCGTGGAAGGCTGTGAAGTGTCGTAAGTGTAATTATAAGGGTCTCAGACCTAAAGCCAAGGAACAGCGCAGTAAGTAAATTCATTCCCATATTTCGATACTCTTTTCTTTGCCTATGATTACTTTGGTTGCCATGTTGACGAATAGACCAGTATCTTTTACGCCATCAATATTCAATAGTCTTGCATCCATCTCTTCAGGATTCTTTATTCCTTCAGGAAAATGGCAGTGGTAAATGTAATTTTTATTATCCGTAACAAAAACATCTCCACTTTCTTCTATACGAAGTTTTGCCTGACAGCCTTGTTTTTCAATCTCTCTGGCTACCAAACCATGATTCTCAGTTCCAACTTCCACAGGTAGAGGTCCAACACCTAATCTCTCAACAATCTTGGTTTCATCAACAATTATGATTAATTCCTTTGCCTTTCTTTCAACCTTCTTTTCTCTTAGCAACGCTCCTCCGAGTCCTTTGATTAAATCTAGACTGGGAGAAACCTCATCTGCTCCATCGATTGCAATATCTATAGAATCCCTATCTTCAATACCAATCAAATCCATACCCCATTTTTCCGCTTGTTTTTTTGTTTCAATTGATGTGGGCATACCTGTAATCTGAAAATTCTCTGATAATTTATTTCCAAGAAGATCAACGACAATCGAAGCGGTTGATCCTGTACCCAATCCAACAGTCATTCCATGCTCGACAAACTTTACGGCTTCCTTAGCAGCATTCTTTTTTGCAAATTCTTGATTCAATAGTAGAGCCCACCTTCTGGTTCGGATATATCCATCTCATTCAGGCGATTCTTAATCTTTTCAAGTGCTAAAGTGAAATCTTTGTAAGAAACCTTGGTTCTCTTGTTTTTGATTGCACCCATACCAGCCTCTACACATACAGCTCTGAGATCTGCTCCGGAAAGACCATCCGTCTCGGCTGCCATTTTTTTGTAATTCACACCCTTTGCTATAGCCATTTTAGTAGTATGAATCTTTATTATTTTCAATCTGGCCTCTTCTTCTGGTAGTGGAATCTTGATGATTCGATCAAACCTTCCTGGCCTCAATAATGCCTCATCCAGGATATCCGGTCTATTCGAGGCACCCATTATCGCAACCTCTCCCCTGGGAGTAAATCCGTCTAATTCACCAAGTAGTTGCATTAGTGTTCTCTGTACTTCCCGGTCACCGGTTGTACCAACGTCCATTCTTTTGGCTCCAACTGCATCCAGTTCATCAATGAATATTATACTTGGAGCTTTCTCTTGGGCCAATTGGAAAAGCTCACGTACCAGTCTAGCCCCCTCTCCAATGTATTTTTGTACCAATTCGCTTCCGATGAGTCTAATAAAGGTAGCATTCGTTGCATTTGCTACGGCCTTGGCCATCAGTGTCTTCCCTGTTCCAGGTGCACCTATCAACAAAACACCTTTTGGTGGTTCAATTCCTATCTTGGAAAAACGTTCAGGATAAAGCATAGGCAGTTCTACAGTACTCCTAAGTTCATCCAGTTGTTCGGTTAGGCCTCCAATAGACTTGTAGGTCTCAATTGGTTTGTTATCTATTTCAGCACCCATTACAAGAGGATCCTTAGCAGAGGGAAGCGTCTCTAGGACGGCTAAAGTCTGGCGGTGAAGGGCTACCCTGTCCCCAACCTTCAGACTATCTTTGTCGATACCTTCTGATACATGAACTACAAAATCGGGTCCACTACTGGACTTGATACTGACTCTCCCATCATCAAGAATATCTCTGACAGTACCTATGACTTGAGGAGGCGCCCTTAGTCTGGCTAACTCACCCTTGAGGTGTGCGTTCTCCCTTTTCATCCTTGAAACATCGCTTTCCAGTTGTCTCTTTTCGGATTCGAATCTTTCAGTTTCCTCTATGAGCCATTTGCTCCCGTCCTCCGTAGGGGCCGAGACATCACCTTCACTTTCTTCTGAAGCCACCTTAAATCACTAAACATTTAATTGGCTTATATATATATCAGTTTTGATTTCATATGTTGTGCGAGATATGTGGTGCCGAATCAGCCTTCTTGACTTCTCGTAAAATATCAGGTTCGGTTCTGCAGGTCTGTAGCGCATGCAGTGATTCAGGTTCAGAACCAACACATAGGGAGTCCGTAGGGCACAGGGCATATGTGGCCCAAACTCTTCAAAAAAGGAATATGAAGACAAGATATCGCGAGATTGAGACAGACGAGAGTGTTTTAGTGAGTGATTATGGCGTCGTGGTGAGACAGGCCCGGGAAAAGTCAGGTCTTGACCATGCCACTCTGGCTAGCAATATATCCGAGAAAAAATCAATAGTCACATCTGTCGAGTCCGGCAATATGCGTCCCAATGAGAAATTGATAAAGAAATTGGAGAATTTCCTGAAGATCAAGTTAACTGAGAATGTGGAAAGCAACCCAGAACTGAATTCCAAGAAATCCAATAAGGGTCTGACGATGGGAGATTTGTTGAAACAGGCAATGGAAGAAAATTAGTTACCACTATCACGCATAATCTATTTGTACTAACTTTCAACCTTAACTCCATGGGTCTATTAGGACGCCAGTTCAAATTGAAGAGGTCGGCTGAAGATTCACTCCTATTGGTTTTATCTACTTTGACGTTTACAATCTCATTATTTTCAGGATACATGGAATCAGGTATTGGAAAACTTATATCACTTCCACTATTTGGAATTGAATTCCATCTGATCTCAACTCCGGTCTGGTTAATCTCAGGAATAGCCTGTATAATGTGTTTACAGCAGCTTTTTCACAAAATCTGGTCACACGGAATCTGGTTAATTGGGGTTTACTGGCTGACTGCTCTTGGGACCATAATTCTTTTTGTTATGTTTGATCAGGGCTATATCTGGTTCTTTGTAGCCCTGATTCTAATCTTTTTAGCAATCTTCCTAATGTATTGGATGGTTCTTGAAATATATAGTTTGAGATATAGTATCTTAGGTGAGGTTCCTGAGGCTGATCGCTCCATCAGCCTTACGGACTGGTTATTATCAGTTCCATCTTTTTTTATATGTACTTTTATCAGCTATTATTATTATACAAAATTGTACGCGGGAGAGGACGGTTGGTTCACCTTTGGTCATGCTTCTGAGGGCTATCTGGTGTTCCAGTTTGGCGTATTTTTCTCAGGGATGTATATTTTGTACGTACCTCAGTCCTTGTTGGGAGATTATCTGGAATTTAGTGATTTAGATATCAATACTAGTTACAAGGTGGATCAAGATAAAGTGCAACAAAGACTGGCAGATTATTCTAAGAGTTTTGATGAGGGTAAGGTCCAGGCAACTCTTGTGGATTTGTATCGAATGGCAGACGAGGACCCTGAGGCCTGGTCCAGATTTGAAGAGTTCTACTCAGGCTGGAGTGTTGAAGAAATCAAACTTTTCATAACTAAACTTGAAGAATTGAAGGCCTGATTTATATTTGAAAAAAGGATGGCAAAGGTTATATACGTTTTTTTTTAGAGCAGATAAGTGTTTTAGAGAAATCTGAAACCAACTCTTTGCCTCGGCATTGGGAGAAAAATCATGAGTAACATGAATCTACCTGAATGGACAGCACAGGCCCTTGTGGCCGCAGGAGCAGTATTTCTGCTAATATCAGCATATGTAATGGGGGTAATGGTTCCCAATGGCCTACTTGCTCCTAATGACTTTGACGTGGACTATTATTTTGAAGGTGACATCAAAACTTTTGATTTGGATACTGAGACGGGTACTGGTGTTTTTGTCGATGATGTGGGAAGTGGATCTTATGAACCTACCAAAGCCAAGGATGGTGGCGGTGCTACCCTCACTCTCGTGGGAAGACCTAGTGGTGATGAGTACACCCTTCTTTCACAAAATTTCAGTCTAACTACAGACGGAATTGACGGTGATGGTGTTTGGTTAGGTACGATAGCAGACACTAGTGATAATCCTGCATTATTGAATCGTAAAACTTACGAAGTTGATGGTAAACAAGGAGCATGGACTCCTACAAACCTTCCTGAAGAAGGTAAGGAATATGTTTTCCCAAATCCAGTCAATGGAGATTATGATGATACATTTACTTGTTCAGACAAGAGAATGTTGGACGGTGTCGAAGTAATGACTTGTGTCGCTGAACCAGAAGCTGGCACAAAGATGACTTTTGTGCCTGGTGAAGGTAGCGATTTAGCACTTCTTAAAAACACGTTTGAGGGTCGAAACAGTGCTGCAGGTCCTGGTTCTGCACCCATGTGGTTCTCTTACAGAACAGAACAGATAGTAGGTACTGAATTGGGGGGAGTCATAGATCGTGTCTATAATGTTACAGTTTACATGCAAGCGCCAACAATGGTGTATTTGGATGATAATTTCACAACAGTCACTTATTATGAGGGAAAAGTTGGTGGAATAGATACATCAGATCCTTTCTTTGGTGCTGATTATTATAATGCGACAGGAAAGAAAGCAGGATATGTGAATCCCAATGCTTCAAACGCTGACTACATCAATGTTACAGGTTTCCTTAACCTATTTGCAATTCAATATGATGAGAATGGAACAGCAATACCTACTGATTACGATAATGTAGATTCAGACGATCCTAATTCAACATTTCAAGAAGCATTGGTGAATACTACATATGATGTCAACAGAATAAGTTTGCAATATTTGCAGGCAGATGGATCTGATAATTTCACCTTTTTCTCCCCTACTTGCACAATTATTAGTGTAGTTAATAGTACATGCTGGGTCCCTGCAGAGAATCAGCCTTGGCCTAATCCTTTCTCAAGTCTGAAGACGGTACCTGGTTCTGGCGGAGTTCCAATGAACGAACCATATATGCAAAATTACACTTTCATGGGAGAGGATCCAGAGTATCAGGTTAATGGCGTTCCTTCATATCATTTTCAAGCAAATGAAACCGATATTTGCTGCTTTTTCAGAGCATTCTTAGGTGATATGACCATGGACTACTTTGAAGATGTATGGGTAGACCCAGTAACAGGTACAGTCCTTAATCAGCACTATGATGTCCAATTAAGATATCAAATGCTAATACTTGGATGGAAAATTATACGAGATATTGATGCCAAATTCACGGAAGAACAGATTAATGCTTCAATTTCATCAGCTAAACTTCAAGCCCTTGCCCAATATTATCAGGGCCATGATATGGTTGTTCTCACGCTAAATGGAGCATATACAGAAAAAACAGTAGATGGCCAGATAGACGCTGAAAAAGATAAGGTCGCGTCTTATACCTTGGGTACGGTAACTCTTCCAGCGATTCTGATTGGTATTGCAATGATTTCCCTTATGGCGGGTTTCTATGTTTACTATCAGACTGGAGGGGCAATTTCTGATGGAGACACGGATGAACCTAGTAGTGAAGCTGAGCCTTCATCAAGTATAGCCACTGTCGAAGAGGAATCAACCGAGGATGAAGCAGCTGATGACTCATCCGATGGTGAATCCGCTGAAGAAGAATCTGAAGACTCATCCAATGGTGATGAAGAACCCAAAGACTGAGGGGTCCGGACCTCCCTCGTCTAATTCTAGGTGAAGGATTCTAGCTTCTTGCGGTTATCATCATCAATCTGGAATTTCTCACCGGTCTTGTAATTGATCATGACCACGACGCTATCGGCTTCAGCGACTATCTTCGAACCATTATTCTTGCTGGTAATCTGGTGTTCTATTCCAAATGAGGTATTTCCAATATGCTTGATTCTGGTCTTGACATATATGGTGTCAGGGCAAGCAACGGGAATCCGATAATTTGTATTGAAGTTTGCTAAAATAGGTCCTACTCCACTTTTGACGTTTTTCGAATGGGTTACCACGTTGGTATCAAGGATTTCATCCATTTTTAGAGCATCGAGGTCCCAAACTTTGCAGAATAACTCAATTCGTGAGGTTTCACACCACTTAAGATAAATTATATTGTTGACATGCCCAAAAGCATCCATATCACCCCATAGCACAGGTATCTCAGTCATGACGGGCCAATTTTTCTCAGTCATCTAGAAATTTTTTCCCCATCTGATAGAATACATTGCCAACCAGCCATTGTCCTCCGTCCGCGATTAGCATATCACCGGTAATAACATCTGCCGCAGGTGAACATAGATACAGGACCTGCTGCGCCATTTTCTCAGGTGTTGTAATTCCTCCAGTGGGAATATAATCCTCGAACATTTTTGCTGTATTCTCATCAATCATCAGATTCTGTTTGACGTTATCAGTCAAGACCACCCCTGGACACATGGCATTCACCCGGATGTCATCATCGGCCCATTCCAGCGCTAGTGTCCGGGTCAGGTTCAAAACGCCTGCCTTCGCAGCCCCGGAATGTCCTACGAAAGGTGCTGCATTCCAGGAGTAATTCGCAATTATATTGACAATAGATGCTCCGTTCTTTGCCTTTCTAAGGAGCGGATAGCAAGCTTTTGAGACTCTGAAGGTTCCGTCTAGAACGATATCCACGACAGATCTCCAGGCATTCTCGCTCATGGTAGCTATAGGTGCAACAAAGTTTCCGGCGGCGTTATTGACCAGGATGTCCAGTTCACCCCACTCCGAACTTAAAAATTCAGCAACATCCTCTACAGTTTCATTCTTTCTTACATCCATTGTCTTCCAGAGTAGTTTCTTACCAAATTTCTTTTTGGTTTCAGAAGCTGCTTCAGCTAATTTCTCTTCCTTTCTGGAGGCGATGAAAACCTCGGCTCCATGATTAAGGAAGGCTTGTGCAAATCCCAATCCCATTCCTGTGGCTCCCCCTGTTATGAATACTTTCTTTCCTGCGAAAAGATTATCCTTGAATACACTATTTTCAGGCATTTACTCAGATAACTCCTGAGAATTGGCTATTACTGTTAAAACCTTCATCTGGCAATGACATCATTGTTTTTGATCCGGAACTGATTGTTATGGCTCTTGAAAGTGTTTCCGGCAATATTCTTTCGAAGAAAAATCTCGCCAATATGATTTTGTGCTCATAATAATCGTCTTTTTCTCTCTTTGAAAATGCCACTTTGAGCATTAACAACCACATATAGCCCATTGCTACAAGTCCGAACTGCCTCAGATAGTCCGTTGCAGCAGCTCCAATTTCATATGGATTGCCAAGACCTTTTTGAGCCATGTAGAGGGTTGTTTTTTGTAATCCTTTCAATGCTTTTGAGAAAGGTACCACAAATTCCTTCATATCTGCGTCTTCCTTATTCTGCTCTATAAAATCCAGTGCTGGATGGAAGAATCTTCTCAATAGCCGTCCCATATGCTGAGGCATCTTTCTACCTGCCAGATCCAAGGCTTGAATCCCATTGGTCCCTTCCCAGATTGATGCTATTCTGACGTCCCTGGAGAATTGTTCCATGCCATATTCCCTGATGTATCCATGTCCTCCATGGACTTGCAGCATGTCGTATGTTATCTCAACTCCGTAATCTGTCAATAATGCTTTGACTATAGGCGTCATCAATTCTACCAGGTCACCAGTTTCTTTTCTTACCTTCTCATCAGGATCCTTTTGTGACTTATCGATTGCGAGTGCAGTCCAGCAGGCCAGCATTCTACCAGCATCAATCAAGGATTTCGATCTCATCAGCATTCGTCTAACGTCAGGATGCACAATCAGAGGATCAGCCTCACCGTCTGGATTCCGGGGTTCCTTCAAATCACGACCTTGGATCCTATCTTTGGCATAGGCAAGTCCGTTCTGGTATGCAATCTCGGACTGACCAAGTCCTTGTAATCCTACAGCAATTCTTTCGGTGTTCATCATTGAGAACATAGCTGCAAGGCCGTCATGTGGTTCCCCTACTAGATAGCCCTCAGCATTCTCAAAACTCATAACGCATGTTGCGGACCCATGTACTCCCATTTTTTCCTCAATTGAAACACATTTTACCTTATTCCTTGCTCCTAATGTTCCATCGTCATTGACTAGGAATTTTGGAACTATAAACAGGCTGATTCCTTTGACTCCCTTGGGTGCGTCAGGCAGTCTTGCGAGAACCAAATGAATGATATTCTCTGACAGATCATGTTCTGCGCACGAAATGAATATTTTCTGCCCGTTCAAATTATATGAATCACCTACGGGTTTAGCCGAGGTTCGAATAAGTCCCAAATCAGTTCCAGAGTGTGCTTCGGTCATACACATGGTTCCAAACCATTCTCCTGTCAGGAATCTTGGAAGGTAAGTTTCTTTCAATTCCTCGCTTCCATGGCTATATATGCAGTTATAGGCCCCTTTCGTAAGTCCCAGATAGATTCCTAGAGACATGTTAGTTGCGCATGATATTTCATCAGAAAAAACACTAAGTACATTTGGAAATTCCATTCCACCATATTTCTGATGTCCAAACAGGGCAGTCAGACCAGATTCAATTAATATGTCCATAGCCTTCTTCATACTTGGTGGTACGGTAACATTTCCATTCTCGAATTTAGCTCCTATCACATCACCGTCCTTATTTGAAGGGAGCCAATGTTCTTCTGACATTTTCCCAAATTGGTCACTGATCATTTCGATCATGTCCCAAGTTGCTTCTTCGTAACCTTCATACCCCACCAATTCCTTTTCCACATCCAGTACCTCACGTAAGATGAATTCATATTCGCGGTTAGGGGGTTTGTATTGGACCATTTTAATTCCTCAGTGGTTTTCCGGTTGTTAGCATATGTTCAACACGATCCATGGTTCCTTCTGTTTTCATCAGTTTGATTATACTCGTCTTCTCCATCTCGAGTATTTTATCATCTGATACAGTATCGGTTGGATCTGTATCTCCACCACTCAAGATGTGTGACAATTCTTTGGTAACAATTACATCGTGAGGAGTTGCATGACCCGCCTTTACTAAATCATCAACCGCCATATCGAGTGCAGCTTTGCCTGAGGGACCTGGCAGGAAGTGTTCATTCGGCAATGGAGCTTCATAATTCTCTACCATTTCGAGACACTTTGATTTTGCCTCGTACAGGACCCGTGCTCGGTTCATGGTTATTTCATCTTCTTGTCTCAGGAAGTGTAATTCTTTTGCTTCTTGCGCACTTGTCGCTACTTTTGCAGTACCCACGTTCTGAAATATTTTCATGATTGTTGCCATTGGTCCCCTTGGTTGTTTAGGGTCGTTATTCCATCTGGTAATCATTTCCTTACAGCCACCCCAGGCGGGAACAAGACCAACACCCACTTCGACTAACCCAATGTAGCTTTCAGAATGAGCTTGTACCGCATCACATGCGAGTAAGACCTCGCATCCTCCTCCGATTGCCAACCCTGAAGACGCTCCCACTACTGGGAAATCCCCATGCTTCAGCATCATGAATGCCATTTGTCCTCCAAACACAAACTTTTCTGCTTCTTCCCAAGCTCCCACATTGGCAACAAAACTTGATAATCCTAAATTGGCCCCGACCGAGAAATTGCTCCCATCATTTCCAATCACAACTCCCTTGTAATTCCCAGATTCGCATTGATCCGCTGCCTCACTTAATGCTTCCATAATTAGTGGATCCATAGAATTCATCTTGCTGTGGAATTCTACAAGAATAATATTGTCATCCATGTCCCACAAACTAGCTGAGGGGTTTCTGAATATTGGTTTTTGTCCGCGTTTCACATCTGTAGCCGTGAGATACCCTTCCGGTCGCCTGATCTTGCTATATTTTCCGTCAGTTCCGAAATAGAGAACGTCCTTTCCTTTTTCCTCATAGAAATTGCCTTCAGCGACTTTTTCCAATAATTCTGGAACATCGATACCCTCTTCAGATATTCTTGATGCAAACCATGAAGGACCAAGATCGTCCAGCATCTCAAACGGTCCTTTCTTCCAAAGAAATCCGTTTTTCATAGCTAGGTCAACGTTTACAATAGTGTCTGTTATCTCAGGCACTAAAGAAGCCGCATACGTTAGGGTCTTGGAAAGGACCTTCCACGCATATTCACCTCCTTTATCATCATATTCAACTAGACTCTTTAGTCCTTTTTTTGCGGCCTTTATACTTTCTAGACTGACTTTGGAGGCTGTGTGATATTCTCCTGTTTCTAGATTTCTAGCCTCTTTAACCTTCTTTCCTGAATCCGAATTCAAGCGATAGAATCCACCTTTTCCTTTTCGACCTGTGTAACCATCGGCAATCATACTGGACAGTATTTTTTCTATGCCTAACTTTTTTTGTTCTTTTACACCTATATTGTACATATCATTCTTTGGAAGATTAGATGACATGCTTTCTGTCACATGAGGGATCAGGTCCAGACCCACAACATCCCCTAAGGAAAAAATCCCTGTTTTTGGGGCCCCAATTGGCCTTCCCATGATTGCGTCTGCTTCCTCAACAGTAAGTCCCATTCTCACTGCTTCAACCATTCCAATTAAGGTCCAGTAAGTTCCTATTCTGTTTCCAATGAAACCTGGTGTATCGTTACAGATTACAACTTCTTTCCCAAGCTTAATGTCACAGAATTCAGTCACTGCATCTATTTTCTTTTTACTTACCTCTTTCCCGGTCACAATTTCCAATAAACGAAGGTATCTTGGTGGATTGAAAAAATGAGTTATAATGAAATCCGCTGCAAATGTTTTTGGCATTCCCTTAACTAGTTGATTTCTTGGTATTGTGGAAGTATTTGAAGTAACAATCGAATTTTTTTTCCTGACTTTGTCAATTTTCTTGAAAATATTATGTTTGATTTCCAATTTTTCCAATACAACTTCGATAATCAGATCTGCATCACCGAGTGCATCAAGATGATCTTCTATATTCCCAGTGGTGATAAGTCTTGCATTCTTGCGATGCATTAGTGGCGTTGGGCTTCCCATTCTGACTGGCTTCAGCATCTTCTGAACAGCTGTTTCGGTGATTATATTACGATTTTCAGCTCCTTCAGGAACAATGTCTAACAAGGTTACAGGTAGACCTGCGTTTGCTACATGGGCCGCAATACCACTCCCCATGACCCCAGCCCCAATTACAGCAACTTTCTCAATTTTCACTATATCATCAGGCCCTTTCAAGGATAGTTGCACATCCTTGTCCACCACCAACACACATGGTTGATAGGGCATATCTTGCCCCATTCTTCTGGAGTAATGATGCTGCTTTTCCAGTTATTCGGGCCCCGCTGGCACCTAAGGGATGGCCCATTGCAAGCGCGCCACCATGGATATTGAGCTTTGACATGTCAATCCCTAGCTCATCCACGCATGCCAGACTCTGGGCGGCAAACGCTTCGTTCATTTCAATAATGTCAATGTCTTCTAGTTTCAAACCAGCCCTTTTCAGGGCTTTCTGCGAGGACACTACAGGTCCGATTCCCATGATTTCAGGACTGCATCCCGAAATTGCCATTCCTCGTATGTAGGCAAGCATTTTCAATTTGTTAGCTTTTGCGTAATCTTCTGAACAAACAATGACGGCTGCTGCACCATCTGTAAGAGG
>Ga0208879_1001391_pt1 | contig 22925 bp, 22 predicted proteins | sample Knorr_S15_td_Bot_FD_185605 | JGI IMG/M metagenome (GOLD analysis project Ga0208879, IMG submission 185605) | Marine microbial communities from Southern Atlantic Ocean transect - Knorr_S15_td_Bottom_ad_5009_LV_A (SPAdes) (version 2) | ecosystem: Environmental > Aquatic > Marine > Oceanic | place...
TCGAATTTGACCGCCCTGGCACGGCCAGGCCTACTCAATGAGATTTTCAGGCGTCCAATAAACGGCATGCTTTCTTCAAGTAACTCGATTTCATAACTAAAGGCTCGATTCACGTTTTCGCGAGACAGAACTTGATAGGCTCCACCGAACAGCCAACTGTCCCTCTCAGGATAAAAGTCGATCAGCGAGAATATGAATTGGCGGTTGAAATCATTACGCGCTCCTCTCCATCTGTTCCAATTATTCCATCCCTCTCTGTTCCTGACGAACACGTCCAATGGCTGGTTACTACCATCCCAACACGCCACATGTAACTTGTACCGAGACGGTTGTTCTATCGGATATATTTGAGCCAAACGAATGTCCATGGGTTAATCCCTCTTGCGACTTTTAATCTTGTGGCCCTAGTCCTGAAGATGTAAGAAGCGCCTTCCACCGTTCCAGGACTGCTTTGACTTGCTGCTTCACGCTCTCCACAGCATCGTCTAATTCCCCTCCGACCGGCAAATTCACTCGAAAAAACACATCGCCGGTGTTGCCTTTACTTTCGTGGACCATCCGGGCTGGCTGTTCGAGTTCATAGCCCTTTAACAAATTCACTGCAGACCTAGCGTACTCCCCGTAAACACCTAGCCATATAGGGGACTCGTGACTAGCCCAAAGAGAGTGATTATATTCGAGGAAGGCCCCACCACCCTCCATCAAGCGCGGCACAGTATCAAAATATCGACGGTGGCCGGTCTGCACCGCCATCGCTAATCTACCCTGCCCCTCCTGACATCATTCTCCAGTGGGACCGCTATAGTCGATGCCTCTTCCGAACCCGACGGCACGACGGCAAGGGCGTGTATCGACGGCGTCTAGGCTGCCTCTAGAGCGGTCACCGACGGTTCTTACAAGTTCGTTGTCCGCCCAACCAATGGAAAATCTAACATCTGCGCCAAAAGGGACGCCATCCTAGTACTTGGAACTTGTCGGTCAATCCCTCCGAAAGGAGAGTGTGGCACAGGGAGCAGTTCCAGGCAATGTTGGAAGATGCTCGAATAGGCAAGTTCGATGTCCTGGTGGTCTGGAGCTTGGACCGGTTCAGCCGAGGGGAAAGAAGGGAGGATCCCACACCCCTAGAGTCATATCTGGCGTCCTCGTGAGTTGGTTCTACCAATTTTGCACCTGATGTGGCTACGCCGCACAGGACTCCCTTCAGAAGCGCCTTGCTCTACCAAAGTGGACACATCTATCACAGCGGTATTACTATGCCTCCATAATCTTCATCAGCTACCGATTAGTCATGAAACATTCGCTGTTGTTCAGGACATGGTGAGACCTTGAGTCAGGAGAGGTACCGTAAACCCGTGCCGGTTCCCACGCCGGAGACCCAATTCTTCTGGGACAAGTGTAAGGAGCACGAGCTGTGGATTCAGCGTTGCCACGTCTGTCAGCACGTCTTCTTTTATCCGCGGTTCCATTGCCCTCAATGTCTGTCGGACGATGTCCCCTGGTTCAAAGCCTCCGGGAAGGCGATCCTTTGGAGCTACATGATCAACCATCGGCCCGTTCCAGGCTTCGAGGAAGACACTCCTTACGCCATCGCCGTAGTCCAGCTTGAAGAGGGACCAAGGATGATGAGCAACATCGTCGGCGTGGATAATACCCCAGAAAATCTGGTGCTGGATATGCCGCTGGAAGTTACCTTCGAGGACGCTACAGAGGAAATAGCTATTCCCAAGTTCAAGCCCGCGAGCTCCGATTGGTAGACTCGTCCCCATCGCAAAAGAGGAAGTTATGACCGATTCGCTTCGTTACAAAGTTGCCATCGTCGGAGCTGCTGAGACCACCGAGCTGGGGGTGCTCCCCAACATGTCAACTACCCAGTTGCACGTTGATGCCACGGTGAACGCGATCAAAGACTGCGGCATCGATAAGAACCAAATAGATGGCATAGCCACCACCATGAACCCGGCCATTCTGGCCCACTACCTGGGTATTGTGCCTCGCTGGCTGGACAATACTTCGGTGGGTGGCACATCGTTCCTGATACAGGTCAGGCATGCTGCGGCGGCCATAGCCATGGGCCTGTGCGATACCGCATTGGTGGCCATGGGGCAGAGCGGCCGTAGCCGGGTCGGCGAGGTCACCGCCCGGATAGGCGACACGGCGGCCGCAGAAGGCCCTCGAACGGACATTTCCTATCCAGGTCAATTCGAGTCGATATACGGAACGGCCGGACCCAGCACCCTGTTCGGCATGGGGGTTTTACGCTACATGCAGGAAACCGGCACCACCCACGAGCAATTGGCATCGGTAGCTGTCGCCCAGCGGAAGTGGTCCAACCAGGTACCACGAGCCATGATGCGTGATCTGATCACGCTAGACGACGTTTTCGATAGCAGGATGGTGTGCTATCCGTTTCACCTTTTCGAATGCTGCCTGGTAACCGATGGCGGCGGGGCGATAATTCTCACCAGGGCAGAGCGGGCCAACGACTTCCCGAAGAAACCCGTCTATATTCTGGGCACTGGTGAGTCCACCGAAACCCCCATCGTCAGTCAGATGTACGATATGACCTCTTCCACGGCCTTCAAGGTTTCCAGCCGCCAGGCTTTCCAAGAGGCCGGCATTAGCCATGGGGACGTCGACCACCTGATGATCTACGACGCCTTCGCCCATCTACCCATTTATGGCTTGGAAGACCTGGGCTTCGTGGGACGGGGCGAGGCTGGGGCCTTCATTCAAGAAGGAAACACTTCGCCTGGCGGGAAATTGCCCATGAACACCAACGGGGGCGGCCTCTCCTATACCCATACGGGAATGTACGGCATGTTCGCCATGCAGGAGGCGATCCGGCAAGTCAGGGGGGAAGCCGCGCACCAGGTTCCCGGCGTAAAGGTGTCCTTCTGTCAGGGCGTGGGCGGTATGTTCATGGCGGCGGGCAGTCTGGTCTTTTCCAACGAGCCGTCCCATTAGGGCAGCTTCAACCCATAAATGAAGTATGTCATTTGAATAGGTCGATACAAATTGTGAGTAAATTCATCGAATATCCGAATCCATGCCTGACGTATGGTTCCCGCGGCGGTTGGACATCGCCCGGTGGTGGCTCCAGGAATACCCCTAAACTCAGCTCCCGCCAGGATATCGCGGTCAACATGAGAGCAACGACTGCTAGGGGAGAAACCGGCCTGTAAATCACCTGATATTCTATCTGCCAACTGGTCTTGGTGTGAACAGACCGCCTAGCATATTCAACGTCGATAACCTCAACGGAAAGGAGTCCAACTAATGGCTGATGTTCCAATACACTACAAACCGATAACAGAGCTAGCCGGCCTAATTCGCTCCAAGAGCATCTCGCCCGTCGAAGTTACCGCAGAGATTCTCCAACGGATCGGCCAACTAGATGGTCGTTTTAAGAGCTATGCGACTGTAATGACGGAGCACGCAGAACTCGCAGCGAAAAAAGCTGAACGGGAAATCGCCGACGGTCACTACAGGAGTCTCCTGCATGGGGTGCCCGTCGCTGTGAAAGACCTATGCTTCACCAACGGCGTTCGCACCATGGGCGGCTGCAAGGTTCTTGCCAACCACATCCCCACTTTCGACTCGACTGTGGTGGCCAGGTTAGAGGCAGCGGGTGCGGTGCTTCTAGGGAAGCTGAACCTTACCGAGGGCGCAATGGGTGGCTACAACCCTGATTTCGACATTCCGGTCAATCCATGGAACCCGGAACGATGGGCCGGCGCGTCGTCTAGTGGATCAGGTGTGGCGACGGCTCTTGGGCTCTGTTTTGCCTCCTTGGGCAGCGATACCGGGGGCTCGATCAGGTTCCCAGCCGCCGCCTGTGGAGTTGTCGGGCTAAAACCTACGTGGGGTCGTGTTAGCCGCTACGGCGTCCTGGCGCTTGCCGAATCCCTTGACCATGTGGGACCCCTCACCCGCAGCTCCGCTGATGCGGGCATCGTGCTTCAAGCTATTGCCGGGCAGGACGACAACGACCCAACCTCACTTCCTGATGCCGTGCCAGACATATTGGCCCAGATCGACGATGGGGTGAAGGGCATTCGAATCGGCTTGGATGAGGGGTACGTTGGAGATGGGGTTGATCCGCAGCTATCCCAAGCGGTCCTTGACGGTGTGAAGGCCCTGGAAGCTCTGGGTGCCCAAATCGTGAACGTCAAGATGCCGGACGTGGATAAGTATTTGCCAGGGTGGCCCGTACTCTGCACGGCAGAAGCGCTAGCGGCCCACAGGGAATTTTATCCATCTAGGCGCGATGACTACGGCCCGTATTTCAGCGGCTGGCTGGACATGGGTGCGAAATTGACCGGCGCGGACTACGCCGAGGCGAACGTCCTGCGAAATGAGTGCAACGGGCTGGTCCGGCTGGTTTTTCAGGACATTGACGTGCTAGCCTGCCCCTCTACAATCGCTCCGCCGCATCCCGTGACGCTGGAAAGCCTATATGGCCCAAGGGACGAGAATCGTGGAATGGCTTTCCAGCGCTTCACCGTCCCCTACGATTTCAACGGCGCTCCGACCCTGTCCCTTCCTTGTGGTTTGAGTAGTGACGGACTGCCCCTCAGTCTTCAGTTTGTTGGCAAGCATCTGGCGGAGCCGTTGCTTTGCCGGATTGGCAATACCTACGAACAAGCTACCAACTGGAACACCCTCCGCCCTCCGGTGTAATTTCCGTGGGTTTTATGGGGTATCAGACTAACTACTTAGTCACATTGCGGGTCAACTGGAGTCATCGAATGCCTAGCGGAGAAGACCGAAATTGGGTGCGGCCCTGTATAGCGGTAGACGGATTTCGGGCCAGGTATCAAAAATGGCCGGAAAATGCGTTATTAAGTATATGAACTAGAGTCCAACTGCCCAGCAACGAACTTTCCTGGAATCTCGGTGGATTCGAATCGGTTCAATCGCCTGGTTGAAAAGAGCGGTTAAGGTTTGAGCCTCGACAATTACTAAGCCTTATCAAACAAGTCTGATCCCGGCATATCAGGGGTAGCGCGCGTCGTTCGGGACAACGAGGCCGGAGGTTCAAATCCTCTCACCCAGACCATTAATTGACTAAACTCATCAAATGAATGGTCTTATTTGCTGATATTGTAGATTAACCACACAGCATCGCTTCTTATTTCTAGATCTCAGCAAAAAGCCCCTTCCAAATTGGAAGGGGCTTTTTGCTGCCTAATTTCGTGGCAGCCCGCCTCGGGGTCGAACCGAGAACCTACTGATTAAGAGTTAATAGCCCAGCTTGTTTATGCCTGTTACTCTCTTTCGTTTAGTGTTGTTTGATAAAGGATTCGTAGCTAACGACACGATACGGTATAGAATAACACCCAGCAAATGTGACCATTTTGTGACCATTCACAGTTTCAACTTACCCCCAGCCAATCCTGGAAACCGGCCCAGCCTTGGTCTTTGTATATCCTTGCGGGATCGGTAGAGATGTTAAGTGCCAAGAAGGGCGGCCACAACATCATCCGGATCACCGAACGCATTTAGCCACCCACGCCGATACTACATAACGGATTACCCATACAAGAATGATTGATTTCACGATACCTCAAATAGCCCAAGAGCTTGGGATGGGCCAAGGCCAAGTGGCAGCCACAGTCTCGTTACTGGACGATGGCGCCACCGTCCCTTTCATCGCCCGCTACCGGAAGGAGAACACCGCCAGCCTGGACGAAGTGGCCATCACCAGCATCCGGAACCGGCTGTCTCAAATTCGCGAATTAAGAGCCCGACGAACGGCAATCCTGGAATCCCTGGAAAAACGGGGACTGCTGATTGATGAATTGCGGCAGGCCGTCCTTGCTGCGCAGACCATGGCCGAACTGGAAGACATCTACCTGCCCTACCGTCCAAAGCGGCGTACCAGAGCCACCATCGCCAAGGAAAAGGGGCTGGAGCCGCTGGCGCTGCATCTCTGGGGCCAGCAGGAATTCGACGTCAAACTGGCCGCCGCCGAGTATGTCGACTCAAACACCCGCACGGTCAACGGGGTGGCAGACGTTACAGAAGCGCTGAGCGGCGCCCGCGACATCATCGCCGAGTGGGTCAGTGAAGACACGGTGGCCCGTCGGGAGATTCGCAGGCTGTTCTGGTCCCAGGGGACGTTCTCTTCCTCAGTCGTCTCCGGAAAGAGGGGGGACGCTGGAAAATTCCGCGACTACTTCGATTGGGAAGAGCCAGTATTGAAGGTGCCCTCCCACCGGGTGTTGGCCATGCTCCGGGGCGAGAAAGAGTCCATACTCTCGATCCGTATCTCGCCGCCAACCGTACAGGCAGTTGCCGTGTTGCAGGAGATATTCATCACGGGGGACACCGAGGCCTCCCATGAGGTCCGGCAGGCGGTGCAAGACCGCTACAAGCCGCTATTGGAAGCCTCCATGGAGACTGAAGTCCGCAAAGAGGTACGGCTCCGAGCCGAGGACGTCGCCATTGCCGTGTTCGCCGACAACCTGCGAGAACTGCTGCTGGCCCCGGCCCTGGGGCAGAAGAACGTGCTGGCCCTGGACCCTGGGTTCCGCTCCGGCTGCAAATTGGTCTGCCTGGACCGTCAGGCGCGTCTGCTGCACAACGATACCGTCTACCCGCATATGGGAGACCGGGCCGAGCAGGAAGCCGGGAACAAGATAGTGGACCTGTGCCGTCTCTACGATGTTGAGGCCATTGCCGTGGGCAACGGCACCGCCGGCCGCGAGACCGAATCCTTCCTCAGAACCCTGGAATTGGACACGAATATCAATATCGTGATGGTCAACGAGAGTGGAGCATCGGTGTATTCGGCCTCGGAAGTGGCCCGAAGCGAGTTCCCCGACCATGACCTAACCGTCCGAGGCGCAGTTTCGATTGGTCGGAGACTCATGGACCCGCTGGCCGAGCTGGTCAAGATCGACCCCAAGGCCATCGGCGTCGGCCAATACCAGCACGACGTCGACCAGAAAGCCCTCAAAGAGCGACTGGACGATGTGGTGGGCAGCTGCGTGAACAACGTGGGAGTGGAGCTGAACACCGCCAGCGGCGAGTTGCTGTCCTACGTGTCGGGTCTAGGCCCCAAACTGGCCAATGCCATCGTGGACTACCGGAACGAGAACGGCCCCTTTGCCACCCGAGAGGCCCTTAAAAAGGTGCCCCGACTAGGCCCCAAGGCCTTTGAGCAGGCGGCGGGATTTCTGCGCATCAGGGAGGGTGACAACCCGCTCGACGCCAGCGCGGTGCACCCGGAGTCCTACAAAGTGGTTCGGGCCATCGCCAAAGACTTGGGCCAGCCATTGGACCAGGTGGTGGGCAACGCCAGCATCGCCACCCAGATCGCCCCCAACCGCTACGTGACTGACAAAGTCGGACTGCCCACCATGACTGACATCATCGAGGAACTGGCCCGGCCCGGACGTGACCCCCGTCAGAAGTACGAAGCCTTCAGTTTCGCCGATGGCATCAACAAGATTGAAGACCTAACCGTTGGCATGAAACTCCCCGGAATAATCACCAACGTCACCGCCTTTGGTGCCTTCGTAGACCTAGGCGTCCATCAGGACGGCCTAATCCACATCAGCCAACTAGCCAACAAGTACGTAAGCAACCCCGCCGACGAGGTAAAAGTTCAACAGCAAGTCTGGGTAACGGTGCTAGAAGTGGACCTCGAAAGAAAGAGGATAGGGTTGAGTATGAAGGGGTAAGTAAGGGATTGAAATTTAGGAAGGCACCGATCAGAGGGGGTAAATCCAATGCTTAAAGAAGGGGAACTGGAGACGGTTTTATCACAACTGATACCGGAAGGTAACAAAAGTAGGGTATCGGGATATGGACTAGAGACGTACGCGGCCGGAAATGTGTACATGCTGCACTAGATAGCCGGCTAAGCCAATCTCTGACCTCTAAAACGACAATTGCCAAACTCAGATCGCATGTTGCTGCCGTCCGACATCCCAAGGAACACAGCTGTAATCGTAGATTTCGTCATTGAGATTGCGGCTGGTTAATACCTGAATCTCCCGCTCACCTCGGCCAACGAGAACGGGGCAGAAATTATCAAATTAAAAATCCACGGACTTAAGACGGTGCCGGAAACAACATGCCCTTGGCGGTGTTACCGCCAAGGGCATGTTGTTTATTCATTTTTACTGTTTTGTTTGAGCGCGGATGAGCGCCCGCAAATTCATTGGCTTAGTAGCGTCCGCCGCCGCCGCCTGATCCGCCACCCTGTCGGCTGAAGCAGTCGCTGCAGTAAACAGGACGGTCGCCGCGAGGACGGAACGGCACAGAGGCCTCATTTCCGCACTCGGCGCAAACCACGGTATGCATCTCGCGAGGTCCGCCGCCGAAGCCGCCGCCGAAGCCGCCGCCGCCGCCGCCGCCGCTCGCTCGCCGTGACTGACGGCAAGAGGGGCACCGCTTGGGCTCATTCGTGTAGCCCTTCTCGGCATGATAAGACTGATCATCGGCTGAGAAGACGAACGATTGTGAACAGTCCACGCATGTTAAATTTCTATCCTGGTAGGCCATAATTAACTTCCCGGTTCGTGTAGAGTTGGCAAGTGTCTGGTCATCGAGACCGATAGACACAGTATTCTAATTCGAAACCCCGAAGGACGAAACGCCCGTGAATACCCGTATACCGTTCTAGCATGCCTTTAGAAGAGCGCAGAATACTGCCACTAAGATATAAGTTAACATATATTCAAATTCGCGGTAGGCACGAAATGCCGTTAAGGATACCCGATTTAAGCCTATTCCCAGGTTTAACTCGTCAAGTAGCGCTAAAAATCACCAGTATCAGACCCACAACACTCAGCGTAGTGCCCGCTGCCAATAGAAAATCGATGGTATCCAAGCGCTTCGATTCCTTTGAACCAAATATGCTGAGTAGCTTTGAACACGTCGGCAGTTAACACTCCGGCAACGACTTCCATAATCTCTCCGCATGTGGACTTAAAAATCTAGGTTCTCACTAGCTATTCAGCGTTAAGTAGAGCTACTGAAGCAATTCATATCCTTACTGGACCGGATAGCACACTGTCCTTAACCTTGGGACATGTTGGTTGTGGATTCCGTCAGGCCAGGGTTGTCCCGCCTTCAAAATATTCCTTCGAGACAGGGTATAAAATCCGGTTGGAAAGTAGCCAAGTGGGTCGCGTTAAGAAAATAGTGGTGGCGAGGTAACTTCCCTTTATGGCCTTCATAAGTATGCAAGGAATATCCCTTGCCTTTAGTAACGTCCCACTTTTTGACGGGGTCAACTTAACCATTGAGCGAGGAGAAAAAGTTGGCCTGGTAGGCAGGAACGGGTCGGGGAAATCAACGATGCTGAGGCTGATAGAGGGAAGCGTCAAACCAGACTCCGGCGCTGTTTCACTACAAAGGGGCGTACGCTCAGCCTATCTTTCACAAGAGGTGCCCCATGAGTTGCTTGGAACCGTGTTTGATGTAGTCGCCAGCGGAAGCAGAGAATACGTTGATTTGATCACACGGAATCCATCCCAAAGCACCAGGTTGCTACATGAAGGCATGCCGCCTCTACACGAAGAATTGGACCGCATTCACGACAACCTTGATATGGAAGGAGTGTGGTACAAGAGGGAACAGGTCAGCAAAAGCCTCTCGCAACTTGGGGTGGATGCTGGCCGCGCTTTCAGTTCTCTTTCCGCTGGCCTAAAACGTCAAGTGCTCTTGAAGAGGGCGCTTGTTGGTGAGCCGGATATCTTACTACTTGATGAACCAACTAACCACATGGATATTGATTCCATCAAGGAACTGGAACAGATGATGGTTCGGTTTACGGGTGCCTTGATTTTCGTTACCCACGACCGGATGTTCTTGCAGAGAATCGCTACCCGGATAGTGGAAATTGACCGGGGCAAGCTGTTTGATCAGACCTGCGACTATGAGACATTCTTGGTACGGCGAAGCGCCGACCGCGAGGCAGAAGAGACGAAAAACGCTCTGTTCGATAGGAAGCTACAACAGGAAGAACATTGGGTTCGGGGAGGTATCAAGGCGAGGCGGACGCGCAACGAGGGCCGCGTGAGGGAACTGGAAAGAATGCGTGAGGTGCGCAGGTCCAGACGGGACCGCCCCGGGAAGGTGAAGATGGAAGCCCACGAGGCTGAGCGTTCCGGAACATTGGTGGCAAAGGCAGACGATATTGGCTTTAACTATGGCGATACTCAGGTAATCTCAAAATTCTCCACCACGATTCTGAAAGGCGATAGGATTGGAATTCTGGGCTCCAACGGCAGCGGCAAGACAACCCTCTTGCGCCTTCTTCTTGGCATGATCAGTCCGGTTACTGGAACAATCCGCCTCGGCACTAATTTACAAATCAGCTACTCCGACCAACTCCTTGAGCAATTGGACGAAAACAAGACCGCCATAGAAAACGTTGGAGACGGCAATGATACGGTTACCGTTAACGGGAAAATCCGTCACATCGTCGGCTATCTGCAAGATTTTCTCTTTTCTCCGGATCAAGCTCGCTCTCTTGTTTCTGTTCTTTCCGGTGGGGAGCGTAAGCGCCTCATGCTCGCCCGTCTCTTCACACGGCCCTCCAATCTCCTTGTGCTGGATGAACCCACCAACGACCTTGATATCGAGACTCTTGACCTCCTTGAAGGCCTCTTGGTTAACTACACAGGAACGATTCTCCTCGTCAGCCATGATAGGACGTTCATCAACAACATCGTGACGAGCACAGTCGTTTTTGAAGGCGGCTCCGTCGTGAAGGAATACGTGGGTGGGTATGATGACTGGCTGCGTCAGCGCCCCCAGGAAGCAACACCGAGTAGGACATCTGCCAGCAAACAAGGCGTCCCACCGGCTCAGGCACCCAGGGCAAGGCTAAAATTAGGGTTCAGCCAACAGAAGGAACTGGATGCACTGCCCCAGACTATTGAGTGCCTCGAAAGGGAACAGCAGGAGTTGTTCCAGACCATGGGAGATCCAGGACTCTACAAAAAGGACAGGGCTGACATTGTTGCCGCGAACGATAGGCTCGAAGAACTGAAAAGGCTTTTGGCTGAGGCCTACGCACGTTGGGAAGAACTGGAACAAATCCGCCTAGATGGCGAAAACAGCAGGCTTTCAAAATAGAGAATGCCAACCAGCGTAAAGACGCGGCTAATCGGGAAATAAGTGGCATGGTCACGCCGCCAACATCCCCACCCGGACCAATTCTGTATTTGAGGAAGGCCATCTCAGATACGTATCACAGAAGAGTTCGACCCTCCCCCGTCTTCACCATAAACAACCATCTCTAGGCGACTCTGGATATCTGGTCGAGCCAAGTACTGACTGAGAGTACGCCAATACCTGATGCTAATGATGAATGCAGGTGGCGTTTGCTCAACCCAGGGTGACTGCTCGCAACAAGTGGTCTCTGTGGGGTGCCCATTCGACAGGCCCAGGATGAGCGGTAGGTTTGCCACCCTCCGGTCTGTCGAACTGCATCTAGAGCGCGCTTGCTAGGCCGCGGCTCCGCGGCAGCATTTGTATTTCTTGCCACCGCCACGGGTACATTAGCCTTGCATCCCAGCTCAAGGAAATGACGTCAACCCTCCAGCCTTGCGCCTGGGTCCTAAACCTTTAGGATTTGACTGTTTCGGCCCCTCTACGGCCAGCACCGAGGATGAATCCCTCATATCCGTTGTCTGCGACCTCATTGCACTTTTTGCGGTAGGTCCCGACACCGCCCGCATAAGGCATAAACACACGGGGTTTCCCGGGGATATTCGCTCCGAGGTACCAGGAGTTCGCCTGCATGAACATCGTGGGCTCGGCGACTTCATTCACATGGACAACCCATGCCTTCTCCGCGTCGGCTTCTGCCTCAACACTCTTGATATCATGTTCACGCATGTGCTGTAGGAGGTCCGCAATCCAGTCGATGTGCTGCTCTATGGACACCGGCATGTTGCTCAAGACAGAAGGGCTGCCAGGTCCTGTGATCATGAACATGTTGGGGAATCCAGCCGTTTGTAGTCCGAGGTAGGTCTTCGGGCCCTCGGACCACTTTTCTTTGAGCGGCAGACCATCTCTACCGCGAATATCCATCTTGAAGAAGGTGCCCGTCATGGCGTCGAAACCGGTGGCGAATACGATCATGTCGAACTCGAACTCTTGGTCGTCAGTCCGTATCCCTCTGGGAGTGATCTCTTGGATCGGCGAGTGACGAATATCGACTAGCTCGACGTTTGCGCGGTTGTATGTTTCAAAGTAATCGGTATCAATGAGGGGACGTTTTGAACCGAATGGGTGGTCCGTAGGCATGAGCTTTTCGGCGGTCTCGGGGTCCTGCACCATTTCGCGGATCTTCTTCCGGATAAACTCGGCCATAGTGTCGTTTGCCCTTCTGTCTGTGCTGACGTCTTTGAAGGACGTGCTCAGGAACCTGATCCCACCTTCAGCCCAACTGGCTTCGTATATTTCCAGACGCTCCGCCGCACTTATCTCTAAAGCAGAGCGTTCATCGCGGTCCATGGGAAATCCTCCCGTGGACCACCTCGCCCTCTCCATTAAGTCATCGTAGTTCGGTTTTACCGTTTTCTCTAGAAATTTGCGGTCAATGGTGCCATGGCGCGCGGGAATCGTGTACTGCGGAGTCCGTTGAAACACGGTCAGGTGCTCCGCTTGCCTGGCGATCACCGGGATCGATTGTATACCGCTTGAGCCCGTGCCAATGACAGCCACGCGCTTCCCAGCGAAATCCACTTCTTCATGGGGCCAGCTTCCTGTGTGATACTGCTCTCCCTGAAAGGAGTCCAATCCTTTGATGTCTGGCACATTGCCTGATGAGATGCACCCGATACCGGTGATTAGGAACTGTGATGTGACACGGTCGCCTTGGTCTGTTTCGACCTCCCAGAGGTTGGCATCCTCTAGGAATCTTGCCGAGGTGACCCGGGTGTTGAACTGAATGTTGCGGCGGAGGTCGAAACGGTCCGCGACGTGGTTCAGGTAGGAAAGAATCTCGGGCTGTTCCGGATACTTGCCACTCCAGTTCCAGTCCTGAAGCATCTCCTTGGAGAATGAGAAGCAATACATGTAGCTCTCGGAGTCGCAGCGTGCACCGGGGTAGCGGTTCCAATACCAGGTGCCGCCGACTCCGTCGCCCGTCTCGTACACTTGGACGGACATACCGTGTTCTTCCCGCAGCTTCCGTAGCATGCCCAATCCGGCAAAGCCGGCCCCTATGACCACGGCATCAAAGTCTGGGTGATTTTCCGAGTTCGCCATTCTGTCCTCCGGGTGCTTGTTCGATTGGTTGAAGGGTCTTGCCAGGGAGCTAGACCTAGTTATTTCGCTGACTGAGCTTTGCTCGTGCTGAAGATACTTGCTTTAACCGCTTTGACAATATGTTGAAACCCTAGCTCGCTGCCTTGAAGCAGCAGTAGAGTGAAGAATCCATGCATCTGGCCGGCGATTCTTTGGATATCAACCGGCACATCAGCTTCCTGCAAACGTGACGAGTAGTCCTCGCCTTCGTCCCGTAAGACATCATGCTCCGCAGTAATTATGACGGCCGGCGGAAGTCCAGAGAGATTTTCGGTGTGCAAGGGAGAGGCGTCCGGCTGTGTGCGGAGGGAGGGGTCTGGAAGGTAATGGTCCCAGAACCAAATCATCCCATCCCGTGTCAGCAGTAGTTGATTTTCGGGATCGGTATATGAGGGACGGTTAAAATCGGCATCGGTGACGGGATAGATGAGCGCCTGCAGCGCAATGGACGGTCCGTTGCGGTCGCGGGCGCGTATTGCCATGACAGCCGCAAGGTTTCCACCGGCGCTGTCACCGGCCACGATCAGCGGAACCTTTCGTCCCGCGATATCCATGATGTGTTGCCCGACCCATTCCAGTGCCGCATATGAATCATCCACCGCAGTCGGGTAGCGATGCTCCGGCGCAAGCCGGTATTCCACCAAGACGACTGCGCAAGATGTTCGCTCCGCGATCTTGCGCGCGACCGTGTCATACTCGTCGATTGAACCTAAGACCCATCCGCCTCCGTGGTAGTAGACCAGAACACCAATGGGATTTTCGAAGGGGACCAGGATCCGGAGCCTGGCTTGGCCGTCCGGTTCCTGGATGTTACGCTCCTCAACACGCCACATCTCCGGCGCAGGGCCGGCAAGTTCTGCCAACTTAGATAACAAGGCGCGGGCCTCGTCGGGTGAGCATTCGTGCAAAGGCTTGCCATCGCCTTCGGCAAGCTGACTAAGTAGACGGACGGTGGAGGAGTCAAGCGCCATAAATTCCCCTATTCATATATTGCTAGTATAGCCAGGAGAGCCAAGCTGCCAGCTTTCCCCCCAACGTTCAACAAAAGCGACTTCTTCCAAAGGCTTGCGCCTAGTTGGCCCGTAGCGGGTCCCATCGGCTGGGAATCCAATCGGTAATAGGGCCATAGTCGTCACGTCATCAGGGATACTGAGCAGTTGTTTGATCTCTTTTTCAAAGCGCGTTTGACGGGTGGTCAAGACGCTGCCCAGCCCGAGTCCACGCGCCGCCAGAAGAATGTTTTGGACGGCGGGAAAGATGGAGGCAGCCGAAGGTGTTGTACCTGGGTCAGCCTGGATGCAGGCTAGGATCAACACAGGAACTTCCTCTATGTGGTCCTCCAGATGTTGGGCGCCGCCGTAGGCCCGCCGGACCTGTGCTGTGAGGTCAGTCCCGATCTCAAACCTAGACCCTGCTCGGTAAAGGTCTCCGATCTTACGCCTGGTCTCCGGGTCTCGAATGACGATGAAGCTCCATCCTTGTTTCGCTCCACCCGATGGCGCCTTGACGGCGGCCTCCAGCAACCGGTTGATGAGTTCGTCAGGGACCGGATCAGGCTTGAAATAACGAATACCCCTTTGGGTGTCGATAGCCTCGAACAGGTCGATTTTCTCAGGCATGTACTTCTCCCTTGTTATTTGCCTTCTCGGATGAAGTCTGATACCCGCTCCGCGATCATCATTGTGGTCACGTTGGTGTTGGCTCGGATGCAGTCTGGCATTATCGACGCGTCGACAATTCTCAGATTTTCCATCCCGTGGACCCTGCCATATTGGTCCACAACTGCCATTTTGTCTGAGCCCGGTCCCATCTTGCAGGTGCCTGAGATGTGCTGGCCGGTGGTTGCCTCGCGCAGCATATAGGCGTCCAATTTCTCGTCGGAAGACAGTTCATCATCTGTCGGCTCTATCCGGGATTCGATGATGTCAGTGAACTTTTCATGCTGGCCAAGAGACACACATAGCCGCACAGCCTCTCTCATTCGCCTCAGATCTTCGTCGTATTGGAGATACCTGTAGTCCAAAGACGGTTGTTCATCGGGGTCGCTGGATGTGAGGCGCAACTCTCCAGCGCTAAGTTGCAACTCCAGAGAAGCCAACATCCTTATGCCCAATGGAGGCACGTCCCCTACGCCTCGATAGTTTCGATCAGTCGCATAGGACTGCATGAAAATCAAGAGGTCGTTACGCACGTCTGACCCTTCCGCAGTCCACCGAAGAATCGTCTGGACCCTGGGAGCAAAGCCGTCAAGAGGGTAGTCCGGTTTGGTCTGCCAGGTGGTAAACACCATGGGATGATCGCGGAGGTTCTGTCCCACGCCGGGCAATTCGTGAATCACCGGTATTCCAATCTCCCCGAGATTGTCTGCCGGTCCGACGCCTGAAAGCAACATGATATGCGGAGAGCCGATGGCCCCGGAGCTCAAGATAACCTCTCCGGCATCAACGGTAAATCGTTCACCTCCGCTCTCCACTTCCACGCCCACGGCCCGCTTGCCTTCGAAGATGATCTTACGGGTTACACAGTTTGGTCTGATGGTCAGGTTCAAGCGATGACGTGCCGGGTTCAAGTAACCCAAGGCCGTGCTGAATCGGATCCCGTTGGGGTTATTCAGTGGCACCGGCCCCACGCCGCTGGCATCAGGTGCATTGTGGTCAGGGCTGTCCGCAAATCCAGCCTCCCTGCAGGCCTCGTAGAATGCGGTTTGGTCCGGCCTCATTTCGTCTGGTTTGAACCGCCGGACGATGATTGCCCCTTCCGAACTATGGAAATCGTCGTCTGGAAAGTCTGGGTCCGCCTCAACCTTGCGGAAATACTGAATCAGGTTGGGGAACGCCCATTCGTCGTTGCCCATGGCGGCCCAAGAGTCATAATCCTCCGGCACGCCTCTTAAGAAAACTTGGCCGTTGATGGCGCTGGAACCTCCGGTAACCCTACCTCTAGGCACCAGCATCGGTGGCGCGGTATCACTTGCCTTGCCAAGAAATTGCCAGTTATGGTCACTGGTCATGATGTCAGTGGCGGTGGCGTACCCGAACTTTACTTCTTCGGGCAAGTGCTCAAAGTCGGGGTAGTCGGGCCCAGCTTCCAGCAACAACACGGAATGATCCGGGTCTTCGCTGAGTCTGGCGGCCACTATGGAGCCGGCTGACCCCGCTCCAACAATCACTGTGTCGTACTTCACTTTTACCTTCCTGTATGTCAGCGTGCCTTGATTTGAGGATCTGGTCACTAGACTCAGAACAGGCTTGGATAATAGAAGCACATTTTCAGCGTGTCAATCTTGAGAAGAAACTTGGCGATACACGTGGACTATAGGGTCCTCCACCCGATGGGAGGCCGGTGTTTTACCCGTTGGAGAAGCGCATCCTAAAGCCCCGCGGAGCAACACTGACGAAGGACAAAGAGACCCTTCGCTTCACTCAGGGTAACTGCTCGCAATAGGTGGTCTCTGCGGGGTGCCCGTTCGACAGGCCCAGGATAAAAAGCGAGCCGGGTATCCTGAGGTAGATTAACTGCCAATTAGCCGTATGAAACTACGCTGCTAAAAACACAATTAACCTGCGTTCTCGGTGTAGATCGACCCTACTCCATCTCCCAATACCCATATTTTGTTGCCTTCAGGTATTACTTTGTTGGGCGTTGAAAATTGGGTCACAAAATTGGCCGATGTGGCTTAGTGGACGGGGAGACGGAGTAGAACCCGACGGCCCACTCCAGGGGCTTGTCGAGGGATACCGCCAGCCCTTAGGCGTCCACGTTATTGGATTCCAGTACCCAAGAACCGACAGGGCGCACCCAGAAGGTACGCACATCAATATCGACCTCTATCAGTTCAAACTCTTGAACCATCAGTCAATGAATCGTGGCATGGTCTTCCTCCAACGATATGTCGGTCTGATACCTATTCGCATAGCCTCGAGTCTGATGCTATCCTTGGATAACTTTATTTCCAGGTGTTTAAGTAGGAGGTAACTATGAGGTATATGATTCGAGACGTGTTCACATGTAAACGCGGTAAAGTTCCCGAATATTTGGAGATGTTAAAAATAGTTATTGGCGCCTTGAAGGCCGCTGGCGTTACGGAACACAAAGTGTATGCGGATATCGCTGAATCTATGGATACAATATTCCACGAGATGGAAGTTGACAGCCTCGATGCATATTTCGAGCTGGAAAGAGGATTTTTTGTGGACATGGATGCTGAAACTAAGGGTTTAGTCGATGCTTACAATGACGTCACTGTTTCTGGTAGACGGGAAATATTTGAGGTTTTAGATATTTAGCGCAGTAGAAAATCTGCTGAAGCGGGAGTAGTCAAAAAAGTTCGGCCACGTTTCGCCGATCAGCATAAAAAGAAAGCCCTCAGATTTTTGGTCTGAGGGCTTTTGGGTGCCTAAAATTGGCAGGAACGGGAGGATTCGAACCCCCGGCCACTGGTTTTGGAGTTCTGCGTGGCCTGTATTTCCCTGTCACATTGCATCCCATTTAGTGCCGTTTCGTAGCTAGAATGGCCGGTCTACTTCCTGACTAGCACCGTTTAGTACCACTTGGTTACGGGGATTTGGTCGGCTAAATGTCGGCAAACTTATCGCTAAAAGACTACTTGATGTACCAGTGGCAAGATTCATACAGGACGTTTATCCACCAACCGTATAGAACCGAATATGAATCTGGGTATTTTTTTGCTCCCGGTCGAACGTTCAGGAAAGAAAATTCGTGATAAAGCGTCAGTTGATTGAATAGCTCCGAACCACTAGCGTCGTAGAACCCTGGATAGTGCTCTGGGCTCTGACAAAGTGCTAATACAGACTCAAATGTTGTACCTGAAATATTTTCAAGTAACGGTTCATCGCGGATGGTCGCCGGAGGGTAAAGCTTAAACAGCTCCCCATGTTCAATTTCGGTGTAACCATCCGGCGGGTAAATTGCCCACTCAGTAGAATCCGGCGATACATCTAGGACGACTTCACGCGCAACAATTCCTTCTTGGTCGTACCAACGTTGACCGCCAAGATACTCCTCGATTGAGGAATAAGGCTGGACTAGCCTATATCCATCGGGCTTCTCAGATTCGATGGCTCCTAGTTTTGTGGTCCTTTTACCAATGAGGAATTTGTACCAATTCTCAGTGGGGTTCGTTATTCGGGCTATATAAGAGCAACGCTGGCGGAATTCATCTATGTAATAGGTCTCGTATTCGATGGTAAGCGGAAGTTCGGGGTTCGGTTTGATGGGAGTGGCAGTAGCGGCAACGATAACTTCTTTCGTCGGAACAAGAGCAATAGTCGCCGTGGGTACAGTTGCGGAAGTAGGTTCGCGGGTCGCGGTCGGTAGGACTGCCCGCTCTTCCTCCAATCGTGCCTCCACCGTGGCATCCACTGCCCGTTCTTGGGCGACTCTCGCTTCAACTGTTGCATCTATATCGAGAGTGGGTTCAACCACAGCTGTGGCGTCGATACTGGGGGTAGGTTCTGCAGGAGTAGGTGTAACGGTAGAACAAGCAAGTATAAAGGTTCCAATCAGTACCGCTAGAACTACTGGTACCCTCATTCCAGCTACTCCGTAGTCGCATTGTTCGAATATCATGTCGTGAGAAAAGGTAGCAGTGATTCCAAAAAAGCCTCTGGGTCTTCTACTTGAGGTATGTGTCCCAGCCCGGGCAGAATCACTCTCTTGGAGTTGACTATGTTGTTGTGCAGCAGGTCTTTGCCTTCCTGGAATCGGCGGTCAAAATCCCCATATAAAACCATCGTTGAAGATGCTTGAATTCTGGGCAGTCGAGCCATGATGTTGTAGTGGGCTAAGGACTCCCACAATTTGCCATACCATAAGCCGGCCTTAGTCCGAAGTTGGTTGCTGGCATCCAGCCATTCTTGGCGCGGGTCGGCGAATGTGGTGGCGTCTATCAGCGTTTTCAAGGTCTGGTGAGTCGGCATCCCTTGCGCATCGATTTGTGCACCTTTTCTAAACCGCTCTTTGGCTGTATATACATCCCATACAGGGCACCCCACCAAGACAAGCTTGTCCACCCTTTCAGGGAAACTCGCTGCAGTCTCAATGGCGAGTACCGCGCCGACCGAATTGCCGACGACGTGCGCTCGGTGGATGTTCAGAATCTGACAGGCTTGGTCAAGCGCTTGGGCATAATCAGGAATACCGAAGTGACGGGAGGGCTTGTCAGAATCGCCGTGCCCCATCATATCGAAGGCATAGCACGCGAAGCTCTGGCTCAAAGTTTCGAGGACCCTCTCCCATGCCCAAACCGATGTGCCAGCCGGGTGCAGCAATATGACAGGATACCCGGAGCCCTTTTTTACGAAATGCATGTTTCCGGAAGGGGTTGTAACAGTATCGGTAAGGTCACGGCGTACGAACATAAAGTTCTTCTCCAATCCAAGCTTAGAATCTCTGGTTATTTCCTTCCCAGTACCGAATCGTCGCTGGGGTCTGGTCGGCAAAATGTCGGCAAATGTAAGTGCGCCATCTGCTAGCTAGTCAGTAAGGTTACGCCCTTACCCAAGTTGCAATCTCGACACGCCGCTACGAGATTGCCGTCATCATTAGAACCATCCGAAACCCGTGGTATCACATGGTCAACGTGGAGTTGCACACCATCATTTTGTGGGCTCCGACCGCAATAGACACAACTAAAGCCATCCCTACGAAATATCCTGAATCTTTGGCTGGCAGAGATAGGAGTTTTCCTGGGTTTTGCACCTTTAGTTGAAAGTTCTTGGACAGGCGAGTGAGCGGAAGTTTTACTGGTTAACCATCGGTCTGTAGATTGGTCATCTAAAACAACCCAGCTATCCCCGTAGCTTCTAGCCTTAGGTTCGATGATGTCATCGAGCCATTCTTCCTGCTCTAGATAGATAGTGACTGCGTTGAAACCTGGTTTCAACGACTCCCAATAATCATCTAACTGGTATAACCGGAAGCCTCTAGTGGTTTCCCTAAGCTGACTTGGGGAAGTGTCTTGTAACTGACGGAACCCCTGAACAACCGATTTCGCGATTATTGGGCCACCGCTCCACTTCATCCAAACGATGTCACCTATACCGATTCGGCCCCAAGGGGTAGGTAGTTTAGAGACATGTGTCTGAGTAAATACGCCTACTTCCGGGCGTTCAGATGACCCAGCAACGTAATCTTCCCGTCTAATCACTACATGCTGCATTTCAACCTATTACCTGCCTGTCGCCATCAACCACCACACCATTACCTTCCTTGAGCCGATGGGCGTTCTCCACCAACAGCCTCAATGTCTCGTCAGACAGGTGCTTAGTGGTCTGTCAGTGACACTGTGGGCAATGTCCAGCTGCTGTGGTGACCTGCCGAAGCCCCGGTCCAGCAGCATCTCAATGGCCTTCAGCTGGTCGGCTGGCCGCGCCTGCTGGCCCTTCCTTGGCCTGGAGCCTTCCTGCACCGGTACGCTGGGCATGACGCCCCTGGCTATGGACACCAGGGCATCAACAAGCTCCTTGCCACCATCAGTGGTCTCAAGTACATAGCCAGCAAGGTCCATAGTGCCTTTGGGCCTGCCACTAGGGTTGCCACTCTGGCCTGGCTTCCAGGGGCTTAAGTTGTTATTAGTGTTGTTAGCAGTGGTCATGATGTGCGCTCGGATACAAGAACGATTGCTGCAGTTTTCCGGTAAGAGATTAGCCATGCTCCAGCTGTTAGGTGTTGCTTCCACTTCTTGGAAACATCGACAGAAAGGTTAGGGATTTAATGTGATGTCTATCCCCAAAATCACTATTGGTGTGACCGGACGGTTTCCGGCTATTGTGTCGGCCAACGAGATAGCGTTCGCTACCTCCTGACCCTGCGTTATACGGCCGAATATGGTGTGGAGTCCGTTCAAATGAGGCGTTGGCACTGTGGTCACGAAGAATTGGCTGCCGTTGGTGTTGGGGCCTGAGTTGGCCATGGCCAATTTGCCTGGCTCGTCGAAGATCAAGCTTGCAGCGAGTTCGTCTTGGAACTTGTAGCCGGGGCCATGCATGCCGGTTCCGGTCGGGTCTCCGCCTTGGATCATGAAATTCGGAATAACCCTGTGGAAGATCATATCGTCATAGAACCCTTGATTGGCCAGGAAGACGAAATTATTCACCGTGACCGGCGACCGTTCCGCGAATAGCTCAAATTCTATATTACCCATGCTGGTCCGGATGACGGCCGAGTAATTGGCCGCTGGGTCGATACTCACCGGCGGGGCGTTGGAATATTGGGGAATCAGGACGCCGCCCACGTCAACCAATTGATTGGCTGGAGCGGCAGTGGCCGCCGGGCTGGAACCCGGGGTCGATGGAGGCTGCAATGTTGGGGTTAGGACTTCGATTGGCTGCTTCACTGTGGGCGCAGGGCTAGGTGTATAGATGGGCCTCGTTGTAGGTGTCGGGTAGGGAGCGTACGTCGGCATGGGCGTGAGAGTGGGGGTTGGTGCTGGCGTCTCGGTGGGAGGCTGTGTTTCGGTGGGAGCCAGTGTGCGCGCAGGAGTCGCAGTACAGGCCAACGCCATCAGCACGCCGATGGACAGCAGAACATGGACGATAAGTGCTAGTGATATGGAAGATAGGTAGCGCATGGGTCAGGTCAGGCCAAAGAAAATCCTACCAAGAGCCAAACCAAGATCAAAGCTAAGCCAATAAATGGGATGATAAATACCAGAATCCCTGCTGAGACAGTGGTTGGAGTTTCGATGTTGGCATCGGGCCACTTGTTCCAGTAGCGTACGAAACAGGGTTGGCGTTCGATGGCTGTGGGAACGAGTGACGGCACCGAAGTTTCCGTCGTACCCGTAGCGACGTCTGGCATGCGGCTCTCCGGGTCATAATTCAATTTCAATGCGGATCGCGGCCCTAGGGGTCAGACCATTCATGGCCACATTTACTACAGCGCCATTCAGGGGTCTTGATCTTTCTACTGGAGCCATTGGCTCCACATTCTGGGCAACGCATCGTCCTCTCCCTAGGTAAGTGCTAGTGATATGGAAGATAGGTAGCGCATGGCGGTAGTCTACACGGTTAACTAAATGTGTAAAATATCGTCACACGCCTATGATTCTCCAACTCGCCCTGGGACTAATCCTCATCCTCGTGTGCGTCAGTGTGCCAGTCTTGCACATGGGCCTTTATCGGTATCTATCTGGAAGGATTTCCAAAGACATGGGCAACGAACCCGAAGATTAGTCATCGAATCCCGATATTCCAGAAATCACCGTCCACAATTCCAGGCTTAGTTCGGTGTTGCCGAAGAAGAACCCGACCTCCCAAGGGTAGGACCGCCGCCGGACCCGCTAACCACGCCCCCACCATCACCAGTACCCCGCCCCCTAGGCTTCCCGCTGGGGCCTCTTGCTTACGTGCGGGAGTGATGCCGGTTACGCCTGTAACAACCCTTCCAGCGCTTCCGACTGTCGCGCACAGGTGATACGCACCGTAACCAGCTCTTCAGTATCCAGCATGACGGCTCGTACGATTCCTGGTTATACTCTGGCCCAATCCAGTCAGGGGGTAACACGATGAGTAGACCGTCCAACTACATTCGCTACGACCTCGCCGGCGGCAGCGGGTCCCAATCTAAGTTTTTCCTCTTTCTTCTCTTCCTGCCGATACTTCCTATCGTGATTTTGGTTTCGATAG